>MPMD02025029.1_pt1 | contig 165029 bp, 153 predicted proteins | sample 1617291 | NCBI WGS metagenome assembly MPMD02 (sample SAMN05944810, study PRJNA350692) | marine metagenome | biome: marine; feature: ODZ; material: water; isolation source: 120 m water sample filtered on 30 um supor filter | place: Pacific Ocean | collected 2012-04-09 | depth 120m m | reverse complement strand
GTGTGCAGACATGCAGGGGTAAGTAGCCGCGAAGCGGCTCCTGCTCTGAACCAGTTTGGCTAAGCTGGGTAATCGGTCTGTGCGGGAAATGGCGGAGAGGGAGGGATTCGAACCCCCGGACCCGGTGAAGGGTCAACGGTTTTCAAGACCGCCGCATTCGACCGCTCTGCCACCTCTCCGAACTCTAATTGTAAAGGCAAGAGGCATTCTGCGAATTCCCGGTTGGGATTGACTCGCTCGTTAACACTCGCTTCGCCCTGCGGGCGCTCATCGCAGCAGTACTGCTCGAGCGTCCTCTCGCCCGCCTGCCCGAACGCTGCGCGTTCCGTCAACCGTGCTCGGGCCAAACCCCCGGACCCGGTGAAGGGTCAACGGTTTTCAAGACCGTCGCATTCGGGCTATACAAATATGTGCCGCTACGCGGCCCTTCGATTTGCGTGTCCGAATACACGCAGATTCCCTCTCCGTACGGTATTTCGTGCCGCGATTCTCGCGCTTCTGCCGGCTTAACACAATTCGGCGGGCACTTTTCAGCCTGTATTGTTGTCACAGGTGACGTGCTAAAATCCACCGCCAGACCGCGTCTAATCAGGAGAAAGCGATGCAACAGGATCCAGTTCGCCGGGATGGAACCCGCGTAGTTTATGGTGAGCCGATACGCGAATCGGCGCTGCAAACCAATAAGGTTCTGCGCAGTACCTACATGCTGCTATCAGTGACATTGCTGTTCAGCGCCGCCATGGCCGGCGTTTCGATGGCGCTGAAACTCCCCTATTTCGGGCCGCTGTTAACCATCGGCGGTATGTTCGGGTTGCTGTTCCTGACGCACGCCCTGCGTAATTCGGCAGGCGGCATCATCGCAGTGTTCGCGTTTACGGGCTTTATGGGTCTTGTGCTGGGCCCGACCCTCACAATGTATATGGAAAACGTGCCCAACGGCGGCGAGCTCATTCTGACGTCGCTGGGTGCTACCGGCTTGATTTTCTTGTCGCTGAGCGCTTATGTACTGAAAACCGGCAAGGATTTTAGTTTCCTGGGTGGTTTTCTGACTGTAGGTCTGATCGGCATCGTAATAGTGATGCTGCTGGGCTGGTTCGTTTTCGACTTTTCGGCCTACCAGATGACCATTTCGTCAGCGGTCGTGCTGCTGATGGGTGGTTTTATCCTGTTCGATACGAGCCGCATCATTCATGGCGGGCAGACCAACTACATTTCCGCCACGGTGAGCCTGTACCTGTCGATATACAATATTTTTATACATCTTCTGATGCTGCTCGGCGGGAATCGCGAGTAAGTTCGCCGCAATTGAATAAAAAAGCCCCGCTTGACGGGGCTTTTTTTTGGCTACTGTTTTGCCCTGAGTACTTTCAGGCCGCCCATGTAGGACTGCAGTACGTCCGGAATATTTACCGAGCCATCGGATTGCTGACCGTTCTCGAGTATTGCAACCAGCGCCCGTCCTGCAGCTACGCCTGAACCATTCAGGGTATGCACGAGCTCGGGTTTACCGCCTGCCGGGTTGCGCCAGCGAGCCTGCATGCGCCGCGCCTGGAAATCCAGAAAGTTGCTGCACGAAGAAATCTCCCGATACTTGTCCTGGCCGGGCAGCCACACTTCCAGGTCGTATGTTTTTGCGGAACCAAAACCGGTGTCGCCGGCACACAGGGTTACGACCCTGTAGGGCAGTTCAAGTTTTTGCAGTACCGTTTCTGCGTGCGACGTCAGTTCCTCGAGCGCTTTCCAGGAATCTTCTGCACTGACAATATGTACCAGCTCAACCTTTTCGAACTGGTGCTGGCGGATCATGCCCCGCGTATCCTTACCGTGTGAACCTGCTTCGGACCGGAAACAGGGCGTGTGTGCCACCATCTTTAATGGAAGCTGATCCGCATCGATTATGGTGTCTCGAACCAGGTTGCTTACCGGCACTTCAGCCGTGGGGATCAGGAAAAAGCCCTGCTCGCCTTCCAGCGCGAACAAGTCGTCTGCAAACTTCGGTAACTGGCCCGTCCCCCGCAAAGAATCCCGGTTGACGATGTAGGGCACATATACTTCCTCGTAACCATGCTCCTGCGTGTGCAGGTCGAGCATGAACTGGATCAGCGCACGCTGCAGTTTTGCAAGGTCGTCCCTTAATACCGAAAACCGGGCACCGGTGATTTTGGCCGCAGCTTCCATATCGAGCATGCCAAGCGAGTCGCCAAGATCAACGTGGTCGCGCGCTTCAAAATCGAATTCCGGCAGGTTGCCCCAGCGCCTTTCTTCTGCGTTGTCGCTTTCGTCGGCCCCGTCGGGAACCGAGTCGTCCAGCAGGTTCGGCACGCCCAGCAGCAAATCGTTGAGCTCGGACTGAAGGATTTTCAGCTTCTCTTCACCTTTATCCAGCTTGGTGCCAAGCGACTCGACTTCTTTTAGCAGGGGCTCAATATCCTCACCTGCCCCTTTTGCTTTACCGATATTTTTCGACCGCGTGTTTCGCTCCTGGCGCAGATCTTCCACGCTGACCTGCAGGGTCTTGCGCTGCTCCTCGAGTGACTCGTAACGCTTTACCGGGAAGTCAACGCCACGCCTCGCAATTACCCTGGCAACCGCGTCAAGATCGTTTCGCAATAGTTTGGCGTCGAGCATATAACTGGTCTCTCCGGCTCAGCAGGCGCTGCTTTGCGAGTGACGGGGGAATCCCGGCGCAAAGTTTACACTGCAAGTCCGCCTGCGGTCAGGATTGCTTGCGGCTGCGTGATTTCTGCGCATCGCTTCTTCTCGCCTGCCGGTTTGCCTCGCGAAGCCGATTAAGTTTTTCGGCAATCCGGATCTCGAGACCGGCAGGCAAAGGCTCGTAATAGTGGCGTTCATCCATATCATCCGGGAAATAGTGCTCGCCGGCGGCGAAGGCGTCGGGTTCGTTGTGGGCATAGCGGTAATCCTTGCCGTGGCCGAGTTCCTTGGCCAGGCTGGTCGGCGCATTGCGAAGCCGTTCCGGAACTTCCTTGCTGCCCAGCTCACGCGCATCCTTAGTGGCCAGCCCCAGCGCCTTGTAGACCGCGTTGCTTTTCGCCGCACACGCCAGGAATACCAGCGCTTGTGCCAGCGCCAGTTCGCCTTCCGGACTGCCCAGCCGTTCGTAGGTTTCGCAGGCGTCCAGGGCGAAGCGCAGGGCGCGTGGATCGGCGTTACCGATATCTTCCGACGCCATGCGAATCATGCGCCGGGCGATATACAGGGGATCGCAACCACCATCGAGCATACGCGCAAACCAGTAAAGCGATGCGTCGGGATCAGAGCCCCGAACGGCTTTATGCAACGCTGATATCTGGTCATAGAAAACATCCCCGCCCCGGTCAAAGCGACGTACGCCGCCCGTCGCAACCTCGGCAACCAGTTCCTCGGTAATGGTCTTATTCCCGGCGCTGTCCGCCAGTCCCGCGGCCAGCTCGAGCAAATTCAGTGCCCGGCGTGCATCCCCGTCTGCCGCAGCTGCAAGTTGTCCGACCTGTTCGGCCGTACAACTGAACGCGCCGGCGAGCCCGTTTTCTGTATCGGCTAGCGCGCGCTCTACCAGGGTTTCGATATCGTCGATCGATAAGGCCTTAAGCACATAGACACGAGCACGGGACAGGAGCGCATTGTTCAGCTCGAACGAAGGGTTTTCGGTAGTGGCACCAATGAAAATAAGGGTGCCGTCCTCGACCCAGGGCAGGAAAGCGTCCTGCTGGGCCTTGTTGAAGCGATGAACCTCGTCCAGAAACAGGACCGTGGAGCAGTGTTTAACAGAACGATATTCCTTTGCTTTTTCAACCGCTTGCCGTATATCCTTAACACCTGACATTACAGCTGAGAAGGCAATGAATTCCGCTTGTGCAGCGCCGGCAACCAACCGCGCGAGCGTCGTTTTGCCGGTGCCGGGCGGGCCCCAGAGAATGGCGGAATGGAGCGGGTCGGCGTTAAGGAGTCCGGTCAGGGGTTTGCCCGGCCCGAGCAGGTGTGGCTGGCCGACGACGCCTTTCACCCTTGCCGGTCGCATACGATCGGCCAGTGGGCGCGCCGTTGCGGGGGTTGAGGTCACCGTACCCCCAGAAACCGCTCAACCCAGTTTGCCCAGTTTGCCAGACCTGCCTTGATCATTAACCAGCCCAGTACGAGACCGACCGTATCTGCAACTATATCGCCCCATTCCGTCACCCGGTATCCCGTGAAGAACTGCATAACCTCGATAAATACGCCGTAAGTCAGCAGCAGCCCAAACAAAGACGACCAGCGGGATTGCGGGATCACCGCGCTGAACCAGACGATTAAGGCGGTAAAGGCCAGCATATGCGCGATCTTGTCCGCGAAAGTGACCGGCAAGTCTGGTCCCGTAAACGGCACCAGTGACAGGCTCAGAACCACCATTAACAGGCCGATCCCGCCCGCAATCCAATACGTTTTGTAACGGAGCTGATCCGGTGAAAAGATATTCATGTGGCACTAATTATTGCGCTGATCGATCAAATCTGAGCCATCAGGAACAGAGAAAGTAAACAGGTCTGCATTTAACGGTGGGTTTCGTTGACTATCTTCAAACGCGATTAAGGTTTGCTGGCCGAAACTGTCCAGAATCGCGAGGCTTTTTAGCATGGGTCCTGCAAAGCCCAGGACGATTTCCCTGAAGTCGCTGTTGCTTGCAAGGGGCACCAGGGTTACTACTGAGCCGTCGCCCGCATCGTATACGGCCGTGATCGAATAACTATCCAATGCTGCCATATTGCCTGCCAGCAGCCCGGCCGGCGTTTGCGCAATTGCACCGTCGGCCGATCGCACTGTTGCCTGCTCCAGTTCCGCATCATAGATCCAGATTTCAGTTTCGTTCACGACAATCAGTTGTTCCCAGGGGGCCGTGTAGTTCCAGCGAAACATGCCCGGCCTTTGCAGCCACAGCGTGCCGTTGCCCTCCTCGACTACGTCGCCCGTCTCGTCACTCACCACCTGCTCGAAATCAGCCCTGTAGCTGTCGAAGGAGGTGAGAAACCGGCACAGAACGGGCGGGTGGCCGTTATCCGTGCAGCTAATGTTGTTTGGGTATGCCGGCGCAATGCCAATGAGTAGCAGCACTACGATATGCAGCGGTGAGCGCATGCGGGCCGCCATGCCGGCTAATCGTCACTCGGCGGTGGCGGCGCTAAAACTTCGCGCGTGCCATTCGATTCCAGCGGGCTGACAATGCCGGCAGCTTCCATGCTTTCAACCAGCCGGGCCGCCCGGTTGTAACCGATCTTCAGGCGCCTCTGAACGCCTGAAATTGACGCCCTGCGGGTCTCGATGACGATCTGAACCGCCTGGTCATACAGCGGATCTTCTTCGCCATCGCCGGCTCCCGCGCCGGGTTCGCCTGCCAACCCCGGGATGGGTGCAGACGGACCTTCCGTAACTTCATCTATATAGGTGGGTTCACCCGAAGCTTTAAGCCTGGCCGCAACCCGCAAGACTTCCTGATCCGATACAAACGCGCCGTGCACCCGCACCGGTGTGGGTGCCCCCGACGGCAGAAACAACATGTCGCCATGGCCGAGGAGATTCTCGGCACCCGACTGGTCAAGGATGGTTCGCGAATCAACCTTGGCAGAAACCTGGAACGCTATGCGACATGGAATGTTTGCCTTAATCAGGCCGGTAATAACGTCTACCGACGGTCTTTGGGTCGCTACGATCATGTGTATTCCTGACGCCCGGGCTTTCTGGGCCAGCCGGGTAATCAGCTCTTCCACTTTTTTGCCGACGATCATCATCATGTCAGCGAGCTCGTCTATGACGACGACAATATTAGGTAAGACCTGCAAAGCCGGTGCATCGGACGGCTGATCGGTATCTCCGACTATATATAAGGGGTCCGGGATAGGCTGACCTTTCTCAATCGCCGCACTCACCTTTCTGTTATAGCCCCCGAGATTGCGAACTTTTAAAGCCGCCATGAGTTTGTAGCGGCGCTCCATTTCAGCCACGCACCAGCGCAGCGAATTCGCGGCTTCTTTCATGTCGGTTACGACCGGTGCGAGCAGGTGCGGTATGCCTTCGTAAACCGAAAGCTCGAGCATCTTGGGGTCGATCATGATCATCCGTACCTGCTCGGGTTTCGACTTGTACAGGAGGCTCAACACCATCGCGTTAATGCCTACCGACTTACCCGATCCGGTGGTGCCGGCGATCATCAGGTGCGGCATCCTTGAAAGGTCGGCAACGACAGATTTGCCACTGATGTCTTTACCGAGCGCGAGCGTAAGCGGAGATGGCAGCTCCTCGTAGGCTCTCGAGCGAAGTATTTCACCGAGCGTAACCATCTCCCGGCTTTCATTGGGTATTTCCAGGCCAACGAAGCTCTTGCCGGGGATCACCTCGACAACACGCACACTAATCGCCGACAGCGCGCGGGCGATGTCCTTGGCAAGGCTGCTTATCTGGCTGACTTTAACGCCGGCGGCCGGATTAAGCTCAAACCGGGTTACGACCGGACCCGGGTGAACCGCGACGACGTCGACGTCGACGCCGAAATCACGCAGTTTCAGTTCGACCAGGCGCGACATACCCTCGAGCGCTTCTTCCGAATAAGCCGGCGGCCTGGCGGGCGGATCATCCAGCAAAGAAAGCGGGGGCAAACTGCCGGCAGGCACGTTATCGAACATCGGGACCTGGCGTTCCTTTTCGGCCCGTTGACTGGCCTCCGGGGCTTTGGGCTGTGGTTCGATACGCGGTTTCGACCTGTGGAAACGTTTTTTCTCGATCTGTCGTTTGGCGCGGACGGCTTCCTGGCGTTGTTTCTGTACCTGCCTGGCCTGCATCCTTTCCTGGGTAATCGCCAGGGTTTTACGCAGTAAATCTCCTCCCTCGAGAATTTGACGGCCGACCCAGTCCATAGCAGCCAGCCATGACAGCCCGGTAAACAGAGAGATCGCGGCGAGCCAGAGCGCCAGCAGCAGCAGTGTCGCGCCAAGCAGCCCGAACGCGCCCTCGAGCGCAAGCCCAACCAGTTGCCCAAGCACGCCACCGGCGGTTTCACGCAGATCGGGATGGGCAAAATGCAGTGTGGCCAGGCCGCAGCTCGTGACCACCGCGAGCAGGAAACCTCCCGTGCGTGATAAGAACACGGACTTGTTGAGCGGTTCCGCACTCTCGCGGGCAGAAAACATGAGCCAGCCGGCCAGCAGGGTCATGGCCGGGAACAGGAATGCCGGCATACCACAGAGGTAATAAGCAATATCGGCGAACCAGGCACCCGCCGCGCCTATCTGGTTGTGCAACGGCTCAGTGCTGATGCCGGTATGACTGAATCCGGGGTCTTCAGGGTGATAGCTAAGCAGTGCCAGCAACATGATCAGTGACAAGGCGCTGAATACCCACAGCGCGGATTCTCGCACCGAGCGGGTAACCACTGATGACGCCGCGACGCCCTGCCGTCCTAGTTGAGCTGCCTTGGCCACAATATTCTCTCAGCTATCATTTAACTGCATTGAAAACAGAGTGGTAACGCGCACGAACTGCAACAACAACACCGCAGCATCGCCTTGTCGACCGGCATAAAGGTATGAAACTCCGTTCTTTGCAGCGAACGGCCATTCCCCTAAACTACAACGCCGGTTTAAGGAGCGAAGATTTCTCCACTTCCGGACTACGCAACCACAACAACCTCCGGCAATAACCCTCGCCGAAGCAGGAAGAATTATACATGAGCGAACGGCGCCACTCCCGCCTCATCATCCTGGGCTCCGGTCCGGCTGGCTATTCTGCGGCCGTTTATGCGGCCCGTGCCAACCTGAGCCCTTTGCTGATAAAGGGTATTGAGCCGGGTGGCCAGCTAATGACGACGACCGATGTGGACAACTGGCCGGGTGCTCCGGATGGCCTGCAGGGTCCCGGACTAATGGAGCAGATGCGTGAGCATGCGGAGCGCTTTAATGCAGAACTGGTCGCCGACCATATACACGCGGCTGACCTTTCCCGGCGCCCCTTCCTGTTGACGGGAGGCGAGGGGGAATACACCTGTGATGCCCTGATAATTTCGACGGGCGCTACTGCTCGCTATCTCGGGCTGGACAGTGAAGAACACTACAAGGGCAAGGGTGTTTCTGCCTGCGCTACCTGCGATGGTTTTTTCTACCGTGATCAGTCGGTGGTTGTCGTCGGTGGCGGCAATACTGCTCTTGAGGAGGCGCTGTACCTGTCCAATATCGCATCGAGCGTTACGATTATTCACCGCCGGGACAAGTTTCGTGGCGAGAAAACCATGCAGGACCAGTTAGTCGCCAAAACCGGTTCAGGTGGCAATGTGACTATTCTCTGGAACCATGTGGTCGACGAAGTACTCGGGGATGATTCCGGTGTAACGGGGCTGCGCCTGCAAAGTACGCTGGATGCATCTCAGTCGCAGGACATCGAGACCAAGGGTGTATTTATTGCGATTGGGCATACGCCGAACACTGGCCTGTTCGACGGACAGCTGGAAATGACTAACGGTTACATAACGGTAACAACCGGTCTGCAGGGCAATGCGACCGCCACCAGTGTGCCGGGCATATTTGCAGCAGGCGATGTTGCCGATCAAATCTATCGGCAGGCCGTAACGTCGGCCGGCGCGGGCTGCATGGCCGCACTGGATGCCGAAAAGTATCTCGATGCGCTGGAGGGCGCGTCCCACGACTAAGCAGCCAGAACGCATGCACATCCAGGTTCAAGATTCCATAAGTAACATTGAGCCAACCGACTGGAATGGCCTGCTTACCAGGGACGATCCTTTTCTGCGGCATGAGTTTCTGCTGGCACTGGAAAAATCCGGCAGCGTATCCCGCGAGACGGGCTGGAGCCCCTGCCACCTCACTTGCGAAGATGACTCGGGAAATCTGCTCGGCGCCCTGCCCCTTTACCTGAAAGATAATTCTTACGGCGAATTCGTATTCGACTTTGCCTGGGCCGGCGCTTACCAGCAGGCGGGGCTACCCTACTACCCGAAGCTTGTCTCCTCAGTGCCGTTTACGCCCGCGACAGGTTCCCGGATCCTTGTGTCAGGACAGCAAGCAGACAGGGACAAAATCCGATCCGCGCTCGTTGCCGGTGCCATTGACTGCACAACGAATTCAGGCGCATCGTCGCTGCACATTTTGTTCCCGACGGCAGAAGAAACGCCACTGCTGGAGCAATCAGAGATGTTGTTGCGTAAAGATTGCCAGTTTCACTGGCACAATCGTGGTTATGCGGATTTCGATCATTTTCTTGCAGGGTTTACTTCGGCTAAACGCAAGAAGACACGACGCGAGCGGCGAAGGATAGAAGAACAGAGCATTCGTTTCGAGCTTCGCACCGGACGCGACCTGGACGAGGACGCCTGGCAGGAGATCATGCCACTGTATCGCACGACATTTTTACGGCGTGGGCGGGAGCCTTACCTTGGAATGGAGTTTTTTCTGCAGCTATCGGCGACACTGCCCGACAGCCTGGTTGTTTTCTTAGGCTATGCCGGCGATGAGCTCGTGGCCGTGGCCGTATGCTTCAGAAGCGATACCACCTTGTACGGGCGCTACTGGGGGGCTAACCAGTATATAGATTCGCTGCATTTTGAAACCTGCTACTACCAGGGCATCGAGTACTGTATCGCAGAGGGTTTACAGATCTTTGAGCCTGGTACGCAGGGCGAGCACAAAATTAGCCGCGGTTTCGTGCCCACCGAAACCTGGTCAGCGCACTGGTTAACACATCCGCAGTTTGCAGCCGCTGTGGACGATTACCTTGAGCGTGAGCGTGAACATATAGATCGCTATATCGATGTAGTTGCTTCTCATGTGCCCTACAAAAATGACACCTCGTGAGATTTAATGGGTTATCGAGTCAAGAACCTGCACACTTCAGATCCGCCCGACAGTTTCCCTGATCCGGCAACCGCGGGAATTGCACTGGGTGCGCCGGAAGGCCTGCTGGCCATCGGTGGGGATCTGTCACCCGAACGCCTGTTGGCCGCCTACCGTACCGGCTTGTTTCCCTGGTTCAACAACGATCAGCCAATATTGTGGTGGTCGCCGGATCCACGTGCTGTCATTTTCCCGTCGCGTTTCCATATGTCGCGCTCGTTGTCACGCACCCTGCGAAATGACCGCTGGCAATATTCACTTAATCATTCCTTTGACAACGTGATACGCCGGTGCGGGGGTAAGCGAGGTGAGCATGGAACGTGGTTAACCCCGGATATGATTACGGCATACTGTGAGATGCATCGACTTGGTTATGCCCATTCTGTTGAAAGCTGGTACGACGGAGAAATCGCGGGCGGTATTTATGGCATTCGTCTGGGCAAAATATTTTTCGGCGAGTCCATGTTCAGCGCTCGTGAAAATGGCTCAAAAGTTGCATTAAGCGCATTGGTGAATATCTGCCTGGAATCTGACATCCGGCTAATTGATTGCCAGGTTGAATCGAGCCATTTGCATACCCTGGGGATGCAGGAAATTGATCGTGATGAGTTTTTGCAGATTTTGCACGAGTGTGTGCCCGGCGAGACCGCCCTGCCTGACTGGAAACTGGACAAGCGAGATGCCGCCCCCCTTGCGGCGTTGAGGGGCTGATACCCGCGAACAAGGCTAGCAGGGCATTGCCAATGCTTGCGTCGCTTCGCCGGTTCTTGCACAATGCGCCCGCCCTGTCCAAGGAACCAGAGAACTAATGGCAAAGGAAGAAGCCATCGAGATGGAAGGCGTTGTTTCTGAAACGCTCCCCAATACCACCTTCCGGGTGGAGTTGGAAAATGGCCATGTCGTGACTGCTCATATTTCTGGAAAAATGCGGAAGCATTACATCCGGATACTGACAGGCGATAAAGTTACGGTGGAACTGACTCCTTACGACCTGAGCAAGGGCCGCATCATCTATCGTTCCCGCTAGCAAGCTGAATCTTTAAGTATGGGCTTTGGACGAACTGTCCGACTTATGCTCCAGCTGGCGCGTGTCAGGCGTCGCAACCAGTTGCAATTCACCATTATCATCCAGGACGATGGTTACGTGACCGCCATCAACGAGATCCCCGAACAGCAGCTGCTCCGCCAGGGGCCTCTTTATCTTTTCCTGAATGACACGCGCCATGGGCCGGGCGCCCATTTTCGGGTCATAGCCTTCATCGGCAATTAACTGCCTGGCCCCATTATCGAGCTCAAGCGTTACATTATTGGATTCGAGCTGTGTTTCCAGTTCCAGCACAAGCTTGTCAACGACGCGCAGCACCGAGGTACGATCGAGTTCTTTAAAATTGATCACCGTATCCAGCCGATTGCGGAACTCGGGTGTAAACAGCTTCTCTATCGCTACCAAGCTGTCCGAGGCATGATCCTGTTGGGTAAAGCCTATTGATGCCCTGCTCATTTCACGCGCACCCGCGTTGGTCGTCATTACGATAATGATGTTGCGAAAATCTGCCTTGCGTCCGTTGTTGTCTGTAAGGGTGCCGTGATCCATAACCTGCAGCAGCAGATTGAACACTTCGGGATGCGCCTTCTCGATTTCATCCAGCAGCAGTACCGCATGAGGGTTGCGGCTGACTGCCTCGGTGAGCAAACCACCCTGGTCAAAACCTACGTAGCCTGGCGGTGCACCGATAAGCCGTGAAACGGTATGGCGCTCCATGTATTCAGACATGTCGAAGCGAATCAACTCGATGCCCAGGCAATAGGCCAGTTGCCTTGTGACCTCCGTCTTGCCCACCCCGGTCGGCCCCGCAAACAGGAAAGCGCCTACCGGCTTTTCGTCTTCCCGCAGCCCCGACCGCGCCATCTTAATTGCGGTTGATAACGCAGAAATTGCATCGTCCTGGCCAAAAATAACGAGCCTGAGATCGCGATCAAGGTTCTTCAGCAGGTTACGATCCGAAGCGGAAACGCTCTTGGGCGGTATGCGCGCCATTCGTGCAACGACTGTCTCGACCTCTTCCATACCGATTATTTCGGGCCGGTCTTTTTCATCCAGGAGCCGCACGCTGGCACCGGCTTCATCTATGACGTCGATAGCCTTGTCAGGTAACTGGCGCTCGTTGATATGACGTGCCGCCAATTGGGCCGCAGCACTCATGGCTTCGTCGCTGTACTTAACGTTGTGGTGCTCTTCGAAACGGCTTTGCAGGCCCCGGAGAATCTCTACTGTTTCCGCAACGCTCGGTTCAAGCACATCGATTTTCTGGAAGCGCCGGGCAAGGGCGTGATCCTTTTCGAATATATGCCGATACTCACGATAGGTAGTCGAACCGATGCAGCGGAGTTCGCCATTGGCCAGCACGGGTTTAATCAGGTTGGATGCATCCAGCACGCCACCTGACGCCGCCCCCGCCCCGATTACCGTGTGGATTTCGTCTATGAAGAGTATTGCGCCGGGGTCCTTGCTGATATCGGCGATGACGCCTTTAAGGCGTTTCTCAAAATCGCCCCGGTACTTTGTGCCGGCAAGCAATGCACCCATGTCCAGGGCGTAAATGGTCGCGTCCCGGAGCACTTCGGGCACTTCCTCATCGACGATGCGTTTTGCCAGTCCTTCGGCCAGTGCCGTCTTTCCAACACCGGATTCCCCGGCATAGAGGGGGTTATTCTTACGGCGGCGGCATAAAACCTGGATGGTTCGCTGGATTTCAGCATCTCTGCCGATGAGCGGATCAATTTTTCCTTCCTTGGCCCGCTCATTCAAATTGGTAGCGAACTGGTCCAACGGGCTGGTGACGGTATCGCCCTCAAGTTCCGCCGCACCTGCATCGTCTCCACCATCCTGATCACTTTCGCCCAGCTTTGAAACGCCATGCGATACAAAATTTACGACATCCAGACGACTGACATTCTGGATTCCGAGCAAGTACACAGCATGTGTTTGCTTTTCACCGAATATAGCCACCAGCACGTTGACGCCGGTAACTTCCTTTTTTCCGCTGGACTGGACGTGGTAAACAGCACGCTGCAACACCCTTTGAAAACCAAGCGTAGGAGCAACTTCTTGCTCGGTATCGCCGCTCAGTAGCAGTGTGGTTTCATCGATATGATCCTGTAAGTCTTTGCGCAGCCGCGGCAAATCACAGCCACATTCCCTCAATACTTCAACCACGCCCGGTATGTCCGAGATCGCAAGCAGCAGGTGTTCCACCGTCATAAATTCATGACGGCCCGCACGCGCCTGCTGAAAGGCTTCATTTAGACAATATTCAAGTTCTGCGCTTAACATCGGTTCAGCCAAATCCTCTTGCTAGATTTCTTCCAGTGTCGACAGCAGCGGATGTTGATGCTGCTGGGCGTAACTGCTTACCTGCGCTACTTTGGTTTCTGCAATTTCGTAGGTAAATACGCCACAGCGACCTTTCCCCTTGGTGTGCACTTCCAACATGATGCGAGTCGCTTTCTGCCTATCCATCCCAAATATGAGTTCGAGAACTTCAACTACAAAATCCATAGGCGTGTAGTCATCGTTCAGCAAAACAACCTGGAAAAGTGACGGCTTTTTAACTTCCGGTTTCGCCTCTTCGACTACCAGACCCCGCTCGTCTTCACTTTCGGTCAGAATCTCTTTTTTAGGATCTTCAGGCATTGTCGAAAATCATTCCTTGGCGGGCCTTTTCCCTGCATTTGGAATAATTCTACATTCTTTACCTGGGCAGTCCCATTTAACGCGCGCCTGGTACGCCGCTGGTAGAACAGCGCAGCATTGGGAACCCTTTGCAGGGAGCGCAGGAGTGGTGCTGACCGCTGCGCCACGGCTCATCTGGCATCCGGTAATATGCGTCAAAAATATTTTGCATCCCACTGCAAAATAAAGAAAAATTAGCCTACCAATACAGACAAATAAGCCGGGAATCAGGTTTCTGATTATGGCAAACGGTCGTATTGGGGCAAATTGCTTCGACTGATCGACTGTCTGGGATCGGAAAACCGATTAAAGTTGCGACCGCGATGGACCTTATACATAAAATAGATTTACTCCGTGCTCAGCCCCCGACGTACTGGGTCAATGCTGCCAATCAGCACCTGCCCGCCGTATGCTCAATTCTGCTGGTAGTTGCAATCGCGTGGTACCTGGCCAAGTTGATATGGGTACTGGTGCCACCGGCCAATGAGTTTGACTGGACGGTCAAGAGCACAGTTGTTGCCGGCGCGGGCCAGCTGTCAACCGATGTCTCGTCCGCCACGTTCAGAACCATTGCGAGTGCGCATTTATTTGGTGAGTCCGGTGCGGATCCGGCACCGGTTGTAACTGTCAATGCCCCGGAAACGCGCCTTAACCTGAAACTCAGGGGCACGATTGCAGCACCTGATGACAGCCTCGCGCACGCGATCATTGCGGATGGCAAGGGTCAGGATGAAGTTTATTTTATCCGGGACAGGGTTCCGGGTGGTGCGTTGTTGCATGAAGTGCATCCGGACAGGGTGATACTGAACAGAGGTGGTACGCTGGAAACGCTCAAGCTACCCAAGATCAGTGAGGCTGGCGGAAGGCCGCCTATACGTCGCGCTTCAGGCATGCCGGTAAACCGCGCCAGCCCTGCTGCCATCGCAATGGCGCAAAGAGTGCAGCAGAATCCCGGTGCGTTTACGGAAATTCTGCGCCCGCAGCCCTATATGCCGAATGGGCAACTCAAGGGTTACCGGGTTTACCCTGGCCGGGATCGTCGTCGTTTCGCCGCAATTGGCCTCCGGCCGGGCGATCTTGTTACGGAACTTAATGGCCAGAGTTTGACCAACCTGCAGGATGGTTTGGAAGTATTTAAGTCCCTGGGGGATTCGCCCCAGATAACGGTTACGATTGAACGGAACGGAAATCCGATGGTCCTTACCCTCGACAGTACACAGCTAGCCGGATCGGATGGCGGCCTGAAATGAATCGAGTCCGGCACTTAGGGAACAGAGCCGGCCAGCTAATCCTCTGGGTTGCGCTGGCGCTTGCGCCTGCGGTCACTTTTGGCCAGGCCACTATCACCCCCAATTACAAGGATGCTGATATCCAGCAGGTTATAGAAGCCGTTGGTGAGATTACCGGAAAGAATTTCATAATCGATCCGCGGGTGAAGGCGCAGGTAACGATGGTGTCTTCGTCGCCGATGTCTGCGGAAGCTTTCTACGAAGCTTTCCTTTCGATATTGCAGGTGTATGGGTTCGTCGCCGTACCTTCAGGCGAGGTTATCAAAATATTGCCGGATGCGAACGCCCGACAGTTGCCCGGCTGGGAAGGAGCGGTGGAAAAAAACCGACGCGCTGATGACATCGTCACGCAGGTCGTAATGGTCAAAAACGTGGCCGCTGCGCAACTGGTCCCGATACTTCGCCCGCTGATACCCCAGTACGGACACCTGGCGGCGCACCCTGCTTCGAATATGCTGATTATTTCGGATCGGGCAGCAAATGTAGAGCGCATCAAGACCATTATCCGGCGCATCGATCAGTCGAGCGACGAAGAATACGAAGTCATACCGCTTATTCATGCCTCGGCCACGGAGACAGTACGGGTAATTACTGCGCTTCAGCAGGGTAACGGCGCCGACGCTTCCGGCCAGCGCACGACCGTGGTCGCTGACGAACGAACCAACAGCATCCTTGTCAGCGGCGAGAAAACCAACCGCTTGCGGCTGCGCACGCTGATTGCGCACCTCGACACGCCGCTCGAAGATGGCGGCGACACGCGGGTCCGCTATTTGCGTTATGCGGACTCGCTCGACCTTGCTGCAAAACTGGAAGCACAGTACAGCGGAGCAGGCGCACCGGAAGGCGGTCCGCCGGGCAGCGCTACGGATATTTCTATCTGGGCCGATGAGCAGACTAACGCGCTGGTAATAACAGCGCCGCCCAAAACCATGCGTTCGATGATGGCCGTTATCGACAAGATCGATATACGCCGCGCCCAGGTACTGGTGGAGGCCATCCTGGTCGAAGTGTCGGAGGAAAAATCGAAGGAGCTCGGCATTACCTGGGCGGTGTTTAATGACAGCACCGCTGCCGGCGCTACGAGTTTTGGCCTTACAACCGGCATATTGGAACTGGCAACAGGCGGCGGTGATGGCAGTATCGACCTGGGCAGCGCGCTCGGCGACGGTGCCGCCCTGCTCGCCGGCGACATCAAGGATGACGGAACCAGTTGGGCAGGCCTTGTAAAGGCGCTCGAAGAGGATGCAGACACCAACATCATGGCGACACCGACACTGGTGACCATGGATAACGAAGAAGCGGAGTTCAACGTGGGCCAGGAAGTCCCCTTCGTTACCGGCAGCTTCACGAATACAGGCACTAGTGACGGGTCGCTCAATCCCTTCCAGACCGTCGAGCGCGAACAGGTCGGCCTTACACTGAAAATTACGCCGCAGATCAACGAAGGCGACGCGGTGCTGCTGGAGATCGACCAGGAATTGTCAAGCCTGGCAACAACCACCGGGGCGGTTGACCTAATCACTAAAAAAAGTACCGTGACGACATCGGTCATCGTCGAGGATCAGAGTATCCTCGTGCTCAGCGGACTCATCCAGGAAACACATACTGTAACTGAGCAACGCGTACCGGTGCTGGGCAGCATTCCCCTGCTTGGTCGTCTCTTCCGCTCCGATCTCACGGAGATCAAGAAGACCAACCTGATGGTCTTCATCAAGCCGACGATACTCAGGGATAATATTGCAACTGCATTTGTGACCAACGAAAAATACAGCGCCATACGCAATGTGCAGATTGAAGCGCGTGAACGCGAACGCACGTTGTTCCAGAACTTTGAACCGTCGACCCTGCCGGAATTCGAAGAATCTGCCATTCCGCTAAATACCATCGACCTGCGGGAGCTCAAACCGGAGGAGTCCGCCGACGCTGAGCCAGTTGATCAAGACAAGCCTGCTGAGGCTGCCGATGAAGCTGAGCCTCAAGAGGCAACGGAAGGTGGCTAGTGGTTTCATCGATCGAATCTGAAACACCGCCGGAAGGCACGGCTCCGGAAACAGCACCGGAGAGCCCCAGCCAGTTATCGTTCAGTTTTGCCCGCCGCCACGGGGTTATCGTCGAACCGAACGAGGAAGCCAATCGCGCCGCTGTAATCGTGCGTAAGGGCGCATCGCCCTCCATCCTTTCGGAAGTTCGCCGGGTTATCGATGCCGAACTCGACGTGCAGATAGCAACCGCCGAAGATTTTGAAGCCCACTTGCAACGCATATACGGCCAGGATGGCAGTAATGCGAAACAAATGGTCGAAGGCCTGGAGGACGATACCGACCTTTTGCAGGTTGCCCAGGAACTGCCTGAGCCCTCCGACCTCATGGAGGCAGATGATGACGCGCCGATCATCCGCCTGATAAACGCAATTCTGACTTCGGCGATCAAAGAGAATGCTTCTGATATTCACATAGAACCTTTTGAGAACAGGCTGGTCGTCCGGTTTAGGATTGACGGTGTGATGCAGGAAGTTCTGCAATCCCGCCGCGCAGTCGCCCCGCTCGTCGTTTCGCGTATCAAGGTCATGTCCAAGCTGGATATCGCGGAAAAAAGGCTCCCACAGGATGGTCGTATTTCCCTGCGTATTGCAGGAAGGGCAGTCGACGTACGTGTTTCCACCATGCCTTCAAGCCACGGCGAACGGGTCGTATTGCGTTTGCTCGACAAAAAAGCCGGGCGAATCAGCCTCGAAGGCCTGGGCATGAATGTCGAGACGCAGACCATAACGGATCAGCTTATCCATCGACCGCACGGTATCATCCTGGTCACCGGCCCGACGGGCTCAGGTAAAACCACAACGCTATACGCAGCGCTTGAGCGCATTAACGACGACACGCGGAATATCATGACGGTGGAAGATCCTATCGAGTATTACTTCGACGGGATCGGGCAGACGCAGGTCAACACCAAGGTCGAAATGACTTTTGCCCGGGGGCTGCGAGCAATTCTGCGCCAGGACCCTGACGTCGTTATGGTCGGCGAGATACGCGACCTGGAAACAGCAGAAATTGCGGTCCAGGCGAGCCTCACCGGGCACCTGGTGTTGTCCACCCTGCATACCAATACTGCTGTCGGTGCGGTGACGCGGTTACGCGATATGGGCGTAGAACCGTTTCTGCTTTCCTCGAGCCTTATAGGCGTGGTGGCGCAGCGCCTGGTGCGCGTACTGGATACGGACACTCGCCAGCCCTACCCGGCTTCAGAATACGAATGCAACTTGCTCGGCGCTGACCCTGCTAAGCCACCGACACTTTATAAAGCGACTGATCCGCAAACGGGACAGGGAACCGGTTACAAGGGACGTACCGGCATTTACGAAATGGTCGCGGTCGACGAGGAATTACGGCGCATGATCCATGATGGTGCCGGCGAACACGAACTCGAATCCTACGCCCGGCAACACAGCCCGGGCATACGCGACGAAGGCCTGAGTAAGGTGCAGAATGGCATCACGACCCTTGAGGAAGTATTGCGGGTTACGCGTGCCGACTAGTACTTATGGGCGCATTTGAGTTCACAGCCGTCGACGCGGCAGGTAAACAGCAAAAAGGCGTCCTGGAAGGCGATACCGCACGCCAGGTTCGCCAGTCTTTAAGGGATCGCAAGCTTCTGCCACTTACTGTTACGGAGGCGGCGGAAAAAGAATCGCACCGCCAGGCTTCGTTCTCGTTCGGGAAAGGCCTGTCAGCCACCGACCTGGCGATCCTTACCCGCCAGCTTGCAACCCTCGTACAGTCGAGCATGCCGCTCGAACAGGCTTTGGCCGCCGTTGGTGAACAGAATGACAACGCACGCTTGCAAAGTATTGTGCTGGGCGTTCGTGCACGCGTAATGGAAGGATTTACCTTCGCCGATGGTCTGCGCGATTTTCCCCGCGCATTTCCCGAAATATACCGGGCAACCATTGATGCCGGGGAACAGTCAGGCCATCTGGATGCCGTGCTGGAACGGCTCGCAGACTACACGGAAGGACGCCAGGAACTGGTACAGAAGATACGCAACGCGATGATTTACCCCGTAGTCCTGCTTACGTTCTGCCTGTTGATCGTTACCCTGATGATGGCTTACGTGGTGCCAAAGGTCATCGGGGTGTTTGCAAATACCGGGCAGGAACTGCCGGGGCCGACCCAGGCGCTTATCAATATCAGCGATTTTGTACAGGCGTATGGCTGGCTCGTGGCTTTGGGTATAGCAATCCTGGGCTTTGCTGCCAACCGGTTGCTTAAGCAGCCGGGTCCCAGGAAGCAATACGACCTGTTTATGTTGCGCACGCCGGTTATCGGCAAAATCATCAGGGGGCTGAACACCGCCCGGTTTACACGCACGTTCAGCATAATGACCGGTAGCGGCGTGCCCATTCTTGAAGGGCTTAAAATTTCCGGCGAGGTTATCAACAGCGTACCGATGCGCGAATCTGTTGAAGAAGCAACGTTGCGAATCAGGGAAGGCGCCCCTATCGGTACTTCGCTCGGCAAGTCCGGGCATTTTCCCCCGCTTTGCATTCACCTGATATCGAGCGGCGAGGCAAGTGGTCAACTCGAAGCCATGCTTGGAAAAGCTGCAGGCCAGCAGGAACGCGAAATGGATGGCCTGATTGCCGCCTTACTTAACGTGCTCGAACCCGGCATGATCATATTGATGGGTGCGCTTGTGTTGTCGATGGTTATTGCCCTGCTGTTGCCTATATTCGAAATGAACAAGCTTGTTCTGTAAGTATTTCTGACTGCCATCAGCCCTTTGCTGCCACTGGATTGGCAGCTTTATGCCCGCAACATGGCTTTAGATTGTGACTGGCTTCACGTTTCCGGCAGAAAACCCTCATTTCCACCTTGTCAGGCCTGTTTTTTGAGTCTATAAAAAAACCTGCACAAATGCTTACAACATAAGCACATGGGTTTTTGACAGGAGGTCAACCATGGAAGCTCCTAAGGACAAAGTTGGTGATGTTGCCACGGACGATCAGGATACCGAGGTGGCAGAATCGGAAGAGCTCACCGAAACTATGGTGCTGGATGAAACTGAAGCTGCAACAGAGTCCAGCGACAATGTCGGCATGAGCTCGGTGCAGTTTGACGCCGAAGAACTTGTTGCCGAGTTAGAGTCAGAAAAGTCGGATGGCGTGGATAAGGATGGACGTTTACGTAAATGCCTTGAAGCGATTGTGGAACGCAAGCGCCGTGAAGAAGAACTGGCAGATTTCGATGACTACGATATCGATAGCTAGGCGCGATCATTCAGCCTAATGGAAATCCCGGCTTGGCGTACGCAAGCTATCAAGCAATGAGCTCTGGTCTTCCAGGCGCTGCACAATGACATGCAGGACACCATCCTGCTTCTGAACGACGCCATCTACCCCCATTAAAGCCGTGTTCAGCAGCACCTGGCGCTGCTTCTCGGCAGTCCTTTCCCAGACCACCAGGTTTATAAATCCCGTTTCATCCTCCAGTGTGACAAAGGTTACATTTGCAGCGCTCCCCGGCCGCTGGCGTGTAACCACGAGACCAACCACATAGACACGGGCGCCGTCCTGCAAATTCCATAACTCCGCTGCCGTAACACAATGCTGCGGCAATTCCGGCCGGACCAGCGTCAGCGGATGCTGCCTGAGACTAAGCCCCATACTTGCATAGTCGCTAATTACCGAAGCCATTGGAGTCGGTCGACGCAGCATAGGCGTAGCCTCGGTAAAACGTGTTTCCGGAAATACGGGTAGTGGCGGCTCCAGACCTGCTACCTGCCAGCGGGCCCGGTGCCGGTTGCCGGCAATTGTATGCAGTGCATCTGCAGATGCCAGTGCTGCATAGTCATGCTGATCCAGCCCGGCACGTACAGCAAGGTCAGCTACGCTACTAAATGCCTGCTCACCCCTGCCTGCTACCAGCCTGAGCGCAGCCTGTTTTGCGAGGCCTTTTACCATGCGCAAGCCAAGCCGTAATGCCGGCTTTCCATCCGGGCCTGGTTCCAGTGTGCAATCCCACTGGCTGTGGTTTATATCGACCGGCCTGACTTCGGCTTTATGTTTCTGAGCGTCCTGAACAAGCTGTGACGGCGCATAAAAGCCCATGGGCTGACTGTTCAGTAGTGCACAGGTAAATATGGCCGGTTCATGGCATTTTAACCAGGCCGATACGTATACGAGTAACGCAAAACTCGCCGCATGGGATTCGGGAAAGCCGTATTCCCCAAAACCCCTAATTTGCTGGAAGACCTGCCCGGCAAACTCTGCGGAATAACCCCGTTTCCTCATCCCTTCCTTCAGGCGCTTTTCAAACGGCTCCAGACCACCGCGACGCTTCCAGGCGGCCATGGCGCGGCGCAGCTGATCCGCTTCACCGCCTGAAAAGCCGGCCGCCACAATCGCGAGTTCCATCACCTGTTCCTGGAAAATCGGCACGCCCAGCGTTCGCGCCAGGACGCCGCGTACCGCTTCACTGGGATAGCTGACCGGTTCTTCCCCGTTACGCCGCCGCAGGTAGGGATGCACCATGTTGCCCTGTATGGGGCCTGGACGGACCAGCGCTACTTCAATGACCAAATCGTAATAACAGCGAGGCCTTAATCGCGGCAGCATAGCCATCTGCGCACGTGACTCTATCTGGAACACGCCCACGGTATCCCCCTTGCTAACCATGTCGTACACAGCCGGGTCTTCCGCCGGTACGGTCGCCATGCTGAGTTTCGTTCCGTACCAGTTATGCGCCAGATCAAAACCACGGTGTATGGCAGATAACATGCCGAGGGCCAGCACATCGACCTTGAGCAGGCCCAGATCATCCAGGTCATTTTTATCCCACTGGATAACCGTGCGATCTTCCATCGCGGCATTCTCAACCGGCACAATTTCGGCTAACGGCCGTTCGGAAATCAGGAAGCCGCCGACGTGCTGTGAAAGATGACGGGGAAAACCGAGCAACTGGTCAACCAGCACGAGCAATCGCCGGACAAGCGGGCTGTCCGGGTCCAGGCCCGCTTCCCGTACCCGCTCTTCGCTGATTTTCCTGCCGTCCCACCATTGCATGGCGCGCGCCATACGATTGACCTGCAGATCCGCCAGCCCCAGGGCCTTACCCACGTCCCGGATCGCGCTGCGGGGACGGTAAGTAATCACGGTGGCTGTCAGCGCGGCCCGCGAGCGACCGTACTTGTTGTAAATGTACTGGATAACTTCTTCACGCCGCTCGTGTTCGAAGTCCACATCGATATCCGGCGGTTCATCACGTTCTTTCGAGATAAACCGCTCGACCAGCATATTCATACGGCCGGGGTCGACCTCGGTTACGCCTAAGCAAAAACATACGGCGGAATTAGCGGCGGACCCGCGCCCCTGGCAGAGGATGCCGTTCCTGCGGGCGAAACGGACAATGTCGTGCACCGTCAGGAAATAGGCTTCGTAACCGAGCTCGCGTATCAGTTGCAGCTCGCGTTCAACCTGTGCCCTTACGTGGGTGGGCTCTCCATCGGGCCAGCGCCAGCGCAATCCTTCTTCGGTTAAGCGGCGTAGCCACGTGACTGCGGTTTCGCCGGTCGGTACCAGCTCACGCGGGTACCGGTAATCGAGATCGGCAAGGCTGAAATTCGTGCGGGCGGCAATGGCCCCACTGGCTGCCAGCCACTCGGCCGGATAGATCTGCCCCAGGAAGTCACGGGTACGCAGATAACACTCACCATTCGGGTGCAGCCGGGCACCGGCCCGGTCCAGGGGCACGCCAAGCCGTATTGCCGTCAGCGTGTCCTGCAGCGCCCTCCGCCCGGCCCTGTGCATACGCACATCGCCACAAGCTACTAAAGGGAATGAAGTTCTATCGCTAAATGCTTTGTATTCTATGATTTTTTTCTTCTTATCCGCCTTTCCGTTGAGTTCGGCCACCAGCCAGGCCCGGCCCGGAAAGGCATCCCGCAACCAGGGGGCCAATGCCTCGTCCGGCTCCGTATCGGACAGCCACAGCAGCAGGCAGTCCTCGAGGCCTGCTGCCAGGTCACCACGATCAAGCAGGTATTCCCCCTTGGGTGCAGCCCGGCGCGCCCGGGTGATCAGCGTGCATAATTGCGTGTAACCACGTTGGCTGGCAGCCAGCAAAACAATTCGCAAACCGTCCTGCAGGCGAAATTCACTGCCCGTGATCAGCTTGATGCCATGTTCCTGCGCTGCCATGTGGGCCCGCACCATGCCGGCAACTGAACATTCGTCGGTAATCGCGATAGCTTCGTAACCCAGTGCAAAAGCCTCGCGAACCAGTTCCTCCGGACTCGAAGCACCCCGCAGGAACGTAAAATTACTGATGCAGTGGAGTTCGGCATAAGCAGGCAGGTCTTTGTCTGCCCGTTTCATGCGTATACCCCGTGCAAATACCAGCATGAATCGCGGCAATCTCTGAAAATCCACCAGCGATTTCCACGGTGACCGGCAGCCGTGTAGTAATCACGGCGCACATCGTTGCCGTCCCACCACCCGCTTTCGATGCGCTCGGCATCGCTCGAAAAAACAAGCACCCGATTATGGTCGTCAATGGGCCTGCCCTGGTGCGTGTTGAGCCGCCTGGGATGTTCCAGTAACCACAGGGGGCGCGCCCGGCTGGCCATTTCACCGGGCACCTCGTTCGTATAATCCGGGCCGGGGATATCCCTGGTACGCCATGCGTATTCAGGCCTGTAATCGGCAGCCTGCCCCAAACCATGCACATGTTTATCGCCAAGCCGGGCACGGAGCCGTTCTATAAGCCCCGTAAACCTGCTGTCGGTTTCCGACGATGTGCGGCCAAACAGGCTGCCGCTGCTGAATGATGCGAGTGGCATGACCGCAGCCCGGAGGGTGATGGCGGTAACAGGCGCAGGCAATGCCTGCCTGTCGAGCTTCAGGCGCAACAACTCGAGCAAATGACAGGTATGAGCGGATGGTTCGCGTAACGCGATTTCCAGCGGGGTTGCTGGTTGGCGACAATGTTCAAAATGCACAAGCAGTCGTTCCGTGCTTGCCTGGCGTTCACGCAGAAAAACTGACAGGGAATCAAACAATCTGCAGGCAGCATCTTCGACCTCACCGGCGACCAGGGTTTCACCCGGGAGTTCAAAACATTCATTAAATATATCGGGCTCCTCGTGGTGCCGGAGTAACTCAGGTTGCCGCCCGAGGCCCTGATCGATATCGAGCAAATATTCCGGTCCTATGCGTCGTGCAAAACCTTCACGCGGCAGGCGAAAACACTCCCCCAGCGTGCTGACACCCATTTGCATCAATTTATGCCGCACTTTGGCAGGCCATCGCAGGCATTCCAGTGACAGGTTTGCAAGCACACCCGGAAGTTCCGGAGTGTTGTTGCAATCGAACCGAATGCCGGCCCGTACCAGCCAGAGGGCAGCTCTCGGTACGGGCGCGCTGGCCATAACAGCCTGGCAGCGACGCTTTGACAGCTCCTGGTTCAGTTGTTTGCGTAGTTGCCCGAGCCCGCCAAACAGCCTGAGGCTGCCGCGAATTTCGAGCAGTAATGCCCCGCCAGGGTCGATACTGACAACGGGCGTAAACCTGAGCGCCCACCTGGCAAGGTTCTGCAGCATCGCTGCTTCGGCCGAAATTTCCCGTTGATGCACACCAAGCACGGGTAACAATGCCAGCGCGGCGTTGAGTGATACCCCCGGAGCTATACCCGCCCGCTCTGCTGATGTATTGACTGCAACTACGAGTGCAGCACTGCCCTCACCGCTAATAGCGACTGCCGGTGATTCTTCGGCTATCCCGAGTGCCTCAAGTATGAGCCCGGGGAAACCGATGCAAAGCCACAACCGGGCCGGTGCCTGTACACCATAATCAACCGGCGCCGGGGTATTTAAGTGTGCAGGGCTTAAGTTTTTGCCGGCGGGAATACGGGGATGGCGCGAGGCTGCCTGCCGGATAAACAGTTGTAATTGCCTGCCTGTAGCGCGTGCCCGGGGCATCAGCACTGCAGTAACAATGAGCCGACTGCCCCGTAGCGGTTGCGGATGATATCCAGCCCAAGCTGGCCATCCTCCGGCTGTAACTGTATTCGCAAAGGCGCCGGAGAGCCTTGGTGAGCAAACTTCAGGTGTCGAAAAATTACCGCCCAGCACAGCCCGGATTCAGCTGCGAGCCGCAGGCGTCGCATGGAGCGCTCATCAAGGGCCGCCAGCCAGGCCAGTACGGCCACGCATGTTGATGAACGCAACGCCTGCTCCATTGCCCACAAGACATCAGCCTGTTTGTCCGGACGAATAACCAGGACTCGTGAGGTGTCAACGCCGTAGAGACCAAGCGCAGGCGCATAAGGGATATGCGGAGGCGCTACCCATGCGATCCAGCCCCCGTCGCCGGCAGCGACATCCTGTCGTTCTTCCGGGCTGCCTGCCCTGCTCAGGAATGCCAGGGCAGGCATCAACAATCTGAGCTCCCCGATCCCCTGTTTGCTGAACAGCAGTTCCGTTAACCCTTCGACCGGCCAGCCTCCTCCAAGTCGCCGGTCAAGCACGGCAAAACCTGTTGGCACCGTGCGCCGTGCAACTACTGCTGTTCCTGGCCGCCATATGTGCGGATGTTTAAGTAACTTCTGGAGGCGGTATTCCCTCGACATTCGAGTCGCATATCTTCTTGTTGTTGTGTGTGTTAACGGGAGCCTGCTTCAATTCCTTAATGCCTGCTTAGTGCCTGAGTGGTATGCCATTGCGTAACAGGCCAACAACAACGCCTTCTATCATGAGATGTTGTTCATTAAGGTCGACTTCAATGGGGCTGAAATCATCGTTTTCCGGCAACAGCCAAACCGTATGCCCTTCCTGCCGGTAACGTTTTACAGTGACTTCGTCTTCGAGACGGGCAACCACGATCTGCCGGTTGCGCACATCAGGCGTGCGATGAACGGCAACAAGATCACCATCCAGTATGCCGACATTTTTCATACTCATGCCCTCAACCCTCAACAAATAATGCGGCACAGGATCGAACATCGATGGGTCAATGCGCACATGGTCTTCGATATTTTCTTCAGCCAGGATTGGATCACCTGCAGCCACCCGGCCGACCAGTGGCAGGCCCGATAATGACTCCTGCAGCATGTCCGCAACGCCCCTGACCTGCTCGCTGAGCTGTATGCCTCTTGAAGTCCCCGGGATCAGTTCAATAGCCCCCTTGCGCTGCAGGGCGCGTAAATGCTCCTCGGCGGCGTTGGGCGAACGGAACCCCAGTTGTTTGGCTATTTCCGCCCGGGTAGGCGGCATGCCTGCATCAGTCATGAATTCGCGTATGCAACCCAGAACTTCGGACTGCCGCTTGGTAAGGTCATACATGGCAATAGCCTGTATAAATAAACAGGCCTGTGATTATATACAGATCAGGCAGCTGTGCAAGCCCCCCGCGGAACCCTTGCCGGGCCGCGTTCGGGCTGTTTCTGTGGCGCTATAGCCCGGCCTTTTCCGGGAACGGGTTTTTGCCTGCGTGAAATTGTACGAACGGCAGGACAATTTTTTATCTCGCTGATCCCGCAACTTTTTCAGCGCATAAAACGCCCATAAACATTTACTGGTATTACGGTTTTCTCTATTTGCCCTTTTATTATGCTTAAGTCATTATCCAGCCATCAATCGTTACCGATGATTGAAACTGAATCTAAAGTTTTAAATCCGCTTTTAACCGCCGAGGGACACCAATGAACAAAAAAGTTCAGACTGCTATTAAAGCGAGCGCTATAGCAATGATTGTGGTTTTGGCATCCGGTTGTACCAGTGTAGAAAATCGCCTTGACCAACTTGAAACCAAAGTCGGCTTGCTGGAACAGGAAGTTGCTACTGCTAATGCAAGTGCTGCCAACGCGGCTGCGGCCCAACAGTCTGCCGAGGCTGCCCAGGCAACAGCAGATGAGGCACTGGCTGCTGCTGCAGAAAATGCGGCCTGCTGTGATGCGACCAATGAGAAAATTGACCGCATGTTCCAGCGCAGTCAAAGCAAGTAAGTCGTACTCTGCCAGACAAAAAGCCACAGCGAATGCTGTGGCTTTTTTCTTGGCCTTCCGTCTGCCTATTCGGGCAGACTGTGAATGTTCTGAGCCAGGCTGCTAATCCGACCGCGTCGCATTCCAACCCTGACAGGTACACCAGTCTTCTCGCTGAATGTACGGGCAATGAGTTCCCAGTCTGCGTCGGCTTCGAATTCCTGTGTCGCGAGCACGTATTCCTCGGTAATCAGGGTCATCGCTGATTTATCCGCCGTGCCGGCAGTCGATAGCACCGGGTGTACTTCCAGGTAAAGCGCGTCACCTTTCCAGCCAAACTTGATCGGCTGATTAATGAACCGCACGGGCGTAGCCACGCCGACCTTTGTATACAACCATTTGATATCTTCCGGGAACAACCTTATACAGCCGTGGGTTACCCGCATCCCCACCCCTGCCGGCTTGTTGGTGCCATGTATCAGGTAGCCGGCCAGGCCCAGTCTCAGTGCGTAGTTCCCCAAGGGGTTATCCGGCCCGGGTGGAACAACCCGGTCGAGCTTCCTGCCTTCGGCCGCATATTCCAGGCGAACCGACTCGGGCGGGTACCAGTTGGGCCGGCGTACCTTGGCAATGATGCTGGTGGTACCTAGCGGTGTTTCCCAGTCCATGCGGCCAATGCTTGCCGGCAGCGTTGCAACATAGCTTTCTGTACCTGCCCCGAAAAAATAGTAAACGCGAAATTCGGCTAGATTTATGACGATCCCGTCACGCTCAACCCTGGGCATTACGAACTCGGTGGGCAGGATTATTTCGGTGCCCTCGCCCGGCAGCCATGGGTCAACCGCGGGATTTGCGGCGCGTAACTCCTCGTAGCCCAGGTTATGCAAACGCCCGAGATCCGTAAATGTATCTGCGTAGCTGCTGCTGACAGACTGGCGCTGTCCAACCAGGTCCGGGCTTGTGGATTGAATTTCAAAGATTTCTGCCTGCGCCCCGGTCGAAGCCATGCCAAGCACTAAAGCCAGCGTGGCAGGACCGGTTGTTGCGTAACGGAACGTCATAGTTCAATACCAAGCAGTGGTACGAGCATGACATAGGCGGCCAGGGTAATTAGCGCTATCGCCAGCAGGTTAAGAATGATACCGGCCCGACTCATCTGGGCAATCCTGAGTAGCCCGGACCCGAACACAATAGCATTTGGCGGCGTTGCAACGGGCAGCATAAAAGCACAGCTTGCTGCCAGCGTTGCAGGCAGCACCAGGAACAACGGTGGTAGCCCTGCGCCCAGCGCTACTGCCAGCACCACAGGCACCAGTGTGGCGGTGGTCGCCGTGTTACTGACCATCTCGGTAAGGAATACGATGATGGCAACGATCAGCAATACAATCATCCACTCAGGCCAGTCACCAAGCCCGGCAAGCAGGCTGCCCAGATAAACGTTGAACCCGGTGTCAACAAGCGCCGCCGCCAACGCAAGCCCTCCCCCGAACAGAATCAGCATGCCCCACGGCAACCGAACCGCGGTATTCCAGTCCATGAGGAACTCCCCGCGCCGCAATCGTACCGGAGTTACGAACAGGACCATTGCGGAAATAATGGCTATGCCGGCATCACTCAGGCCTTCCAGTGGCTGCAGCTGGCCAACCTGCAGCTCATTGAGCAGCGGCCGCGTGATCCATGCCAGCGCCGTAAATACAAACACAAAAAGTGTTAGCAGCTCACCACGTGACAACATGGTCAGCTCAGATTTTTTTTGCCGCAGTAGTGTCCTGGCGCCCTCAAGCTTCACCAGGCGCAATGGGTAAACCCAGCGTGTAAGTACCAGCCATACCACTGGTACAAAAACACAAACAAGTGGAACCGCAAACCCCATCCAGGCGACAAAACTTATTTCGCGGCCGAGTTCCTCCTTAATAAATGACACTGCGAAGGCATTGGGGGCTGTACCGATAATCGTCCCCATACCCCCAAGTGATGCCGCATAGGCAATCCCCAGCAACAGGCAAATAGTGAAATTCGAACCGGCGCCGTCCCTGTCGGGCTCAAGTGCGGGCAGCAACGCAACTACGCTGATCGCTACGGGCAATAGCATCAGTGTTGTTGCGGTGTTTGTAACCCACATGCTTAGAAATGCAGCCAGCGCCATAAACGCGCCGACAATTGCGCCCGGCCTGGGTCCTACCGCTGCCAGAACATTCAGCGCCAGTCGCTGGTGAAGACCCCAGCGTTCTATCGCGAGAGCCAGCACGAAGCCGCCCATAAACAAAAAGATTATTTCGTGGCCGTAAGATGACGCCGTCGTACGTATATCAGCGATACCCAGCAACGGAAACAGGCACAGTGGCAATAATGCCGTTGCGTAGATAGGTATGGCCTCGGTCAACCACCAGGCCGCCATCAGCATGGCAACTCCGGCAACTGCCCGCGTGGCAAAAGATAATTCCTGGGTTATGCCGGCGCTGTCTTCATAGCTCCCGGGAAGAAGCATCGTAATGGCCAATGCGGCAAGCGGGCCGCAAACCAGGCCGATGCGCGCCGTCAACGAGGCCAGCATGTGGCGCTTATCAGTCAAAGTAGCCCTGGTCCATTGCGGTCCCGATTGTTTCTGACTAGTAACGCACCAGTGCCGAGCCCCAGGTAAAACCACCGCCAAAGGCTTCGAGCAGCAACAGCTGGCCTCTTTGTATGCGACCGTCCCGAATCGCGATATCCAGGGCCATGGGGACCGATGCCGCCGATGTGTTGCCGTAATCCCGCAAGGTCAGCACGACTTTCTCCAGCGGCATGCCCAGTCGTTTTGCCGTCGCCTTGATGATGCGCATATTCGCCTGGTGAGGGATCAGCCAGTCGATCTCACTGCGGTCGAGGCCGTTTGCCTCAAGTGTTTCCTCGACTATGGACTCGAGACTTTTTACCGCCACCTTAAACACCTCGTTACCCGCCATGCGTACATTGAAGCCCTCGCGTAATGCTGCACCCTCGGGTTGAACGGAAATGCCCGCTGTGGTGGTTAAAAGATTCCTGTATTGTCCGTCGGCACGTAAATGCGTCGAAATGATTCCCGCTTCATCACTTGGTTGCAGGATAACGGCACCGGCACCATCGCCAAACAACACGCAGGTCGTACGATCAGTCCAGTCTGTAATTCGCGACAAGGTCTCGGCGCCGATGACCAGCGCGCAGCGGGCTTGCCCGCTGTTTACAAACTTGTCGGCGATACTCAGCGCATAGATAAAACCGCTGCAAGCCGCTTCGACGCTAAATGCCGCACAGCCATGTATGCCCAGTTGCTGCTGCACGATGCAACCGACATTCGGGAAAACCAGGTCCGGGGTGGTTGTGCCGACCACGATAAAATCGATGTCGTCAGGCCCGACGCCCGCAGCTTCCATCGCTGCTTTTGACGCTTCCACGGCCAGATCAGAGGTAGCCTGATCATCGTCGGCTAAATGACGGCGCTCGATACCACTGCGTGAGCGAATCCACTCATCCGAGGTGTCCACCAGCTTTTCAAGATCGCTGTTGCTTAAAATTTTTTCCGGTGCGAAATGCCCCGTTCCGGCAATCCGTGAATACATTAATGTTCCTGCTGTACCAGCAACTGGTGAATTTTTTCCGGCACGCCCTTTTCCACTTCGATCAATGCCGTTTCGATTGCCTGTTCGAACGCGACTGTATCGGCACTACCATGGCTCTTGATGACAATACCATTAAGCCCCACCAGGCTTGCGCCATTGTAGCGCCTCGGATCCACCGATTTGGCCAGCGAACGCAGGACGGGCAGCGAGACGAGTCCGGCAAAGCGCCCGTAAAGGCTGCTACCAAATTCCTTCTTCATAAAGTGGCGGATGAGATGGGCTGTCCCTTCAATAGACTTGAGCGCAACATTGCCGCTGAAACCATCACAAATTACGACGTCGGCCTTTTGACTGGCTATGTCATTACCCTCGATAAAACCAACGTAATTAAGGTTGCTTTCGCTAAGCATGGCCGCTGCCTGCCGAACGGTATCGTTACCCTTGATATCTTCCTCGCCGATATTAAGGAGGCCAATCCTGGGCTCGTCTATGTTCTCAACCTCCGCTGCAACAACGGAGCCCATCACCGCGAACTGAAACAGGTGTTCCGAGGTGCAATCGGTATTCGCCCCAAGGTCGAGCATGTAAGCATGGCCATGAATGGTAGGAACCGCACCCATAATGGCGGGGCGATCGATCCCCGGCAGCGTCTTCAGCACAAATCTGGCCGTCGCCATTAATGCACCCGTATTTCCCGAGCTGATGCATGCATCGGCAGCACCGTTTTTGACCTGGTCAATTGCTACGCGCAGCGAGGAGTTTTTCTTTTTACGGAGTGCATCCGCTGGCGGCTCATCCATCGTGACGATTTCGCGCGCATCGAGCACATCAATACGTGACGAAGAGCCGCTGAGGTAAGCAGTAATCTGCTCGACCTGCCCGACCAGTACCAGCTGAAGCTCGGAATGGCGTTTTGCCATCTCCTGCGCAGCAGGTACGCACACCGCAGGTCCATTATCACCGCCCATGGCATCGAGAGCGATTGTGACAGTCTTAACCATAAGAGACTTTTGATGCTAAGTGCAGACGTTAGTCACCTATACAAACCAGCCCGCGCCCCCTAACTGCCAAGCTTTGCTGACCCAGGGGAGATTGCGGGCTTTCGCTTTAGATGATCCTGACCTTTGCCGACATCTGCCTATTCAATATCGTCTGCGGGTGTATCGATAATTTTCTTGCCGCGGTAGTACCCATCCGCACCTACATGATGCCTCATATGGGTTTCGCCCGTCGTCGAATCCGAAGACAACGCCGATCCTTTAAGCTTGTCATGCGCGCGGCGCATTCCTCTTGTTGAAGGTGTCCGCTTGCTCTTTTGAACTGCCATGTTACTGCTCCCGTAACAATAGTATTTAGTTTGCCTTGTCTTCCGGGCCCGGTTTACCGGATTTTCCCATCAGTGACGCTAACTCTGAAAAGGGTCGGTTTACGTCACCTTCCTGCCCTTTATCCTGTTCTGCTTCCGTCTCGCTTGCATTGCTTTTGCAAGCATCCGCACCTTCATGCACAGGCGCCAACGGTAAACTTGCCAGCAACTCGTCTTCTATTACACTAACCAGCTGCACGCCATGTTCACCCGCCACTACCGCATCATAGGGTTCTGCGATACTGTCCAAGTCTGAATCTGACTCGACCACGACGAGATGAAAACCCAGATCGACCGGCCATTCAAGCAACCCCAGGCACCGCTGACAGCTGATAGCCAGCTTTCCCGATACCTTCAGACTAATTTCAGGAAATCCCTGCATACCGCCGTGGAAGCCAATTTCTATGTTCAGCTTCCCGGATGCTGTATCCAAGCCACTGTCCTGTGCAGAATGCAACAAGTCGCCGACACGTGACATGTCACGGACATCGACTTTATCGACTATCTGCTCGGACCGGCTTGCCAGATCGCGTAATTGCGGAACCCCGATGTGATCGGCGAGCATAACCGCGGTATGGTATCACAAACTATCTGCCAAAAGCCTCTGATAGGCTTACCCTTTTTTGCCTGAGGACCCGAATACCAAATGCAATCCGGACCACCAAAACTGTTACTGGCCTCTGGCTCAGAGTACCGCCGCAGTCTCCTGGCGCGCATCTGTGACGATTTCGAATATGTTTTGCCGCAGGTGGACGAGACGCCGCGTCAGGGCGAGAGCCCGGCCGCGCTGGCAAACAGGCTCGCCATCGCCAAGGCGAAATCGGTCGCCGAGTCACACCCCCGGGCTCTCGTCATTGGCAGCGACCAGGTTGCGGATCTGGAAGGCGTGCCCCTTGGTAAACCGGGCGATCATGCAACGGCAGCAAAACAGCTTGCTGCCTGTTCCGGCCAGGAAGTTATTTTTCATACAGCTGTGTGTATATGCTCTATGGAATCCGGTTTCGAAGAGACCTGCATAGACCGCACCATCGTCGAATTCAGGGATCTGTCTGAGGGGGAGATCAACGGCTATCTCGAAAAGGACAAGCCATGGGATTGCGCCGGCAGTTTTCGATCTGAAGGCCTCGGCTCCGTTCTGTTTCGTTCAGTATCCAGTTCGGATCCAACCGCGCTGATCGGTTTACCGCTCATCTGGGTCGCAGCGACACTGCGGCGCGCAAAGTTTCCATTGCTTTGACACCTGCGGGTAACCGCCAGCCTATTCCTGCTGCAGTTTTTCGAGCGTAGTACGCAATTGAGCATCAAGGGGCGCTTCAAGAGTGAGCACCTCACCGTGGTCCGGATGCGCTATCTCCAGCTTGTGGGCATGCAGGAACAGGCGGTCCAGCCCTGCGGGGCCCGGCAAACCACTGCCGTATTTTTTGTCGCCCGCAACCGGGTGCCCGATAGCGGCGGCGTGCACCCTGATCTGGTGTGTTCGTCCTGTCACCAGCCGGACATTCATCAATATGCATTCGGCTAAGCGTTGCTCTGGTTGGAAAACTGTCAGCGCGGGTTTGCCCTCCGCTGCCGGCCGCACATGCCGTTCGCCGTTTTGCCGGTGTTCGACCAGCAGCGGCATATCAACTTCACGCGCATCACCATGCCAGTCACCGAGGAGCAAGGCCAGGTAATATTTATTCACCTTTCCGCTCCTGAACTCTTCATGCAGTTTACGTAAGGCGCTGCGCTTTTTAGCTACCAGCAAACAGCCACTTGTTTCGCGATCCAGCCGATGCACGAGCTCCAGGAACCTGCTATCCGGACGCGCCGCGCGGAGCAATTCGATTGCGCCCAGGCTGATACCGCTACCACCGTGCACTGCCAAACCTGCCGGTTTATCGATCATGAGCAGGTGATCGTCTTCATAAACAATCCGCTCCAGTATCCAGCCGGCTTTGTGTGGAGCAATTTGTGGCGCTTTCTTCAGCGATTCCGTCACCGGCGGAATCCGGACCTGGTCCCCCGCCACGAGCCGGGTTGCAGGCTTGGCCCTGCCCTTGTTGACCCGGACCTCGCCCTTTCGAATCATGCTGTATATACGGGCGCGCGGAAGGCCCTTCAGTTCTGTCAGCAGGAAATTATCGAGCCGGCGGTTGGCGGAATCAGCATCCACGGTTACAAGCCGCACTGCCCTTTGTTTCGGGTCTTTATTGCTGCGTCCTGTCATGCTGCCCGAAAACTCCCTTGAATCAATACGTTGATGCTTCGCATTTCGACTGCTATATTAACTGTTCGCGCTCTAAAAAGAGCCGCGCTTGCCGAAAGGCATATTGGTTTTCAACCGACCGCGTAAGCGGTCGTGCTGTATCCGGTCTCAAGACGAGATCATATCGGCCATCTGGCTGACGGAGTGACAGCTGCACCGTCTGATTAAGACTAATATTTTTGCTTTTAAGGGCCTGCTGAATGTCAGCAGTAACACACAAACAGCCGCAGACAAGCCAGCACGAAGAGCTGGCACATATATTTATTGCGCCCGCCTCCGGGCAGCAGTTTTCGGCCGCCCTTCCAGCAAGAATCAGTCATGAGCCAGTGGCCCCCAAACGAACATATGTAGGGGCTTATGAAAAGAATGCTTATCAATGCAACTCAGGAAGAAGAGTTGCGGGTGGCCATAGTAGATGGCCAGAAACTTTATGACCTTGATATCGAGGTAGATTCCAGCCAACAAAAGAAAGCAAACATCTATGCAGGCAAGATCACCAGGGTCGAGCCCAGCCTGGACGCAGCTTTTGTTGACTACGGCGCAGAGCGCCATGGATTTCTACCACTGAAAGATATCTCCCGGGTTTATTTCTCCAAGGAACCCGAGCCGGGCAGTCGCATCAATATCAGGCAGGTCCTCAAAGAGGGCCAGGATATTGTCGTGCAGATCGAGAAAGATGAGCGCGGCAACAAGGGTGCGGCACTGACCACCTTTATCAGCCTGGCTGGCCGCTTCATCGTATTGATGCCAAATAACCCTCGTGGTGGTGGCGTGTCACGCCGCATTGCAGGCGAAGACCGCGAAGAAATACGCCGCGTCCAGCGTGAACTGGATATCCCCCAGGGCATGAGCTGTATCGTACGTACCGCAGGTATCGGCCGCTCGATCGAAGAGCTCAACTGGGACCTCGAGTACCTCAAGGGCGTCTGGAAATCGATAACCGATGTTGTGCTCACCAATCAGCCATTCCTGATTTACCAGGACTCGAGCCCGGTTGTGCGCGCGCTACGCGATCATTTCAGCGCAGATATCGGCGAAATCAACATCGACGATCCGCAAACTTACCAGGAAGCCCGCGAGTTTGTGGAGCAGGCTATGCCCCATAACCTCAGCAAGCTCAAGGAGTACCGCGATGATGTGCCGTTGTTCACGCGCTTTCAGATCGAAAGCCAGATCGAATCGGCCTATTCGCACACCGTGAACCTGCCCTCGGGCGGCAGCATCGTTATCGATCATACGGAAGCGCTCGTTTCTATCGACATTAACTCCGCACGTGCGACCAAGGGTCAGGACATCGAGGCGACAGCCCTGGCGACAAACCTCGAGGCAGCCGATGAGATCGCGCGGCAAATGCGGCTACGGGACCTTGGCGGTCTGCTCGTTATCGACTTCATCGACATGGGGCCGAACCGCAACCAGCGTGAAGTGGAAAACCGGTTCCGCCAGGCCGTACGAACCGACCGGGCGCGGGTACAGACTGGCCGGATTTCCCGCTTTGGATTGTTGGAGATGTCGCGCCAGCGACTGCGTCGTTCACTTGGCGAGTCAGCACATCAGGTCTGCCCCCGTTGCAGCGGTTCAGGCTCGGTACGCAGTGTTGAATCGCTTGCGCTCGCTATCTTGCGGCTGGTCGGTGAAGAGGCCCGCAAGGAAAGGACCTCAAAGGTTATCTGCGAGTTACCGGTAGCGGTTGCAACGTTTTTGCTCAACGAAAAACGGGAATGGATTCAGAGTATCGAGGAACGTACAGGTGTGCAATTGTTGCTCGTAGCGAATCCTGATCTTGAAACGCCCAATTACAGTATACGGCGGGTGCGCGATGACCAGACCCTGATGCCGGAAAATGCCGGTGCAAGTTATGAATTAACAACGCAGGAGGTCAACCTGCTGGAAGATGCTTTGCAAATGACCAGCAAGACCGTTACTGAAACACCCGCGGTTTCCGGGGTTAAACCGGAATCCCCGGCACCCAAGCCTGCTGCTAAACCGAAGAGCGATACAGCCAGTTCGGGCATATTGGGATTCATCAAAAACCTGTTCGGTTCTTCGGAACCGGAGGAAGATAGTTCCCACCAGCCAGGGCAACGCAGTCGTGACGGTGGGCGGAAACAGGATAGCTCCAGGCGTTCCGGCGGTCAGCGGCAGGGACAGGCACGCGGTCGCAGGAACCGTCGGGGTGGCCGTAATGGCGGGTCTGAAGCCAAGAGCAATCGCAATGCTAACAGGGGCAACCGCGGCAAAACGGGTGACAAACAGTCGGAGCAATCAGCCAATAAGCAGGGCTCAGACAACCGGGGTAACCAGCAGGATAAAAAGGGCGATGAATCAGGAAGCCCGAAGCGGCGGAGACGCCGGCGGCGTTCTTCGGGCAACCGTAACCGCGAAGAAGGCGATAACCGGCAATCATCCGGGCAGTTAAAAGATTCATCGGGCGATAGCGCCGGTGCGGTCCCGGACAAGTCCCGGAAACCGGCCGAACAGGCGGCCGCTGTTGTCGATACACGCCCTGAGCAGCGTAAAGACCGGCCGCCCGCAACAGATACGCACGGGCAGGCTAACGAAGCGCCTCAGCCGCAAACCAAACCTGAACCTGCGGCAAAAGAGGCTGCCGAGCCGAAGCCGGAGCCACGAAAAGAATCACAGGAGGCGGCGAAACCCGATGCCGGCAAAGACCGTTTGCTGCCCTGGGAAACACCGCCTTCTGAATCGAAGGAGAAGACTTACACGGTGTGGTCGTCGGACGATTCGGCTGACCGCGATTAACGGTTAAACGCTCAGCCCGAACGCAATTCGTTGAGGAGTTCGCGCCCGACTTCATTGAGCAGGTCGAGCACTTCTTCGAATCCGCCTCGGCCGCCGTAGTAAGGATCGGGCACTGCACCGTCCGGGTTGCTGCAACTGTAGTTCATAAGCAGTTTAACCGTTGCACGCGACTCTTTCGGTTGAATTTGCTGCAGCAGTTCCAGGTTATCGTGGTCCATCGCGAGAATCAGGTCAAAATTTTTGAAGTCACTGATTTCGACCGCACGTGCGCGCTGATCAGAGATATCTACTCCGCGGGCGATTGCAGCTTCTATTGCACGGGGATCGGGCGACTCGCCGACGTGGTAACCGTGGGTACCGGCGGAATCTATATGCAGGTCCAGTCCGTCGCCCTCGTCAGCCACCAGTTTCCTGAATACACCTTCGGCTGTCGGCGACCTGCAGATATTCCCCATACAGACAAATAAAACTGAGGTTGCCAAAGTCTTACTCCGCTCCTTTTTAGCCTGCATCTGCCGCGATAATATGTTCCACTTTTTCCAGGTCGGCCTCGGTGTCAACATCAGGGCCGTGCGCCTTCTCGTCGACGGTTACCTGGATCTGCATGCCGAGCCACATAGCCCGCAACTGTTCCAGGCGCTCGCTGGTTTCCAGTTCACACGGGGGTGTTGCCTTCAGTTGCTCGAGGGCGCTGACGCGGTATGCATACAGGCCCAGGTGGCGCATGCTCTTCTGCCAGGTGGAATTGCCCCCCTCGCCGTGCCCTTCGTGCGGCACGGGTGCGCGGCTGAAATATAGTGCCCGCCCGTTTTTATCCAGCACAACTTTTACGACATTCGGGTCCAGGTACTCCTCGCGCGATTTAATCGAGACGCAGGCCGTGGTGATGGACGCATCAGGATTTTCAATCAGCAGTTCAGCTACGTTCCTGATGCTTTCCGAAGGGATCAGCGGCGCATCCCCCTGCACGTTGACAACAACGGTCGCCGACTCCCAACCGAGGGTTGCACATACTTCGGCCACCCGGTCGGTACCGGTGCTGCAGTCGTTGCCGGTCATGCACACCTGTGCGCCGAAGCCTTCTGCCACACCTGCAACCTGCTCGCTGTCGGTGGCAACGACAACGCAGCCGGAACCGCTGCCCATCGCCCGTTCCCAGACATGTTGCAGCATGGGTTTGCCGGCTATATCCAGAAGCACCTTTCCTGACAGTCGCGTGGATTCGTAACGTGCAGGTATCACGATATTGAACTGATTATCGGTCAAGCGTTTCCCCTTCGCCGGGTTTTGGTATTCGTTCGGATATCTGTTGCATCAGCCCGGCAGCGTGGTCTTCGGTAAATTGAGCTTGCGCAGTCACGCACCAGCAATCATCCGTTTGTTCATTGCGGTATTTTACTTCGTCCTTGCTCGTCATCAGTACCGGTTGTTGCCGCCTGGCCTGCAGGTCGCTTAGCGAAATCCTGCCGTGATCGGGAACCGGGACGGGATCGGGGAGTATGCCTGCCGCCCGTAGTTGTGCATCGAACCGTTCGGGGTTCCCGATGCCGGCAACAGACCAGACCTTCTGGCCTGCGAAACTGTCCAGGGGCCGCTTCGTTCCGTCTTCGAGACTCACGGCCTCACCCTGTTGCAGCCGGAAAGGTATACCGCCTATTAACGCCGACTCCCCGTTTACGAGTACTGCGTCCACGGAATCCAGCCGTGAGATGGGCTCACGCAGCGGTCCTGCCGGCAACAAAAACCCGTTGCCGAACCCCCGCGCCGCATCCACCACAACGAGCTCAAAATCGCGCCGCATTCGATAGTGCTGTAATCCATCATCTGCGATAACAACGTTTACACCTTCACGCGCAACACGTTGAACAGCGGCAGACCGGTCAATACAGACGCAAACCGGGCAAGCGGTCAGTTCGGCGAGTAAAACCGCTTCGTCACCGTAGATTTCCGGATCAGCGCCCGGTTGTACCATCACGGCTTCGTCGTTGCGTTGTGCGCCATAACCCCGGCTCACGATTCCCGGTGCGTACCCCGATTCAAGAAGCTGCTGTGACAGCCAGGCTACAACCGGCGTTTTACCCGCGCCTCCTGCACTGATGTTACCGACTACGATCACCGGAACCGGTAAGGACGGGCATTTTTTGAAATTATGGCGGTATAAATAACGGCGCAGCCCTGTCAGCGCCCCGAATACCCAGGCGACAGGCAGCAGACCCAGCGCCCATCGCGAACCGCCGTACCAGAGTGTATCGAATACCTTAACCAGTCTCGCGTGCATCGTCGTCGCTAAACTGCATACGATGAAGAGCCGCATAATGACCGCCTGTTGCCAGCAGGTCCGCGTGTTTACCCGATTCGATGATACGCCCTTCCTCCATGACGATGATCCGGTCAGCATTCTCGATGGTGGACAGCCGGTGCGCAATCACGAATGTGGTGCGGTTCTGCATCAGCTGTTCCAGCGCGGCCTGTATATGCCTTTCGGATTCGGTGTCCAGTGCGGAAGTTGCTTCGTCCAGGATCAGTATCGGCGAATCCTTGAGCAGGGCGCGCGCGATGGACAAACGCTGGCGTTGCCCGCCCGACAACAATACGCCCCGGTCCCCTACCATCGTAGCCAACCCATCCGGCAACGCATCAACGAATCCTTCAGCATTTGCGGAACGCACGGCCTTCCTGATGGCTTCGGTGGATGAATCGGCCAAGCCACCGTAGGCAATATTTGCCTCGACAGTATCGTTAAACAGGGTAACTTCCTGGCTCACCAGGCTTATATGCCTGCGCAAACCTTCCAGCGAGTAATCATCGATCGACAGGCCGTCGATAAGAATCTGGCCGGAATCCAGTTCGTAGAACCGCGGCAACAGGCTGACCAACGTCGATTTACCACTACCTGACCGTCCGACAATCGCCAGCGTTTCACCCGGCTCGACACTCAGGCTAATGTCTTTAAGTACGGACCCTTTCCCACCACTGTAGCCGAAACTTACATTGCGAAATTCAACACGACCGCTTATCTGTTCCGGGTTCTCGGTGCCGGAATCGCGCTCTGCCTCTTCGTCGATAATGCGGAACAGGCTTTCACCGGCCGCAACACCGCGCTGGATAGCTGCATTAATTGTGGTCAGCCGCTTCAGCGGCGACATGAGCAATACCATCGCCGTAATAAATCCGGTCACACGAGACACTTCGAGTTCGATCAGGCTGATCAGGGCAATCACGCCCGCGATACCAAAAGCCGAAACGAGCATATTTATGCCGTCACCCGCCGATGTGGCTGTCAGCAACCGCAACTGCATTTTCCTGCTGCGCTCGTTAATCTCATTGAAGCGCTTACTCTCGTATTCACGCCCGCCAAAAATTTTAACTATTTTATGCGCCTCGAGTGCCTCCTGGGTAATCCTGGTAATGTCGCCGACCAACTCCTGAATCCTTTTGTTATGACGACGGAAAAGGACTCCCAAGTATCGGACTATACCCGCAATAATTGGGGCGATCACGAAAACAAACACGGACAATTGCGGACTCAGGTACAGCATGAATGCGACCAGGAATACGATTGTCAGGCTGTCCTTGATCAGCGTAATAACAACGGTCGAGGCGGAGGAAGCGACCTGGCCAACGTCGTAGGTAACCTTTGAGAGCAGCTGCCCCGAAGAACGCTGATCGAAAAACCGTGTCGGGAGTACCAGGTAGCGCTCGAAGACCATTCTCCGCAATTCCTTAACCGTCGTGCGCGCAATCCAGCCCATACCGAAACTAGACAGGAAGTTTCCCAGCCCGCGGACTATAAACAGCAGCAATACACCCAAAGGCATCCAGCGTTTGATTAATGCCTGGCGCTCGTCGAGTTCGTCGCCCGCTCCGACGATCTCGGTAAGTATCGTCATCATGTAAGCGAAACCCGCGTCGGTCGCCGCGAATGCCGCAGCCGCAACCGCTACAGCAACAAATACCGGCCAGTACCGTGCGCTGATTGAGAGCAGGCGTTTGTATACAGCCAGCGGAGTATAAGTAACGTCGATAGCTTAGTCCTCGCCGTTCTCCGGTTTGAGCGTCGCTATGTTGATTTCTCCGTAGCCCAGCTTGCCTGCAATATCCATGGCAGTAATGACTGACTGATGGGTGGCCTCGGCGTCGGCGCTAAGCGTCACCTTGCCCCCCAAGTTTTCCCCCGCCAGCATCCTTATAGCGGCCTCCAGAGTCTCCGGTCGATTATCCAGCAATACCCTGCCGTTAACGAGGTAGGTACCCTGCGCCGTGACCGATATCACCATCGGTTCCTCCAGTGCCTCCGCGGGTTGCACGGTCCTTGCCTCCGGCAGCCGAATACCAATTCTTGATTCCCGCACAAAACTGGTCGTAATCATGAAAAAGACCAGCAACAGCAGAACGACGTCTATCAGCGACGTCAGGTTGATTTCCGGCTCTTCGCGGCTAGGGTTCCGCAGATTCATCAGACTGACCCAGCGCATCGAGATAACGTTTGCGATGCAAAGCCTCTACCAGCGTGATCGCTTCTTTTTCCATGCGGATAACGATTGATTCAACCCGGCCGCGCAGATACCGGTATCCAATCAACGAAGGTATGGCCACGATCAGCCCGGCTGCTGTTGTAATAAGCGCTTCGGATATGCCGCCCGCCAATACGGCCGGATTGCCGACCCCCTGGCTGGTGATCGCTTCAAAGACATTCACCATGCCGACCACGGTACCAAGCAGGCCGAGCAACGGCGATATGGCTGCAATCGTGCCAAGTGGGTTCAGGTAGCGTTCGAGATCATGCACAACATGTCGCCCCGTATCTTCGATACGCTCCTTCATGATCTCCCTGTTCCTGTGCCGGTTCGTCAGGCCGACCGACAGGATTTCACCGAGCGGCGAACTGTCATGCAAAGTTTTGAGGTGCTCATGATTCAACTGGTTGCTGCTGACCCATTCCCATACTTCCTTGGTCAGGTGACGCGGCAACACGCGTTTTTCCTGAAGCGTCCAAAGGCGTTCAAGAATTATTGCTGCCGACATAACCGAGCAGACAATGATCGGGAACATAACCCAACCGCCGGCTTTTACTATTTCGAGCATAAATTCCAGGATTGCTGATACGGGGCGCGGGGCAACTATAACCTGCGGTCGGGACCATTTATAGTGCGGCGAACTTTTGCATGCAGGCTGCATTACTTAGCGTTCTTAGCGGCCACGGGCGCCACCACCGAGCCCGTTCCGGTTTTTCCGGTACAGCACCGCCCTCTGCTGTCACAATAAATGTCAAAGCGCCGGTGTCTGCTGTAGATAAGCCGCACGAGCCGGCTTCGGTCCAGCGATTGCTAACACTCGCGTGTGGAAATCCCCAGCGGTTGGCATATCCCACCGAATAGACGACATAGTCAGGTTGAGTTACGGTCGTAAACTGGGTGCCGGATGAGGTGTCGCTGCCGTGGTGAGGCGCAATTAATAGATCCAGACTCTTTAGCGGATGGCGCCTGATTAACAGCGGTTCGACGGCCGCTTCGATATCACCGGGCAACAGTATCCTGCTTTCGCCAAGGGTAATCAGCACAACACAGGAGGCATTATTGTCAGACCACCCTGCCTCGTTAGCGGGATGCAGAATTTCGAATGTAATCGACTGCCAGTTCCATCGCATACCTTGCCGGCATTCAGTTAACTCATCAACATTGCCCGCCTTGGAGCGTGGTGCAGTTATACGACCGACCGGCACGGACTTAATCAGGCTCCCGACTCCGCCACTGTGATCGTCATCCCAGTGAGAAATAACGAGCATATCCACGGTCGTGATACCCAGGTATTTAAGAACAGGTACAACAATCTTTTGGCCGGCATCGCTATCCCCCCACGCCGGACCTGCGTCATAAACCATTACCTTGTCGGCAGTCCGCACAATTACGGCCAGACCCTGCCCCACATCAAGTACATGTAACCGGAGTTCGCCTGTGGATTGTGGGGTGCCCGACAATACTGCAGCGAGCGTAACGCCCAACCCGAACAGGCGAGTTGGAACCGGGCGCGGCATCAGCATTAATGCGACGCCTGTTGCTGCTATCAACAGTGCCGGCAAATGCGGAAAGCCGGGTTCCCAGAAACTTGCGGGCATATTTGCCAGCCCGCTTAAGCATTTGAATAGCAACGTGAGACTGTCAGCCGCCAGCTTCAGGCATGCAGCACCGGCACTTTGCCACGGGTTAAGGAGCAACAGGCCGGCAAGACTTGCCGGCAAAATGAGTATGGTGAATGCCGGTATTGCCACGAGGTTTGCGAGCGGTGCAACCAGGCTTAGCTGGCCGAAAAAGACCAGCGTGGGAATTGCGAGCCCGACTCCAAGCAGCAGTTGAGCCGCGCCCCAGTTGCGCATGACGACTCCGCAACGGTGTATCAGTTCTGCTAAATAGCTGCCGGACCGCGTGTCGTGGGTCTCCGTAGCACCACCATGGCGCAGGCATGCAAACAGCAATGCCACGGCTCCATAGGAGAGCCAAAAGCCGGCAGAAAGTACGGCCAGCGGATCGCTGAGCAACGCAACTATCAGCACAGCCGCCAGTATGGAAACCGGCCTGTAAAACCTGTACCGGCAGGTAAACAGAATAACTATTCCCGCCATCAAAGCGGCCCGGACAGTCGGTACCGAGAAACCGGCGAGACCTCCATAGGTCAGCGCAGCGCCTGCTGCGAGCATTCCGGCCAGGCGCTGGGCATCGATGGCTGCCCCGCCACAGTTGATAAGCCAGGCTAACCGCCTGCCCAGTTGCCATACGACCAGTGCCACCATGCCTATGTGCAGCCCGGATATAGCCATTAAATGACTGGTACCTGTCCGGCGCAGTGTTTCCCAGTGCGATTTTCCGAGGAGATTGCGCACCCCCACCGTTATACCGAGAAGCAATGGCAGGCTTTCATGCGATTCGAGGCTGTCTGCAATTTTACCGGCGAGTGCAGCCCGGACCCGCAACAACCACGAATCCCAATCCCTTGCATCGAGCGGCCCGTTCAGCGGACTTTCCCGCACATAACCCGTGGCGTGCACCTGTTCGCGAAACAACATGACAGCCCGGTCCCGCTGGCCGGGATTTACCAGGCCATGCGGTTGCTTAAGACGGGTCAACAGCTGCCAGCGGCTGCCGGGCCGAAATTCCAGCGCTCTGTCGTAACTTGTCAGCAAAATCCGCCCGGGCAGCCCCCGCTCCCTGCCGGCCGATGAGACTCGAAACAGAAAGCTCGTGCTGGATCCGGTGATGCGTGGAAAGTCGATCACGGTTCCACGGACCAGTATGTCCTCCCGGACTAACGAGGCAGGCAGGCTTTCCTGGAGATACGACTGACTGTGAAATGCCGCCAGCAAAAAACCGAGCACAGCGAGCAGCGGAAAGTTTCCGCCGAGCCACCAAGCAAGGGACCCGCCGAAAAGCAGGAAGAACGGCAGGCATTCTATTGGCACCGGTAGTGGAATCCACAATCCTGCCAGCACACCGACTAGCGTACAGATACCCAAAACTGGCATAGTTGCGTGTATTCCGCATCATCGAGTACAAACCGGTTGCGTCAGACCGGATTACCCAAAATAGCCTATGCCCCGACGATTTTTTAGCCGCATTTCGAAGCGATACCGCAGGAATAAAGAACATCCGTGGTATTTGCGACCCTTCGACTATATCCTGGAACACCCTGTCTATTTCGCGCCCACACGCCGGAGCGTCGCCGGTGGCCTCTGGCTGGGTGTATTTTTTGGCATGCTGCCGGTTCCCGGTCAGACACCCCTTGCGGTGCTCTCTGCGTTCGCGTTGCGGGTAAACGTCCCGGTCGCCGCAATTACCGTCTGGATTTCCAACCCGGTCACTTTCGTGCCGATCTTTTATCTCTCTTACCGGATCGGGACGGCACTCATGAATATCCCGGCCGAACTCTGGCCCGATGACATCAGCCTGGACTGGCTAACTAATGAATTAGCTATGCGGTGGAAACCATTGATTTATGGGTCATTAGTCTTGGCTACATCGGCGGCAACTGCTGTTTACGTGCTGGTAAACGCCCTATGGCAAGCCTCGACCATGATTCGCTACCGGCGGCGCCACCGCGGTCCCCGCAAGCGTAACCGGGCAACCTGACCGGACTGACTCCCCTGCCTGCTATTTGCTATCCGTTACCGGGGTCGCCCCGGTTTTCGACCAGCAAACCGTTTTCGAGCATTACCGTACGATCCATACGCCCGGCGAGGTGGGTATCATGGGTTACTACGACCAGGCTGGCACCGAATTCCCGATTGAGATCCAACATGAGATCGAAGACCCTTTCCCCGGTCGCATGATCCAGGTTGCCGGTTGGTTCGTCAGCAAGCACAACCGCCGGACGGGTGATCAGGGCCCGGGCGACCGCCGTTCGCTGGCGTTCGCCACCCGACAACTGTCCGGGTCGATGGGTCATTCGCTCGCTTAATCCTACCTTTTGCAGTAACTCGGCGGCCTCCTCCAGCGCATCACTGGCGGCCTCGCGCCGGACCAGTAACGGCATAGCAACATTTTCCAGCGCCGAGAACTCGGGCAACAGATGGTGAAACTGGTAAACAAAACCCAGGGCCTGGTTGCGCAGTTTGCCCCGCTGTTTATCGGAGATTGTTGCCAGATCCTGACCCTGCACGCAAACTTTACCGGTAGTCGGCAAATCCAGCCCGCCAAGTAACTGCAGCAAGGTCGTCTTACCCACTCCCGATTCGCCAATTACTGCAACCCGTTCGCCCGCCCGTACCTGGAAATTCAGGCCTCGCAAAACATGCAGTTTACGCCCGCCTTCTTCGAAATCACGAACCAGTGCCTCGCAAGAGAGCACTATGCTGTTGCCGTCCGGCCCTTTGTGTCCCTGTTGATTTTCTACGTTCACATCGCGGTCCCTGTCATTCGTGGCGCAATGCCTGTGCCGGGTTGGTTACAGCTCCGCGCAACGCAGGATAGATGGTGGCAGCAACCGCAAGGATAAAGGCAACCGTACCGATACGAGTGACATCCTGATACTCGACCTTGCTTGGCAATTCGCTGATGAAATATACATCCGGCGCCACGAACTGTATTTGCAGTAAATTCTCTATCCAGATGACTATAGTTCCGAGGTTATATGCGACCGCAAGACCAATCACTACTCCTGTAACCGTGCCTATTGCGCCTATTAAGGTTCCCTGAAACATAAAAACTTTCAGAACGGACTGTGCGGATGCACCCATGGAGCGCATTATGGCTATTTCAGCCGCTTTTTCCCTTACGACCATTACCAGCGTCGAAACAATATTAAACGCAGCTACTGCTACGATCATCAACAGGATGACAAATATTATTGATTTAGTGAGTTCAATAGACCTGAAGAAATTTGCATGCTGCCGGGTCCAGTCACTTACGTAAACTCCACCGCCATAACCGCGCGCTATCGTCCTCACAATGTCTGCCGCGGCAAGCGGATCCGATACCGCGAGATTGATACCGGTTATAGCCGTGTTTAGCCGCAGGAGTCGAGCCGCATCGGCCAGGTGCACATAAGCGAGCGAGCGATCATATTCGTACATGCCTGCATAAAAAATACCGACAACTTCGAAACGCCGCGTGCGCGGCATCATTCCCGCCGGGGTCATCGTACCCAGCGTTGTCATCAGATCCACCTTGTCGCCGATGCCTGCGCCGAGCCGGGTTGCCAGCTCAGTTCCGATGACGATTCTGTAGCTACCCGACTCCAGGGCGTCCAGCGAACCTTCCCGGATAAGGCTTGCGGCACCCGATGTTTCGGTCTCATCGCGCGGCAATATCCCGCGCAGTTCAATGCCCGCTATACCGGCAGCCCCCCTGAGCATTCCCTGCCCCCGGACAAAGGGTGCCGTTGCCAGCACAGTTTCGTTCGACTCTGCCAGGTCCTGCAGGAAGCTCCAGTCCTCCAGCCGGCCATCCATGCCAGTAATCGTGGCATGCGATACGACAGAAAGTATTCGGTTACGTACCTCAAACTCAAAACCGTTCATTACCGACAACACTACGATCAGTACGGCGACGGCCAGCGCAATCCCGATAACGGAAATAAGCGAAATGAATGACACAAAATAACTTCTGCTGCGGGAGCGCAGATACCTTAAAGCTACAAACAACTCGAAAGGCCTTACCGGCATATGACTGAACCCGGGTTAATCATTCGTATCGCAATACTTCAGCAGGCTGTATGCCGGCTGCACGCAATGACGGATAGACAGTGGCCAACGAAGTCAGGATGAGCACTACAACTCCAACCCAGAATACGTCTGTTAGCCGCAGATCCGAGGGCAGTTCGGTCAGGTAGTAAAGATCCGCAGGCATGAACTGGAATCCCAAAGCCTGCTCAAGGGCGGGTGCGAGCGTGCCGATGTTCATTGCCATCGCAATGCCGAGGATGATACCGATCACCGCCCCTATCCAACCCACCAGCGTGCCCTGCAGAACGAATACTTTCACTATGTCCTGACGCGAGCACCCCATGGTTCGCAGGATCGCGATGCCGCCACGTTTCTCCGTGACCACCATGACCAGGCTGGCAACTATATTGAACGTCGCAACACCGATGATCAGTGACAACAATAACGCCATCATCAGCTTTTCGATTCGGATCGCACGAAAATAACTCGCGTTCTCCTGTGTCCAGTCACGTACCCGCAACGTATCGCTGTTGGCGATTCCGGAAAGCTGTCGACGAACCATTCCCGGCGCCGCAAATATATCAGTGGTGACTATGCGGATACCGCTGACTCTGCCCTGCATGCGCCCGAGTTCATTTGCATCCGCCAGGCTGATCAGGGCGCGAACGGTGTCGTGATCCTGCACCCCCAGTTCGAACAGTCCCACAACCTCGAAACTGCCCAGACGCGAGCTCACCCCGGCTGCGGAATCAAGCGGCTGTGGCACCAGGACGGAAATACGCTGGCCGAGGCTTACGCCAATACGCTGTGCAAGTGCGCGACCGAGCACGATCTTGCCTGAGCCCGGTTGCAACTCGTCCAGGTTGCCGGTCAGCATGTTGTCGGCCACCTTCGAAACTGTGCGCTCCCGTTCCGGGTCTATGCCTGTCACGACAGCCCCGGCATATCCGGCGGGGCCCGATACCATGCCTTCCAGCTCTATGTACGGAGCGGCGCCACTAATCCCAGTGCCGGTTTGCATATGGCCGGCGATTGTCTCCCAGTCATTGAGACCGCCCTGCTGACCCAGTACCGATGCATGGGCAGTCATGCCGAGCAACCGATCACGAAGTTCGATCTCGAATCCGTTCATTACGGAAAGAACGACAATCAGGGTAGCCACTCCCAGCGCCACACCGATGACCGAGGCCGCCGTCACAAATGAGATGAAGCTGTTTCCCTTGCTGGCGCGGAGGTAGCGCAGGCCCAAAAAAAGCGCCAGCGGCTTATTCACTGTGTACGCCGCCCCCGGGGGGCAAATGGCTGAAATACTGCGTTTCGGGCCGGATTCGGCACGCCGGCATCACCTTCGCCCGCTCCGGGCTACACCAAACCGCCGGGCTTGTCCATGTACTGTTACATATCCTGAAAAGCGCATGAGTGCTATATTTTCTCCGTTGTGCGCACTGGAGGGTACCAGTACCATGCTCCGAAAAGCTATGTCCGTTTTGGCAGTGACGATTGCCCTGACTGCGGGTTCGGCAATGGCCGATACCCTGATCGTCAAGGGGATCTCTGCAACTGATAATGCAAACCAGCATCCTGGACGCGGCCTTACCAGGGCCAGCGTTGAGTCATCCTGGGGCGCCCCCACGCAAAAATCGGCACCGGTTGGCGACCCGCCGATTTCGAGTTGGGATTATGAACCGTTTGTCGTATTTTTTGAGTATGACCGGGTTCTGCATACAGTCGTAAAACGCTAAAACCACTCTACACAATCTGTTTGCCGGCAAGTTGTCCCGAGAAGGGCGCTCGGGGGTGAGCGTGTCTGTGCCCGCGTATGTGCCGGAGGATGTGGGATAATCCCTGCCCTGCTTTTCCCCGCCGGCTAAATGAAACCAGACAACCTGTTAGCACCCCGTTTGCCGGTCAACACTGTTCCGGAATCACAAGGCAAAACCCGTTTGGGGTGTGCCTACGGGTGCTCGGCTGCCTTGCTGCTTGCAGAAATGTTGCCAGATCTTAAAGACCCTGCACTGGTGGTCGTGCCGGGTGTGAACGAAGCAGAAAACCTCGCAGCCGAACTCAGCTTTTTTGCCGGGGACGATGATTCGGTAAAGCTGTTTCCCGATCCGGAAACGCTGCCATACGATCAGTTCAGTCCGCACCAGGACCTGGTATCCCGCCGGCTGGCCATGCTGTCCCGAATCCTCAGCGGCAAACCGGGCTATATCATCGCCGCTGTACCTACCCTTAGCTATCGCCTGCCACCGGCGAGTTACCTGCGCACTTTCAGCCTCGCGCTTAAGTGCGACCAGCAATACGGACCCGCCGATTTACAGCATCAACTGGTAAACAGCGGCTATGCCCGGGTCAGCCAGGTAAACCAGCACGGGGAATTTGCCGTACGTGGCTCGCTGCTGGACCTTTACCCGATGGGTTCCGATCTGCCCGTGCGAGTTGACTTTTTTGATGACGAAATAGAAACGCTCCGCTATTTCGACCCGGACACCCAGGTTTCCGGCAAGCAACTGGAAGAACTCACCATGCTGCCTGCCGGAGACTACCCCGTCAGTCCCGAGGCAATCACCGGTTTCCGCAGCCGCTTTCGCGAACGCTTCGAAGGCAACCCCCAGCTATCGCCTATTTATGCAGAGGTATCCGAGGGGCGTTTCCCTGGCGGCATAGAGAATTATCAGCCGCTATTCTTTAAAGAGACCCGAACTCTGTGGGACTACCTGCCGCCAGGCTGCAAGGTCATCACGCTTGGCGATGTGCAGGCGGCGCTTGCCGATAACTGGCAACAGATTGAAGATCGTTTCGAACAGTGTCGCCACGACACAGAGCGGCCTGCATTACGCCCGGAAGAACTATTCTGCTCGCCGGTGGAACACGGTACGCAAATGGAGGCGCGGCCACGACTGCTGCTTCAGCGTCGCGAACTGCCGGAACAGGAAGGTATCGCAGCCAACCTGAACAGTCTTCCCGCGCCCACTTTACTCATTCATACGCACTCCGCGGAACCGGTGTCCGAACTGGGTACATTCCTTGAAGGTTACGAAGGACGGGTGCTGTTGGCGGCTGAATCACCGGGACGCCGTGAGATGCTTGCCGACCTGCTGCGTAACAACGGCATTGAAGTCAGCTCGATCAATCGCTGGGACGAATTCCTTGCCTCAAACGCACCTTTAAGCATAGTAGTAACGCCGCTGCAAAGTGGGCTGCGCCTGCCAGAACCGGAGCTCTGCATCATTGCCGAGCACGAACTCTTCGGAACCCGACCGGCGGCCCGCCGCAAGAAGAAAGTTAAAGACCCGGAAGCAATCCTGAGCGATCTGAGCGACCTCAATGAAGGATCGCCGGTCGTGCATATAGATTATGGCGTCGGTCGCTACCGCGGCCTGTCGTATCTTGATATCGATGGCGTATCGAGTGATTTCCTGACGCTCGAATATGCCGGCGGCGACCTTTTGCACATTCCCGTGGGTTCGCTGCAACTGATCTCGCGTTACACCGGCACAACGGCTGAAACCGCACCCCTGCACCGTCTCGGCACTGATCAGTGGGAACGGGCGCGGCGTAAAGCAGCCGAGCAGATCCGCGATGTCGCTGCCGAGTTACTGGATCTGTATGCAACACGTGAAGCGCGGACCGGCCGCAGCTTTCGCGCCGACCCTGCCGAATATGAACAGTTCTGTGCGGTATTTCCGTTTGAACTTACGGAGGACCAGGAAGGTGCGATTGAAGCGACCCTTGAAGACCTGCGCTCAGAACGATCGATGGACAGGCTGATCTGCGGAGATGTCGGATTCGGAAAAACCGAAGTTGCGCTGCGCGCGGCTTTCGTCACCACGATGGCAGGGGGGCAGGTAGCGCTGCTTGCCCCAACAACACTACTGGCGCAACAGCATTACCAGACCTTCACGGACCGGTTCGCCGACTGGCCTGTCAATATTAAAGTGCTGTCACGTTTTCGAAGCGCGAAAGAATCGCGGCAAACCATTGCAAGCCTGGCGGCAGGCAAAGTTGATATTGTCATCGGCACCCACAAACTGCTGCAGCAGGATATAGCTTTTGACAACCTCGGCCTGGTTATCGTCGACGAGGAACACCGCTTCGGCGTGCGGCAAAAAGAGCGCCTTAAAAACCTGCGTGCCGAGGTCGACATTCTGACCCTGACAGCAACACCAATCCCCCGCACCCTGAATATGGCGCTGGGAGAATTACGCGAGCTTTCGCTTATTACCACCCCGCCGGAGTCCCGCCTTTCGATTAAGACCTTTGTCGCCGAATGGGAAGACGGCCTGATTCGGGAAGCCAGCCAGCGCGAACTCAAGCGTGGCGGGCAGGTTTTTTTTGTACACAACCGTATAGAAGATATTCAAAATATCGCGCGACGACTGGAAAAGATTATGCCAAACGCGAGTATCAGGGTGGCGCATGGTCGAATGAGAGAGTCAGATCTCGAACAGATAATGTTCGATTTCTATCACCGGCGCTTCCATATCCTTGTATGCACCGCGATCATTGAAAGCGGTATCGACTTACCCAGCGCAAACACCATTATTATCAACCGGGCTGACCGCTTCGGACTTGCGCAATTGCATCAGCTGCGGGGACGCGTCGGCCGTTCACACCACAAAGCCTACGCATTCCTGCTCGCACCTCCGGACAATATGATCACAGCCGATGCGCGGAAGCGCCTGGATGCGATTGAGGCCATGGAAGACCTGGGGGCCGGATTTGTACTCGCGACACACGACCTTGAAATACGTGGCGCCGGCGAACTCCTGGGTGAGCAGCAGACCGGCCAGATTCAGCAGATCGGGTTCAGTCTGTATGCCCAGATGCTTGCGTCAGCAGTCGATGCAATTCGACGTGGCGAGACCCCGGACATGGACGAAAGCCGGGCGCTGGGACCCGAGGTCAACCTGCATGTCCCGGCCCTTCTTCCGGAAGACTATATGCCGGATGTGCAGATGCGCCTCGTGCACTACAAGCGTATTGCCAGCGCCAGAAGCGAAGACGAACTCAAGGACCTCCAGGTGGAACTGATTGATCGCTTTGGCCTGTTGCCTGGCGCCACGCTGAACCTGTTCCGGCAAACGCGCCTGCGCCTGCGCGCCTCACTTTGGGGAATCATCAAAATCGAAGCGTGGCCCGCCGGCGCAACAATAGAATTTGCTGCCGGTACACGCGTCAGTCCCGCGCAGATAGTCAGCCTTATCGGCCAGGAGTCGGATCGCTACAGCCTTGATAGCCGCCAGCGACTGCAGCTGCGAACCGGACTCGAAGATCACGAGGCCCGCTTTGCTGAACTGGAAGGGCTTATCGACCGGCTTTGTTCTGCCGGCCCGGACAATGACCTCGTAGCGATGTCTGTGTAATCATAGCTGTCCATGATTTCCATAAAACAGGTTTTGCCCGTCTTCGCAGGCATGGGATTAGCCATGGCGACAGCGGCCACCGCACAGGAAGAGGAAGCGGAAATTGTGAAAGCGCCGCCACGCTACCAGGTTGAACTTCTTATATTCACTAACCTGGACCAGGCGCGTACCACCGCTGAAATCCTCCGCATGCCCGAACCCGAGATTGCCGACATCCTGGACCAGGATCTCGCGCGCGACGACATCCTGCCCGTCGAAGGTATAGCCAGTGAAGAAGCTGCTGAACCTGAGGCTTACTGGCAGGCCGTTGAGCCGGGTCAGTACCTGCTTAACGGGGTCGCAGACCGGATAGACAGGGTAGATGCTTACGGCCTGCTTACTCACCTCGCCTGGCAGCAAGCCGCGCCGGATGTCAGCGAAGCAATTGAGCTGGATCTGGCTGAACTGGGTGTGGATGCCCGCCTGGTCGACGGCAATGTGAACCTCTTTAAGCAACGCTATTTACACCTGGCCGTGGATGTAAAGCTTCTGGATGCAGCCGGTGATGCGGTGGATAGCTCGGGATTTGCAGACGCCTTCCAGGTATTTGGAGCGCCAAAGGCCATTCCGGCCATAACAGATTCACGGCGAATTCGGTTGGAACAGATTCAGTATTTCGATCAGCCGCAATTCGGGATCATCGCGATGGTTGCAAGGGTAGAGGAACCGGAGCCGGTCACTGAACCGTGACCGTGTATAGCCCTGTTTCAGGCAGTGACGCCGGGCTCTTTAGTTGACGGCAGCTCCGCGAGGGCTTCAGCGGCGATTTCTAACAGGTGGTCAATGCTTGTGGAAGCCGTTGGCACCACGGTCGATACTCCAAAAGAGACGGTTACATAGCGATCAACCGGCGACCGCGGATGGTGTATAGACAAACCCCTGACTTTTTCGCCAATGTTTGACGCAAGCCTGGCTGCACGCTCCGGATCGGTCTCACCGACCAGCACCACAAACTGGTCGTCTGAAAAGCGTGCGGTCAGATCACCGCCGCGCCTCAGCGAACCCGTTATTGCATGGGCAATTTTTCGCAGGCAGGAATCAGCGGCATGGCGTCCATAGACTTCACGGTAACCATCGAAGCCGTCCACCTGCAGTATGATCAGTCCCAGGCTGCGTTTTTCCCTCCTGGCCATCACCCAGTCGCGTTGTAACATGTCTTCAAAGGCACGCCGGTTAAGAAGCCCGGTGGCGCTGTCACGTCCGTCCATACGCCGAAGATGCATACGCGCATCCCTGAGCACCGCCCTTAGCGCATCACGCTCCTGATCGTGTTCCTGCAATCTGGATTCGTTGAACTGTTGCTCGGTGCCTACCCAGAATCGTGGTGTCCCCGGTTTTTCGTACAAGGGCAGCATGTCCAGAACCAGTTGCTCATCTGCGCCGAGTCTTGAGTGACAGGCAATGCGGACCGTAAATTCAGCATCTTCGGGCTCACCCTGGTGGCCGGTCAGCATTTCCTCCCAGGGGTGTTCCAGCAACTCACCCGCGTCGAAACCGCTGGCGGCCTCAAAGGCCTGGTTTACATAAACGACAAGCTGGGGATTTGCCTTCAGGTCGACAATGGCGGTAGGCACGGGCGACAAATCAAGCGCCTGCCCCAATATGCGTTTATTTAGGCTAAACATATACTTATAGAATAAACCCTGAAAGAACCTGTACTTATGGCCAGGATCATAACTTCGACTGGTCGGCCAAAAAGAAACTATCCGGGCAGATACTACTTTCCAGAGCTCGATCTGGCTGTGATGCCCGTCACTGTGGGGCTAATCCCCACAGGAGAGTGCTGACCACAGGTTTACAGGGATTCAGAGCCGTTGCAGGAATTCAGCGAACAGGGAGGCGGCCGCCTGCATACCAGCATCCATGTGTGCGCCGATTTCTGCATGGATGGACCCGTCACCGCGGCCGGCCGCCGCATTCATAACGATGCAGCAACTGGCATAGCTTAGGCCACATTCCCTGGCCAGGGCTGCTTCGGGCATGGAAGTCATCCCCACGACATCGCAACCGTCGCGTTCCAGGCGGTCGATTTCTGCGGCGGTTTCGAGCCTGGGGCCCTGGGTAACTCCGTAGGTAGCGCCGGCTGTTAGCTGTAGCGAAGCCGAGCGGCCCGCTTCAATTAGATCAGACCTTAGGTCTTTATCATAAGGTTCTGTAAAATCTATATATTCCACTTCTTCCCTCTCAGCATCGAAGACGGTGTGTGGCCTGCCCCACGTGTAGTCTACGAGCTGGTCGGGGATAATCAGGCTGCCTGGTGCCAGATCAGGCCTTATAGCCCCCACCCCATTCAGGGCGATGACGCTGTCGACCTCGCATGCAGCAAGGGCTGCGATATTGGCCCGGTAGTTCACCAGGTGCGGCGGAATATCCCCCAGAGCGCCGTGTCGCGCAAGGTATACAACCCTGTGACCTGCCTGCTGCCAGGTTAGTAACGCTGCGGACGGCCAGCCCCACCGGGTCTCCGGCTCCTCAACCTCGCTGACGTCTCCCAGGGGATATAAGCCGGCGCCGGCGCCGGCAATTAATGCAACCGTTGCCATTAGCCGCTCACCCCTCTTCCCGGAGCGCGTAAACGCTTGAAAGGTGGCGCCAGCGTTCATGAAGGTCCATGCCGCAGCCGAATACGTATTGATCAGGAACCATCAGCCCGGCATCGTAATCCGGCGACTTTATACCGGCCGGACGTTTGCAGTCTTTAATAAAAAGCACCGCGGTGTGCGTTTCGGCCGCACCCTGCTGATCGCAATAGCCAGCCACGGTGGACAGCGTAGTGCCCTCGTCCAGGATGTCGTCGATGACGATAACGGAGGCGCCTTTCAGATCGAGCCGGGGCCCAACCCGCCACTGCAGTTCACCCCCGGTGGTATTGCCCAGGTAGCGACTGGCGTGGCAAAAATCGATCCTGAAATTACCGGTCAACCGATCGGCGAGCCGGATTAAAGGAAACAGGCCGCCCGTGAGTATGCCAAGGAGCACACAATCACTTTTATCTATATGTGGCTGCAGCTTTGCGGCGAGGCGATCAAGCCCCGCTTCGACCTGCCCTGCGTCAATGATTTTCTTGGCGGCGGGAAACCCGGAAAGTTCAGCAGCATCTGCAACCGAAGCCATCTAGACCAGGCTCCCCTGGCTGAAACCCGATTCGGCCAGGGCGTCAGACAAACCGGCAACCATCGTGTCCCATTCTTCCGAACCATACTCAGCCGCCGCGTATTTCGCCCGGTCCGCCCGCAAGGCCGGCAACCGCGCGGCCGATGCCGGTTCGTCGTAATCCGGTAACGCATCGATAACGGGCCCGACGGACTTGCGGTCGTTGCAAATCAGGATCATGTCGGCACCAGCCTGCAGCGCAATCCTGGCCCGCTCTTCAACATCGCCCACCACGCTTGCACCGGCCATACTCAGGTCATCGGAAAACACGGCGCCCGCAAAGCCCAGCTCATTGCGCAGCACGTCCCTGATCCAGTACGACGACATGCTGGCAATCGATTGGTGTACATCAGCGTAACGTACGTGGGCCATCATCACGCCGTGCAGCCCGTCGTCTATCAGGGTCGTGTACGGGCGTATATCGTCCATCAGTTTATCGCGACTGCGATGGTCTTCGGGTAACAAGAGGTGCGAATCGCCCTCGACACCGCCATGGCCCGGAAAATGCTTTGCCACAGCGGCCATACCTGCCTGCCGCATGCCCTGCATGTAGGCAAGCCCGAGTCTTGCTACTACGTCCGGATCTTTATGCACGGCGCGATCACCTATCACCTCACACAGCCCGTAATCGATATCGACCACGGGTGCGAAACTGAAATCCACGCCCGTATCCAGCAATTCCGTAGCCATCACCCGTGCGTGCAGGCCGGCGATCCGGCGAGCCTCCTCCGGATTACTTTCATGCAGCTGGCCCAACCAGGCCAGGGGTGGCAACGGGGTAAAGTCCTCGCGGAACCGCTGCACCCGGCCGCCTTCCTGGTCGACGGCGACAAGCAGTGATGGTGACCGTAAGGTCCGAATCTCGTCAACCAATCGCGTGACCTGCGCCCGTCCCGTGTAGTTACGGCTGAACAGAATGACACCACCGACCAGTGGATGCTGCAAAAGCTCGCGATCCTCTGCATCCAGACTTTCGCCGGCGACATCGATCATCAGTGGGCCAAGTGTCATCTCAACGCTCGAACAGGGCCATCGCTTCCACATGACTGGTCTGCGGGAACATGTCCACTGCACCTGCCGCAACCAGGCTAAATCCATGCTCGCCTGTCAGTATTCCTGTATCGCGGGCCATGGATCCGGGATGGCAGGATATATACAGTAGTTTACGGGCACCGGTTCGGACAACAACCGGCAGCACTTCCTGCGCGCCAACTCGCGGGGGATCCAGAACGACGGCATCAAAATCCCCTGTCCAGCCGCCCGGTTGCTCTTCCCGGGTGAGATCTGCCGCATGAAATTCAACATTCGTCAGCTTATTTGCACGCGCGTTTGCTGCAGCCTTGCGGACCATTTGCACGTCGAACTCTACCCCGGTTACATGTGCACAATTTTGTGCAAGCGGCAGGGTGAAATTGCCGATCCCGCTGAAGAGGTCCAGCACACGTTCGGTGCTTTCAAGTTTGAGCAACTCGAGCGCCTGCCGGATCATGCGCCTGTTCATATCCTGGTTAACCTGTATGAAATCCAGCGGGCCAAATGCCAGCCTGAGCCCGAAATCAGGCAATTCGTACCACAGGTCTTCGTAGCCGCCTGCTTTATCCAGCGGCTGAAGGGTATCGGGGCCGCCGGTCTGCAGCCAAACCTGGGCGCCGGTTTGATTCTGAAATGCATCGAACCGCGCACGGTCGGAAGGTGCCGGTTCTTCTAACACCCGGAAGACCAGGCTGAATGCATTGTCGCCGCAACTCAATTCGATTTGCGGAATTTGCCTGCGGATATCCAGCGAGCCGATAAAATCAGACAACAGGGGAATCATTGCACCGAGTTCGGGCACAAGCGTTTCACAGCTGTGCATATCGGCAACAAAGGGTTTGTGTCGCTCACGAAACCCGACAAGTACCCGGCCTTTTTTGTCGACCAGCTTGGCTCCCAACCGCGCCCTCCGCCGGTATCCCAGCGGCCTGCCCGCCAGTGGCGGCAGTACACGTAATGGTTGCACGCCCGCTATGCGCTCAAGCGATTCCAGCAATGTGGCCTGTTTAGCCTGAAGTTGCGCCCCGGATCCCAGGTGCTGCAAAGAGCATCCGCCACACATGCCGAAATTTACGCAGGGCGGCTCTACACGATCCGGAGATGCTTCAATTACCTCAAGCAATTCTGCTTCGTCGTAATTTTTGCGCCTGCGCTGGCGGCGAAATCGTACGACTTCACCGGTAATAGAAGTATTAACAAATACGGTTTTGCCCGGAGCATCCACAATTCCACGGCCATCCATCATGACATCACGCACGGTAGCTGTTTCTTCAGGACCTTCGATCCTCTTGTTCATACCTTAAATGGCCCGCCGTAACAGGGTCACCCGGTGTGCCATGTATTGGCAAACTCGCCAAGGTGCGCCGCGCCCGAATCGTTCAACATGTCACGCACCACCTGGAATTCCTTCTCCAGGCGTGCATCGTCCAAAATGCCACGCATGTGCTGGAAACGCAGGTAGACCAGGTAGGTATTGAGCACGTCAGTCTCGCAATAGTTCCGAATTTCGGCAATCCCACCGCCACGAAAACAATCCCAGACTTTGTCACCCGACATCCCCATCTTGCCGGGAAAACCCAGCATGGTCGCAATTGCGTCCAGGCTTGCGCGGGCGCGGCCCTGGAAACCTGCAAGCACATCCATCAGGTCTATATGCCGCCAGTGAAAACGGGAAAGATAATTGTTGTAACGAAAACTACGGTCATCATCGCCATGTTCCCAGTAACGCGGTGCCTGCACGCCATTCTTTAGCGCTCGGTAATGCAAAACCGGCAAATCGAAACCGGACCCGTTCCAGGAAACCAGGTCCGGCATGTAGCGCTCTATGCCTTCGTAAAAGCGTTGCACGAGCTCCTTCTCGTCGCTGTCCGCATCGCCGAGGCTCCAGACCCTGAAACCATCCGCTTCCCGCAAGGCAACCGAAATGGCGACGATCCTGTGTTGGTACAGCGGTAAAAAGTCAGTGCCCTTCTCCTGCATCTGGTGAAAGCTCATGGCCCTGGCCACATCTTCATCGCTGATGCCCTCGAGGCCCAGCAACTCTGCGCCGAGAGCGGTATCCGGTACCGTTTCTATGTCGAAAGTCAGGCTAGTCAAGAATCAGCTCTCCGATTTTTCCAGGACAGCCACCGCTACGATCAGGCCGGCCTCATCACTCAAGGTAAGGTGTCCTCCGCCTATACCAAGTTCGCGGCACATTTCCTCGCCCCGGGTGGAAAACACGATCTCGGGCCTTCCGAGGCGATTCGGTATCACGCCGGAGTCCCGGATCCACATCCCGTTGGAAAACCCGGTGCCCATCGCCTTTACTATGGCTTCCTTGGCTGCGAACCGCATGGCCAGAAAGCGTACTTTATTTTTCGTATAGGCAAAGAAACGCTGCTCGTCCGGCAATAACAGTCGCTCGACAAATCGCTCGCCAAAGCGTTCGTATGTCGATGCGACCCGCTGAATCTGCAAAATATCCGTACCGATGCCAAAAATCACGACTGGCGTGCCTCCAGCATAAGGTGCTTCATTTCCCTGACAGCCTCTTCAAAACCGCTGAAGACGGCCTGCGCCACTATGGAATGACCGATGTTCAGTTCAAACAGTTCCGGAATCGCCGCAACATCGCTGACATTAGTGTAATTCAGCCCGTGCCCGGCATGTCCGCGAAGACCGATTGTCGCTGCATATTCCGAAGCAGTCCGAATGCGCTGCAACTCTTGCCGGCGATCATTTTCTGATTCGGCATCGGCGAAACCCCCGGTATGCAGTTCGACGACTTCCGCACCTGTTTGTTTCGCGGCATCCAGCTGTTCCGGTTCGGGATCCACAAACAGGGCCGCCCTTATTCCGGCAGCCTGCAATGCCGCACAAGCCTGGCTTAGTTCATCGAGTTGCGCAATCACGTTCAAGCCGCCTTCTGTTGTAAGCTCCTCCCGTTTCTCAGGCACGAGACAACAGTCTGCAGGACGAAGTTCCGCGGCAATCGCCAGCATCTCGCGGGTGGCCGCCATTTCAAGATTAATACGCAAATCCGGAACATTCACCAGGCGTTGCACATCACGATCCTGAATGTGCCGCCGGTCCTCACGCAGGTGCACGGTGATACTGTCCGCGCCGGATTGTTGTGCAGCCAGGGCTGCATCGAGGGGATCCGGGTAACTGGTGCCGCGCGCCTGCCGCAGGGTCGCGACATGGTCAATATTCACACCCAGGAGCATGTGTACGCCTTTATTCGCAAGTATGTGCGCTTGTTATTTAAGCGGGTAATTCTGGCACCTGGCAGGCAGCGCCGCAACGAAGCTTCAGCGCTTCATGGCAGCGGCAACCCTGCGGCTCTCCAGGCCACGCTCCCCGAGGTGATAGTTCAGCGCTGCCCGGAGCAGGTATTTGGCCCGTTTGAGCACTACCGGATCATCAAACTCCCGCCTGCCGATGGCCAGCAATTCGCCTCCGCTAAAGCAAAAAGTATCTTCATGCGGATGATCTGCAATAACTGCTCCCTGTTCCACCCGGAACTCGTATTGTTGTGCCTCCCTGAGCGGTTCATTACTGATGGAATCTCTCTCGAGATTGAGCGCATATCCGATCTCACGAAGCAGTTCAAGTTCGAAGCTGCGCAGTAGCGCTTCAACGCCCTCGCCTATTCCCAGTTGTGCTACCACCGAACCGTAATGCATAAATAACTCCGGGTGTGCGTCATGACGATGCAGCAGTTTCATTAGCAGTTCGTTAACGTAGAAACCGGCCATTATTCGATCTGATGTCAATTCGCGGGCAGTATCGGTGGCTTCGACAGCACGCAGTGTTTGCAGCTCACCACGGCCCGACCATGACACCCGCAAGGGCTGGAATGGATTAAGCCCCCCACGTAGTGGCGATTTCGGCCGACGTGCGCCCCGGGCTACGAGACCAACTCTGCCGTAATTTGCCGTGAAGACCTCCAGCAACTCGCTGGTTTCGCGATAAGCGCGTGAGTGCAATACAAATGCAGGCTGAAGGTCTACTTTGGCAGGATTGCTCATTGCTCGGCGTCGTAACCAAGCTGACGGAGTGACTGGGCGTTGTCGGCCCAGTTGCGTTTTACCCTGACGTGCGATTCCAGGTGTACAGGCCGCCCCAGCGTTTCCTGTAAATCCAGCCGTGCTGCCTGTCCAATCGATTTTATCTGCTGTCCACCCTTACCGACGACGATCCCCTTGTGAGATTCCCTGTCGACCCAGATCGTCGCATTGATTAGCAGCCTGCCTCGCTTGTCTTCTTCCATACCCTCTATCTCTACTCCGACACCATAGGGCACTTCCTCATGCAGCATTTGCATCAGCTTCTCGCGCAGGATTTCAGCGGCCCGAAAGCGGAGTCCCCGGTCGGTGGCAATCCCCTCGTCATAAAGCGCTTCCTGAGCAGGCAGGTGATCTAACAGCTGCATTTTAAGCGTATCGAGATTTTCCGGCAGTGTGGCCGATACCGGTACAATTTCGTTGAAATCGGAACGCCCGGCCGCTTCCTCAAGAAAAGGCAACATCCGGTCACGAGGTTTAACCCGGTCTATCTTGTTCACGGCCAGGATGCAGGGAAGGCCTGATTTCCCTACCAGTTGCAGGGCCCTGTCGTCACCCTGCTTCCAGGTGCCCGCCTCGACAACGAGCAGCACGACATCTGCACTCTCCAGCGAACCAACGACGGCCCGGTTCATCACGCGATTAAGCAAACGTCCGGAGGCAGATTCCAGCCCTGGTGTATCGATGAAAACCAGTTGATAGCCAGCTTCCGTCAATACTCCCAGGATCGCGTGCCGCGTCGTGTTGGGTTTGGACGTAACGATACTGATCTTGTGACCGACCAGTGCATTTACAAGTGTTGATTTGCCGACGTTTGGTCGCCCGATAACGGCGACAAATCCACTACGGTGATCCGCTTTTGTCATTATTAAGGATATTCAGTGCCTCAGCGGCTGCCGCCTGCTCCGCTTTCTGTCGGCTGCTTCCGTTACCTGTTGTGCTTATATTAAGTTCGGAAATCATACACATACAAACAAATTTTCTGGCATGCGGCGGACCTTCTTCACTTTCGGCATTGTAGACGGGAACGGCATGTCCAGCTGATTGCAATGCCTCCTGAAGCCGGGTCTTCGGGTCTTTCAGCTCTTCGCTATCGGGCAGTTTTTCGAGGCGCTCTCCGTAAAGCTGCAGAATCACGCGGGTAGCCGCATCAAAACCGCCGTCCAGGTAGACCGCCCCGAATATGGCTTCCATCCCGTCAGCAAGTATAGAGGCACGCTGATGCCCTCCTGAGCGCGCCTCTCCGCTCCCGAGCAACATGACTTCGCCAAGTTCTGCACCAACCGATATATCCGCAAGTGTTTCCTTGCGGACCAGGGCCGCGCGCTGCCGACTCAGGCTGCCTTCATCCGAATCCGGCAGCGCTTTTTGCAGTTCGTCCGCGATGACCAGCCCGAGTACGGCATCACCGAGAAACTCGAGTCGTTCATTATTTGCATCGGATCTGCTTCTGTGGGTAAGTGCCATGGCAAGCAGCTCTGCCTGTTGGAATTCGTACTGCAGATGCTTTCGGGACCAGACCCCCGGTTCGGTCACTTAATTATCTCTACCGTATGATCAAATTCTGCCAGTAAGTAGATGTTGCCGAAATAGGCTTTCCGGCGCTCATATTCTATTTGCACTTTGTACCCGCCCCCACTGCGGCTCACAACAAAGTCTTTTCGATGGTTTACATCACGCAAATCTTCAATGTTGACCCGTCTGCCCAACGCCTTTCGAATATCTGTAACAGTCGCATTTTGTCCTTCCAGGTCCGCCTTGACCTGGTTCATAACCTGCACAATCCTCATATTCTCAAGATAAACGGGTACAAGCTGAATTACCACGAAGCCTATCGAACCCAGGACGAGAAGCACCAGGATAGCACCTATTGCAGTCATGCCTCGTTGCCGCTTGCGCATAATCTACACTCCCGCCTGAAGCAACCTACTCAACCTTATTCCCAATTCTCACCCACTGCGGTGATTCCGGGAAATCCCAATTCATCCAGACTCGAACTGCCTTTCCAACAATATTTTCCTGGGGCACATAGCCTACCTGCGGAAAACGGCTGTCCTGACTGTTGTCGCGGTTGTCACCCATCATAAAATAATGGCCCGCCGGAACAATATACTTGCCATCACTGCCGGCCTTGAAGCGCATCAGGCGAATATTGTGCTCGACTTTGCCCAGTCGCTCCAAGGCAATTACCGAACTTGCATCCGACTCTATATCTGTCTGCTCCAAGGCAACGAGCTTATCGTTGATATAGAGCCGCTTGTTCACATGGGCGATAGTGTCGCCCGGAAGGCCCACAAGGCGCTTGATGTAGTTCACACTCGGGTCAGATGGCAGCCGAAATACAATGACGTCGCCCCTTTCGGGCTCACCGATATCCATAATTTTGCTGTGCAGAACGGGCAAGCGCAGACCATATGTGTACTTATTAACAAATATAAAATCGCCAACCAGCAGAGTCGGGACCATCGAGCTGGAGGGGATACGGAAGGGCTCGAAGAGAAACGAACGGACGATCAGCACCAGCAACAGCACCGGGAAGAATGACCGCGAATAATCCACCGCAATATTCTTGGAAGGTTCAGAATTCTCGGCGTCAGCAATTCGGCGAAATAAAAATTCGGCACCACAAACCAGCCCGCTAAGCCCCGTGAGTATTACGAGTACCAGTGCAAAATCCATTAGTCCGTATTCCCGCGCATCCCTGCGTTCATAAGCCTATTTCCGGCCATTACCACTGCCAACTTTCAACACCGCCAGAAAAGCTTCCTGCGGTATTTCAACCGAGCCAAACTGCTTCATACGCTTTTTACCTGCTTTCTGTTTTTCCAAAAGCTTACGTTTACGCGAAATGTCGCCACCATAGCATTTTGCGGTAACATTTTTTCGTAATGCTTTTACACTTGATCGCGCGATGACATGAGCACCGATCGCCGCCTGGATCGCTACTTCAAACATCTGCCGCGGAATCAGTTCACGCAGCTTGTCCACGAGCTCCCTGCCGCGCGCATAGGCTGAATCTCTGTGCACGATAACTGACAGAGAATCAACCTGCTCTTTATTGATCAGGATATCCAGCCGAACCAGGTCTCCCGTACGGAATTCCGTCAGGTGATAATCAAGGGAAGCAAATCCACGGCTAACAGATTTAAGCCGGTCAAAAAAGTCCATCACGATCTCGGCGAGAGGCAACTCGTACTCGAGCTGCACGTGATAGCCAAGATGCTGCATCTGTTTTTGTATACCCCGCCGATCAATGCATAACTGCATGATCTTGCCAACATACTCTGACGGCGTAAGTATGGATGCCAGTACATAGGGCTCAAGGATTTCGTCGATAACAGACGGCTCAGGTAATCCCGCCGGATTTTCCAACCTCTCGACTACTCCGTCGTTACGCAAAACCTCGTAAACTACGGTCGGCGCAGTTCCTATCAGCTCGAGCCCGTACTCCCGCTCAAGTCGTTCCTGCACAATTTCCATGTGCAGTGTGCCGAGAAAGCCACAGCGAAACCCAAACCCGAGCGCCGCAGATGACTCGGGTTCAAACTGCAACGCTGCGTCGTTAAGGTGCAACTTGTTCAGAGCATCCCGAAAGTCTTCAAAGTCGTCCGACTTGATGGGAAACATGCCCGCAAAAACTCTTGGCTGCACCTCCTGAAAACCCGGCAGGGAATCGGTGCAGGGATTGGCAGCGGTTGTAACGGTATCGCCAACCGGGGCTCCGTGAAGCTCTTTTATACCGGCAACGAGGTAGCCGACTTCACCTGCGCCAAGCGCATCACGTGGCGTCCGTTTCGGAGAATAAACGCCAATTTCGGTAACCATATGATCAACCTGGGTCGACATTATTCGAATCTTGACCCCCCTGCGAAGTTCACCACGGACGACCCTTACGAGCGAAACCACACCGACATAGTTGTCGAACCATGAATCCACAATAAGGGCCTGGGTGGGCGGCGACGAATCTGATAGTGGGGCAGGAATCCTGTCTACAAGGGCCGCGAGTAATTCAGGGACTCCCTCTCCCGTTTTAGCACTGACCAAAAGCGCATCCTGGGCATCGATACCGATGACATCCTCGATCTGTTGCTTGACGCTATCGGGGTCAGCCGACAGCAGGTCGACCTTGTTAATGACCGGTATAACCTCGAGTCCCTGCTCGATCGCGGTATAACAATTTGCGACGCTCTGAGCTTCCACCCCCTGGCTTGCGTCCACGACCAGTAAGGCCCCTTCGCAAGCCGCAAGCGAGCGCGAAACCTCGTAGGAGAAATCGACATGCCCGGGTGTGTCTATAAAATTCAACTGGTACGGGACACCGGTGGGCGAAACATAATCGAGGGCAACACTCTGGGCCTTAATGGTAATGCCTCGCTCGCGCTCCAGTTCCATGGAATCAAGCACCTGTTCAGCCATTTCACGATCCTCGAGCCCACCACAGAACTGTATGAACCGATCGGCAAGCGTGGACTTACCGTGGTCGATATGCGCAATAATTGAGAAATTTCGAATGCTGGTCATACAAAGAGGCGTCGGGATAATGAGGCTGTGGAATAAAGCGAGCCAGGCAAGGCCGTCGACGGGCGGCTGCAGTCACACAGCGCCTGCCCACGCGTAAACTTGCTGACGAGAGAAGTGTTCACCACACTCCCCGAAAAATCAGAATACCTGGTACTGGAATGGCAGATTACCGCCATCACCACTTACAATGAGGACGCCAAGCAGCAACGCCCAGATCAGAAAAAAAGCGATAAACCATCGCTTGTAGCGAGCAAAAAAGCCCTGTTTCGAATCACTCATCAGAAAAGTTACCATTTTCGAGGAAGCTACGAGAATGCTCTGCAATCATCTTGTGTGCCAGAGCATTAGGATGAGCATCATCAAGCGCTACCCAGAGTTCAACTGGATTATCATAACCACGAAAGGAGTCGGTCAGGTCAATCGCAGGGATATCATTTTCAGCGAGAAAGTTTTCAACTTTGCTGTATTCAGCCTCAAAGGGATACTCGATAAGGTTATGAAGCTCGGGCAACAGAATAACCTGGAGCGTGATCCCCCGCTCCGAGCAGATTTCCTTTAATTCAAGAAGCGCATCTTTCAGCGCCACGTAACCGGGCTGATCATCTTCATACAACGCGCTATAGAAGGACTCGAAGGTTGCGCCTCCCTCCGACCTGGTCAGCAGGCCCCGTATTCGGGACCACAGAAAAGTAACCGAACGCAATCGCGCCACCGGTGTCCATTTAGAACGAACAGGCGTGACTTCTGCGTCATTTATAAAATAGAAAACAACAACACTGTCCGGATTATATTTCAGCCCCTTTTCTTTAAATAAATTTACCTGCTGCACGGTATTGTAGTTACCGTGGCCAAAGTTAATCATTTCTGTGGACCGGGTTTCGCCGAGCATGGACTCCAACAGAACCTCGTAGGTGTCGCTTTTCTCCACCCCCCAGCCAAAGGTCAGTGAATCGCCCAGTACCGCTATGCGGTATTTATCGTTGCGCTCGACGGTATATTCGTCATCTCTTAAACCGTCAGAATTGATGCTGACATCAACACCCATCAGGTAGGCTTCGGTATTAGGCACGTGCATATGACCAATATTTAGGTTGTCAGCCTTCTCTTTGACTTCTGTCGCGTACCGCGACATCTCTACGTCATAGTAAATAAAGAGCCGCGTGTAAATCTGGAGGCTAATCTCCAGCATGACAAAAAATATCAGCAGAGAAATGCCGGCAGCTGACAGGCCTTTTATTAAGTCCCTAGGGTCCATTCGGCACCGTGGGAAGTAAGTTAAGTTCTGCGAGATCGCCCAGAAGTTTACTGGCGACGTATTGGTGACTCCGTATATTCGGATGTGGATTAAAACGGCTCACCATGCGAGTTGCGATAATGGCCTTCGTGCCGGACAAGGCCCTGTACGCATCGATGTAATGAACGTCGAGTTCGTCAGCGGCCTGGACAAGCTCTTCTTCATAATCACCGGGCTTACCGTAAGCGAGCCACATAATGGCTATCGGAATATCCCCTGAATGGGCCAGCTCGGCAAGTTCCCTGTAAGCACGCTTTATCTGGGGAACCAGCTCTTCCGCACGGTCATCACCCAGCACACTTCTGCCCGGGGTGCCTACCTCAAACATGCCGAAATTAAATCTCCGATCGATCTGGCGCCACACGAATGACGTAAAAAACGGGTTAGTCTGTTCCGGTAAAACCTGGTCAGCAGACGGTTCATTCCAAATGACATAGGCAGTAAAGCTGGTAATGGCCACAATGATCAGGTCCGGGTTCCAGGCCAGCGCCTTGTGCTTGAGCGTGCCGACAAGTTCTCGTAAACCATACATCTCGACACCAAAATTTATAAACTCGAAGTTCTTGTCGGGATAGGCCTTATTCAACCGGTCTTCCATTACGGAATGATATATGTGGGCCTGATCGACCCCGGTTGCCATCGTCCATGAGCTCCCTAGCACAACTACCCGAAAAGTCCCTTCCGGTTTCTCGAGCGGATATTCCTTGTCCGGCAGTCCGTACGAGTTGGTCTGAATTCGCTCACCCTGGAACCAGGTATCCAGGTTGGGCTTTAATTCGTAGTAAATCTCCGGGTGCTCCGATAACTGGACGAGTCCGCTTCTCGGAAGAATATTCATACTGTTAAACCTGTATGGGTTGATCGCCGTAGCGAATCCGGCCGAATAGACTCGAAAAGAGAATTCGATCACTAACAGCAGCAGTATGACGAACGCCAGAGGTATACCTAGCTTTCTTGGCATGCACAAATACTCATTTTTTTGCGTCCACCGAAGCGGGTGTATCCGGCAGACCGACTAAATGGAGGGGGAGTTTACGAAAGTCGCAACGTCCCCACAAGTTGCAAAATATATGGGCTTTGCAAAGACTGCAGCACGTCGGGACATGGCCTCGCGCAATGCGGCGAACGGGTTAAGTAAAGACTTTAGCGATGGGCCTCAGTCTGAGCCGCTCGTCATCGTCATGGAAAGCGCTATCTGTCGGGCCGTAGGGGCCGGCACTTCGCCCATTGCAGTGACCAGCATCCCCTCCTTCATAACCGAATAGGCATTTGCCGCACCGATCATCGACAAGCCCTCCACCTGCTCAGATGCGGCTACTCCAACATCAATAAATACAGAAACGGACGCCAGGCCATCGGAATAAACAAGGTGCATACGGGGTACCCGTACCCCTTCCACATACTCCTGCATCGCCACGGTCTGCATAAACCCCGGCGGCAATTCTCTCGCTTGCCACAGAATCTCAACTTTTGCCTCAGTCCGTTCCGGCACGCTGCCATGCCGGGTCAGGGTATAGCCCGTGGTATCCCGGGACGAGCGAACCATATCTTCGCTGACGATGGCCGGCATGGATATGGCAGAAAAGCGAATTTCCTCGATGGGCATAATTTTGTCTTCGCCAATCATCTGTGATTTCAGGGGCATCGCGGTTTCGTAATCAAGCCACAGTCTGTAGCCATAACGAAACCGATCACGCGGCTGTATCGTAACTACTGCAACCGGTCGGCCTAACAGGCGCTCTGATTCCAGCAGTTTGAGCTGGTAGTGACTCGCAAGTGAGGCTGAATACTCCGGGAGATTCGCCCTGAGGGGATTCTGTTTACGATGTTCTGCTATACGTTTGTCGATGACGACCGACCGCTGCGCAGGAAAAATGCATATAAGTTCTTTGCTGCTCCGGATGATCTCGGAACCAACACCGTCCATTTCAATAACCCGTTCCGTAACATCCCGGCCCGAGACGCGATGATAAACACGAAATATATCCGCTTTGCCCGGACGCATATAAACGAGCGTACCCTCATAATTAAGGTACTCAACAGCCTCATCCATGCGGTCCAGCCAGCTCTCGGGCGCTTCCGGCTCATCCGCGTACACTGCACCCTGCATCAACACGCTTAGAAGCGCAGGCGCGGTCAAAAACCGCATGATTGTTCGTATGCCGCTATTCCTCATAACTTGCTTGCTGCACGAATATCCGCGAATCAACGATAGCCCCCTGGAACGACCTGGAGAACTCACCATGCGATACAAGGTAACTGGTCATGCGATCCGGGTGCAGTGCCGCTCGCCGGACACCTGCGGATACTGACACAGCGCGGGATGGCTGTTCACTTGCGTTACCGGCAGGTTCGAAAACTTCGGCAGGAGAAGTCCGGGCCAGTTCTGCAGATTTTGGCCTATCGAAGGATAGCTGTTCATCCCTATAAAAATTACCGGTATACAAACCTGCAACAACCAAGGCAGCAATACCTGCAACCAGCAGCCCACGTTTTTGAAGGAATACGGAATTGCCCGACGGTGTCGAATCCTGGCTATCCGAATTATCATCCTGCATGGCGATCATCAGGCGCTGCCGGAGGTCATCACCGGTCACCTGCACCGGATCGCGACGCAGAACGCTTCCGATCGTTGCATAACGGGCGAGTGTGGCACGGTACTCCGGATCTCTCTCGAGACGACGCACGAGCAACTGCAACTCTTCCTCCGGCAATTCGCCGTCCAGAAAAGCAGACAATTGTTCTTCAATATTCCGGGTTACATCTTTTTCCATCGGCTCACCTCAACCCTCATCCATTATGGGCCGTATGCTCTTGTCCAGCGCTTCGCGCGCCCTGAATATACGCGATCTCACGGTGCCGAGCGGACATTCCATTACCTGGGCAATTTGCTCGTAGCTCAGGCCGTCAATTTCACGCAGCACTATCGCGGTACGCAGCTCATCCGGCAACTCCGCGATGGTGCGCTCGACCGTCTCACGCAGCTCTTCGCCCATAGCCTTGCCTTCGGGCGAATCGGAATCCTGCAGACTTGAATGCCACTCAAATTCTTCCGGCTCGGAAATTTCCGCGGCATGGTCGAGGGGCCTTCGCCGGGCCGCAACCAGGTGGTTTTTTGCCGTATTGATTGCGATGCGATACATCCAGGTATAAAACGCGGATTCGCCGCGAAATTTGGGTAGCGCGCGATAGGCTTTCAAAAACGCCTCCTGTGACACATCCATTGCCTCAGCCGGATCCTTTACATAACGCAAAATCAGCTTGATGATCCTGTGCTGATACTTAAGGACCAGGAGATCAAAGGCATGCTTGTCCCCCGCCTTAACGCGTTCAACTAGCAACTGATCGCTGGCGCGGTTACCTGTTTGGCTCATAACGCTCCGCCAGCCTCTTTATACTGCACCCGCATAGACCCCGGCGTGAGGCGAAAGTTCGCGCCCGGGGGTCGGGCCGAGAAACAGGTCACGGTCTTCTTTATTGCGTTGCATCATCCAGGGTAAATGCCAATCAAGGAAACAGGTACCGAACGCGCATACGACGCCAGTGCCTGCGGTCGTTTCTGCTGAGCAAAAACCAGGCGGTAATTGTCCGATTGTCAGCCGTACGCAAAGTGAGTCCGGCTACCCGGTCACCCCAGCAACTTCTGTGGCGCAACAATAGCACGGGCTGACGCTTGCGTTTTATCCCTGCAGTCCACTCCCCCGGTACGCCTGCATGGATGTGTATCGTTGCCATAAAGATGCGCCCCCGCCAGGACACGACGGGCAAACTATGCAGGCTTGCCCCGGTTAAGAAGCCGTTCGATGACATCGCGCAAAGCCTCATCATCAGCTTCCGCCCGACCCGTGAGCAAGGCCAGTATCTCGGGATCGGGCACAGTTAACAGTTTCTGAAAGGCGCCCTGCTCCGTCGCGTCAGCATCGCCGTAATGCCGGTCGAGATAATCAAGCAACAGCATGTCCAATTCGCGCATACCCCGCCGGCAGCGCCAGCGAAGTTTTGCGAGTTCGGGGTCAGTCACTTTTCCGGCTCAATCCGGCCGTTTGCCGGCGGCTGGTTTCACCTGACTGCCAGCGTTTTCTTGATTTCTGCGATTGCCTTGGCCGGGTTCAGGTCTTTAGGACAGGCATTGGTGCAGTTCATTATAGTGTGGCAGCGATAAAGCCGGAATGTACCTTCAAGGTTATCCAGCCGCTCAGCTTTTGCATCGTCCCGGGTATCAACGAGCCAGCGATAGGCCGCGAGCAAAGCTGCCGGACCGAGAAAGCGGTCGCTGTTCCACCAGTAGCTTGGACAACTGGTCGAGCAGCAGGCACACAATATACAAGCGGAGGGTGAGTTAATTTTTTCCTGATCATGCTTTGATTGCAGTCGCTCGTGATCCGTTGGTGCCGGGGTGCGAGTCTGCAGCCAGGGCTTGATGGACGCATATTGTGTATAAAAATGTGTAAGGTCAGGAACCAGATCTTTCACCACCGGCATGTGCGGCAGCGGATAGATTTTTACGTCACCCCTCAGGTCCGTGGTGGCCTGCGTACAGGCAAGTGTGTTTGTGCCGCCGATATTCATTGCACAGGAACCGCAAATGCCCTCGCGGCAAGAACGGCGAAACGTCAGTGTCGGGTCAATTTCATTTTTTATCTTGATTAAGGCATCAAGAACCATCGGCCCGCAGCTACTGGTATCCACTTCATAGGTGTCCATGCGCGGATTTTCACCACTGTCGGGATCATAGCGATAAATTACGAAGCGCCGCACGTTCTCAGCACCAGGCTGCGCGCTGAACAACCGGCCCTTTTTGACCCGGGAGTTTGGCGGGAGCGTAAACTCGGCCATATTCGAATCTCTCCTAAACCTGTCAGTAAACTCGTGCCTTGGGCGGCACGGTCTCTACTTCGTCCGTTAGCGTTTCCAGGTTGACAGTTCGGTAGTCCAACCGCACTTCACCCGACTGATCCACCCAGCACAGCGTGTGCTTCATCCAGTTTTCGTCATCGCGATCAGGATAGTCTTCCCGGGCCTGGGCGCCGCGACTTTCCTTGCGGTTGTTCGCAGCCTTGATAGTCGCAGTTGCCTGCATCAGGAGATTTTCCAGTTCCAGCGTCTCTATCAGGTCGGTATTCCAGACAAGGGACCGGTCACTTACGTTGACGTCACCAAACCCGGCGTAAGTATCGCCGAGTTTTTGTATGCCCTGTTGCAGTGATTCTCCCGTACGGAATACAGAAGCGTGCGTCTGCATGATTTTCTGCATTTCCAGGCGCAATTCCGCGGTCGGTCGGCTTCCGTTTGCATTGCGCAACTTGTCCAGCCTGACTATCGCATTCTGCCCGGCATCTGCGGCGAGTGTCGGCTGCTCCGTGTTCTGCTTTACCGTCGCCGCACAGCGCTTGGCCGCCGACCGGCCGAAGACGACCAGGTCCAGCAGTGAATTGGATCCGAGCCGGTTGGCGCCGTGCACCGAAACACAGGCTGCCTCGCCAACGGCCATCAGCCCGTCGACTTCGCCACCCTTACCGTCCAGCGCCTCGCCGTGATAATTGGTAGGTATACCGCCCATGTTGTAGTGGACAGTCGGCAACACCGGGATGGGTTCACGGCTTACGTCAACGCCGGCAAAAATGCGCGCTGTTTCAGCAATACCGGGCAACCTTTCCTGGATCACTTCCGACCCGAGGTGCTCGAGGTGCAGATAGATATGGTCTTTGTCGGGCCCGACCCCTCGCCCGCCCTGGATTTCCATCGTCATGGAACGGCTGACGACATCACGTGACGCAAGATCTTTTGCATTGGGCGCATAGCGCTCCATAAACCGTTCACCATCGGAGTTGGTCAAATAACCGCCCTCGCCTCGCGACCCTTCTGTTATCAGGCAGCCTGAACCGTAGATTCCGGTAGGATGGAACTGCACAAACTCCATATCCTGCAGAGGCAAACCGGCGCGCAATACCATCGCGTTGCCGTCTCCGGTGCAGATATGTGCGGAGGTGCAGGAAAAGTAAGCTCTGCCATAGCCGCCGGTAGCAAGAATTACCTTGTGGGCCTGAAAACGATGCAGTTCACCCGTGGCCATATCGATAGCTATGACGCCGCGGCAGGCGCCTTCTTCCATGATCAGATCGATGGCAAAGTATTCGATGTAAAAGTTTGCATCGTGTTTTAAGGATTGCTGATACAGGGTATGCAACATGGCGTGGCCGGTGCGGTCGGCAGCTGCACAGGTACGCTGCGCAATACCTTCGCCGAAGCGCGTGGTCATACCGCCGAACGGGCGCTGATAGATTTTGCCGTCCCCGGTTCGCGAGAAGGGGACACCGTAGTGTTCCAGTTCAATAATCGCGGCAGGCGCCTCCTTGCACATGTATTCGATTGCATCCTGATCGCCAAGCCAGTCAGAACCTTTAACGGTGTCGTACATGTGCCAGCGCCAGTCATCCTCACCCATATTTCCGAGCGCGGCGCTGATCCCTCCCTGCGCTGCAACCGTATGGCTGCGAGTGGGGAATACCTTGCTGATACAGGCAGCCGATAAACCGGATTCTACCAGGCCAAAGGTTGCCCTTAACCCGGCGCCGCCGGCACCGACGACAACGACATCATAAGTGTGATCTATAAAAGTGTAGTCGCTGCTCATGATGCGCCGCCGGATATCACAATGATTGAAACGATGCCTGCAATTCCCAGCGCTGAATGCACCAGTTTAGACAGCAGCAGGCTGCTAGCCCTGGTCCCGGCAACGTGCACATAGTCTTCGAGGATGACCTGTACGCCCAGATGCGAGTGATATAAGGCCGCAATTAGCAGCAGGATCAATAAAACGGTATTAAAAGTTTCGGCCATCCAGCTCACGACGGTTGCATGGCCAAAGTCATTCATGCCCAGAAGAGCCAGCGCAAACCAGAGGGCCAGTGGTACGAGGGCGATAGCGGTCAGCCGCTGGGCCCACCAGTGTCCGGTGCCGGTATCGAAGGAATCCGGTGTCTGCACACTCATGCGAAGAACCCCAACCAATAAAGCGCCGTTGCGATAATCGCAGCCAGCAATGTGAACAACCCGGACAGGCGTGCAAAATTTTTCGCAAACCCCAGGCCTGCATCCCAGCACAAATGCCGTATGCCGTTCCCCAGGTGATAGAACAAACTCGCTGAAAAACCGAGCAGGATCAGCAAACCAAGCGGGCCGCTAAGCACGTACAGCACGCTGTTGTATGCCGTTTCACCGGCTGCGGCCGCAACGATCCAGCTCAAAAGCGCCAGTGTGCCAACCGACAGCGCAACACCGGTCATGCGATGCAATATCGACAGGGTATTACTCACCGCCCAGCTGTAAATGCCCAGGTGCGGCGAAAGCGGTCTCTTGGTTTCTGGCATCTCCATTCACCCTGAATGCACACACAAAAACAGGCAACATCCCGCCACGTCCGTTGCCTCGTCCGCGACAATCCGGATGCTCCCGGCTATTAATCGATGCGACTACCGAAGCTGCGATTTACTCAGAAATCTATGCAGCGACCGTTACGCTCCCAGTCCCCAAAACGGGTTGGCTCAGGCCCCGCCGGACCATCGGTTTCCGGCTGCAGGTCGGACTCAACCACCTGCGGATCAGGCTGATGTCCGGCCTTATCTGCTGCAGGTATTGGTTTTGTCTTGGGTTCTTTTTCGGGGGCGTGCTCCGGCATGGCGCGAAGTGTGCCAGAATGCGCCTGATTTTGCATCACAGACCTGCCCCCAAAGGCTTTCAGATAATTTCATGATGAAACAACCAGGCGCCGATAATGGCCCTTCTGACGGGCTTGGCGTTCTAAGAATCAGCGGCAACGACCGGCAAGATTTTTTGCAGGGTCAGCTTACCCAGGACGTGGATAAACTGACGGCGGAAAACCCCTTGTTTGCGGGCTGGACATCGGCGAAAGGACGGCTCCGGTGCCTGCTGTGGGTGGTCGACTGGCGTGACGCTGTATGGCTGATTTTGCCGAAGTCACTGCTTGAGCCGGTAGCACGACAGCTGGCAATGTTTGTATTGCGGGCCGATGTGCAGATCGGCATACCGGAGGTCGAGGTAAACGCCCTGAACAAGGCCGGACTCCAGAGCCTCGATTCCCTTAAGGTTCCCTCTGATAAATCAGGTGTTAGTCATTGTATTTATAGTGATAAATTACTCTTTCTGGGGATCGAACAGTTGCAGCAAACCGGTCTCCTGCTGACCGATAGCTCGACTGCAGCGCCGTCTGTCGGCGTGCTTAGCTGGCAGGACTGGCGCAGGGCCTGTGTACGTGCCGGGCTGCCGTCGGTCTGGCTGCAGTCGGGTGAAATGTTTGTCCCGCAAATGCTGAACCTGGATTTACTGGATGCCATCAGTTTTAGTAAAGGCTGTTACGTAGGCCAGGAAATAATTGCCCGCACGCAGAACCTTGGGCGCATAAAACGGCGTATGTATGGTTTCCGCACAAAAGGTCAGCACCTCCCTGGACCCGGGGACGCCCTGTACAGCAGTGGTAAAAAAGCCGGTGAACTGGTCGATGCAGTCTGCGGCGAAGGAAGTACAGAATTGCTCGCCGTCGTGCCGATAGACAAGCTGGACGAGCCTCTCTGCCTGGATTCTGAAAGCACCGTACCACTCGAACGCGTTACGCTGCCCTACCCCGTACCCGAACAGCTCGATTAGGCCTTTCAGTTACCCTTATCGGCCGGGTGTATATCGGTCAATTCGATATCTTCTGCGGCAAACTTGCGACCGAGAAATGCACTGCCAATACGTGCGAACCGGGCTGCCCCGTCGGTCGCGATTAAACGTATCCCGCCGTTCGCATCATCGGGCGCAGCCAGGTTACTCGCGGCGAGCTCCTGCCACACGGCGCGTGCCGTGGTCGTCGCAGAATCGACAATTTCTATACCGGGGCCCAGGGCATTACTGATAGCCCCCTGCAACAAGGGAAAATGTGTGCACCCGAGGATTGCTACATCGGGTCGCTCGGCCCTGGAGCGTTCGCGAATACTGTCGAGATACTGGCCTGCCACGGCTTCCGCAATCGAGCCGGTGTTCCAACCTTCTTCGGCCAGCGCTACAAAAAGCGAGCAAGGCAACTCTTCGATAATTGCGTCAGGGTCAAGCCGCAGGATGGCACGCGTATAAGCAAGCTGGCTGGTTGTGGATTCGGTCGCCAAAACAAGATGTCGGTGGGCGCTGCTGCGGTTGACCGCGGCGGTCGCGCCCGGCTCTACGACGCCAATTACGGGTATCGGCGCAAGTCTGTGCCGCAATTCATCGAGCGCCAGGGCCGACGCGGTGTTGCAGGCAATAACCAGGAGCTTGATGCCCTGCCCGACGAGATAATCGGCCGCATGGGTGGCATAGCGTTGCACGGAAGCCGGGCTCTTGGTGCCGTAAGGCAACCTCGCGGTGTCACCGAGGTAAAGGAGCTGTTCGTCGGGCAGCAAATCGTTTACTGCGTGCAGCACTGTAAGCCCGCCCACCCCGGAATCAAATATGCCAATGGGCAAGCGCGACTGTTCCATACCCGGTTTCACTGCTCCTGCTGATCACGCAACTGCGGGAATAACAGCACATCACGGATTGAAGGCGCATCCGTAAGCAGCATTACCAGCCGGTCTATCCCGACTCCCAAACCGGCTGTCGGTGGCATCCCGTACTCAAGTGCGGCGATGTAATCTGCATCGTAAAACATCGCCTCTTCATCGCCCGAGGTCTTGCGCTCTGCCTGGGTTTTGAAGCGCTCGGACTGATCCTCGGGATCGTTAAGTTCGGCGAAACCGTTTGCAATTTCACGTCCTGCGACAAAAAATTCGAAACGATCCGTTAGCCACGGATCTTCGCTGTTGCGCCGCGCGAGGGGTGAAACTTCGGCAGGATAGGCAGTAATGAAGGTGGGCTGATCAAGTTTATCTTCTACCGTTTTCTCGAAAATCTCGATAAGTAACTTCCCGCTACCCGAATTATCTGACACCGGAATATCCATCCGTGCACAGGCTTCGCGCAGGTATTCCAGGTCACGCAGCCGGGCAATATCGAGATCGGGATTGAACCGGGCAACCGACTCCTCCACTGTCAGGCGTTCGCAGGAGCCCGAAAGGTCATATTCCTTCCCCTGGTAAACGATCACACCTGAACCATGAATGGTTTCGGTAACGCTCCTGAGCAGGTTCTCAAGGAGGTCGATCAGCGTATTCTGATCCGCATAGGCCATATACAGCTCAAGCATGGTGAACTCGGGATTGTGCTGTGTCGACAAGCCTTCGTTGCGGAAACTACGGTTAATCTCATATACACGCTCAAAGCCTCCGACAACGAGGCGCTTCAGGTAAAGCTCCGGAGCGATACGCAAATACAACTGCCGATCCAGAGCGTTGTGACGGGTAACAAAGGGACGCGCCACCGCGCCGCCCGGGATCGGTTGCATCATCGGAGTTTCTACTTCGAGAAAATCCATGGTGTCGAGGTACGACCTGAGGAACTGAATGATGCTGGAGCGCGTGAGAAAAACCTGCCGCGAGTCTTCGTTGACAATGAGGTCGACATAGCGCCGCCGGTAACGGGACTCCTGGTCACTCAGGCCATGGTATTTCTCGGGTAGCGGACGCAGCGATTTGGTCAACAGCTGAATATCGTCCGCGCGCACTGACAGTTCGCCCGTCTTTGTCCGGAACATCCTGCCGGTCGCCCAGATGATGTCTCCCAGATCCCAGCGCTTGAAAGCCTTGTAATGCCCGTCAGTGAGCGCATCACGCTGAACGAAGAGTTGTAACCGGCCACTTCTGTCCTGAATGGTAACGAAACTCACCTTGCCCATAACCCGCTTGGTCATCAGGCGCCCGGCTACTTCTACGACTATATCTTTTTCTTCCAGCGTCTCATTGCTGTAATCGGCATAGATGTCCTGCAACTGGCCGGTGAGGGCCGAACGCCGATAATCATTTGGGAAGGCAAAGCCTTCGGCACGCAACTCCTCCAGTTTGCGCCGCCTTTCCGCGATCAGCTTGTTCTCATCTTTAGGTGTAGCGGTCATCGTGATTCCTGCCTGGGTCTTACAGCCCCTGCTTGAGACTTGCCTCTATAAACTTATTCAGGCTCCCGTTCAATATCGAATCAGGATCGCCGGACTGTACCCCGGTCCTCTCGTCTTTAACTCGCGACTGGTCAAGTACGTAGGAACGTATCTGGCTGCCCCAACCCACATCCGATTTCGATTCCTCTTCCGCCTTAACCTCTTCCAGCCGCTTTTGTTCTTCAAACTCGTACAAGCGCGCCTTGAGCTGCTTCATCGCAGTGGCCCGGTTTTTATGCTGAGACCGGTCATTCTGGCATTGCACCACGATCCCGCTGGGATTGTGGGTAATTCTTACAGCGGATTCCGTTTTGTTGACATGCTGTCCGCCGGCCCCGCTGGCCCGGTAAACATCCACCCGCAGGTCTGCCGGGTCGATCTGTATTTCTATATCGTCGTCGACTTCGGGTGAAACGTAAACTGCTGCGAAGGAGGTATGACGACGGTTCCCGGAATCGAAGGGTGACTTGCGCACGAGGCGGTGGACTCCCGACTCGGTCCTTAACCAGCCGTAGGCATACTCACCCTTTACGTGCACGGTTGCACTCTTTATGCCAGCAACTTCCCCCGCCGACGCTTCAATCAACTCGGCCGCGAAACCATTCGACTCGCACCAGCGCAGGTACATCCTGAGGAGCATCTCGGCCCAGTCCTGGGCTTCGGTGCCACCTGCACCGGACTGAATATCCAGAAAGGCGTTGGCCGCATCGGCTCGGCCGCTGAACATGCGCTGGAATTCCAGTTTCTCTACCTGCTCCAGCATGCGCTGTAAATCAGCCGCAATTTCCTGCTGGGTGGCGGTGTCTTTCTCTTCAAGCGCCAGCGCCAGCAAGTCGTTCGCGTCAACGATACCGGTGCCGACCTGCTCCAGCGGTATCAGCACCGCTTCGAGCCGGGCACGCTCGCGGCCCAGTGATTCTGCTCTTTGCTGATCGTTCCAGACTTCCGGGTCTTCCAGGTCCTGCTTAATCTGATTCAGGCAATCGAGTTGGTCGTCGAAGTCAAAGGTACCCCCTTAGAGCGACGCTACGCTCTTTAAGGTCATCAATAACGGACTGTAACTGGTTAAGTTCCATGCGCCTGGTAGAGGGGGAGCCGCGTGCGCGGCTTTTATACGTGGCCGGTATGCTAGACGCATTCAATGTGAACGACAAGCAATTGATGTTCACGCACGCCCCTGAACTCATTGACATCAAGTCGATAGGCCACGTTAAGTTCAGGATCACCCGACCGGATATCCAGCTCTGGCTGGTTGAACGCTATTCCACTAACAGTCGCACTGCTGTTTGCGGGCTTCAGTTTTAGTTTGAGGTGTCGCTTGCCGACCACGCGTTGAGAAATGAGCTGAAACCTGCCGTCGAACACAGGCTCGGGAAACCCCTGCCCCCATGGCCCGGAAAACCTTAGTGTCTCTGCAAGCCCGAGGTTGAGATCAGCGGCCTCCAACGCACCGTCACTGAGCAACCGGTCCGATTCCTCGATACGATCTGCATAAAGGTCAACTTCTTCGATAAATGCCTGCCTGAAAGGCTTCAGTTTGTCCGCATCCAGGCTCAGGCCTGCCGCCATCGCGTGCCCGCCATAGCGCCCGAGTAATTCGGGGTAGCGAGCATCAATACCCGCCAGGACATCGCGAAGATGAACCCCCTGGACCGACCGGCCCGATCCTTTCAGCATTTTATCGTTCTCGCCCGGTGCAAAGGCTATAACCGGCCGCCCCAGTTGCTCGCGAATTCGTGTCGCAACCAGGCCGACAATTCCCTGGTGCCAGCCTGCATCGTAAAGACAAACGGCACTGTCTCCCGGTCCCGCCTGCTGATTTTCAAGGCCGCACAGTATTTGTTCGGCCTCCGCCTGCATCGCAGCCTGCAGTTCACGTCGCTCGACGTTAAGGTCGGACAAATGGGCGGCTCGCTTACGTGCATCCGGAAAACTATCCGACAATAAACAATCGATGCCCAGCATCATGTCGGTCAGCCGGCCTGCAGCATTCAGGCGCGGCGCTATTGCAAAACCGAGGTCGCCGGCCGCGGCGTCGCTGCAGCTTCGATCGGCAGCCGCGAACAGTGCCTGCAAACCCGGGCGGGCCCGCCCGGCACGTATCCGCCCGAGGCCCTGAGATATGAGAATCCGGTTGTTCTGATCCAGCGGAACCAGGTCAGCCACCGTTCCAAGCGCGACAAGATCAAGGCAATCTGCAACGATCGAACGGGCTGTCCCGGCATCGAGGCAGTCCTCGGCAGCCAGTCGCTGGCCCAGCGCGGCCATGACATAAAAAGCCACACCTACGCCAGCCAGATTTTTACTTGGAAAGGTGTTATCCGGTACGTTCGGGTTCACGATGACACACGCTTCCGGCAACGTCTCGCCGGGCAGATGATGATCGGTCACGATTACATCGATACCCCGCTCATTTGCCGCGGCCACGCCCGCATTGCTGCTAATCCCGTTATCAACCGTAAGAATGATATCGGGGGCCAGTTCAGCGGCCTCGACCACCAGGGCGGGTGACAGCCCGTAGCCGAAGCGAAACCGGTCGGGAACCAGGTAAACCGGGTCTTTGAAACCGAAGGCACGCAGACAAGTAATAACCAGTGACGTCGCGGTCGCGCCATCTGCATCGAAATCGCCCAGCACGAGTACGCGTTGTCCAGCTTCTCTCGCCAGCGCCAGTCTGTCAGCAGCAGCTTTACAGCCGTCGAGCCGGCTGACGGGGATCATCGCGGCCAGCGACGTGTCCAGCGCGCCCGGGTCGACCTCGCGGGCGGCATACACCCGCCGCAAAACGGGATGCAAATCATCCGGAAGACTATCGAGCAACCCGGCAGAAACTTTACGCCGCTCAATCAGTTTGGCCGATACTTGTGTCATACAATTACTTGCTCAATTAAGTCTTTAGTCTTCAGCATGAAATAACATGAAATTCACTGCCGATTCCGCCGATGGGAATGTTATACGCTCTTACTCTCCGGGCGAGATTCGCCTGCGCGATAAAATAATCGGAACTGACGCGATCATCTCACGCGACCAGGTTATCGCGGACTGGAACCCGCCCGCTATAGCAAAAATCAGCCTGGAGGACTTTAGTCCCGCCCTTGAGCTCAACCCCGATATTATTCTGTTTGGTACAGGTATCAATCAGCATTTCCCGGACATTTCCGTACTGACGGAAATCATGCGAAGGGGGGTTGCGATCGAGGTCATGGAAACCCACGCGGCCTGCAGGACATTCAACGTGCTGATCAGCGAGCACCGGGCCGCGGTTGCGGCTCTCCTGGTCAACTGAACTCACCTGCGCGGGAGATAGCGCAACGGATCGACTGGAAGACCTCTCAACTGCGTACGACGAAATAGCCAACAATAATCAGTACTACAACCATCCAACCGACAGCGTCTACGTACCGACGCAAAGTCACCTCAACCCTGGGCCCGCCCCAGGAAAGCAGCCCGGCAACCAGATAGAAGCGCGATGCGCGCCCTGCCAGGGACGCGAAAAAGAACGGTATAACCGGCATTCCCATCGCACCCGCGGCGATCGTAAATATTTTGTAGGGGATGGGCGAAAATCCGGCGGCCAGCACCGCCCAGAAACCCCACTCCTTAAACCATAACTGGGAACGTTCGTAGGCATCCCAGTAACCGAGCTCCTGAAGAAGCGGCATAATCGCGTCAATCGCCAGCATGCCGATCAGGAAGCCGGCCAGCCCGCCGAGGACGGACGTTACCGTCGTTATGGTTGCGAAACGCCAGGCCTTATCCGGCTGTGCCACAACCATAGGCATAAGCATGACGTCCGGTGGGATGGGAAAAAATGATGACTCGGCGAAACTCAACCCACCCAGATACCAGGGCGCTTTCGGATGCCGTGACCACCGGAGTACCAGTTCAAATAAACGTGAAAATAAATTCATCTGCCCTGCCCTTTCTCCTTGCCCTCCAGCATCGGCACAAAGGAGACACTACCGAGTTTTTCCTTGTTAAAGCCGGATGAAGTTCGTGTAATCCTGTAAAGGCGCTGGATACCGCCGGTCGGGCCTACCGGAACTACCAAACGCCCCCCGGGGCCCAGTTGCTCCAGGAGCTTCTCCGGTATATTGGCCGGCGCTGCAGTCACTATGATGCTGTCAAAAGGTGCCTGGCCCGGCCAGCCGCGGAAACCATCGTCATGCCTAAACCGGACATTGCCGATGCCGAGCGACCGCAACCTGTCCCGTGTGTCGCTGAGCAACGGAGCTACCCTTTCGATCGTATACAGTTGGCGCACGAACGGAGCGAGGACCGCGGTCTGGTAGCCGCAACCGGTGCCTATCTCCAGCACCTTCGATAATTTTCGCAGGCCATTCTCGTCCTCGAGCAGGGCCTGGGTCATCAGCGCAACTACGTAGGGTTGAGAGATGGTCTGACCCTGCCCTATGGGCAGGGCGGAGTCTTCGTAGGCGCGACTGGAGAGCGCTTCGTCGACGAACAGGTGGCGGGGAACATTGCGGATACGCTCGAGAATTTTCTCCTCGTGGATTCCCTCCTGCCGCAGCCTTTCGGCCAAACGGTCGCGGGTGCGTGCGGAGGTCATCCCGATCCCCCGTATATTTTCCTGGCCGCCCGTCAAAAGTGCACCCATTCTTCGAGGTCCGCCATCGACTCGTGGCGGGTAAGGTCGATCTGCAGCGGGGTCACCGAAACGAAGCCCTGTTCGACAGCGTGGAAATCGGTCCCCGTACCGGCATCCTGTCCGTGGCCAGCCGGCCCGACCCAATATATTGGCTGCCCCTTCGGGTCAGTGGTTTTTACGACGGACTCCGAGCGATGTCGAAAACCGAGCCGGGTCGCGGCAAAGCCTTTCACTTCTTCCCAGGGCAAATCGGGCACATTGACGTTCAGGATGGTGTCGGTAGATAAGGGCTTCAACGTCAGCCTTCCCAGGAGTTTGCAGACAGCTTTGGCGGCCGTCGCAAAATGATCCGGGTCCTCCGCGCATAACGAAACCGCAATGGCCGGCAGGCCGAGAAATCTCCCTTCTATCGCCGCCGCGACGGTCCCGGAATACAGCACGTCATCGCCGAGATTGGAGCCGTGGTTTATTCCGGCAATAACCATGTCCGGTTCCACATCCAGCAAGCCGGTAATGGCCAGGTGCACGCAGTCGGTGGGGGTGCCGTTAACGTAATAAGATTTCTCACTGATTTGCTCCGCCCTTAGCGGCGCATCTAGTGTGAGAGAATGGCTCGCACCGCTCTGGTTCCGGTCGGGCGCAACGATAATGATATCGGCGAACTCGCTGGTGGCGGCTGCAAGCGCCGCCAGACCGTCAGCATGATAGCCGTCATCGTTACTAAGCAGGATTATCATTCGGGTTCAAATGGGCAAAAAAGAGAGCAAACATAACAATTCGGACGACGGCGCGCTATTCCGGAAAGCGGCCGGCGATGTCCGGCCTTTGAATTCACCAGACCGTCACCCGCTCCAAAGCAGGAAAGCTGGCTCGCGGGCTGCCGTGCGACCGGGTGCACGTAACACACCTGATGACACCCCTGCTACGGAGAGCATCGAAGCCGGTGAAGAACTTTCCTTCGTGAGGGGCTCCCTGAAGCGCAGCATGCTGCGCGATCTTCGCCGCGGCAAGCTGCGCATCCGCGAAGAGCTCGATCTGCACGGCCTGACCGGTGCGGAGGCCAAAAGCATCCTCGACGAATTTGTTACTGAGTGTATAGCCCGAAACCTCGAATGCGTGCGTATCGTGCACGGCAAGGGGCTGCGGTCGGGTTCACGTGGCCCGGTACTGAAAGCACTGGTAAACGATTATTTGCGGGCCCATGCCGAGGTCCGTGCATTTTGTTCAGCCCGGCAGTCCGACGGCGGCACCGGAGCAGTAAACGTACTGCTTAAAACAACCTAGCTTTTCTTGGACAGGCTTGCGACCAGTTGCTTCATCGTGGTCTGCGTTTCATCGCTGAACCAGTAGTCCGTTGCCACGCGCGCATAGGCTGTGTTCTCCGCTGCACGCTCAAGCAAGGCCGATTTAGCCGCCAACCGGGTCTTGTTCATCGCTATCGGCGGCAGCGCGAGCATCTCCTTCAGCCACCCCAGCGCACAGGTGACGACTTCCCCGGGATCGGCCAGTTCGTCAACGAGACCAATCTCCAGAGCCTTGTCCGGGCGAATAAGGGCGCCGGATGACGACAGCAGGGCTGCCTGGCGGTTGCCCACTACATACTCGAGCGCAGCAATGAGATTGCGCGGCACCGGCAGCCCCACCTGTACCTCGTTCATCCCGATGTTGAACTTGCCGCGGGTTGCGACCCGATAATCGCAGTGCAACGCGAGCACGGCGCCGCCGGCCGGGGAATGCCCGGTTATTGCAGCGACGACCGGTACCTGACAACCCGCAACGGTATTCATCAACACAAAAAACCGCGTCCAGAACTCGTTGACATCGTCGTGATCCAGTTCCAGCAGCTCCGGAACGTCAATCCCGGCACTGAACAGCCCTTCCCTTCCCGACAGGATCAGCGCATCGGCCCCTTCCCTGACGTAATGATTGATGCTGTCGGCTATTGCGTCGACAAATTCCTGGTTCATCGCATTAACCGGCGGCCGTTGCATCGATATCTCGATAACGTTTTCGTGTTCTTTTACATCAAGCATGGTGTCGCGCCCCCGTCACTCCGGCTTCTTGCCCTGTGTCCGATCATCGAATTCGAACAATTCGCGCAATACAACGGTAGCAAATACCCCGGGACCGAGCGCGAATTCCAGTTCAACGCCGTCATCATGCTGTTCAAACCTCAATTCGGCAACCTGTGCGCGCAATACGCGGCGAGATAAACGTGAACCGGCTGCCTCGAGCAACGCGGTGGTGCCGGGGAAAGCGGCAAAGAAGCGGTTCTCGCGCTCGAGCGCGGCAGCAAGGGCCGCATTATTGCCCTTACCCCACAGCAGCCCATTGGGCTGGCGAGTCGACCGGAACACAGTTTGATCGCCCTCGGCTGCTCCCCGGGGACGGTCGGAAAGCTCTACCTCTCCTTTAATAAATGTATTCCAGCAACCGTCATTGATTCTCTCTGCAAGGAAACCGTTAAACAGTGCGCCACGAACCGACGACAGGAAAAACCCCCTGCCTTCCCTGCCGAGACTTCGGAAGCCCTCAATGTCGCGGGCCATTAACAGGTTCGCACCCTGACGGCCAAAACGCTGTGCACCAAAATAGTTCGGTATGCCATGCTCCGCGATACACGCTACACGTTTTTCCAGGACAGCCAGATCCGGCACCTCGCAATTTCGCAGCACGATCCTGAAACGGTTGTAACTAAGCTGCCCGGGCCGGAGCTTGTGGTTATGCCGGGCGCTTTCCAGCACCTCAACACCATCTATACCGTGAGCGCCCATGTCGGGGTCCGGTTTACCCGGCATATGAGCACTCAGCCACTGTTCGGTAACGGCGTGCCGGTCTTTCATCCCTGCAAAGCTGACGGCTTTATAGGGCAGATCAAGATATTCAGCTAAAGCACGGGCGACCCACCGGGTGTTCTGCCCGGTCTTGCGTACTCGTATCCACAGGTGCTCGCCCGTCCCGGCAGGCTCGATACCGCTAAACTCCGTGACGCGAAAATCCCCCGGCAAGCTGCGTATAACTCCACTACCGCAGGGACGGCCATATGCACGCGGTAAAGCCGGCAGGTCAGCGCAGCTTTCGAGCGCTGTGCGCTCTTTGGAAGAGATTGTCATTAGGGCAAGCGCCGAAATGGCTTCAGGCGATTAAGTGATTGCGTAACGACAAATTGCTATTCGTCCGCTTCCACATCGCTTGCTTCGGGAATAAACAGGTAAAAACTCTCATCCTCGCCAACCATGCCCAGATCGGCGCGCGCGCGTTCTTCCAGCGCCGCGAATCCATCCTTCAGATCGCTGACTTCTGCCTGGAGACGTGCATTGCGTTCGGCCATGCGCTCATTTTCAGCCTGCTGGTCGGCCACGCCGGAACGCAGGCGGACAACCTCCGACCAGCCTTCATCAGACAACCAGAGGCGTCCCTGCAAAACCAGCAGCAGTCCGGCAAGGGCAATCACAATCACCCGTACACGCAGCTGAAGGTTTTGAGCAACTTTAGACATCCACCGGAAATCCTTTCCGTCCCGCGTATACGGCATCTTCACCGAGCATTTCTTCAATACGCAGTAACTGGTTATATTTTGCCATGCGATCGGACCGGCAGAGTGAGCCTGTTTTAATCTGGGTCGCCGCCGTTCCAACCACTATATCAGCGATAGTCGTATCTTCGGTTTCGCCGGAGCGATGCGACACCACGGCCGAATAACCTGCATCCACGGCCATGCTTATAGCGTTCAGCGTCTCGGTCAGGGTACCTATCTGGTTGGGCTTTATGAGTATCGAATTTGCGATTTTCCTTCTGATCCCTTCAGACAGAATGCTCGTATTCGTCACAAAAAGATCATCGCCAACCAGCTGTACTCGCTCACCCAGCCTGGCGCTGAGCTCGGCCCATCCGTCCCAGTCGCTTTCATCCATGCCGTCTTCGATGGAGATCACCGGAAACGCATCTACTATTCCCGCCAGGAAGTCAGTAAAACCGGCAGCGTCAAAACTCTTGCCTTCGGATTCGAGGCTATAGGTGCCATTCGCGTAGAACTCGGAACTCGCGACATCAAGCCCGAGATAAATATCCTGGCCTGCCTTGAAACCAGCTTGTTCAATCGCCTGCATTATCGTTTCGAGCGCCGCCGTATTGGACGGCAGGTCCGGGGCAAAGCCCCCTTCGTCACCGACAGCCGTGTTAAGGCCCGCTTTACCGAGCACCGAGCGCAGCGCATGGAATATCTCCGCACCATAGCGTAAGGCCTCGGAAAAATCCGGTGCTGCGACCGGCAGAATCATGAACTCCTGGATATCGACGCTATTGTCGGCATGGGCACCGCCATTGATGATATTCATCATGGGTACGGGCATTTCATTAGCGCTTTCTCCGAGGACGCGAAACAAGGGCTGCTCCTGCTCCGCTGCATTTGCCTGCGCATATGCCAGGGACGCAGCCAGTGTCGCGTTAGCGCCCAGTCGCCCCTTGTTGTCGGTACCGTCCAAGTCAATCATGCACTGATCGATAGCCTGCTGATCGCTATCCCCCAGCCCGGCCAGCGCGGTGCCGATTTCACCATTGAGGTTTGCTACCGCCTGCCGTACACCTTTGCCCAGGTAACGATCACCGCCATCACGTAATTCAACCGCTTCCCGACTGCCGGTAGACGCACCTGAGGGCACGGCCGCACGGCCGAATGCGCCACTTTCGAGCCGCACGTCCGCCTCGACGGTCGGGTTGCCACGCGAATCGATTATTTCCCTGCCGCGCAGCTCCACAATCCTGCTCATCTTTTTTAAAGGCTCCTTCTTAGGATTACATTTAGGAAAGTATTATTTCCTATTGATATTTATGACTTTTTACTACTGAATCTATACTCTGCATAATTGCAAGCAAAGGTTCAAGCTCACTCATCGGCCAAGCGTTCGGGCCGTCACTCAGTGCTTTATCCGGATCCGGATGGGTTTCCATGAATACGCCGGCGACACCGGCCGCGATTGCGGCTCGGGCAAGTACCGGGATGAACTCTCGTTGCCCGCCGGATGCGTTGCCCTGCTGGCCGGGCAGCTGCACCGAATGGGTAGCGTCAAACACCACCGGGCAATTCGTCGCCCGCATGATCGCGAGCGAGCGCATATCGGAGACCAGGTTGTTGTAACCAAAGGAAGTGCCGCGTTCGCAGACCATGATCTGCTGGTTTCCCGTCGAGCGCGCCTTGTCGGCCACATTTGTCATTTCCCACGGGGATAAAAACTGGCCCTTTTTTATATTGACCGGCTTACCCAGGCTCGCCACATTAACGATGAAATTAGTTTGTCGGCACAAAAATGCCGGCGTCTGCAGCACATCAACCACTTCAGCAACTTCGTCCAGCGGCGTGTCTTCATGAATGTCAGTCAAAACCGGCACACCGACCTGGCTTTTTACTTCGGCCAGAATTCGCAGGCCCTCTTCCAGGCCCGGGCCACGATAGCTTGCTGCAGACGAACGGTTCGCCTTGTCGAAAGATGACTTGTAAATAAACGGAACCCCGAGTTTTGCAGTCAACTCCTTGAGAAAACCGGCGGTCTCGAGTGCCAGCCCTTCACTCTCTATTACACAGGGACCGGCGATCAGGAAGAAAGGCTGATCCGCACCTACATTGAAATCCAGTAGTTTCATGCCGGCCTATGCGCTGGCAGCTTTAGGCGCCTCGTGAGCGTGATACTCGCAGGCAGCCCTGATAAAACCGGTAAAGAGCGGATGCCCGTCCCGTGGCGTAGAGGTAAACTCGGGATGGAACTGGCACGCGACAAACCAGGGATGCATCCCCAGCGGCAACTCGATCATCTCCACAAGCTGCTCGTTAGAAAAGCCCGCAATGATGAGGCCTGCCGCCTGCAATTGCTCGAGGTAGCGGTTATTGAACTCATAGCGGTGCCGGTGCCGTTCGCGGATACTCTCGGTGCCGTACATATCGTGTGCACGCGTTGCGGCGACAAGATTGCATGCCTGGGCGCCCAACCGCATTGAACCGCCCAGGTCGGATTCGGTGCCGCGCTCCTGTACGGTTCCATCCAGGTCCCGCCATTCGGTTATAAGTGCTATTACCGGATGCGCCGTGCCCGCTTCAAATTCGGTGCTGTGCGCCCCCTCCAGCCCGGCCACCGATCGTGCAAACTCGATAACCGCAACCTGCAGGCCCAGGCATATACCCAGGAAAGGAATGCCGCGCTCACGCGCGTAACGCACTGCGTTTACCTTGCCTTCTATTCCCCGGTCACCAAAGCCGCCGGGAACGAGGATTGCGTCCACACCCTCCAGTGCGTCGAGGTCACCTGCATCAAAAGTCTCGGAATCGAAATAGCGAATCGTTACATGGGTGCGGTTCCGGATTCCTGCATGCTTGAGCGCCTCGTTAAGCGAGATGTAAGAATCTTTCAGATCGATGTACTTGCCTACCATTGCGACGACGACTTCTCCGTCGGGCGCCTGTTTGGCGGCTACTACTGCTTCCCACTTGCCGAGGTCAGCCGGTGGCACGTCAAGGCCAAGCTTGTTGACCGCGATCTCATCGAACCCTTGTTCACTAAAAACCATTGGCAAACGATATATATCGTCCACATCAAATGCAGAAATAACAGCAGGCAAGGCAACGTTGGTAAACAGCGCGATCTTGCGCCGTTGTTCGTCAGGTATGGTGTGCTCTGAGCGGCAGACAAGAATGTCGGGCTGTATACCGATTGAACGCAGCTCCTTTACCGAGTGCTGCGTTGGCTTGGTTTTGATTTCTGCCGACGTTGCGATATAGGGAACCAGTGTCAGGTGAACGTAAACGACGTTACCAGGACCCAGGTCCACCCCGAGTTGACGTATTGCCTCCAGAAACGGTAATGATTCGATATCGCCAACCGTTCCTCCGATTTCGACGATACAGACGTCCGCATCGCCGGCGCCCTTTTCGACGCCCATCTTGATCTCATCGGTGACATGCGGAATGACCTGGACCGTTGCGCCAAGGTAGTCACCGCGTCGCTCTTTTGCAATGACACTGCCGTAGATGCGCCCCGTGGTGAAGTTGCTGTTGCGACCGGTCGTGGTATTGACGAAACGTTCGTAGTGACCCAGGTCCAGGTCGGTTTCGGTACCGTCATCGGTTACAAATACTTCCCCGTGCTGGAACGGACTCATCGTACCGGGGTCGACGTTCAGGTACGGGTCCAGCTTCATCATGCTGACGGACAACCCGCGCGCTTCGAGAATGGCGCCCAATGACGCAGCCGTGATCCCCTTCCCCAGGGAAGACACCACGCCGCCAGTTACAAACACGAATTGCGGCATATTTTTCGTCTCAACCCAATCAAAGCCCGGTCATGATTTAACGCTGGCGGGCCTACAAATACACAAGCCGGAGGCACTTAACTCCTGAACCACCTGCTACGGGGCCCGGGGAAAAAGCGCGCTCCGGCCAAAGGAACACCCAAAACGTATACCCAGGTTGGTGTTGCAAATTACCAGATAGCCTGCCCAGCCACAATGCGCAGGCGCTAGCGGATAGGTGAATAGTCGCTCCAGTGTATCGTTCGACCCACCTGGCCGGGTCCGGCTGCGCAATCTGCGTTAACCCAGAGATCACCGGCCGCCAGCAAGGTCTCGCCGCTGTAGACCAGGGGGATATGGCGACGCATCCATGGCGGAATATCGGACTCCTGCAGCAGATTCTTCAGCGGCCGGGTACGCCCCCTGCCACGCGCGCGCAGCTTTTCTCCGCCCTGCCGGAAACGCACCTCCAGATTTTTGCTGATGAATTCAGGCGCGATTCCCGCGCCCGTCTCGGTGGCCATTGAAAGTGTGCCCCGCACCGGGCCCATGTTCAGCGGCCGCTCCGGATCCCACGGATAGCCATCGACCGGAACAATACAGTTAGCCGGATCCTGATCCTCCGAGTAACACCACAGGCAGTCCCTGAATCGATGGATTCGCACACCCGGCCACGCTGCCTCGGGATTGCTGTCGGGGCGGGACTCAAGCATGGCGGTGATGCAGTCGGACACCTGCTTCTCGGAAGGTGTTGCCAACCCAAGCGTACGCAACATCCAGCGCAATGCATTGCGCTGGCGCGGCCCCGGCAATGCCCGTAGGACATCGAGTTGCAAACGGTTGCCGTGAAGCCCGGCCTGAATATCTGCCGCGGCGGTCATTTCCAGTATTTCAGCTGCCTCACCGGCCAGTCGCGCCGACCGCGCAACCGCACGGTCGGCCGACGGCCAGCGTTCCAGAATGCGTGGCACAATATTGTGACGGACGAAATTCCTGTCGAGATCCGTATCCAAATTACTTGGATCGTCTATCCACTCGAGGCCCGCTGCATCTGCGTAACGCCGGACTTCTTCGGCTGACACATTCAACATGGGCCGAATTAATTCCAGCCGGCCGATCTGGCCGCGGGTTGCCATGGCTGCGAGGCCCTGTACCCCCGCACCACGAAAGAGCTGCATCAGGAAAGTTTCCAGCTGGTCGGCACGATGATGGGCCATAACCAGTAGCTCCTCTTCTTTTAACTCGGCCTCAAGCGCGCCGTAACGCGCCTCTCTCGCCGCTGCCTCAAGCCCTGCTCCGCTTGCCGTGTCTACATCAACGGAAATCACCGTGAGGGGCACACCCAGTTCACCGCAGGTTTTTTCGCAGTGCCGGGCCCAGTCACCCGATTCTGCGTGTAATCGATGGTTTATATGCACCGCCCTTAAGAAGCGAACCGATGAATTTCGCAGGGCATGCAGCAGTACGGTTGAATCCATGCCGCCGCTAAATGCTACGCATACCGCCCTGGCTTCAAGCGTATAGCGCTGCAGACAGTCGGCGACTGCTGCCTCGACACTCTCAGGTTCGAATTTCCGTTGGGACATAAAAAGCAGACCAGCACGCAATGCTTCGTCGGACTACAAAAGCTGCGCGTCAGCCTTCACGGAATCGCCCGACTGACTCCACGCGTTGCTTGCGGCGCGCCAGCACTTCATCCATATCGACACTGTCCAGGTTACCCAGGGTAGCAACAATAGCGTTCTGCAGGGTTTCCGCCATAGCCTGTGGCGCCCGGTGCGCCCCGCCCAGCGGTTCAGGAATCACTTCGTCTACCAGCCCAAGCCCGCGGAGCCGTTCCGCGGTAATGCCCATTGCAGTTGCCGCAGCTTCGGCCTTCTCGGCATTTTTCCAGAGGATACTTGCGCAGCCTTCCGGTGAAATTACCGAATAAATACTGTACTCCAACATGATCAGATGGTCGCTTACGCCGATAGCCAGCGCGCCTCCGGAACCCCCCTCGCCAATCACCACGCTGATGATCGGCGTACGAAGGCTTGCCATTGCAAACAGGTTGCGTGCAATTGCCTCACTCTGCCCGCGTTCTTCAGCACCGACACCCGGGTAAGCCCCGGGCGTATCTATAAGCGTGATAATCGGAATACTGAATCGCTCCGCCATCTGCATCAGTCGCAAAGCTTTGCGATATCCTTCCGGCTTGGGCATGCCATAATTTCGCCTTACCCGGCTCTTGGTATTACGGCCCTTCTGATGCCCGATCAGCATCACCGACTTACCTGCAAGGCGGGCCAGGCCGCCGACTATCGCCGCGTCATCCGAATACATGCGATCTCCGTGCAGCTCCTGGAAATCGGGGCACATAGCTTCCAGGTAATCAAGCATGTACGGCCGCTGCGGATGCCTCGCCAGCTGCGCAACTTGCCAGGGCGACAAATTTGCAAAAATGCTACGCGTCAGCGACTCGCTTTTTGATTTAAGCCGGTCGATTTCTTCGCTGATATTCAGATTCGAGTCGTCGCCAACGAACCGCAGCTCATCAATTTTTGCCTCCAGTTCGGCTATTGGCTGCTCGAAATCCAGAAAATTAAGGTCCATGTTCGTTTTTGCTTTCCTTAAGTCCAGATATCCGGATGATACCTGAGCAGGTCACCAGCCGGGCCAGAAATTGGCCGTCAGTGGTTCGTATGTTCTTTTTCGTAGTCAAATTTGAAGGCTTGCAGGCCTACAATCTCCGCCAGCTTGTCCCGCAACTCACCGCTCGGCCGCACCCGCCAGTCATCCGATAGCGGAACCGATACCCGGGCATCAGCATTCTGGTAATTCAGAGATACCCTGCACCGACCCGGTCGGTGGGGCTCCAGAATATTTTTCAGCGCCTCCGGATCCAGCCCCTCACTTTCCCGCGCCAGCCACTGGATTACCAACTGCGAGGCCTGCTGCTCGACGACCCGGTCGATGTCTTTGACCGCACTGACCGTGACACGCCATCCATCGATAAAGTCATCGAAGCGAATGCGTCCGCGTACAACTCTTATCGCATGCTCCTCGATAAGGTGCCGGTAGTTCTGATATGCATCGTTGTACAGGGTCAGTTCGACACGATCTTCTCCATCGTCCAGGAACATGGTTACCCTGTTTCCACGTTTACGTATGTCAGATATCAGTCCGGCCAGCGTCACTTCCAGTCCCGCCCGCCGGGGTCCGCTGCTTGCTGCCGGTTTTGGCGTGGATTTCACAACCGAACCAATCAGCCCCGTACAAATATGCGGGCAGTCGTCACGATACTGGTCGAAGGGATGGCCGCTGAGGTACAGGCCCAGGCTTTCATATTCGTAACGGTATAACTTGAGCGGGCTCCATCGGGCCAGGTTCGAACCTCGAACCGCCGGCGTTGGTGGCGCATCAGTGCCAAACATGTCATTTTGCCCCGCCTCCATTGCCCGCGCATTCTGTTCGGCACTTTCCATCGCCACTGGTAAGTCCGCCAGCAGGCTGGGACGATTCGCCCCCTGCGCGTCGAGCGCGCCTGCCTTTATCAGGGCTTCAATGGCACGCTTGTTTACTTTTTGCGAGTCTATGCGCCGACAAAAGTCATGCAGGTCACTAAAATTACCGTTATTGCTACGTTCTGCAACGATGGAATCGGCGGCCATACGGCCCAGCCCCTTGAGCGCTCCCAGGCCATAGGATATGCGCCGGTCGTCGATCACGGTAAAAGTCGTGCCCGAGTTGTTAACGTCAGGCCGCAATAGTTCGAGCTCCATGGCCCTGAGTTCCCGCTGGTGCAACTTCAGCTTGTCGGTCTGCTCCATGTCAGCGGAGAGGGCCGAGGCCATAAATGCGGCCGGATAGTGCGCTTTTAACCAGGCCGTTTGGTAAGCCAGCAAGGCATACGCAGCCGAGTGCGACTTGTTAAAGCCGTATTCCGCAAACTTCTCCATGAGGCCAAAAATATGTGCCGCAATTTTTTCATCCACATTGTTCTTAACAGCACCTTCGACAAAAACATTCCTTTGCTTACGCATCTCGGAGGCTATTTTCTTGCCCATTGCACGGCGGAGCAGATCAGCCTGACCTAGTGAATAACCGGCCAGTATCTGGGCCGTTTGCATCACCTGCTCCTGGTAAAGAATGACTCCATATGTATTCGCCAACACTGGTTCCAGCGCCGGGTGCAGATAATCGACCGGCGCACTGCTGCCGCCGTGCTTGCGCTCAATGAAAGTATCAACCATCCCCGACTGCAATGGCCCTGGGCGAAACAGGGCGACGAGCGCAACGATGTCATCGAAACAATCCGGCTTCAGCCGCTTGATCAGGTCGCGCATTCCGCGCGATTCAAGCTGAAACACCGCGTGGGTCCGACTGGATCGCAACAGCCTGAAGGTCGCGTCATCATCCATGGGGATTTTGTCGAGGCTGACGGGTTCAAGCCCATCGGCCTTGCGTTTTTTGTTGACCGTATTTAACGCATGATCAACTACTGTCAGTGTGCGCAGCCCGAGAAAATCGAACTTGACCAGGCCGACTGCTTCAACATCCTTCATGTCGAACTGCGTTACTGTTGTGGTTTCCCCGTCGGCCCGGTACAGAGGGGCAAACTTAGTAAGTTCGGATGGAGCAATAACCACTCCCCCGGCGTGGGTGCCGGCATTTCTTGCCAGGCCTTCAAGCTGTCGCGCCATGTCGATAACGACACGCACTTCATCATCCGCCGTGTACATCTGACCGAGCTCCGGCTCTTCTTCAAAGGCCTGTTCCAGGGTCATCCCGGGGGTCAGTGGAATAAGCTTGGCGATTTTGTCCGCAAAACCATATGGGTGCCCCATTACCCGCCCGACATCACGTATTACGGCCTTGGCACCCATGGTGCCGAAAGTAATGATCTGGGAAACCCGGTCTCGCCCGTGGCGGCTGGCCACGTAATCAATTACACGATCCCGCCCCTCCATACAGAAATCTATATCGAAATCCGGCATAGAAATTCGTTCGGGATTCAGGAAGCGCTCGAAAAGTAAATTGAACTGCAGTGGATCGAGATCCGTAATCCCGATCACCCACGCGACAAGAGATCCAGCACCCGAGCCCCGTCCCGGCCCGACCGGCACGCCGTTGTTACGCGCCCAGCTGATAAAATCCGCGACTATCAGAAAATACCCGGGATATCCCATCTCGCTGATTACGTCGAGTTCACGCGCCAGCCGTTGCTCATAAACCAGCCGTTCCTCCGGCGTTTGTCCTTTTCCGGCCAGTTTGGCATCGAGACCATCCCGTGCGAGTTGCTTAAGCTGCTGATCAGGAGTGGCACCGCCCGGGATTTCGTACTCCGGCAGAAAACTTTTGCCAAACTCCAGGCTGACGTTGCAGCGTTTTGCAATCTCGACCGTGTTCTGCAACGCCTCCGGCAAATCAGCAAACAGCGTGCTCATTTCGTCGGTGCTGCGAAGATATTGCTGGTCGCTATAGTTGCGCGGCCGGGAGGAATCGTCGAGCGTGTAACCTCCCTGGATGCAGGTCTTAGCTTCATGTGCTTCAAATTCTGCAGGCGCCAGGAAGCGCACATCATTTGTGGCGACAACCGGACAAGCAGCAGAACTGGCAAGATTGACCGCACGGCCTACGTAGTCTTCATCACCCGGCCGGCCCGTACGCTGCAACTCAATATAGAAGTCGCCGGAAAAAATATTACGGTAATGCGCAAGCCACGCTGCCGCCTCGTCGAACCTGCGCGCGCCTAACAAGCCGGCCAGGGCGCTCTCTCTTCCGCCGGACAACGCGATTAACCCTGCAACTTCTGGCCCTTCCAGCCAGCTTTCAGCTATCACCGGAATGCCATTATGCTGTCCCTCTACATATGATCGCGTGATAAGTTGCTTGAGATTCAGGTAACCGGCGGCGTCTTTGCACAGTAATACCAGCCGCGCATAGCCCGCCTTGGTATGCGGTGTCGAGACCATTACGTCGGCGCCGACTACAGGTTTAACCCCGGCTGCCAGCGCTGCTTTAAAAAACTTCACTAACCCGAACATGTTGCCCTGATCTGTAACCGCTATCGCAGCCTGCCCGGTGGAGGCTGCGCCTTCCACCAGGGCGGGCAGACGAACAATGCTATCAACGAGCGAATACTCGGAATGCACATGCAGGTGTACAAACTCTGTATTCAAGGACAGGCCTCCCCTTTTAGTTCCGCCGCCTCCCTGACAGGACGAAAGCTTCGCCTGTGGACGGGCGTTACTCCAAACCGCAGCAATGCCTCACGATGTGCCCGGGTCGGATAGCCGCGATGCCGGTCAAAGCCGTATTCGGGGTACATCGTGTGCAGTTCATCCATTTGTCTGTCACGTTCCACTTTGGCCAGTATCGATGCGGCCGCAATTGCCGGACAGAGATCATCTCCACCCACCACCGTTTCCGTAATTGCGGCATAGGCATCCGGCAGATCGGGGCAACGATTACCATCTATTTGCAGTAACCCCGGTTGTGTACTTAAGCCATCAATGGCGCGACGCATCGCCAGCATCGTTGCGCCGAGTATATTCAGCTCATCTATTTCACTAACACTCGCCGATCCAAGTGACCAGGCAAGTGATTCACGGGTAATAGATATTGCCAGCGCTTCTCTACGATTTGCTGATAATTTTTTTGAATCACGCACGCCACTGATACTCTGACCAGCCTCAAGCACCACGGCACACGCCACAACCGGTCCCGCAAGTGGGCCCCGGCCCGCTTCGTCAACGCCGCCTACCGCTAACAACCTCAACCCTTTTGGGTCCGCGCCACACCGACCCGTCGCATTTACCCGGCCTTTTGGCCTCGCGGCCAAAAGGCCGCCTGACCGGATAGATTACGTGGAATAGACCGTGATATTCCAGCCGATGTTTATAAAGGCATGGTCGGCAATCGCTATCTGCAGCCAAACCGGCTGGTCGGGAACCGAACCCAGGCCTTCACCACCTGGATAGCGGTTTAGGAAGTAGCCATAACATATTGAATATTATTCAGCTTTATCGGTCAGTACATTGGCGATGGCTGCAGCTGCCCGCTCATCTGCCGAGCATCTCATTTGGTCGGCAAGCTCGCGAAAACGCGCAACCATCCTGTTGCACCCTGTCTCGTCCCGCAGTTGCTCGAGCACGGCCGCCCCGAGCACTGGTGCGCTTGCCTCTCCCTGAAGGTACTCCGGTACCAGGTCATCGTTCGCAAGAATGTTCGGGAGGGAGAAACGCTCGATGTTGAGCATGAAGGACTTGAGGAACCAGGCGGTAAAGGGCGCGAAGCGATAGGCCACAACCATTGGTCTGTGTAACAGCATAGTCTCCAGTGTCGCAGTACCGGACGTAACCAGCACCGTATCAGCAGCGCTGATCACCTCGCGTGTGCGGCTGGTAACTACCCGAAGCGAGTCACCCAACTTGCTGCCCTCACACTGTGCTTCGATCAGCCTGGCAATCTTCGGGGATGCTGCCGCAACAACAAAGCTGACAGAAGCGTCGTTCTCCCTAACCTGCTCGGCAGCCTGCAGGAAAACCCGCCCAAGCCTCTCGATTTCGGCTCGCCGGCTTCCCGGCAACAAGGCAACTATAGGCCCATCCTGCAGGCCCAGGGCGTGCCTCGATGCGCTCTTGTCATTATCGCCTGCAATCTGGTCTGCAAGCGGGTGCCCCACGAACGTCGCCTCGATGCCGTGTTCTTCCAGAAAGCCAGGCTCTATCGGTAACAGGCAGAGCACATGGTCGCATGCCTCGCGAATCGTTTTGACCCTGCCGCTCCTCCAGGCCCATACAGATGGGCAAACGTATTGAACCGTGCGGATACCAAGAGAACGCGCATGCTTTTCGATCCGCAGGTTGAAATCCGGCGCATCGACGCCGATCAGGATATCCGGTGGATCGGCACGCAACCGATCTTCTATAGCCCTTTTTAAGCGGCGGATGCGAGGCAGGTGGCGAATAACTTCGAGCAGTCCCATGACCGCCAGCTGTTCTATATCGCCCCAGGATTCACAACCCTCGCGGCGCATGCTGGATCCCGTGACCCCGGCAAAACTTGCTTCCGGGTAGATTCGGCGCAACTCACGTATCAGGCCTCCTGCCAGTGCATCGCCGGATGCTTCGCCAGCTATGATGACAATTTTCAGCACTTTCGCTTAACTCAGCGGATAAAACGACGTTCGGACGACTTCAAGAATGCTGCAAATATTTCCAGCTCGGGTTGCTCGTCGGTCAGTGCTTCTATCTTTGCGCGTGCTTCATCCAAACTCAGGCCGCTTCGGTAAAGACATCGGTAGGCTTCTTTGATATTGCGAAGCTGGCGACCATCAAAACCACGCCGCTTTAGCCCTTCCGCATTAATACCGCGCGGCACTGCTGTATGTCCGGCGGCCATCACGTAGGGGGGAACGTCACGTGTAATGCAGGAATTTACTCCGATAAATGCATGGGCACCGACGCGGCAATACTGATGCACAGCCACGAAGCCTCCGAGAATTGCATAGTCATCAACCAAAACGTGGCCCCCCAGCGTGGCGCAGTTAGCAAAGATAGTCTCGTTACCAACCTCGCAATCGTGGGCTAAATGCACGTTAGCCATGAACCAGTTGTTATCGCCAATCTTCGTTACGCCGGTGTCCTGCGCCGTTCCACGATTGAAGTTGCAGTACTCGCGAATAGTATTCCCATTTCCCATGACGAGTTGAGTGTCTTCACCCGCATACTTTTTGTCCTGTGGATCATCTCCAATCGAGGCAAACTGAAAAATGCGATTACGTTCACCTATCGTTGTTTTCCCCCTAATAAAGCAGTGGCTGCGTATTTCAGTATCTGCTCCTATCTCGACGCCTGCCTCGATGACACTGTACGGGCCAACCCGGACGGACGAATCCAGCGACGCCTCTGGCGAAATGACAGCGGTGGGATGAATCAACGACATTGGGATTCCTGTGCCTTCACTTAATCAATCCTTTCACCTTCTTCTGTAGCTCCTTAATTTGCCCTGCGACAACCTCCAGTCTCTTTACACGGCCAACCAGGCGTCGCCATTTGCCGACTTCCTCCACGCCGAATGCCGAGGAATATGCCCCCGGCTTCCGAATAGCCCTGGTAACCAGCGACTGCGCATGTATAGAAACATCGTCACAGACTTCAAAATGCCCGAGCACTGCTGAATTACCACCAATCTGGCAACGGGCGCCTATGGTCGCGCTGCCGGCAATTCCCGACATTGCAGCAATGGCTGTGTGATCCCCGATGCTTGCATTGTGAGCAACCTGCACCAGGTTATCTAATTTGACATCGTTGCCAATGTGCGTGTCATCGATGGCGCCACGATCTATGGTTGTATTGGCCCCCATTTCGAAATCATCGCCTATCTCCACTCCGCCCACCTGCGGCACCTTTACCCACCCTGATTCACTTTGCGCGATACCGAAGCCATCAGACCCGATAACAGAGCCTGAATGCAGCCTGCAGCGCTTACCGAGCCGGGTGCCGGAATAGAGACTAACGTTGGCTGCCAGCCAACCATCATCACCGATAGTTACGTCGTCGCCAATTACCGTGTTAGCGCCTATGTATATTCGCTCGCCCAGTTGAACATTAGCGCCCAGGACGGCGCCCGGGCCTACTTCGGCGCTGGCCGGGACAAGTGTTTCCGGGTCGCAAACGACGCTTGGGTGTACACCGGGATTGAGCTTTCGCGCAGGATAGAGCTCGGCCGCGACAGCGGCGTAGGCCGCATACGGATTGGGGGTTACGAGACAGGCGACCGGGCACTCATCCGCATCTTCTTCCGTGAGGATAACGGCGGTGGCCTTCGCTGAACCCAGTAGCGAGCGATAGGCAGAATTTGCCAGGAAGCAAATAGCGCCGGGTTCAGCCGCATCCAACGTCGCAACTGAACTCACAACAAGATCCGGGTCACCACGCAGCTCGCACCCGTATCGAACCGCCAACTCAGCCAGTGTGATAGCTGCCACAAGTCATCTCCCGCGTGTGCCGCTGCCCGGTTTTTCAGCTGCCTGAGCCGTTACTGGCTGGCATTGCCACCGTCCGGATTGGTAGCTTTCAACCGGTCCAGTACAGCCTGCGTAATATCGATTCGATTGCTGGCATAGACGATGCCGTCCGCCAGGATGAGGTCAAATCCTGCGCCGTCGGCATAGGCCGCAATCTCGCGAAATACTCCCTGCTGAACTCCGCCGATTGCTTCATTATTACGCAGATCGAGATCTTCCCGGAATTCATTCTGGGCCCGTGCGATTGCCCGCTCATCGTTGCGCAAGTCACGCTGCGCGTTCTCGCGCTCTTCCGCCCCCATGACCTCGAGATTTTTTTGAATCACTGCATTCTTTTCTTCCAGGGCGGTCTGCATCGCGACAATTTCGCGACGCCGTGGCGCAAATTCATCCTCGAGAGCCTCGCGGGCCGTCTGCGCCTGCGGAGATTCCTGCAGAAGGCGTCCGACGTTAACAACTCCGATCTTTAGCCCATCGGTGGTTTGCGCAATGGCAATTGATGGCATTACGCAGCCGATCACTGCAAGCAACAGAATATTTCTTGTTTTGTATCTCATGTATCAACCTTTCTTTGCCGAGCGGCCGCTAAAATGCACCGCCAATAGAAAACTGAAAATTCTCGGTTTCGTCACCCATCAAGTTGAAGCCACCTTCCTGGCCGCCTCCATACTCATTAAGCGGCACACCGTAGCTGAAGCGGAATAGCCCCAATGGTGCCAGCCACTCAGCCGCAATCCCGATCGAGGTTCGCAGCTGATCCGTGTCAAAATCATAGAAATCATTGGGGAGCTGGCCGCCACCGCCCTGACCTCCGTTTCCGTCATACCACTCAATCGTATCTTCCGTCGAAAACACATTGGCTACATCATAAAACAGAACAAAGCGTGAGCGGGCCTGCCAACTGGCTGGTAGAGGCAGAATCAGCTCAAGCTGACCCGCGACCAGTACATTACCGCCATATGGATTATTCCGCGTATCCAGTGGTCCAAGTGAATTTTCCTTGTAGCCGCGCACCGTGTCCGGCCCCCCGGCATAAAAATTCTTGTATGGCGGAACAGATGTAGTGTCACCGAAAGCGAATCCATAGCCTATCTCGCCATTAAGCGCCAGCGTGAAATAGCGGTTCAAGGGAACATACTGTACATATCGATAGTTTAAAGTCATGTACTCGACTTCACTACCGGGCACCGTCGCGGCAACGCCAAGTGAATGCCGAAAACCCCTGTTTGCAAATATCGCCCGATTCCGGGTGTCATAACTCCAGCCGCCCGTGAGCTCCAGAACATTAAATTCACTCGTAAGAAACTCGCTTCCCATTGCGATACAGTCAATCGGGAGGCAAGTATCACTCTGCTTTCCGTTCGCGTTTATCCACTCAATGGCTTGCTTGGAGCTACTCGCCGAGTTAGCGGCTATTTCAGAATCCTGATAATTGATACCAAGGTTGATGCGTTGGTACTCTGTGAGCGGATAACCCCAGTTAACCCCAGCTGAAAGTGTTTTGGAATCAAGATCGGATGCATCCGATGTAAAGTTCGTGGTTTTACGATAGGCCGCCCGGATAGTACGGCTTACTTCATTCAGGCTTACATAGGGTTGGGTGTATGAAGCTGCAAAAATCTTGCTGAAGTCACCGACATTCAGATCCGACTGTACTCTGTTTCCGGTCCCCATGAAGTTGGTGTGTACAAAATTGGCATTCAACAATACGCCCTGAGAATCCGAGTAACCGAGCCCGCCGCCGAACTGCCCCGGCAAACCTTCCGTAATATCAAACTCAACATCTACCATGTCAGGTGTTCCCGGTACGGGTTTTGTATCCACCTTGACCTCTTCAATGTAGGGCAAGCGCTGCAGGCGCACCTTGGATCGGTCAACCCTGCTCTTCGACAAGTAGCCGCCTTCAAACTGGCGCATTTCGCGCCTGAAAACTTCATCATCTACTGAATCCGCACCATTAAAATTGATGCGCCTGACATAGACACGATTCTTAGGATCTACGTAAAAGGTTACCTGTACCTCGCGGGATTCCTCATCGAGCTCGGTAATGGGTTCTACCTGGGTAAACGCATACCCCTCTTCACCAAGCCGCAACTGTATAAGCTCTTCACTGCGTGTAAGCAGCTGCTGTGAAAACATCTGCCCCGGCCGCACCTGTATATAAGGTGTAAAAGAATCCTCCGGCAGTATAAGTTCTCCGGCAAGCTTTACGTCTGAAACCGTGTACTGCTCACCCTCGACGATATTGATGGTAATGAATATGTCCTGCTTGTCGGGAGAAACCGCGACCTGGGTTGAATCAATTCCAAAATCCGCATAGCCGCGATCCATGTAATAGGACCGCAGGGTCTCAATATCGCCCTGCAGAGCCTCGCGTGAGTAGCGATCATCACTACGCATAAAGGACAGCCAGTGCGGTGTCCGCAACTTAAAAATATCAAGCAGGTCTTCATCTTCAAAGACCGCATTTCCAACGATATTTATTTGCCGTATTCGTGCGCGCTCACCTTCCTTAATGTTGATATTAATGTCGACCAGGTTGTCCGGCAGCTCCTTAACCTCTGTCTTGACCGATGCCGCATACTTGCCCTGCGCAAAATACTCATCTGTCAGGGAGCGTTCGACATCGTCCAGGACAGACCGGTTGAGAATCCGGCCACGTTTCAACCCCACGCGCCCGAGGGATTCCATGAGGTCTTCTGTCTTAATGTCTTTATTACCCGTGATCGTAAAATCAGAAATTGACGGACGTTCGGCAACTGCGATGATTAAAGCATCGCCCTCCCGCCTGAACTCAACATCAGTAAAAAATTCTGTCGCATATACTGCGCGCAGCGCTTCCTGAATTTTCTCGCGGGTTAGGTCATCACCGATATTTAGTGGGAGGTAATTAAAAACTGTTCCTTCTGAAATACGTTGCAGCCCCTCGATGCGTATGTCTTCAAGGACGAAGGATGGCTGCTGGGCTCCTGCCGGGCCCGCAATGCAAAGGAGCAGAAGCGCACACAGAAGTGAGTGACAATACCGATTGCCTGGGAGACCCTTCAACACGGGAATATCAGCTGAAGACCCGGGTCAGGTCATTATAAAAAGCAAAGCTCATCACCAGCACGAGGAAAACAATCCCCAGCTGCTGGCCAATAAGCTGCGCACGAGTTGACAATGGCCGACCCTTAATTGCCTCACATAGCTGGTATACCGCCTGGCCACCATCGAGAATTGGAATCGGTAGCAGGTTCAGAATACCGAGACTGAGGCTTACGACTGCAAGAAAATTCAAAAACGATGCAAGGCCAATCATTATCGAATAGCCTGCATACTGGGCAATATTAATTGGCCCACTGATATTTTTTACCGAGACCTCACCGGTAACCATGCGGGCAACCATCCTGATGGTCAGCACCGACATGGACCAGGTCTTGTCGACCGCTACCCCAACAGCGTCCCACGGTCCGTATCGCTGATCGCCGCTGTACTGCTCGTTAAAGTTTTCTGGTATATCGGGTCCGGCACCTATACGCCCGATGGTGGCACCGTCTTCATTTTGAGCCTGCCCGATAGTGAGCGGCAGCTGCTGAGGCCTGCCGTTTCGCTCTATAGCCAGATCGACTGTTTCGTTGGGGTGGGCCTGGACAAACTGCACCCACTCCAGCCAGCTTGTAAATTCCGTGTCGGCAGCAGCGACAATCCGATCACCGGATCGCAGGTCGGCAGCCTCTGCCGCGCCACCGGGACTGATCTCACCCATGACCGGATCTATCGACGGTACCCACGGCGCAAATCCCAAACCGCTAAACAGCATGCCGGGTTCGGTAAGCTCCTTAACCCGGCCCTCGATATTCAGATCAATGATCTTGCTGCGCCCGCTATCCGTGGCAAGTTCCATGCGGATACGCTTGTTGTCGAGCATGGTATCGATAATCGCAAGTACGGCACCTTCCCATGTCGCCACCGCATGCTCGCCTATACCGACAATCCGATCCTTGTATTCAAGGCCGGCGTCACTCGCGATGCTTTGTGGTTCAACTTCCCCGACTATAGGCTTAAGCCCGGGAACACCTATAACGAACATCAGCCAGTAAGCAAAGACCGCAAATACGAAATTCATTGCCGGTCCGGCGACCAGGATCCCTATCCGCTGTCGAACCGGCTGCCGATTGAAAGCCCTGTGGAGATCCTGCTCCGGAACCTCGCCTTCCCTCTCGTCGAGCAACTTGACGTAGCCCCCCAAAGGAATTGAAGACAGGCGGTACTCTGTCTGGTCGGGACCGCCGCGCCGGATCCATAGCGGACGGCCAAAACCTATAGAGAAGCGGAGCACTTTTACGCCGGCCAGCCGGGCGGCAACGTAATGTCCCCACTCATGAACCGCCACCAGGATACCGATGGCGGCAAGAAACGCGAAAATATCAAGGATGATCATGCCCATATATAAGCGCTCATTTTAAGCTTCCGTGCCGAGGCAGTACACAACTATATGCTTTGCCGGTCAGGCATCCAGCACACCGGTCAGCAGAAGTGTTACTACGAATACCGGTAAAGCTGCAACCATGCCGTCTATGCGATCCATTACGCCACCGTGTCCGGGTAATAACCTGCCGCTGTCCTTAAGCCCCGCGTAGCGCTTAAACGCGCTGACTGTAAGATCGCCGACAATCGAAAATCCGGCAACGGCAGCTCCGACTGCGGCGAAAACCACTAGCGAAATATTCAGCCAACTTGCGCCCAGCACAGCAACCAGAATCGCACATAGCAAACCTCCGCCCAGTCCTTCCCATGTTTTACCGGGACTAACGCGCGGAGCCAGTTTACGTTGACCGAAACGCCGGCCGGTGAAATATGCGCCTATATCGGCCGCAGCCACTATCCCTATAAACCAGAGCAGCAAGGGCACACCTTCACCCATATTCATAAGCCGCGCAAGCGACAGCCAGGCCGGTTGCAGGCATAAAAGCCCCGCGAGGGCGCAACCCCAACTATTAATTGCCACGGAGCTGAAAACCAGCCAGCACAGCACAACTAACCACCATCCCACTGCGATGTAAATAATTGGATCGCCGGCACCTGGCGAAGCTCCCGTCACCAGGGGCAGCAGACCTGCGCCAAACATCATCAGGGTGTAGAGCGCACGAATGGACGGACTGTGCCGGGCAAAAAATCCGGACCACTCCCATACGCCAATGAATACAAATGCACCGAGCACGTAGCGGGCGGTACTCGCCGGCAAAGCATAGAGTGCTGAGCCAACACCAATCAGCAACACGACCGCGGTAATAATTCGCTTCGTAAGTGAACTCATGAATTCGTCCATACCAGGCGCTGGAGCAAGGTAAGCCATGCTCCAGAGAACTAGTCTCCTGCGGTGGCTTCAGTACGACCGGCAACCTGGTCGCCGGTTTGTCCAAAACGTCGTTCCCTTCCCGCAAAAAAATTAATTGCCAGGTCGAGGTCGTCAGAATTAAAATCAGGCCAGAGCCGGTCGGTAAAGTACAACTCGCTGTATGCCATATCCCACAGCAGAAAATTGCTGATTCGCCGCTCGCCGCCCGTACGAATCAGCAAATCGGGCGCCGGCATGCCTGCCAGCGACAGTTCGTCCGCCAGGAGTTGTTCATCTATGTCGCCTGCTGTTAACTGGCCTGCTTCCACACGCTTAGCCAGTTTGCAGGCAGCCTGAACAATGTCCCAGCGTCCGCCAAAGGCCACAGCCAGGACCAGCTGCATACCATCGTTATTTGCCGTCAATTCTTCGGCTGCCTGCAGGCGTTTTTGCAAACGGTTGGACAATTCGTTACGCGCGCCGACAAATCGAACCTGTATTCCATTCTCGTGCAGCGCGTCGACCTCACGCTGCAGCACTTCGAAAAACAGGCTCATCAGGCTGCTGACTTCCTCGGAAGGTCGACTCCAGTTTTCGCTGCTGAATGCAAACAGCGTAAGCGCCTTTATCCCCTTTTCTGCAACAGCCTCCACGACCGCGCGGGTGCTCTTGACGCCGGCGCGGTGCCCCTGGTGACGCGGATACCCGTTCGCCTCGGCCCAGCGGCCATTGCCATCCATGATAATGGCGATGTGCCCGGGCAGGGGCTGGGGGCTGTTGGAATCTGGCGCGGCCATGAAAATACTCTGAATTCAAAAGATCAGATTAAAAATCCATTATTTCTTTCTGTTTTTGCTCAGAAACTTTTTCAACTTCATGTATATATTTATCAGTAATCTGTTGGATATCCTGCTCGGCGCGGCGCTCCTCGTCCTCGCTGATTTCTTTTTCCTTTAGCAGGGTCTTGATATCGCCCATCACATCACGCCTCACATTACGCACAGCAACCTTGCCCTGTTCAGCTTCCTGCTTGACCATTCGAGCCAGGCCCTGGCGACGCTCCTCGGTCAGATCAGGCAACGGCACCCTGATCACCTTACCGGCCGTTACCGGGTTTAATCCGAGTTCACAGTTCTGAATGGCCTTTTCAATTCCCGGAATCATCGATTGCTCCCACGGCGTTACCGACAGCGTACGCGAGTCTTCTACTGCGATATTGGCAACCTGGCTCAGCGGTGTCTCAGCGCCATAATAGTCCACCATGATCTGTTCCAGCAGGCTCGTCTGGGCTCTGCCGGTACGCAGCTTAGTCAGCATATGGCTAAACGCACCTACGCTTTTCTGCATTCTTTGATCAGCATCTTTTTTCAGGTCTTCAATCACGTCTCACCTCGCCCCGGGCTGTCTTCAGCCAGGTGTAACCAATGTTCCCACGGCCTCGCCCCTGATCAGCCGCAACAGATTTCCGGGTGTGCTCAGGTCGAATATACGTATAGGAAGGTTGTTATCGCGACACATGACCACTGCAGTAGTATCCATTACGTCCAGCCTGTCACTGATTACCTTGTCAAAAGACAACTCGTCAAAACGGCTGGCGTTCGGATCTTTTTCCGGATCAGCCGTATAAACGCCGTCTACCTTGGTTGCCTTTACCAGGATATCGGCACCGATCTCGATTGCCCTCAGGCTGGCCGCCGTATCCGTCGTAAAAAAGGGATTGCCCATGCCAGCGCCAAATATTGTGACCCGGCCCTTTTCCAGGTGCCGGATCGCACGCCTGCGTATATAGTCCTCGCAAACTTCATTGATCTGCAGACCGGACATTACCCTCGCCATCACATCTACACGTTCGAGAGCGTCCTGGAAGGCCAGCGAATTTATCAGGGTTGCCAGCATGCCCATGTGATCGCCGGTGACCCGATCCATTCCGGCCCGGGCGAGTCCCTGGCCCCTGAAAATATTGCCGCCGCCGACTACCACGCCGATCTGCACGCCCAGTTGCACTACATCACCGATTTCGCTTGCCATGCGGGCCAGGACTTCGGGATCGATGCCGTAATCCTCTTTACCAAGCAGGGCTTCGCCGCTAAGTTTCAGGAGTATGCGGTTGTAAGGCAAATTCGTGGCTGTCATTGACGATCCAGGCTCCAAGGCAGTAACACAATCAAATCCAACTTCTTAGCGAATATGGCCGTATAGCCAAAATATTCCTTGGCTGCCATCCTGTCGTTCGCCCGATATCCCGGAACCGACAGGCTCTATTCTTTTTCGTCTTCGTTCTGGCTGGCGCGAACCTGGGCCTCGACTTCGGCAGCAAAGTCTTCCTGCTTCTTCTCAATGCCCTCACCTACTTCCAGGCGTGCGAAGGCATTCACGCTCGCGCCTTTTTGTTTCAGCAATTTACCGACCGTGATATCCGGATCCTTTACAAAGGACTGACCGACGAGGGTAATCTCGCCGAGATACTTGCGCAGGCGACCTTCAACCATCTTGCCAACGATTTCAGCCGGCTTACCTTCCTGCTCGGCCTGTTCAGTCAGAATACGCCGCTCCCGCTCAAGCTGTTCGGCCGGCACATTGTCTTCGGCAATACATGCAGGTGCGGATGCCGCAATATGCATGGCTATGTCCTTCCTCAATTCATCATCGCCGCCGCTGATATCAACAACAACACCAATACGTTCGCCATGCCGATACTGGCCGATAGAACCTATCGCGCTGATTGTTTCAAATCGTCGCACACTTATATTTTCGCCAATTTTTGCAATAAGCGTGGTGCGCGTTTCTTCAAGCGTGCCGCCGCCAGCAACAGATGCCTGCATAAGTGTTGTAACGTCCGCTGGTGACTCAGACAGTGCGAGCGACGCTGCAGACCGGGCAAAGGCAGCAAAGTTTTCATCTTTCGCTACGAAATCAGTTTCAGAGTTGACCTCCATAACGACAACCTCGCTGCCATTTGCAGCAATTTCCACACGGCCCTCGGCGGCAATTCGGCCGGCTTTCTTCTCCGCCTTAGCCTGGCCTTTTTTGCGCAGCAACTCGGCCGCAGCTTCAAGGTCACCATCAGTCTCCACCAACGCCTTTTTACACTCCATCATTCCGGCACCGGTACGCTCCCGAAGCTCTTTAACCAGACTTGCTGTAATAGTCATTCCAGATAATCCTGACGTGCTTTAGTGCTTTAATCTTCGGACGAGGCTTTCTTGGTAGCTGCCTTTTTTGTAACCTTTTTCTTGGTCTTTTTCTTGGCTGCCGCTTTCTTTGTCGTCTTTTTCTTGGTCTTTTTCTTGGCTGCCGCCGCTTTAGGCGGTTCCTCGCTTGCCGTCACCTCTTCGGCAACGGGTTCGGGAGCCGCTTCTGCTGCTGCTTGCTCCGGAGCTTCTTCTGCAGGCTCCGGGGTGACTCCTGCTTCCGCCTCAGGTTCCACGTCGGCCGCAGCTTTCGGCTCAGGTTCCACGTCGGCCGCAGCTTTCGGCTTCGTCTCGATTACAACCTTTCTGGCTTTCGCCCCCTTGCGCGCGCGCCCCCGCAATCCGGCAGGTTTACCTTCGCCATCGAGTTCTACAAATTCGTCATCACCCTCGGGTACCTGCGGCAGGGTTGCCTTGCCCTCGGTAACGGCAACAGCCACGCCGGCCGTATAAAGCTGGGCGGCACGCATCGCATCGTCGTTACCCGGGACCACGTAGTCGACATCATTGGGTGAGCAGTTTGTGTCCACGATCGCTACTACAGGTATGCCAAGCTTACGCGCCTCGTGCAGAGCAATTTTTTCGTGGCCTACATCGATAATAAACAGCGCATCCGGCAATGACCGCATATTTTTAATACCGCCCAGGCTGCGCTCCAGTTTTTCCTGTTAGCGCTTAAGGCCAAGCACTTCTTTCTTACTCAACTGATCAAAACTGCCGTCTTCTGACATCAGCTCCAGCTCTTCAAGTCTTTTTATCGACTGCTTAATCGTCTTGAAGTTAGTCAGCATACCGCCGAGCCAGCGGTGACTCACAAACGGCATGCCACAACCCTCTGCCGACGTCCTTATGGCCGCGCGCGCAGAACGCTTGGTACCGACAAACAGCACGGTTCCGCTATCAGCGGCAATGTTTTTAATAAAATCAAGGGCTTTCTCGTACAGAGGTAAAGTCTGTTCGAGATTAATAATGTGGATGTTATTTCGGTGACCGAAAATGAACGGTGCCATCTTCGGGTTCCAGTATCGGGTCTGATGCCCGAAGTGCACACCAGCCTCCAGCATCTGGCGCATGGATATGTCTGTCATTTTTTAAACTCCTGGGTTCAGCCTCCATGTGCCCCATACGGCAACCGCATCGGGCGAAGCCCGGCTACAGCACCCAGCCGCATGTGACGGCACATGTGTGGATTTGATTGCTTAAAATGCGCGCGCTTTATACCATATGGGCCGTTCAGCAACAATGGATCGATGGCTCCGGTTGCGCTTTCCAGCCCGGGCTGCACGACCCGGTACCCGGAACCAACCGGGCTAAACGCCTCATGGTTAATCGATTTGGCGATCCATGTTGCCCCGCAGCCACAGCGCCTCGCCCCTGACAGGTTATTCCAGGAATATCGCCAATGAGCGTAACAATTAAGACTTCGGCTGAAGCTGACAAGATGCGGGTCGCAGGACGCCTTGCAGCCGATGTGCTGGACATGATCGGGGAGCACATCCAGCCCGGCATATCCACCGACGAACTGGACAGTATCTGTCACGATTTTATCGTCAACGCTCAGCAGGCTATCCCGGCACCGCTTAACTACCGCGGCTTCCCGAAATCCATATGCGCATCAGTCAACCATATCGTCTGTCATGGCATTCCGGGCACAAGGGTTCTTAAAAACGGCGACATACTCAATATCGACATAACGGTGATCAAAGATGGATTCCACGGCGATACAAGCCGGATGTTTAGCGTTGGAAAATCCTCCGTGCAGGCAAAACGGCTGACCCAGGCTGCCTATGACGCCATGTGGAGAGGCATCGAACTGGTCAGGCCCGCCGCCCGACTGGGTGATATTGGTTATGCCATCCAGAGCTTTGCTGAAGAGCAACATTTTTCGGTCGTGCGGGAATATTGCGGGCATGGTATCGGGCGGCTTTTCCATGAAGATCCACAGGTGCTCCACTACGGCAAACCAGGCACGGGTCTCGAGCTGGTTGCGGGAATGGCTTTTACGGTCGAACCCATGGTCAATGCGGGTGGCCGAAATGTAAAACTCCTCGGGGATGGCTGGACAGTCGTGACCAAGGACCACTCGCTTTCGGCACAATGGGAACATACCCTCCTGGTAACGGAGGATGGTTGCGAGGTGCTAACGCTGGGTGTCGGTGACCGCTGATGGTAAGCCCCTCTCTGCAACATGACCCTACCGCAACGCTCTCGATCAGCTCAGACGATATGGCGCTGGCGAAGCGATGCCTGAACGACGCCGGAACTGGTATCGACTGGGACGTCATCGACAGCTGGGCGGAATCAGCTGCGAAAGACCCCCTGCCAACGTACAGAAGCCTGCTTGCCTCTGCTCACGAAGCACTTAAGCAACGTTTTCTGCAGGGTGATTCTGTGGAGCAACTGGTTGCAGACCGCACCCGCGTCGTTGACCAGGTTATCGTATCGGCATGGCAATCATTTTCTGCAGCGAAGGATACCAGCCTGGCACTGGTAGCGGTGGGCGGCTACGGTCGCGGCGAATTGCATCCCGGCTCGGATATAGACCTGTTACTGCTGATCAAACGCCGCGCCCGGAAGCACCGGGAGGATATTGCCGATTTCCTGGCCCTGCTCTGGGACGTGGGACTGGAAGTCGGCCACAGCACCCGAACTGTTAATGAGTGCAGGGAAGCTTGCAAGGGCGACCTGACTATTGCAACCACCCTCATGGAATCTCGCCTTCTGCACGGATCTGAATCCCTGTACAAGAAAATGGCTACAGCAATCGCGCCACCCAAAATCTGGCCGGCGCGAGCTTTTTTCGAAGCCAAGCTCAAGGAACAGGCCAACCGGCATTACAGTTACGACGACACCGCTTACAACCTCGAACCCAATATCAAGGGAAGCCCGGGTGGTCTGCGAGATATACAAATCATCATCTGGGTCACGATGCGACACTTCGGGACAGGCAATTTGTCGAGCCTTGTACAGGAAGGTTTCCTGACCGAGGCACAACTGCGGATACTCCGGCAGGGCAGAAAGTTTCTGTGGCGGATTCGCTTTGCCCTCCACACCCTCACCGGCCGGCGTGAGGACCGGCTACTGTTCGACTACCAGGCACGCATCGCCCAGTTATTCGGATACGAAGACGCATCGTACACACTCGGTGTAGAACAGCTGATGCAGCGCTACTACCGAACGGTTATGGATATCAGCCGCCTTAACGAGATGCTGCTGCAGTTATTTCAGGAAGCGATACTCCTGAACCCGGATGCACCCGCCGAACCTGTCAGTAACAATTTTGAAGTTAAAAATGGCTTTCTGCAGATAGCCCACAACCAGGTTTTTCCCGACAACCCGTCCGCGCTGCTGGAGATGTTCCTGATCCTGCAGCAGCATCCTGAATTTAAGGGCGTCAGCGCACGAACCATCGCCCTGGTGCGCCGGCACATGCATCTGATAGACGATGAGTTTCGCCTTAACCCCAGGAATCACCGGTTATTCCTGAAAATACTCGCCGCACCGGAAGGCGTTACCCATGAACTTCGGCGGATGAATATCTATGGGGTGCTCGGTCAGTACATACCTAACTTCGGGCGCATCGTCGGCCGCATGCAATATGACCTGTTTCATGTCTATACGGTCGACGCGCACACTTTGTTTGTCGTCAGCAATTTGCGGCGCTTCATGCTGACCCGCTTTGATCATGAATACCCGCGCTGCAGCGAGATTATGCGTGGAATTGAGTCTCCCGAAGTGCTCTACCTGGCGGGCCTTTTCCATGACATCGCGAAGGGGCGCGGCGGCGATCATTCAACTTTGGGTGCAGTAAGTGCGGAGGCGTTTTGCCTGGAGCACGGTATGAGCCGGTACGATTCCCGGCTGGTTGCGTGGCTGGTCCGGCATCACCTGCTGTTGTCACTTACCGCCCAAAAGCAGGATATCCACGACCCTGAAGTTATACGGAAATTTGCCGGCAAGGTAGGTGATGAGACTCACCTGGACTATCTATACCTGCTGACGGTGGCAGACGTACGGGCAACCAATCCCAAACTGTGGAATACGTGGAAGGCACAGCTGTTCCAGGAAACCTATGAGCTGGCCAAACGCGCTTTGTCGCAGGGGCTCGAAACGCCAATTGATGCCGATGAATTGTTGCGCGACAAACAGCAACAGGCCCTGATGCTAATGCAGGCCGGCAGCGATGAGGCCGATGCAGTGCGAAGACTGTGGGACAGCCTCGGGCAGGAATACCTACTGCGTTGCCGCCCCGGAGAGATCGCGTGGCACACGCAACTGCTCGCTGAACACAACGAACTCAACGATAAAGTACTTGTCGATATCCAGATACCGGACACACGGGATCGAACAGAGGTGCTCATATACGCTCCAGAGGGTCAGTTCACCTTTGCCATTGCGACCGGTGTGCTGGATGAATTCGGGCTGACCATTACCGACGCACGAATCATTCCGCTCGATAACAAACACAGTCTCTCCATATATACGGTCCTGGAACAGGACGGTCAGCCTATCGAAGAGAAGCCCCGCCGAGACAAAATCTGCCAGCACCTGGGCAAGCTTATACGCAAGCCGGGCAGTGACCCAGTGCGCATAACGCGCAAAGCACCTCGCCAGGTACGCATGTTCGCAACGCCGACGCAGGTAGACTTTGCAGATGACCTGACGAACCAGCAGACTGTTATGAACCTCACCTGCGGTGATCGCCCCGGACTTCTCGCAGAAACCGGGCAGGCCTTACTTGAGCTGGGTGTATTTGTACGGATGGCAAAAATTGTCACCGTCGGCGAACGTGCCGAAGATGTTTTTTGTATCACGGACAAAGATGGCCGGCCGCTGTCGGCAGAATTGCAGGATGCACTGCGCGCTTCACTGCTGGCGAATACCGATGACAACCCGACCGGTGTCGAAGACGAGTAGTATTAGCCTGCCGATGCATTGAAAAGCTTAACGGGACTTAAATGGACACTATAAAGGACCTGATTGAAACCACTTTCGATCAGCGACAGGAACTAGATCTTGGCAGCCCGTCTGCCGAGCTACGGGATGCTATACATACAGCTATCGAATTGCTCGATAGTGGTGAAGCGCGCGTAGCCGAGCCGACAGATTCCGGCTGGCAGGTAAACGAGTGGCTAAAAAAGGCGGTACTGCTCTACTTTGCAACGGAATCCAACGAGAAGATCAGTGGTGGCTTTAGCAATTTCTTTGACAAAGTCCCGTTGAAATTTGCCGGCTGGGACGAGCAGCAATTCGCCGCTGCCGGCGTACGGGTCGTGCCGGATGCGATCGCACGCAAGGGATCTTTTATCGCCGGAAATGTCGTCCTGATGCCCTCGTACGTAAATATAGGCGCCTACATAGACAGCGGGACGCTGGTGGATACCTGGGCAACGGTCGGAAGCTGCGCACAAATCGGCAAGAACGTGCACCTATCCGGGGGCGCCGGCATAGGCGGTGTACTGGAACCACTGCAGGCCACACCCACGATTATCGAGAACGATTGCTTTATCGGTGCCCGTTCCGAAATCGTTGAGGGTGTAATTGTCGAAACCGGTGCAGTCATTTCCATGGGCGTCTATATCGGTCAGAGCACCCGGATTTATGACCGCGAGAATGATGAAATCCTCTATGGGCGGGTTCCGGCAGGCTCAGTTGTTGTGTCTGGCAGTCTGCCATCGAGCACCGGCAACTGCAGTTTGTACGCCGCAATCATCGTCAAACGCGTAGATGCCAAAACGCGCGCCAAGGTGGGTATAAACGAACTCCTGAGGGAAAGCTGAGGACGTGATTACCATTTACGGCATGCCTGAAGCAACCAATCAGGCTGCCGGTTCTCGCACACCCTGCCGTCATGAAAAGACCCGTAGTGGACAACGGTGTTAATGTGCGTCTCGGATATGATGAGGCCGGGTAGAAACGGCAGTTTTTTTTGACTGGTAAATAAGAATGAGCACCACCGTCGATTTTGCGATCGAACTGATCGAGCGGAAGTCGGTTACACCGGAGGACGGCGGCTGCCAGCAACTTATAGCTGAAAAACTGGCACCCGCCGGTTTCCGGATAGAGCATCTGCGCTATGGCGATGTTGACAATCTGTGGGCGCGGCGCGGCGATGCCGGACCGGTCTTCTGTTTCGCAGGCCACACCGATGTGGTGCCACCCGGCCCGGACGAAGACTGGGGAAGCGACCCCTTTCAAGCGGAACGCCGCAACGGGATGCTTGTGGGACGTGGCGCTGCAGACATGAAAACCGCGCTTGCGGCAATGGTAGACGCCACCACCGAATTTGTGGGCGAAAACCCCGATCACAAGGGCTCTATCGCATTCCTGATCACCAGCGATGAAGAAGGACCGGCCCAGCAGGGCACCAAGGAAGTAATAAAGACCCTGGATGAACGTGGCGAAGCTATAGACTGGTGCGTCATCGGTGAGCCCACCTGTACAGCGGAACTTGGAGACGCCGTCAAAGTCGGCCGGCGTGGCTCGCTGAGTGGAATGCTCACCGTGCACGGCGTCCAGGGCCACGTTGCGTACCCGCACCTTGCCGACAACCCCATCGAGCGTTTCGCGCCTGCGCTGGCCGAGCTTTATGCACTGAAGCTGGATGACGGCAACGAATTTTTTCCGCCATCGAGCTTCCAGGTAGTACAACTGGAAAGTGGTACGGGTTTTCCCAATGTGACGCCGGGCGAGCTGTACACACGGTTTAATTTTCGTTACTCAACAGAGTGGGATCACGAACGCATCAAGGTCCACGTGGCCGAAATACTGGACAAGCATGGCCTGAAGTACACCCTGGACTGGCATCTTTCCGGTGAGCCGTTCCTGACGGAAGGCGGATTACTGATACCGGCTGTTCAGGAAGCCGTGCAAACAGTGACGGGCGTGAAGCCTGAACTTTCAACCACGGGTGGCACATCAGACGGTCGCTTTATCTCACCTGCCGGCGCAGAGGTTGTCGAGTTTGGCGCGATTAACGCGAGCATTCACAAGTCCAACGAAGAAATCCCGCTGGACGACATTGACCGCATGCGTGAGACTTATAAGGAAATCCTGCGCCGCATGCTCTAGCAGCCTCTTGAAACCCTCAGGCGGCACGATCCGGCGTTAAGAATCGACTCACAATGCTCATGTACCGGCGTGCACACTCCGTGCTGGACAGGATGTCCGAATGCCGCGCGACAGGCAGGAGCCTAAGTGTCGCGGCGCGCAGGGACGCGCGAGAGCGACGAGCCCAGGGATGGAATTTGCGTGTATTCGGACACGCTATCAACAAGTCGCGTAGCGACTCAATCTGACCGCAGGTCAGGGGAGCGGCCTTGCCAATCCTTGCCTTGCCTTGTCTCGCACTCGCCTGAGGGCTTCAACCAACCGCTAATTTTCTGTCGGTCAATTGCGCAGATTGATGACTATTCCATAGATGCCGAGCGCTGCGACTGTAATCAGCACCCAGGCAGGCATGCTAAGCCCCAGGAATGACCAGCTTATTTTTGCGCACTCACCCGACCCGCTCAGCACGGTTGATAACACTTCGGTCAGGGGAAATGCATCCAGCATGAAATCAAGTCCGGGGCCGCAGGCAGGAACCTTATCGGGAGGCAGATTCTGTAACCAGACATGTCTTCCGGCAACCCCGATGCCGGCTGCGGCCGCAATTGCAATCAGTGCCACATATATACGGGATCCGGTTCGGCCCGGGTTATGCAGGCCGGCGACGAGGAACAACATGCCCAGGGCTATAACCGCAACTCGCTGGAATATACACAGGGGACATGGCGCCAGTTCAAGCTGATACTGCGCAAACAGCGCGTAAGCCATCAATCCGGCGCAACAGGCAAAGCCCAGCAGGTTAAGTGGCCTTTTGCTCAGCATGGCGCTCATCAATTCAATTCGACAAAGGCTTCACGAATCATTGCGTCACATTCTCTCTTACGTAGTTTGGCAAAGCATCCATAGCCTGGACATACTCTCCGGCCCGATACTGATTTCCGGCTATAGCAAGCACACTGGTTGCCGAAGGCCACGTATCCGGCAGTACCTCATCTATAAGGCTGCGGTTTCGTTCCAGCATGTCGGGCCAGGCGTCCCAGCCCGGCCCCGCCGCAATGAAATTACCCTCAGATTGCAGCAGAAGGAAATCTGCCGGATCAACAAGCTGATCAGCCTGCAGTAAGGTGGGTAAGCCCGGCATTCCGGTCTTGTAAATCCCCATATACGCCTCACCCATCCGGGCATCCAGACAACTCGCAACAGGCCTGCCACCGGCCGCCGGGGCGGCGCCCGCCGCTATCGCCGCCAGGCTGGATACTCTGCAAACAGGCAGGTCCTGAGCATACGCAAGCGCCTGTGCAACACTGGTGGCAACTCGCACACCGGTAAAACTCCCGGGGCCGCAGCCGAAGGCAATGCAGTCAAGATCGCCCGCCCCCAACCCTGCCTCCGCCAGCAGGGAAGCAATCTGATGGTAAATCAGTCTCGAGCTGCCTTGTTTATCACTGAAAGTTCGTTGCATTTGTTCTGCGCCATCGCAAACCGCCACGGAACCCTGACTGGTCGCAGTCTCGATTGCCAGGCAGCGAAATGCCTCGTTCACGACCGGCCCCCGTCACGCAGAAAATTTTCGGCATCGAGCGAATCCCGCGTAACCGGAAACGGCGGCAGCGAATCGAGGAAATGACGACCGTAATTACGGCTCGTCAGGCGCGGGTCGCACACGACCACTACCCCATGATCGGTCTCATCACGTATCAGGCGACCGACACCTTGTTTAAGCGCCAACACTGCCTGGGGCAACTGGTAATCCTTAAACGGCTGACCCCCCTGCTCGCTTATGGCCGCCAGCCGCGCTTTAAGCATCGGGTCGCCCGGTGATGCGAACGGCAATTTGTCTATGGCCACCAGTACCAGCCGGTCACCGCGCATATCGACACCTTCCCAGAAGCTGGAGGTGCCCAGCAACACGGGCTTATCGAGTTCCGCAAACTGTTCCAGAAGTTTTGACCGCGGTGCTTCACCCTGCACCAGTAAAGGGTAATCACAATCTTCCCGGCCACGCATGATCTGCGCCGCTTCCCGCAATGCACGGTGGCTGGTAAACAACAGGAATGCGCGCCCGTCACTGGCGGCGACCAGGGGCAGCAATTGCTGCATGACCAACTCCGTGTAGTTGGCTGAAGCTGGCTCCGGAAGCTTGTCAGGCAGGTACAACAAACCGCTGGTGGCAAAGTCGAAGGGGCTGACAATCTCGAGCGTGATGGCATCCGGCAATCCCATGCGCATCAGGAAATGACTGAAATCGCCACCGACCGCGAGCGTGGCCGATGTAAATACCCACGCACATGACTGGGCAGCAAGCAGGTTGTGCAGACTTGCCGAAAATTCCACCGGGGTGTAATTCAGCGTGAACCCGGCCCTTGTCAGGCCGGTCCAGCGCAGTCCTGCGGATTCATCCGCGCGGCTGATCTGTTCGATACTTTCTATGCAGGCACAGGCGCGCTCCCGACAACGCTTGAGACCTGACATCGATTCATCGATACACTCGTGCCAGCCTATAAGGTCATCAAGGCAGGCAACTACATTATCGAGTTGCCGGAAACTCGCCGCATTCATTTCATCCCACAAAATATTGCTCGCATCTGCGGGCAAATTCAGCCGCAGGTCTTTAACGGCTTTGACCAGCCTGTCAACGAACGGACCCACCTCCTGATCCGCCGGGAAAGCCGCCAGCGCCTCGGCGCGGATATCAGCGGCCAGGTCGAGGAGTGACCGGCTGCCAAGGCTTACGTTAAAGAAATCCTGCGCGATATCGGGAAACTGATGAGCCTCATCGATGACCACAGCTTCGCAGCCCGGCAACAACTCACCGAAACCCTCTTCCTTGAGCGCAAGATCCGCGAGTAACAGGTGATGGTTAACGACGACAATATCCGCACTGAGCGCAGCCTGCCTGGCGGAAACGACGTAGCAACGATCGTAAAACTCGCACTGGTTACCGAGGCAGTTTTCCAGCGTTGACGTAACCCGCGGCCAGACAGCCGCATCTTCCGGAATTTCCTCGACCTCGACACGGTCGCCTGTCCTGGTCGCGAGGCTCCAGCGGGCGAGCACCTGGAGCTCGACCGCATGCAGTTTGTCCTGCGGCTGTAGCTGCTCCCTCGCTGCCTGGAGGCGATGCAGGCACAGGTAGTTGGAGCGGCCTTTCAGTTGCACAACGGTCGCCGGTCTGCCCAGCGCGCTGGTAACGGCGGGCAGATCGCGATAGAAAAGTTGATCCTGCAAGGTCTTGGTACCCGTAGACAAAACGACCCGCTTACCCGATAACAAAGCCGGAACTAGATATGCGAGGGTTTTACCCGTACCGGTACCCGCCTCAACCACGAGCTCCGCACAGTCTTCGATCGCCGCCGCAACAGCCACAGCCATGTCGGCCTGCCCCGCCCGCGGTGCATAGCCGTCCAGGCAACGCTCCAGGGGGCTATCGATGCCGAACAGCTCGCTGATGTTCTGAAACTCGTCGGTTGCCGCCAAAACCATAAGATACTCTGTTCTAAACTCTGAAAAACCAATAACTTGCAATCTAATACTTAGTCATGACTTAAAGGCATCTTTTCCGGCCCTGGTCGCCTAGTACCGTGCATGAACTCCGAACAGGCGCCGGCCCGTAAGCGCGCCGCTGACTCTTGCAGCCATGACTATACCCGTCTGTATAATACGCAACCCCCGGCTTGGGGGTTCACGATCAATAAACCACATAAAAACACACATTCTCCTGATTAACTGAGATGCAAAGCAGTCGGTTTACCGGCAGAGGGATGCTATGACAACGCAAAACGAGGCTCTCCGGCAATGGATTGAGGAAGTAACTAATCTGACTACACCCGAGTCTGTCTATTGGTGTGATGGCTCCGAGGAAGAGTACCAACGACTTATCCAGGAAATGCTGGGCACGGAAACCCTGCTGGAACTCAACCAAAATACGTATCCCAATTGCTTTCTGCATCGTTCCGACCCAACAGATGTCGCGCGGGTTGAGCACCTTACCTTTGTTTGCACTGAAAATCGCGATGATGTCGGCCCCAACAATCACTGGATGAACCCGGCCGAAGCGCATGAAAAAATGACAGCGCTCTACGCAGGCTGCATGAAAGGTCGCACCATGTACGTCATTCCTTATTGCATGGGGCCGATCAATTCCCCCTATGCACGCTGTGGTGTAGAAATAACAGACAGCCCTTATGTCGCGGTGAACATGCGCCATATGACCCGGATGGGTAAAGATGCTTTGGCGCGCATCGAACGCGAAGGCCAGTTCGTTAAAGGCCTGCATTCCATTGGCGAACTCGATCCCGAGCGCCGCTTTATTATGCATTTCCCCGAAGAGCTGCTGATCCAGAGTTACGGCTCAGGCTATGGCGGTAATGCCTTGCTCGGCAAGAAATGTCATGCCCTGCGAATAGCGAGCTGGCAAGCGCGCCAGGAGGGCTGGCTTGCAGAGCATATGCTCATCGTTGAAATCGAAAGTCCCGAAGGCGAGAAGCACTATATCGCGGCGGCATTCCCGTCGGCGTGTGGCAAGACGAACCTCGCCATGCTTATTCCGCCGGATTCCCACAAAGGCTGGAAAATTCGCACGATCGGTGACGATATTGCGTGGCTGCACCTTGATGCCACAGGAAGGTTGCGTGCAATAAATCCTGAGTCAGGTTACTTCGGCGTCGTACCGGGTACCAACGAAAAGACGAATAAGAACGCATACGATTCCATCAGTCACGACACCATCTTCACGAACGTGGGTACCACCAGCGAAAACGAACCCTGGTGGGAAGATAAAAAGAACGGCGAACCCAGCACCGACTGGAAAGGCAATCCTTACAACCCTGAGAACGGGCCGGCTGCGCACCCGAATTCGCGCTTCACGGTGAGCGCCAGTCAGAACCCCTGTTATTCGCCGCTCGCCGAAGACCCTGCCGGAGTGCCCATCAGTGCGATCGTGTTCGGCGGACGCCGTCGCGAGCTGGCGCCGCTTGTTTATCAAAGTAAGAACTGGAAGCATGGTGTCCTGGTCGGCGCGGGCTGTGCATCGGAAACCACGGCTGCAGCAACCGGCGACGTCGGGGTTGTGCGCCGCGATCCAATGGCGATGAAACCCTTCTGCGGATATAACTTTGCCGATTACTGGTCGCACTGGCTCAGCTTTGCGGAAAAATCCGACAACCTGCCGCTGATTTTCCACGTTAACTGGTTCCGCCAGGACAGCAACGATAAATTCCTTTGGCCAGGTTTTGGTGACAATCTGCGTGTGCTTCGCTGGATCATTGATCGCTGCGAGAATCGCGTAGATGCGCGGGAAACTGCGATTGGTTACCTGCCCAACCCATCCGATATCGACACGGCCGGCCTGGATATTGACAGCGCAACCATGGACAACCTGTTACACGTCGATACCGACCAGTGGCGCGAGGAAATCACTACTGTCGGGTCATATTTCGACGAGTACGGCGATCGCCTGCCGGGTGAACTGCGGGCGCAACAGCAGAAAGTACTGAGTGCGCTGGGTTAGGGAACGGGGAAACGTATTACGTGATAACCGTGAACGTTACGAGCTGATCTGGAAAAACTAGAAAAAATAGGGCCGGTACGCTTCGCGTACCGGCCTGTTTTCTTTTCGGCCTATAAACAGCGTCAGGATTCTTCTTCGTGGGTGTACTCGACGGCCAACGGAGTCCCACGTGCGGCAACCCTACCGAGCCCAATCAGGCCGCTGCCGGATAGCTGGGCGCTGTCTCGGCGTATGTAAACTTCTTCCCCATCATCACGCTGCACGAAAGTTCCGTTGGTACTTTCGTCAACCAGCATGAAGCGCGTCTTGTTGAGTTCTATACGCGCATGAATGCGGGAAATCAGGTTGCCCTTGATCGTGACATCGTTGTCATCCGCACGTCCGAGCGTGACGCTCCGGGTGCCTTCCGATGAAAGCTTCATCTCGTTGCCCTGGAACTTAAGCACGATCTGCCCGGGATTTTTGCTCTGGGTGTCTCCCCAATCAATCTTCGGCAACACGCTGGTAGCTTCTTCCGGCTGCCACAGTACTTCATACAGCGCGACCTCATCGGATTGTCCGCGCAGAGTGGCCACCCCGATCTGGCGCACGACCGATTGCCAGTCTTCGTTCAGCAGTTCAACCGTGCTGGCCGTGGTAATAATCTGGCCGGCCTTCGCCTGTGATGTCATGCGATTTGCTGTGTGCACGGCGGCGCCGAAGATATCCCGCTGCTCCACAACGACATGGCCATAATGACAGCCAATACGTATAGACACGCGTATATCATCCCGACCGGAAAAGTTGCCGCTGGTGATTTTCTGCTGCATCTGGCTGGCAGCGTGCATGGCGTTGTCGGCCGACGCAAAGGTCGACATGACCTCATCGCCCATGGTCTTGATGACCTCACCGTCATGATCGGCCGTTGCCTCCTTCATGCAATCGACACACTTATGCACGGTTTCACGGGCCCCATCGTCACCCAGGGACTCATAGAGCTGCGTACTACCGACAACGTCGGCAAAAATAATGGCAAGTTCCCTGTCAGTACCCATGCTCAGGACGCACGCTACCTACGGCAATATTGAATGAAGATTATACGGCACGGCCCGCAGCCATATGCCAGAACCAGCACAGCAAAATAAGGCTAAGCTCTATTTCTCTGCAACTATGTAGGCAATCCAGCCGGCATCTGCTTCGCCGCGCTCATCCGGTGTAAATACACCGTCGCCTTCGCCATCTTCATCAGTACCTTCCCAATAGACAGTCGGATTCTTGAAACCCGACTCCAACAACAATTCCTTGATTTCCGGAAGCGTCCACAATCGCCACGTGTAACTGAAAGCGCGCTTGATCTTGGACTTGTCCGGGAATTTAAAGTGTATGTGGCACTCCATCTCGCCCGTGACGGGTGAATAATGTGCCTGATCCCAGACGTAGGTAAAGTTATCGTACTTGGTCTTTTCCTTCATTTCCTCGAAGGCCTCATAACCGCCAAAGGCATCGAGGAAGATCACACCGTCCGGCTTGAGCGCCGCATGAATTTTGCTGAAATATTCGATCATCAGCGGCCGTGTCTGGAATATCCAGTAGCTGAAATTGAAGGCGCCGATGGTGTCTGCCTGTTCAGTCCGGACATCCATCACGTCGGACTGCATGAGGCGCACCCGGGCCTGCCGGTCCGGGTTCAGCCGGCCTACACGGTTTTTGCGGCCCCACTCGAGGACATCTGCATCGATATCCACGCCGATAGCAGTGTGTTCGGAACTGAAGCCCGTCCAGTAACAGGCTGCACTGGCAGTCCCGCAAAAATCTTCACGAAAACTCGTTGCCTCCCGGCCACGCAGGGACCTGAAAGTATCGCGCACGAAATTGCACTCTTCCTCGACATTCTGTACTGACTCTTCATACAGTTCATGAACGTCGGCACGTTCCGCCATCGTGGCGCCCGTTTTGGTTTCCTCCGACAAAATCTCTTCACTCCGCGCAGCCATGCATCTCTTCCTCTTATAAATAACCCACCGGATAAGCCGAATTGTATAGCCTTAAGCCCCCGATTGAACCCGCAAAGCACAATTAAAGCCGCAATGATTCCAGCAGCACATCCGGACCCGCATCCTTCCCGGTAACCGATTCGCTCAGGAAACGTCGCCAGGCCCGGGCGCCCGGCTGGCCCGCGTAAAGACCCAGCATGTGGCGGGTTATATGATGCAGGCGCGCCCCTTCCGCCAGGACCTTCTCTGCGTATTCGGCCATCTGCTCCACAATTTGATTCCGGTCCGGTGCGGTCCACTCCCGGCCAGCGGCCGGGTTCAGGAAACCCTCCTGCAATTTACACATCCAGTAAGGGTCGCTGTAGGCCTGCCTGCCTATCATTACGCCATCCGTATAAAGCAGGTGCTCGCGAACTTCACGACTGCTCCGAACGCCCCCGTTGAGGACGATACGAAGCCCGGGAAAATCCCGCGCTAACTTGTATACCAGCGGATAGCGAAGCGGCGGTATGGTGCGATTCTCTTCGGGGCTAAGGCCCGCGAGAATTGCCTTGCGGGCGTGCAGGATAAAAAGCTCGCAACCCGCAGCCGCCACTTCCGTCATAAATTCAGCGACAAATTCGTAGCTATCGTGGTCATCAATTCCGCAACGCGTTTTAACTGAAACCGGAATATCGACATTGTTTCGAATTTCTGTGACACAGGCAGCCACTACCTCCGGACGATCCATGAGGCAGGCTCCGAAATTGCCTGTCGCTACCCGGTCGCTGGGGCAGCCGATATTCAGGTTAATCTCGTCGTAACCGTGCTCCGCACCTGTGCGGGCGGCTTGCGCCAGCACTTCCGGATCGTTACCACCAAGCTGCAACGCGACCGGGTGCTCGGACTCGTCATAGGCCAGATGGCGCACAGCATCCCCTTGTACCAGGGCATGCGCCGTGATCATTTCGGTATACAGCCGCAGGTCGGGTGCCAGTAAGCGCAGCAGGTAGCGAAAATGGCGATCGGTACGATCCATCATCGGCGCGACCGATAGCAGGGTCGCCGCCGCCGGCGGTAGACTACCGGCCAACACCGGCGGCTCGGATCGCACGCTAGATCCCATCTGCAGTCTGGGCGATCAGCCAGGCAACGACCTCACGGGCCGCCTCGTCCGCGCTGCGGCCCTTTTCCAGCGCATCTTCATACGCCCGCATTTGCTGGTGTGCACTGGTGCCGCGCTCAAGGATAGACCAGGCGTGCTGCACTTCTGCCGTGCAGTCAAAAGCCTCGGCATCTTCTTCAATCAACTCAATTATTTCTTCCAGCAGGCGACTGAACTCGACCAGCTCGCCCTTCGCAAGGTCGAGCAAACCTTCATCGATACCGTAACGCATCGCGCGCCATCGATTCTCGTTAAGCAGCATCCAGTTGTAGCGCCGCCAGCTCTGGTTATCGAGTCGCAGCCTGTAGAGCGTGCGGAGGAGGCACCTCGTTATTGCGGCCAGGCAGACCGCATCATCGATATGTGTACACATATCGAATATTCGTGTTTCCAGCGTCGGGTAACGGGCGCTCGGACGCAGGTCCCACCAGATCATCGTTGCATCCTCGATAAGCCCCGCGTTAACCAGTACATCAATATGGCGCTGATACTCGGCGTAGCTCGTGAAATGCTCGGGCAGGCCGGTACGCGGCAGAGAATCGAAAATGGTGAGGCGGTAAGACTTCAGGCCGGTGTCCTGCCCCTCCCAAAACGGCGACGACGTACTCAATGCCAGCAGGTGGGGCAGAAAATAGGTCATCTGTGACATCAGATCGATACGCAGCTCGTCGTCGTCTATACCGACATGCACATGCATTCCGCAGATAACCATGCGACGCGCTGTCGCCTGCATCTGGGCCGCCAGGTTGATATAGCGGTCGCGCGGCGTTTGTTTCTGTTCGGCCCACAACGCGAAGGGATGTGTGGATGAAGCAATCGGTGCCAGCCCGTGCTCGTTGGCAACTTCCACGACCACCCGGCGCAACTGGGTCAGGTCCTGGCGCGCTTCTTCGGCCGAGTGACACTTGCGGGTGCCGACCTCGATCTGGGAGCGCAGCAATTCGCGGGATACCTGCTCGTCGCGCTGGCATCGTTCACGGCATTCGGACAACAGAGAGGGTGGCGGATCGATGGCAAGGTCCATCGTCTCCAGGTCAACCAGCAGATATTCCTCTTCGATTCCGAGAGTAAAGCTTGGCTTCTGCATCATCGGTTTTCACCCCGGCAGACGGTTAAGAAAAAATAAGCTGAACTGTTCCGACTCACCTACTGCTGCCCCGCGCGATGGGTATACAAAGTGGAATCGGCCAATATGCCCCGCAACGCGCCTGCCAGTATTCCGGCCCACTCGTCGACACCCCCGGGAACTGTAACAAGGTCCTGCCTGATTTCGATCCCGACGTGCGGCAGGCCTTCGGCTTCGGCATGATGGTCGAGCGTGAAATCGGCCTTATGCCTTCCCGAGTACGGTTCGTTATCGCCAACCATAATTCCCTTCTCGTGGCCGAAGTATTTCATGAAGGGCGCGGAGATACGATTGTCCTTGTCCCAAAGCGCACCGATATGCCAGGGACGCATCACACCTTCCAGTTCCGGCGTAAAACTGTGGATCGAGATAACGGCAGGTGCGGCGAAAATCGACTCCAGCTTGCATAGCCGATCACGAATAGCGTGGTGGTAGGGCCAGTAGTAAGTATCTGCCCGATGTTGCCGGTCGCTTGTGGTCAGCCCGCTGTTACCCGGTACGGAGACACCATCACTGGTTTCCGGAAATGCAGTTGGATCATCGAGATGCCGGTTGCAATCGACAACGAGCCGCGAAACCCCCGCAAGCAGCGCCGTAACCCCCAGTTCCTTAGCCAGCGCCCGGGCCAGCGGGCCAGCGCCAATATCCCACGCGATATGGTCCCGCAGGTGCTCCGCTACGACACCCAGATCACCGAACTCTGCAGGTATAAAACAGCTTGCGTGGTCGCAAACGATCAGCACCGCGCTTGCCGGGTTGCCCTCCAGAATGACATGCTCGCCCTGCTCCATATTTGTGTCAGCCTGGGCCTCGTTAGGTGTGACACCATTAATGTTGGCGAGAGCCCGATTCCCAGTCAACCCTTTGCCCGCATTTGCTAAAGTAACCGGATTGAAAGGACACTAGCGGCCCCTTCACCAGAATAACCGAACCGGAATGAAAACCAACCTGGAGAATCAATAATTATGGCATCCGGCAGTATTCTCGTTACCGGTGGTGCCGGTTATATAGGCAGCCATGTCGTTGGCCAGCTCGGAGAGGCCGGCGAACAGGTAGTTGTGCTGGACAACCTGTCTACCGGTTTTCGTTCCGCTGTTTTGCACGGTGAACTGGTCATAGGCGAAACCGGCGACAAAGAACTTGTCGACAGAATTATCCGCGAGCACGATATCGATACCATACTGCACTTCGCCGCACACACGATCGTGCCGGAATCGGTCGAGAATCCGCTTAAATACTACGGCAATAACACCTGTTCCAGCCGCAACCTGCTGGAATGTGCCGACCGTGCCGGCATAAAGCATTTTATTTTTTCATCCACGGCTGCCGTGTATGGCATTCCGGAAAGCGGTGCTGCCGACGAGAATTCTGCAACCGCCCCCATTAACCCCTACGGCAGCTCCAAGCTCATGACGGAGTGGATGCTGCGCGATCTGAGTCTGGCAACTGATATGACGCACGTCGCGCTCAGGTACTTTAATGTGGCCGGCAGCGATCCTGAATGCAGGATCGGACAGTCCACCCCCAACGCAACCCTCCTGACCAAGGTAGCCTGCGAAGCCGCTGTCGGTATACGTGACAAGGTGTATATCTTCGGCACCGATTACGACACGCCCGACGGCACGGGTCTGCGCGACTACATACATGTAGACGACCTGGCCCGGGCACACCTCGACGCGCTGGGCTATCTCCGCGATGGGGGCGAATCAACAACCCTTAATTGCGGTTACGGCCATGGTTACAGCGTCAGGGATGTGCTGGCCGCTGTGGAGAAGGCTAACGGTGAATCACTCGATATCATCGAGTCACCCCGGCGCGCCGGCGACCCGCCCATCCTGATCGCGGTAGCCGACCGGATCCAGGAAGTACTCGGCTGGCAGCCACAACACGATGACCTCGACTTTATAGTCCGGACATCACTGGCCTGGGAAAAACGCCTGCTGGACAAGCCGGCTGACTAGCCGCAAAAACATGGCAGTTATTCTGTGCCGGCCTGCTCTTTCGCTATTTTTATTTTGTATTTTTCCAGAAGGTCGTAAAGCGTTGGGCGGGTAATGCCCAGCATCTTGGCCGCTTTGGAAATGTTGCCGGCCGCGTGCACCAGGGCACGTTGTATCGCTTCCGTTTCTGACTGTCGGCGCACCTCGCGCAGATTCAGGGTTGGCGGACTGGCATCGGCATCCGCGAGCCCCAGGTCGTCGGCGGTAACCTGCTTGCCTTCCGCCATAATAATTGCACCCTTAATCTTGTTTTCCAGCTCGCGCACATTTCCCGGCCAGCGATAATTCTGAATCGCGTTCTGGGCATCAACACTGAACCCCTTGAAACTCCTGCCTTGCTGACCGGCAAAATTTTCCAGGAGACTGCGTGCCAGGATGATCCGCCCGCCCTTGCGCTCCCGCAACGGTGGAATGTCAATGGTTATCTCGCTGATGCGGTAGTACAGGTCCTCACGGAACCGGCCTTCCCTGATCGCATCTTCCAGGTCCTGGTTAGTTGCGCACACAACCCGGACGTCAACGCTGATTTCTTCACGGCCGCCTACCCGCTCAACGACGCGCTCTTGCAAAAACCGGAGTAGCTTCGATTGCAATGCCAGCGGCATGTCACCAATTTCATCGAGAAACAAGGTGCCGGTATCGGCAATTTCAATTCGGCCGGGTGTCTGTTTAACCGCGCCCGTAAATGCGCCCTTCTCGTGGCCAAAAAGTTCACTTTCGAGCAGGTTATCCGGGATAGCCGCGCAGTTGATCGCAACGAAGGGTCGGTCAACACGTTCGCTTAATGAATGAAGCGCGCGGGCAAGTAACTCCTTGCCCGTACCGCTCTCGCCGAGCAGCAAGGTTGTGGCATTTGTCGGCGCTACCTTCTCGACCATGCGGCAAACCTCGAGCATCTTTTCGCTGGCGGCGACGATGCCATCCAGTGGTGAGGTGCTTTCCTGCCGCAGCAGTCGATGATTCTCCTGCTCCAGTCCGAACATCTGGTAGGCGCGTTCGACGATGAGCTGCAGAGTCTCGGTCTCTACCGGTTTCTGGTAAAAATCATAGGCACCGAGGCTGACAGCGCGCAGTGCGTTCTCCTGGTCACCATGGCCGGTAACGATAATAATCTTGGTATCCGGCGCAATGGCCAGCGCCTCTTCCAGCGTGGCAAGCCCCTCGCCGACGCCTTCCGGGTCGGGTGGCAGGCCGAGATCCTGCAATACCACGGGTGGCTCGTGCCGGCGCAACTGTGCAAGCGCCGACTCGCGGTCTTCGGCCACGATGACTTCGTAGTCCTCGAAACACCAGCGCAACTGACTCTGCAGTCCCGGGTCGTCTTCTACGACTAACAGTTTTCTCTTTGGCTCACTCAAAGGTGTCGCGGCCCCTTGCCAGCCTCGGACCTGCCGATGCTGCTACCGAGTGTAACGATTTCCGACGGGTGGTGTAACGATTTCCGACGCATACTATCCGGCATGTTCTTCTGTTTCCGCCGCACCCACAGGCAGGCGGATATCGATCGTGGTACCGGCGCCCGGTTTCGAACTGACCTGCATAAGGCCTCCCGACGAAACGATGAAGGATCTGGCCTGGTAGGCGCCGATTCCCATGCCTCGGCTGCCTTTAGTTGTATCGAAGGGCTTGAACAAACGATTCCGCACAAAATCCTCCTCCATACCGCAGCCATTGTCGCGAACGCTGATGCATGCGTTCGATCCCGACATGCTGAGATCCACCGTGATGTCTCCGTCATCATCCGTCGCTTCCTGGGCATTGCGAATGAGATGGGCAATTACGGTGCTTAACCGCTCCGCGTCTATATGCGCCTCGATATCCTCGCTGCCGTTCGTGAATGCCGGCATCGGAGAGCGCCCTTCACATTTGTGCAGCGCTTCCCGGATGCACATCGCCAGGTTGACGGTCCGGCGCGGACCGCTCGCATCGCCGGTCTGCAATTGCTGCAAAAGCTTACTCATGCGTGCAACCGAATTATCGATCGTGGCCATAGCATCTTCGAAGAAATCCGGATTGTTCTTGTGCTTTGCCGCGTTTTTAACCATCAACGACTGCTGTGCAATCAGGTTCTTCAGGTCGTGCATAACGAATGCGGTCAGCCGGTTAAATGCTTCAAACTGCTTTGCCTCGGCAAGCATTCGATCCGCTTGATACTGGGCAAGGTGGGCCGCGACCTGGCGCCCGGAAGTACGCAGAAGGTCGATTTCTTCAAAGGTCAGCCTGAAGGCCGAACTGGACTGAAACAGGATTACGAAACCGATAACAGTCTCATTACTGATTAGCGGCACGATGAGTAAACTGTCGGGAAAGTTTTCCAGCCACTGCGGGCGAACCAGGCCCGGGTACAGTTCGGGTTTACGGTTCAGTTCGGCAGTATCGAGTATCCACTGCCGGTCGCGCATGAAGATGATGACCGGATCATTCGGATCAACTGTGATCTCCGGTGCGAGCTTGGTGTTCCAGGCTTCGGCGCAGACAAACGGCGCATCCTCACCCATGCGCATCCATAACACACCCGCCGGACTGCTGACGATTTGCGCGAGCGCCTGGATCGCCCGTTCCGGCAAAGGGCGTTCCTGCCCGGGTGAAGCCAGGGTATCGATGAGCCGCAGCCATTCCTCGCGATAGTCATAACGAAACGGCAAAAAATGTTTACTGACGAATACACGTAGCTGGGCACGCAGGCGTTCCGAAAACAGGACCAACATTAATACAAGCCCTAAAACTGCAACGTATGCAGGCCCGGCCCAGGAAGAGGTCCCGGCGTCGAACGAGCGGAACAACGGAATTCCTGCGACCAGGAGCAACAACACCGCGCCGGCCCCCATCAGTCGCGGTGCGTATATCCGGGCCTGGGGTGAAACAAATTTAGCGAGTGACCACTGCGGATTGCTGTGCACGCAGTAAGCCAGTAACGCCGATCCTACGACAAGGCCCGCGATCCTGATTGTAACCAGCCACTCCGGTGCCGCCGGCACGAGCAGCATGACTGCGTACATGTAACTTTGCATGCCGACGACCAGGACGGCTGCGAGACAAATACTTCTGAGCGCTGCATGCGGCTCTACGGTCGCATCGCCAAACAATTGCGCGGTCAGAACAAAACCCAGCAGGCTCAGAACAAGTATGCTGAGCGGCAGTACCTCTGCGAGAGGCAACATCGGCTGCAGCCCCTCGGGGGCCAACACCGAAGCAGCTGCCAGCAATACAACCAGCAGCCAGGCCCAGCGTACACCCCGGCGCACCAGTTCCGGCATCGACTGCAGATACGGACCCCGCAGCATTCGCTCCAGCAATCCGAACCAGCCGAGCAGCAGTATGAGCTCAGCGAGAAAGGCACCGGCAGCACTCAGTCCCGCGTTATTAGGCACCAGCCCAAACCACGCGGACCAGACCGCACCCGCCAGGGCGATACTAAGAAACTGGATACGGAATATTGAGCCGGCCCCGGCCACGAGCACGTAAGCGAACAAAAGTAAGCTCGCGCCCGCGACCGCCATGTAGGGAAATACCCAGCTCAACCCATTGCTACCCTAAAAATAACCCTTAACCCGCCAGATCGACCTGCCGTACAAGCCGGATGCAGGACGATGCTGCATTTTCACATACAGGACATATGGTTACAAAACATAGATAGCTTTGAATCTGAATAATGACCGGCGCTTAAATCCAGCGAATGAAAACGACTCCAGCGCCCGATGTGCGTAGCTTTCAGCCGGCACGAGCTTCCTTGACAGCCTATAGGCCCTAAAGTAGAGTCTCGCCGCGACGTTGCTCGGGGCTATAGCTCAGCTGGGAGAGCGCTTGCATGGCATGCAAGAGGTCGGCGGTTCGATCCCGCCTAGCTCCACCATTTAACTAGTTTTTTACGCTTCGTCCCCATCGTCTAGAGGCCTAGGACACCGGGTTTTCATCCCGGCAACAGGGGTTCAAATCCCCTTGGGGACGCCATACAACAAAAAGCCCACCTTCACGGTGGGCTTTTTTTGTATTGGGCGCCCCCAAGGGAATCTGAACCCCAGAGCGACAGGCAGAAGACCTAACCCCCCCCGTTCGACAGCACCCGCAATCGTTCAGCTTTTCGCAGAGATACTTATTATACGTGTCACGATAACGGCAAACGAAGACCGTGATTCCCGTACCGCAATTTGCGGGCCTACGGTTCCAGGATCAACTTACCGACAACCCCACCTTCTTCTACCAGGCGATGGCCTTCTGCCGCTTCGGCGAGAGGCAGCTTCTTGCCTATCAGCGGACGTATTTTTCCTTCGGCTGCCAACTGCAGGCAATCGCCCACTACATCTTTCGAGCCGGCATCCATGACACTGGACAGCACCTTCAGGCGCCGCATGTGGAGTTTCTTCACATCCAGCGGTACAACTCCACCCCCGTGGAAACCTACCGTGATAAGCCGCCCATTCATGGCAAGACTGTCCCAGGCGCCGGGCCAAAGATCAGGATCGCCGATATTTTCGAACACCACATCGACCCCGTGATTGTCGGTGATTTTCATAACTTCTTCCGCCAGGTTTTGGGTACGGTAGTTAACGGTGTAGTCGGCCCCCAGATCACGGGCCGCCTCAAGACGGTCTTCACCACCTGCGGCTGCGATGACATGGGCCCCTTTGAGTTTGGCGAATTGCACCAGGAAGCTGGCCAGTGCACCGGCGGCGCCCATCACCAGGGCCCATTCACCGGCTTTTAACTCGGAGGTATAGGTTTCGGAAAAAGCCGCAGCAGCATGGCGACAAATGACGGTTGCGTCAGCAAAAGGAATGCTGCTGGGTATGGTGCGCGCCTGGAAATCCGGCACCACGATATACTCGGCATAACCTCCGGGGGCAGTTATGCCGATTGGGCGGCTCAAACTGCAGCGTTTGCCCTGCTTGCAGTTATCGCACTTACCGCACCGGGCCATGCCTCGGATATTGACATGTTCGCCAATGCGGTTTTCGTCCACCCCCGAACCCACAGCCGTGATCTCCCCTGAAGGGTCCACGCCCATAATCAACGGTAATGTCGCACCGTGAGCAGAGTTTCCTGCCCGCGCATTCACATCGAAATTTCGATTAACAGAAACAGCGCCCACCCGCACCAGGACCTCGCCCTCCCCGGGATCCGGGGTGGGGACATCCTCATATTTCATGACATTGGGCGGACCGAATTCATGCACGACGATTGCCTTCATTTAGCTTCCCTTTTTCCGGAACCGCGTAAATCACCCACGGCTTATGCCTTTACAGGAGTACACAAAGTATACATTTTGAATATGCTAATGTAATTGGCCCCTGTTTTCCCGACTTTTCCATTACCTGGTGAAGAATACATCCGCAGGTCTAGGCGTCAGTGGATGCCTGCAGATCCTCCCCGTTTGTATACTGATAAGTTTACTTTCTGCTCCGGCATGTGTAGTATTGGTGAAGCAGGCAGCAACCATCCGGAGGCATTTGCTGCGATGGCTAAAGTTACCGATATATGCGGGCTTATCCTGAAAACACCGAAACTGGCACCATCCATTGAGTTCTATGAAAAGTGCTGGGGCCTGGAACGTATCGAACATCCTGGCACCGACACCATTTTCTTCAAGGGTGCCAGCAATGAACCATTTATCTTCGGTCTCGAACCCGGAGAACGCCGATCTGTTGCCATGATCAGGTTTACGCTGGACAGCGCGGCTGCTGTTGACTCGATGCATGACGATCTCAAGGCCGCAGACGTCGAGATTCTAAAAGCCCCGGACCTTTTGCAACTGCCCGGTAACTATTACGGCTTTCAATTCAAAGACCCCGACGGCACCCCGGTTGAACTCAGTACACTGGATGATGGTGTTCCGGCTGATACTCCCGGCGAAGGATTCCTTCCCCAGCGTCTGAGCCACATGGTACTCAACTCGCCAGACAACAGGGCGTTACGAGACTTCTATGTCCGGTACCTGGGCTTCGAACTGGCAGACTGGTACGCGAAAGATGCCTTCTTCTTTCTGCGCTGCAATGAGCAGCACCATTGCCTGGGGCTGGAAAAATGTGACAACTCATCCCTCAATCATGTCGCATTCCTCCTGGAGGACCTCGACGCCATGATGCGTTTCGCGGGCCGCATGGCCAATATGGGGATTACGCCCCTGTGGGGCCCCGGCCGTCACGGCCCCGGAGGCAACTGCTTCTGCTACTTCGAAGATCCTGCGGGATATGTCTTGGAAGCTACTTCCGAACTTATTTTCATACCCAGGGGCGACCAATGGACTCCCAGGGAGTGGCAACCGGGTCCGGAAAACGCCAACGTCTGGCTCACCGGCGGCCGTACCGAGCGAGCTATCCAGCTCATGTCGAACCACTGATGAAACGTAGTTCAACGGTCGGCCCCATCGCATCGAAGCTTGGAACCGAACTGCGGCCGTCGAGCCGCAGGAAACACCAGGCCATCGTTGATGCGGCGCGCCAGGTGTTCCTGGAACAGGGGTTTGCTTCCACGACCATGGATGCAATTGCTGCGTCCGCCGATGTCTCCAAGCGTACTGTTTACAAACACTTCGACGACAAACATGCGCTTTTCGCCGCAGTGGTTAAAATGCTCTGCGACAAAGTGGTTCCGCCCACACTGGATGAGCTCGATATCGAAGCATCTGAACCGGTGACGGTACTGGTCCGGCTTGCCAACCAGATTCTCAGTAATATTTATGCCAGTGAACAAATTGCCCTGTTGAGGGTTGTCGTCACAGAGTCGCAAACCTTCCCGGAACTGGGTTCCCTGATGTATGAACAAGTGGAAAATACGGAAAGTCTCATCCGCGACTACCTGCTGACTCAGCAAAAGAAAGGGGTAATCAATCTACCGGACGCGGACCTGGCGGCGCGCCAATTCATTGGCCTGATTAAAACGGATCTGCAACTTCAGTTACTGTTCGGACGCAGGAAGCGTGTCCATAAATCTGAGATCGAAAAAATTGCGCAAACTTCCGTCGAGCTTTTTCTCAACGGGGCCGCGGTCAGATAACCGGGTTGCACAACTCCCCCAAGCCTGAGATTTCTATCCGCACGGTATCGCCCGATTTCAGAAAGGTGCCGGATGGCATGCCGCAACCGGCCGGGGTGCCGGTGGCGATCACGTCGCCGGGGAACAGCGTCACGTGACGGCTCAGATAGGCTAGCTGTGCTTCGTAGCCAAAAATCATCTGGTTGCTGGACGAATTCTGCTTGAGCTCATCGTTAATCCACAACCTGATTTCGAGATTATTGGGGTCGACGACGGCAGCCCGCGGTGTGATCCATGGCCCCATGGGACAGCCCGTGTCCCAACATTTCTGACCTATCCAGTCAAACAGGAACGGGACATCATGCCGCTTGCTGTGATCCCGGGCGGACAGGTCGTTCAGAATGGTGAACCCCGCAACGTAATCCAGCGCATCGTCTTCGCTGACATTTCGAGCCTGCCGCCCTACCACCATGCCGATTTCCGCTTCCCAATCCACTTGCCCGGAAAAATCCGGCAGCCGGATCGAATCCCCGGGACCGATGACGGTGCCGCGACTTGTCTTAATGAAGAAATAGGGTTCCGTATTCTCGGGCGGTGGCGGTTCACCGGTCATTTCAAGCACGTGATCCCGGTAATTCGCGCCGGCACAGTAAAGTACTCCCGGATAAAGAATGGGCGCAGCCAGTTCAAGCTTGTCCAGCGGTTGCCCCGAGCCTGAATCTCCACGGGAAAACCCATCTGCCATATCCGTCAGAACCTTTTCTGCCTCCTGCCAGTTCTGAAGTATTTCCAGAACGGACTTGTATTGCGCATCCACCGGATACACCAAATCATCTATTTTCAGCCCGGGCAGCTCGGCGCCCGACGTGTCACGGAAAGTCAGCAGACGGAACATTTAGCTAATCCTTACGGCTGCGATCGCAGTCCTCAGCTCATTGAGTACGTCTGATCAGAAAAATCGATGGACACATTTACCCGGCCTTCGTTCACCTGCCAGCGCTGGATATCAAAACCAACGGCGCCGGCTTTGCAGAACGGATCGGCGGCTGCCAGTTGCTCGGCCTCTTCCCAGGAATCAACCCGGAAGACGGTCATACCCACACCCTGCTGACCATCCTTCCCGAACATCGGACCCGAGGCAAAAACCTTGTCCTGCTTTTCCAGGTCGATAATCCACTGGTAGTGATCGAGGAGTACCGGTGGTAGTTTGCCGGGGTCAAGCATTTTTCGTGTCATCACGAAGTATTGCCGCTGCAACATCTTCTCTTTTAATGCCTGCACTTCTGCGGGTATCTCAGCCATGTAAACTCTCCGGCAAAGTTTGCCGTTCAACTTTCTTTCGGTTTGTCCGTCGAAGCTGCTTCGAGCAATTCGATAACCGCGGCAATATCCTGATCACCCCGGCCCTCAGCGTCTGCAATTAGATAATACTCACGTGTCTTGTCCAGCAAAGGTGTCGCCGCACCCGCTTGCCTGGCCATTCCTGCTGCCCGGTCAAGGTAATGCGCCATGTGTCGGAATGGACCGGGCCCACTCTCAAAGTCCCTTGAAAGCATGACGGGCGCCTTGTTGGAAAATGTGACCGATCCGCCTGCGCTGGACCCGAGCACCTTAACGGCAGTGTCAGGATCGATACCAATCCGGGCGGCCAGGTTGAGCACCTCTCCGCCGACTGAATTGTGTATCGCAACCATCATGTTGGCGAGCAGCTTCATCTTGGTGGCGCTACCGAACTCACCCAGGTAGAAACATGTATCTGCCATGCCATTGAATACTTCTCTTAACCCGTTAACGCATTGTTCGTCGCCGGCCTGAAAAATTACCGCGGTCCGGTTCGCGACCATGAACGGCAAGCCACTTATCTCACAATCCAGCATGGCCACGCCCTGCTGCGCCAGTCGTTCGGCAGCCTGCTGTTTGGCTTCCAGGGCGTAACCGCTGATATCAATCACAACCTGGCCTTCCCGCGCCACTTCGAGCAGGCCGGTGATGGTGGACTCAAGGGCCGCGGCCGTGGGAAGGCTCTGAACGATGACATCTGCCTGCCGCCCCACATCCTGCACCGATTCGGCGAAGCGGCCGCCGGCTTCAACAAAGGCAGGATTCCCGACCAGGTCAAAACCGATCACGTCGAAGCCCGCCCGGAGCAGATTTTGCGACATCGGTGTGCCGATGTTGCCCAACCCAATAAAACCAATAGCGTTCATCGTGACTTCCCGACCGGATGACTCATTTACTTCGCCTCCTCCAGTTTGATTGTCTCGCTGACCATGGCCACTAGATCCTTCTTGGAGACTTTGCCGAATGGCGTCAACGGAAACTCCTCGACGATCTCCAGCCGCTCGGGCAATTTAAACTTCGCTATTTCATGGGAAAGAAGAAACTCCTTGAGCGCGTCCAGATCAAGAGCAGCACCCTCCTGAAGTATCACGTAGGCGCACATTTTTTCACCAAGAACCGCATCCGGCATTGCGACGCAGGCAACATTCTGCACACTGGCATGCGCCAGGATCAGATTCTCGATTTCCTCTGCAGAAATTTTCTCACCGCCGCGGTTAATCAAGTCTTTTTTCCGGCCTTCGACCATGTAGTTGCCGGAGGCGTGCTGCCGCATAAGATCACCTGAACGATAGAAGCCCTCGGGAGTGAACGCCCGGGCATTATGCTCCTGCGCGTTAAAATAGCCCCGCAGCGTATAGGGCCCGCGACAGCATAATTCGCCAACTTCACCGAACGATACCAGCTGGTCGTCCTCGCCCAGCAACATCATCTCATCGTCTTCGCAGATGGGTCGCCCCACGGTTTCCAGCCGGACATCCGGTGGATCATCCAGGCGCACGAACAGCAGCATGCCCTCTGCCATGCCGAAGTTTTCCTGGACGGTACAGTTCTCAAGAATTCGCTCCGTGAGCAGGCGGGTTTCAGGCTGCAGGCGTTGCCCTCCCGACTGGATCACGCGGACGGACGTGAGGTCATAGTTCGTCACGTCCTCGTCGTTCATCCACATAATCAGCAGCGCCGGCACCACGTGAATGTGGGTCACCCCGTACTGCTGAACCAACCCGAACACCTGCGCAGCGCGAGTGCTTGTGTGCAGCACGACCTTTGCACCCTTCAGCATGAATCCCTGCAGTCCCGGACACGCCAGGGGCAGGTTGTGGGCGATGGGCAATACATCCAGGAGCACCGAATCCCCGGTGATACCTGTGCAACTCGCCGCCAGCCTGGAATTGCAAACATAGTCGTTGTGAGACCGGGGGATTAACTTCGGAATACCCGTAGTGCCACCCGATAACAGAAACAGCGCCGGTTGTTCGGGATCGATTTGTTCTTGAATCGCCTGTATTTCTGCAGGATCGCGCCGGGCGGGTCGCGCGATGATTTCAGACAAAGACAGAAATCCCGCGGGCGCTTCCCCGAGAATGAATTTCAACCGCAGCGTATGATAATCCGCCTGAATGCGGTTCACTACATCGGTGAATTCACAGTCCTTTGCCCGATCGGCCGTAAAACTGGCAACCGCCCCGGAGAGTTCCACGAATTGTTTCAGCTCCCGGTAGCGGTGGGTAGGCAATGCCAGGATAGGCCGCACGCCGATCTTGTGGAGGGCGAAATAGGTATAGACAAACTCCAGGACATTGCCCAACTGCAACACAACGATATCGCCCGGTGCCAGGCCCTCGTCCAGCAGGTTTAGTGCAAGGTTCCCGGCACGTGCGTCGAGCTCCCGGTAGCTGACCTGGCTGTTTGCGTTACAGACTGCGATGCGCTCGGCATATTGCTCGCACACCTCGCCGAAAACGTCGGCGATAGTGCGATCTTCCCAGTAACCCTTCTCCCGGTAACGGCGGGCGAACTCCTCCGGGAAAGGTACGAATCCCTCGAGCATCCGGTTCGGCTCCTCGGTCAGGTCGTTCGGGCGAAACCACCGTCGATGACTATGGTTTCACCCGTCACAAAATTCATGTGTTCGACGAGCGTTAGCACCGCCTCGGCTACGTCTTTATCGGTGACACAGCGCGCCAGGGGCGTCATCTTTGCGCGACGATTCATTAGCTTGTCGTAGTTTTCCCCCAGCATCCTTTCCATCCACTCGCCTTCCATCCAGCCCGGCGCCACGGCGTTGACGCGAACCTTGGGGCCCAGCGCCAGGCAAAGCGCCTGGGTCATCGCGACCACCGCAGCTTTGGACGCCAGGTAAGGGAGCGGCTGCGCCCCCGGACGAAGCCCGACGATGGAAGCAGTGTTGACCATGCAGGGATCAACCCCGTTCATTAGCAGAGCTTTGGTGTGCTTGGCCACGAGAAACAGGCCGCGTACATTAACCGCCATCACCCGGTCCCACTCCTCGACACTAACCTGATCAAAATCTTTCGCCAGTGTTTCGATCGAGGTGCCTGCGTTGTTGCACACCACATCCAGGCGACCGAATCTGCTTTCCACTTCAGCCACCATGGCCTGGACGCCGGCCTCATCAGAAACATCGCACTGCACCAGCAATGTATCGGAGCCGGCAGCATTACAGGCGGCTACCGTAATATTGGCCGCCTCGGCACTCCGGCTGTAGTTGACAACGATGTTGTAACCAGCGCCCGCCAGTGCCTTTGCGACTTCCGCACCAATTCCACTGGAAGATCCGGTAACCAGGGCAACCCGTCGCGTGTCTGTCATGTGATCACACCGGTCATTATCAAAAAGTATACTGGTCAGTTTACATGGATATCAAGTCCAAGTAAACTTGCCCGTTGAAAGCCAGCCTTGTACCGTTTGTGTACAGGCGCCATTGCTATAGGTATTTCGAGCATCATGCGTATCATTGACCTGCACTGCTATCCCAATACCCAGAAATGGATCGACTGCCAGGGGCCCTACGTGGAAGCCCTGGCAGATTACTGGGGCCGGGAGTGGGCGGCTAAAACCGAGGAAGAAGTCATCGCCGAATTCAGGGAATTCAACGTCGATGTGCTGCTGGTCGCGCTGGATCTCACGACGACCATCGAAACGCCCCCCTGCGACAACGACTACGTGGCCGGCATGCGGGACCGTCACGACTGCATTATCCAGGCATGGGGGGCACTGGAACCGGGCCTGGGCAAGGCCGCAATCGACGAAGCGCGGCACGCAGTAAACGACCTGAACATGATCGGCTTCCACTTCCATCCGATCATGCAGCACATCCGGGTGAATGATCAGCGCTACTATCCCCTGTGGGAGGAGATCAGCGCTCTCGGGGTACCCGTTATGATTGACGTGGGGATGACCGGTATGGGCGCCGGCATGCCGGGCGGTCTCGGCGCCAAAACCCGGGATGCACATCCCGCCTATATAGATGAGTTGGCTGCCGACTTTCCGGAACTCACCATCATCATGGCCCACCCGGGTTCGCCCTGGATAGATGAGACAACGGCAGTAGCGCTCCACAAGGGGAACGTATACTGGGAAATGTCGGGCTGGGCGCCGAAATACCTGCCCGATACGTTGAAGAAAGACATACGCAGCCGCCTCAGTGACAAAGTGATGTTCGGCAGCGATTATCCCAGCATCGCCTACGAGCGCTTATTTCGGGAATGGGACGAGATCGGGTACAGCACCACTGTGCTCGAAAAGTTCTTCCATGGGAACGCCGAGGCTGTCCTGGGGCTATAGCTGATACCAAGTGTAAGAATAATGATGCAATTCATTGAATATTCATTAGAAAATCATGTAGCCCGGATTACCATCAACCGGCCGCAAGTCCGCAACGCGCTGAATCCCGAGACCTACTACGCGTTGAGCCAGGTCTGTGACCAGGTCGAGCAGGATGATGACGTATGGCTGGCAGTAATAACCGGTGCCGGTGACAAAGCGTTTTCGGCCGGACGTGACCTGAAACAAATGGCAGAGATCAATGCCGCCTCTGAAGCAGAACAACTCAGGGAAGCTGAGCTGTGGAAGAAAATTACCCGCCTGACCGACCGCCACTACTTTCCCAAGCCCATCATCGCCCGACTGAACGGTAGTGCATACGGTGGCGGGCTGGAAATCGCCCTCGCCTGCGACATCATCGTGGCAAGCGAGGACGCGCGCATTGGCTTACCGGAACCCCGCAGGGGCCTGATTCCTTTCGCCGGGGGCGTTCACCGGCTGCCGCGCCAGATACCTCTTAAGAAGGCCATGGGTTACCTGCTCACCGGCCGGGACATGAGCGCCGCCGAAGCCCTGGAGCTCGGTCTGATTAATGAAGTCGTCCCGGCGGATCGATTAGACGAGGCCGTGGATAGCTGGGTACTGGATATTCTTAAGTGCGCGCCGCTGGCCATCCGGGCCATCAAGCAGTGTGTCATGGAGGGGCTCGATTACTCCCTGGCCGAAGCCATGGCCCGGGAATACAAATGGGAAACCCGGCGGCAGGCCAGCGATGACAGTGCCGAAGGCCCCAGGGCTTTCGCCGAGAAACGGGAACCACGGTGGACCGGCCGCTGAGAGACTGTTCTATTCACAGCACAAGCACGCGAGGCGCAAGATGACCCGAGAAGCCGTTATCGTTTCCACGGCACGAACACCCATCGCTAAAGCCTATCGCGGTGCCTTCAACCACACCTATGGGGCCACGCTGGGCGGCCACGCCATTGAACATGCTGTGGCTCGCAGCGGCCTGGAACCCGGTGAAATCGAAGACGCGATCATGGGTTGTGCGCGCCCGGAAGGCTCCACGGGCGGTAACATCGCCCGGCAGGCGGCACTGCGGGCCGGTTTACCGGTAAGTGTGGCGGGATTGACTGTCAGCCGCATGTGCTCATCAGGCCTCCAGGCAATTTCCGTAGCGGCCCAACGAATCATGGTCGATGGCGCGTCAGCTTGTGTGGCGGGTGGGCTGGAATCTGTTTCACTGGTGCAGAACGACTATACCAATATGCACTACAAGGAAGACCCGGAGTTACGGCAATTACAGCCGGACATTTACATGACCATGCTGGAAACCGCCGAAATCGTAGCCGAACGATACGGTGTATCCCGGGAGTCGCAGGACGAGTATGCACTGCTCAGTCAGCAACGCACGGCGGTCGCGCAGACGGCCGGACGATTCGATACGGAAATAGTGTCGCTGCCAACAACCAAGCTTGTTAAGGACGCGGAAACGGGGGAAACCAGGCAGGAAGAAGTGGTGCTTAGCCGGGACGAAAGCAACCGCCCCGGCACAACTGCCGAAGGACTCGCCAATCTGAAACCGGTATTGGGTGAAGGCAAGACGGTTACGGCAGGAAACGCCAGTCAACTCTCCGATGGTGCATCCGCCTGTGTTGTCATGGAAAGCAAACTGGCGGAGCAGAGAAACCTCGAACCACTCGGCGTCTACAGGGGTTTGGTGGTGATGGGTTGTGCACCGGATGAGATGGGCATTGGGCCAGTATTCGCCGTACCAAAACTGCTGGACCGACACGGCCTCAGCATCGATGACATTGATCTGTGGGAACTCAACGAAGCATTCGCCGTGCAAACGGTCTACTGCCGCGATCGCCTGGGCATTCCGCCCGATAAACTCAACGTCAACGGAGGTGCGATTTCTATTGGCCACCCTTATGGCATGAGCGGATCCCGAATGACAGGTCATTCCCTGATCGAGGGCCGGCGCCGGGGTGCCCGTTATGTTGTGGTCACCATGTGTATCGGCGGCGGCATGGGCGCTGCCGGACTGTTCGAAGTTTACGGCTCCGATTAGATTTACAGCCGCTATAGCCCCCGGTTACCGGGGGCGATTGTTTCGCCACTCAGGTTTTCTTTCCCTGGCCGCTGATTCGCTGCTTCATCTTTGTAAGAAAGTTCTGGAATTCTTCCTGTTGAACAGACCAGAGTTGTTGCTGGTACTCATGCTCAACAGACTCTGCGTGACCTTGACCGGCACTGCTGGCGCGCAGGGATTCCTTAGTGCGCCGCAGAAGTTCCAGCGGCACCTTCCCTGCCCGTTGGGCCAAGGCCACCGATTGCTCAAGCAGGTCCTCATCGTGTACGCACTGCCAGGCCAGGTTTCTCTCGGCAGCAGCCCGTCCGTCAAGTGATTCTGAACACAACAGGATGGCGCAGGCAGATTGATACCCTACTGCCCGCTGCAACATCCAGGTGTGGCCGCCGCCAGGATGTAACCCCAGGTTCATGAACCGGGTGTCGAAAACCGCTGATTCGCCGGCCATCCGAATATCACACGCCAGCGCGAGGTTCATCCCGGCACCCACCGCGGGTCCGTTAACTGCTGCTATTGTCGGTAGCGAACAATTCGCCACCCGAAGGAAACCCTGATAGATACGCTGAAGCCCCGCGCCATCGCCGTTGCTGGCCGCTTCCAGATCCGCAAGATCGGCGCCGGCGCAGAAGGCAGGCGGCTCGCCCGTGACGACAACGGCCCTCATCCGCGGGTCCGCCTCGATCCGATCGAGAGCCTCCTCCAACTCCGTGACCAGGGGCAAAGATATGATATTGCGGCGGCGGGGATCGTTGATGCGCAATACGGCAACCGCATCAACTACATCATGGGTAAGCAGGCTCATTCGGGGTCATCCGGATGGCGAAGCGATCACTGCTTCGGTAATTCAAGAGGCACTTGTCGATCAACTGATCTATGCCGCGTTCCAAGCTTGCCATTAATATATCATTAATATACATTCGGTGTACTGGTGCAGGCTTACCGTCAGGTTTAATTGAATGTACATCACGTTCAGAACGTTCAGGGCGTTCATGGCGCTTGCCGCGCTTACTTATACCGTTGCGTTCGCGCCCGCATTTGCTGCGCCCATCCCGGAAATCACGGTTACAGCGACCCGCAGGGAAACCAATATCCAGGACACGTCCATTGCGATTACCGCGCTCGGCGAGACAGGGCTGAAAAATACAGGTATAGACACCATGGCCAGCCTGGCCAAGTTCGTGCCGAACATGGTGGTTGGCCAGAATAACAATGACACCCAGGTCATGATCCGGGGTATCGGTACTTCGGATACGACGATCGTCAGCGACCCGAGTGTGGCTATACACCTCGACGATATGTATATCACTCGTACCAGCGGCCTCAACATGCTCATGTACGACACGGAACGAGTCGAAGTGCTGCGCGGGCCACAGGGGACGCTTTACGGCCGAAATGCAACGGGCGGTTCGGTCAATATTATTTCCAAACGGCCGAACAACGAATTCGGCCTCAGCACGGACGTGCTTACCGGCGATTACGACCGGTTCCAGTTTCGCGGCGCGTTAAACCTGCCCATCATTGACGAGAAACTCGCCGGCAGAATCTCCGTGGTTCACGAGGATCGCGACGGCTATCAGGAGAACGTGTTCCCCGGTGGTACCGAAAGTAATGACGCGGATGCACTGGCCTGGCGGGCGCAGCTTTTGTGGACCCCTAGTGACAAGCTTAGTGTTCTGTTAAAGGTAGACGATGTTGACTTCGATGATGTGGGTCAACAGAGAGAACGGCTGGATTCGCCTGCGGGAAACCCGGCAAACGCTTTCCAGGGTACCCTGGCCGAACCCCGGGAGCTCCACAAAGTCTATAAAGATACGCCTGAAAGCCGGGAGCTCGAATCGACCAGCCAGCTTATGCGTGTGGACTGGCAATTTAGCGATGCCGCGGAGCTGACCTTTATCGCCGGCGGGACTGAAATGTTTTTTGATTTCCTCCTGGACGCAGATCAGGATGCTATTCTTTTCTCGACAGTCGGCCACCCCGGGACCAGCTCCGATTCAAACTCCCAGGAACTCAGGCTGGCATCCACCACGGACAAGCCGCTCCAGTGGCTCGTGGGTCTTTACCGCCTCGAGGAAGACGCTTCACAACCACTGTTGGTGGTCAATGACCCCGGGGTAACCATCAATAATATGTGGGAAATGGAGTCGGACAGTCAAGCGGTCTTCGGTCAACTGAGCTACGAGTTAACGGACGAAATCAAGCTCCTCGGCGGATTGCGCCATACCAGGGACGAAAAGACCGGACGAGGTAGTAACGAAATATGTATACCCTTCTTTAGCTTCTGCCCTGTTCCGGAGCGTTTTGTCTTTGCAGACGACTCATGGGACGAAACGACCTGGCTCATCGGTGCTGACTGGACCCCGTCGGATGACCACCTGTACTACGGCAAGATAAGCACGGGATATAAAGCGGGTGGTTTCAATCTTATAGGCGCCGATCCTGAAGACACTGTGTGGGATCCGGAGGAAGTCAAGTCCCTGGAAATCGGCTGGAAGGGCACCCTGAATGACGGCAAGCTGAGGCTGAATACAGCAGCTTTCTACTACGACTATGACGACTTGCAAGTCGCGAGCATTATAAATTTTTCACGTTTGACCACAAACGCCGCCAAAGCCACCGTAAAAGGTGTAGAGCTGGAAGCAATCATGCAGCCGGCGGATGGCTGGCTTATCAATTTAGGCATTGGCTGGTTGCAAGCTGAATTCGATGAGTTCATCGGTGTCGATCCGATAAATGTGCCCCAGGGTTCGGTCCCCCCGGGAGAGCCTGACCCGATTCCGGAAGACTTCTCCGGAAATGACCTGGTCAATTCTCCGGACTGGTCAATCAACTTCGGCATTCAATACACCTTTGACCTGGGTGAGAAGGGAACATTACTCACCCGCCTCCAGTCTCACTGGCAGGACGACTGGTATCTCAGGCCCTACAACCTGCCGGAAGACATGCAGGACAGTTACGCTACGACCGACATCAGGCTAATCTGGCGCTCTGAGGAGGATCACTGGTCTGCAGAAGCATTCGTGAATAATGTCAGTGATAGCCTTCGCGCAACCAGCGTGGAAGTTACTAACGGTGGATTCTTCGGCAATATCAACCCGCCACAAACATGGGGTGTTCGCATTGGCTATAATTACTAAACGCACCATTGATGTTCGAAATCGAGAATTAACAGCGTCCAGAATCGGTTCTGCTGGTCTTGCCTTTTCAGTGGCCATGCCGCTGCTGACGTGGTGCCTTTGTGCCAACGCTGCAACTCTCTCGGGCACAACTATCGACAACACGCGCCTGGGGGAAATTGTCGTAACCGCGGAGAGGCGTGAGCGCGACCTGCAGAAAACATCTGTTGCAGTTTCTGCATTCGATCAACGAACGCTGGATGATCTCAGCATTCGGGAATTGACTGATTTCGAGCATGTTGTTCCCGGCCTGGTTTTTTCCCAGGATAACTCTGAATTCAAGGTGCTGATTCGAGGTGTCGGTAGTGATGACACCGGTACCAATAGCCAGCCGGGGGTTGCGCTGCATCTTGATGGCGTCTTTGTCGGGCGTGCTGCTGGTTTTAACGCTGCTACATATGACATCGAGCGGATCGAGGTTCTGCGGGGGCCCCAGGGCACCCTTTTCGGGCGTAATTCGACGGGTGGAACTATCAATGTCCACTCAAAGAAACCGGCGCACGGAGAACTATCAGTAATGGGAGATATTCGCTACGGCGACTACGATGAAGTACGTATTCGCGGCGCAGTCAACATACCGCTTGTCGAGGATAAAGTCGCGGCAAGACTTACCCTCGTTTCCGAAGAGCGGGACGGTTTTGAGAATAACCTCTACCCCGGCGGAAAGGACGGTAGCGACGCAGACGATGACTATTGGCGGGCTCAGCTTCTGTACGAACCGAACGATGACTTTAACCTGATACTGCGTGCCAGCGGGCTCAATTCCCGTGGCGTGGGTCCGGGACGCAAGCGACTGCAGACCCCGTCCGACTGCCCAAAAGCTGGTTGTAGCGAAATTGCTGAAGACCAGGATGATCTATATACGGTCTGGAAAGACACCGCTGAACATCAGTCGGTCGATCTGGATCTTTTCAGCGCCGAAGCCAACTGGGGGTTGTCTTTTGCCAATCTCACCGCAATTGCCAGTACGGGCGAAACCAAGTTTATTTGGCATGCTGACGGCGATCAAACCCGTGCAAAAGGGACGGAGCCTGGCGGCGTTGATATGATCCTGGGGGCTCCCATAAGCTCGGAGCAGGATTTAGCCGAGGTGCGATTGACGTCACTGCCCTCCGCGCCGATCGAATGGCTGGCTGGATTATTTTTCTTTGATGAGGAAACTAACACTGACTTCGGTTTGACGAATATTCAGCCTAACTCCTTTGTACCGGACATTATTGTTACCACTAAAGTGATAAGTAACTGGGATATCGACACGGTTTCATACGCAGCATTTGGTCAGATTTCCTATTCCCTGGGAGCTGAAGATCAGTTTAAGCTGACCGCCGGTGCTCGTTATACGCATGACAAAGCAGACGGTGAAATTTATGATTTGCTGACCATCGACTTCTTAAATGCTTCTACATTAACCGAAGAGACTCTCAGCGAAAGATGGAGCGAGATCACCTGGAGGTTGGGCGCAGATTGGCAGGTTACGCCCAGCAATTTACTATACACATCGCTATCTACCGGATACAGGACTGGTGGCTTTAACTTCCAGGCAGAGACTCCGGAAGAGTCTATTTATGACCCTGAAGATCTGCTTGCCTTTGAGATTGGATCAAAGAATCGATTCTTCGATGACCGGCTGCAATTGAATCTTGCTGCATTTTACTACGACTATAAAGATTTTCAGACATTTCAAATCGTAGAAGACACGCTCTTTATAGAGAATGCAGCAGAGGTTTCCAACCGCGGTGTCGAAGCCGAGCTGCAGGCAATTGTGACTGACGCCTTTTCGATAGATGCACATTTTGCGATCCAGCGCGGCCGCTTCGAGGAGTTCCTCTCCGGCGATCCTCTATACCCCAGAGGATACGATCTAATCCCCAATAGTGGTGACGAACTTGCCGATCTTTCGGGCAAGCACTTGCCGAATACTCCGGATAAATCGGGACATATTGGTGCCAGTTATAAGTGGAGAATGGGCGGCCTTGGCTCGCTCACGGTTCGCGGGCAAACCTACTACCAGAGCGAAGTTTATTCACGCGCATTCAACCTTCCGATCGGTAAACAAGGCTCATACAAAAAATCCAGCCTCCAGATTCGCTTCGATGAAAGGGATGAGAACTGGTATGTGTTGGCCGGTGTGGACAATATGGAGGGTGAGAATGATATCGCTAACATTGCTATCACGCAGACTGGTCGAGTCCTGGCAAACATAGGAGCACCACGTACCTGGTACATCGGGTTTGGGTTTCAGATGTAAGAACCGGAATGCAATGGTCGGGCAACTGACCGCAATTCGAAGAAACTATATTTTTTGTACCAGAGGTTGCAGGAAATGAAGGTAAACCAGATAACAAGAATTATCTTCACACTGGCAATATTCTTATTGATCCGGATTTCAGATGGTATGGCAGCGCCGCCTGCTGCGGAACGCTCGATCGAGCACATCAGGGGAAGCATCTATACCGCTCACTACCCTATGAACGATTCTATTTACAATTCAATTTTCATGGTGACCGAAGACGGAATTGTTCTGGTAGATCCGGTGAGCGCCGGTGCGGCCCGGTGGCTAAAAGAGGAACTTAAGGAGCGCTTTGACCAGCCCGTCAGGTACATAATCTATAGTCATTTTCATTTTGACCACGCCCCGGGAGCAGAAGTATTCTCAGATACCGTTGTCGATATCTATGCACAAGAGCATTTCATCGAGAATTTAGAGAACGACCCATTCAATAACAAAACCAAGGTTCTGCCTACCAAGACATACAGGGGTCGCATGGAGCTGACCTTTGGTACAAAAAAGATAGAGCTTCTGGATATAACGTCAAACCACACAAATGACACCACGGTCGTTCGATTCCCGGATGAACAAATTATATTTACCGTAGATGTAGCGCCTGCCGGACGCATAGCATGGCGCTATTTTGGTGGTTGGGAAGTACAGGATTCAAATGATTTTGGCCTGGCGCTGACGGACATGGAGACAATTATGGCGCTGGACTTTGATTTCATTGTGCCGGGGCATTACTACCACCAGCCGCCCGAAGGTCTCAGGCGAGCTTACGAGTACCAGATTGACCTGTGCAAAAGAGTGTTAACGGAAATGGAAGCCGGCCACGATTTGCCGCAGATTATCGAGAAGGTGACGATGGCAGACTACAGTGACCTTGTGAAATTCGACGACTTCGTCGCAATGAATGTAGAAGGGATGCACTATCAACTTTCGCAAAATGAACCCGATGCGCGCTGTAGCATCACAGATGGCTCATGATGAATATCGCAAGTAGTTAGAAGGCGTCACACGCCTGTATTGCCGGACACCGATTCCTCCAGCGCTGCTTCGGCAGCCCTCAGCTGTTCAATCACCTGCCTGATCTTGTGAACGTCGGCCCACTGCGACTTGAACACGATATATCCGTTCCGGTCTACCACGAAGGCGGCATTTGGAACGATCCCGTAGTCCTTTAGCGTGCTCTCATCGATAGGATCCACCGCAATAGGCACATCGGTAATCTCGGACATCATCGTTGCGTAGGTCATGCGCTCTTCGGTGGTAGTAGTCTGCCTGAAATCCGGAAACCCTCGCTCACCCGGATGCCGCTCCCGGGAATAGACAAAGAACATGTCCACCTCTGCAGGGTCGTACTGCTCGTGTAGTTCCGTCCAGAGATCCACCTGGGTGCGCGCCGGCGGACAGGTCATCGCAACAAACATGAACACCGCGATGCGCCCACGCTTATCCGATAAACGAATGGACTTGCCGTCGATAGTTTTCAGTTTGAAATCCGGCGCCAGGGTACCCACCGGTGACTGGGTTCGAATAGTGGAAAACTCGGCCAGGCCCTTCTTTCGCTCTTCCGGATCCATTCGAACCAGCTTCATGACATCAATCTGGGTAGCAATATTTAACTTCTCGCTAAAGCTGTAGTGACCCGGGTGCATGCTGTAGTGTTCATCGAACACCGTCCGGCCGTTCACCTGTCTCGGCGTCGGATTCCACAGTGTGTCGCCCATCATGTACTGACGGGTCATGTACATCATCTCCTGGCCGCCAAAGGCGACCAGGGCGACAACGATCAGTACGCCGCCGATAAACCACTTGCTCTTGAGTACGTTCAGAGCACGCCCTGCCATTTCAGTACCCTCCCCTGGTAACCGCGCCTTACGACCGGGTACCAGGATTCATCTGCCCATGCTGGCCTGAAGTATATTAAAGCGACCGTTGCCGGCATCTCTGCCGGTTAAGCACCGAAAAGGGCAACATAAGAAGTTAAAGTTATCACTAGATATCAAGCGTCAGAAGTGATGATTCGCAACGGGAGACGCATATGGTCATTTCTTTCTCCCGCTCTTTTAGCGAAAGCACATTATCGTCCCGGTGAATGGGAACACCCTCGCTAAATGGCGTGCGGCATGTCCCGCAAATACCCAGCTCGCAGCTAAAGGCTCTTTTTATTCCCGCTTTCCAAAGGGCGGCAAGAATAGTCTCCCTGGGGCCGACCCGGATCAGTTGACCGGTACTCGCAATCTTCACATCAAACCATCTATCAGTGCCATCCAGCTCCTCGGGTTTGAAAAGTTCAAACTTAACGGTATGGGAGTGCCAGGCCGATGTTGCTTCTCCGACAGCATCGATCAGTCCCTCCGGCCCGCAGCAATAAACCATCCCGGCAGATACTGGCTCCGCGAGTAAAGTCTCCACATCCAGGCGGCGCGACGGATCACCATTAGTGATATGAAAGTGCAGCCTGCCAGGTTCAACCAGTTCCTCGAGATCTGTTTTGAAAGGCAGTCGATCGGCTGACCGGACACACATATGGAAATCGAAGGTCTTGCCTAATGACCGTAGTTTGTATGCCATTGCAAGAAGCGGCGCTACACCTATCCCCCCCGCTATCAATATGTAGTGCATGAACCTGTGATCGAGAGGAAAGTTGTTTTGCGGCTCGGAGATCTCCAATAAATCTCCGACTGCCACCTCATCGTGAAATGCTTTGGAACCGCCTCGTCCTTCCGCTTCACGGAAAACGGCGAGCAAATAGCGATCAGTTTCAGCCGGATCATTGCAAAGCGAATACTGCCGCATCATTCCGCCTGGCAAATTAACATCGATATGCGCCCCGACAGTGAACGGTGGCAAGGCAGAACCCTCAGGATCCACCAGCTCGAACGTCTTGATGTCCTTCGCCTCGCAGCCGATTGATTTCACAAGCACTTTGCGCATTTCCGCACATCGCCTCCAAAAACCTGCCCGCCAATTATCACGGCCGTCAAATCACCAACACAAGAGTCCCCGCAATGATGCGGACAAATGAAAAACAGACGCCCCCTGGCCTGGAATTCTAAAGCTCTCTTCGAGCCCAGGCATCCTCACCAGAAGGGCGTTATGCAGGCCTCCTACAAGGCCTTACCGAGGTATTCCCCGACCGTTCAGTCTTCTACCACTTCTTCGAAGTCTCTGCCGATGATTTTGTCAAGCATTAAGTGCGTGTGCAATGCATTCGCCTCTTGCTTGTTGAACCGACAGCCCGGGAGCACCCTCGAGTGCATACCTTTTTGGTACAGCGGCGTTATGCGCCAGTCTTGTAGAAACGTTCGTGGCATGCGGTCAGTGGGGTAGTTATCCCATTCGACAGTCTCGTAATTGACCTCGGGTGGCTCCTCTTCGCCGTAGCGGAACATGAAGTACACGTCCCAGATAGCCTCGTTCGGATTGTCACCGTGTGGCCGCGATCGGAATAAGCCGTAGGTATTACCGGCAATCGGACCGAGCATATTGGGGAAAAACCGAAATTCGGTTGGAAACCCGTACAACTCAGTCTCTTCAAGTTGCGAAATGTCGATGCCTTGGGCCGTGCAGGCATCCCGGCGGTTTTTCCTCATGAACTCCGGGCCTTGCATGTCCCAGGGAATCTCGTCATCACTAAGACCATTGAAGTAATCGAGCTCATAATCCGCGAGACGACCCTGCATAACCATATTTTCCATCGCCGTACGCACCCAAGTCCTCGGGTCGGTGATTTTCTCATCCTTGAGGTCGCACAGTTTCACACCTTTGGGAACCCCCGTCTGAATGTCCTTATCCGGCTCCCAAAAATTGGTGTGCCTCTCGAACTGCTCACCAACGGTAACAGCACCAATTGCATCCGGGTCAGGTGGTGTCTCTTTAATGGTGGGTTTGCCGTACTCGGGATAGCCCGCTTCACCCGGACCCTTTTTACCTTCACCAAACATGGCCCCGGCCCGCCGACCACCCGGTAGCGTGGCAAAAGCACCCACATCATTCAGATCCATCACATGGGTCGCCCACACGTGATAGCCCTCTTGATATTGCTCGACACCGTATTTCCAATTGGTTGGCAGAATCGTGGTGAAGTGGTGTTTAAGCCGCATCTCACTGATCTTGTACTTCGCCAACTTTTCGGGGCCCGGTTCCAGGTACTCAAGCAGCGGTTCCGCGTCCATGTCCATATTGATAAACACGAAGCCTTCCCAGGTTTCACACCTCACCGGGCGGAGACATATCTCGCTTTTCTGGATACGTTCGGGTGCAAAATCCTTTGCGCCCGGAAGGTGGGATATCTCTCCCTCCAGGTCCCAGGCCCAGCCATGGTACACGCACCTCAACTTGCCTTTGAACATGTCGCGGAAATTGTTGAGAGTGCCTCGTCCGCCCCACCAGTGTTCTCCTTCTACCAGGCGTACACCGCGATGCATACAGACGTTGTGGAAAGCATTGAGTTTGCCGGTCTCCGACCGTACGATGATGATCGACTCGTCGCCGATCTTGTACTCGTAGTAATCACCGTTGTTGGGGATTTCCTCCTCACGGCACGCCCATTGCCATACGCGTGACCACAGCAGATCGTATTCCTTTTGCAGCCATTCTTTGCTGGTGAAACGTTCTTTCGGGATCAGCCGCTTGAAGTCGTCATCAGTAACCTTGGCCGATATTCCGGTCAAACTTCCTTTAGTAAAATCTTTCATTTTGGCAACCATAACTTTTCTCCTAAATGCGCAGATTTATAGGATAGGTCTGGTATTCCGTCCCCCCGGATATGGGCTGTGACGATACCCAACCTCAGTGCCGCGTGGAGCAAAGCCCATGGGGCAAATGCCGCACCCACACTGCCTATATGCACTATACTGCTTAGGCAAATAGTGTCAAGGCAGGTAAATAACCATTGAATATACTGTGCCCCTGCAGCAAACGGCACAGGCGAGCGGCAACTTCGGTGCCAGTCACGGCATCCAGGCTCTCAAAGTCCTGGTTTTGCTGTCAGCACCCGGTCTTTGGAAGGAAGCCTTGCGCCATCCCAATTCTGTTGTTCGCCAGATTGCCGACCTCGCTGCACAGCAGCAGGAAGCCGGCGTGGCCAGGAATGTCCCCAAGCTGTTCAGAATCTGGTGTGACCGACGCCCCAACTCTTTCAACCTGCACACCTGGTCTTAAAGAGCTGGAGGAATTCAACCTGAAGCATTACTTCGCGTTGACATTATTTACCCATGCAGTACCTTGATGATTATGAAAAAAAATAAGAATGTTGCCTCCAAAAACCCTGCCTCACACGGTGCCGGGGTCGAATTTTATGGCAGCGATTCGGACACATACGATGTCAATGAATCGGTCGGCTACCTGATCAAGCTTGCGCACAAACAACTCATGCGTAACGTGGACGCGCAATTGCAAGCCTACGACCTGACCGCGATGCAATGGGTCCCGCTGCAGATTATTTCCACGGGCCGGGGCGACACTGTCGCAGGTTGCGCCCGTGAAGCCGGCATCGACAACGGCGCCATGACCCGCATGCTGGACCGGCTGGAGGGCAAGGGCCTGGTACGCCGCCAGCGCAGCAATGACGACCGTCGAGTGGTGAACATCGCACTGACCAACGCAGGGAAAAAAATAGCCAGGGAGATTCCACCCGTCATCAGCAACGTGCTGAACCGGCATCTGCAGGGATTCAGCCAGCACGAGTTCGAACTCATCAAGGATCTGTTAAAGCGTTTTCTCACCAATGGCGAGCTGCCTACCGAGTAATTCACGGCGCAATATGCCATGAGCGCCAAAGCAGAACATGCTGACGGTCTGTGTTTCCCGGTACCTGTCAGGAGGGCTGGTTCTGTGTATTTGATGTCCGGCCGGATGCGATGACCTGCTGCACCAAGGGCCATTCCCTGGCACCCTTCTTCGCCATGTTGTCAATATAACGATCGTTGTCCCAGTCAAGAATCGCAACTTTAAAGCTGTCACGCTGTTGGAGCCTGCCGTACCAATCAGCAAAGTACGGTCGCTCATCCCACATGGGGCTCATCTGCAGGTGCTCGAGCCTTCTGATATAAGAGGCGTAACCGATATCCGCCAGGGAAAAAGCCTCGCCAGCCAGCCAGGGCTCACCGCCGGCAAGCTCTGCTTCCATGTCGCTTAGAAGCTTGTCGAAGCGGATAACCGCGTGTGCAAAGTATTTTGACTTCACCCCGTTACGGATATTGTCGTTATGCCGCTCTACTTTGAGCGGATCGGCGCCCGGCTGACTCCTGAAATGCAGTTCCAGGTCCTCGGGTGATTTGGCCAGGAAAAAATCCCGGAACGCGATGCAGGTGCTCACGACGCTGGTGGCCGCATGGATAGCAGTATCCAGCTGCTGGGTCCACTTTCTCACCCGGGCTTTGCCCAGAGGATTGCCAGGCATTAACGAACCCTGGGAAAACGCCTCATCCAGGTACTCATTGATAATATTGGATTCATAAATCACATGTCCGTCGTGCACCAGGGTGGGCACAACCCCGTTGGGATTCAATGCCAGGTACTCGGGGGCCTTATGTTCGCGCGCCAGGAGATTCACCATGTGACTGGTGTATTCGAGACCTTTTTCGGCCAGGGCAAAGCGCACCTTGGCGGCGCACACGGACATGTCATGGTTATAGAGTTCCAACATACCCTGAGTCAAAGCTCATCGTTTTCAGCAAGCTTTCGAATGATGCCCAGCACCCGCCGGGCATTTTGTTCCGTCGTCGGGGGCGGTTTATCGGCGCCGGCCTTCCTGGCCGTTTCTGCAGGCGACACATAGTCCGGGTGCTGTTTGTGGCGCACCGTGGTCAGTTGAAAGCAGAGGTCACCATTCGTTCTTTCTTCGATCCCGGCGATGGCCATGAACCAGGGTCCCGCCAGGTACTCCGTGATCATCAGATTGTCGCCACGGAATGTAGTACGTTGCAGATTGGGTGAACCATCCGCCATGCTGCTTTTCCCGTGGTGCAGGATGTCTTTGACAATTTCGTCGGCATTCTCCTCGACGATTCTGGATTCCACGAAGGACGGGATTATCCGATTGTCTCCCCTGCCCCAGATTTTCAGCCCCTGCCACAGCTGAGTCCGGCTAAGGTGTATTTCGCTATCGACAGAATTTACCGGAATGGAGGCAGTCTGGATTTCCAGCGCCGGCGTTTCCAGTTTCTCCACGATTTCATTTGCAGATAGCTGGTTCATTGTTCTTATTCCCGGTCAATCACACTGATGAAGCATTTGCAGCGGATTGTCCGGCTTCGCGTCGGCTCAGAATGAGATAAACCATACAAGTACAGGCCGCCACGATTCCCCAGGCTCCCAGTGCAGGGCTGGGGGCCCCGAGCGCCCTGGAAAGCACAACACCAAGCATGGGACCGGCAAATACACCCAGGAAAAAGCAGGTCGTCTGCACACCAGTCGCGCGCCCCCGGGCTGCCGCCGGCACCCTTCCCAACACCATATTAAGGCTGTTAGGCATAACCGTGCCGGTGCCCAGGCCACTCAAGAATCCACCGGCAATGATGCCGGCCAACTGCGGGCTCAGGGAAAGAGCGGCAAAACCCAGGGTGACCAGGCCAAACGACATACTCCACAGGGTCATCGCGGAGATTCTGCGTATCAAAGTGGCATAGGAAAATGCCGCGATGAGCATACCTACGGATGTGACCGAAGTAAGGTTTCCTGCGAATGCAGGACTGCTGGAGATGCCGCGTATCTGAAGCAGAAACGGTAATTGAGAAAACAGCATGGTGAAGGACGCAGACCCCAAAAAGGCGCCAAGATAAGGCGCGAATAACCGCCTCCAGGGGAGCGGGATCTTTTCCTGCCTGGCGGCCAACCGGGCATGAGGTGGCGTTTTAATATAAAGAATAACCAGCAGGGTAGCCAGCACGCCAAACAGATACAGCAAAAACCCGTTGCGCCAGTTGTTGATACTGATGTAACCCACCGCAATCAACAAGGCGATATTTGCAATGCCTACTACACCGAACTTCAAGCTCAAGACCCGTTCACGTTTTCTCTTGATGAAATAGTCTGCAATCAGTGCCGAGGTACAAACGATCAATGTCCCTTGAAAAACTCCTAGAAGGGCTCGACTAGCAATAATCAGCCAGATGGAATCCAGGAAATAAGGTGCGACGCCCAGGATCGTGGCACATACGCAGGAAACGATCACGATTTCACGCCGCCCGAAGCGGTCGCCGATGTAACCGGCGTATGGCGCCGCCAGCATGCTGAGCAAAGCCGGTAATGCATAGATCAGCTGCGCCAGTAAATCTACCTGTGGCACCCCCGTGAAGTACGCCTGCATTTTCGGCAGGATCGGCGTGATTGTGATAGTAGGCAGAATCGACGCCGTTATGATGGCCGCCGCGGCCCCGAGGTAGAGAGGCTCGTTGGCACTTGCGGCTTCGTCAGTCATGTTTTACTCCCGTCAAGGTAAGTGGATCGATCCCGGCTTCCCGGTAGAAGATGAGGGCCCCCGGATGAATCAACCCGGGATCCAACTCCGGCCAGCGCAACAGGCTTTCCACCGATTTCCCGGAGCAGTCTGGTTTGAGTGGCGGACAGGCGTGGTACACGGCCTGGGCGAATTCATAGGCTACGTTGTCGGGTGTCGACGCAAACGTGAACCAGGCAACATCAAAAGTGATGAGCCCTACCTCTTCGGCCCGGCCCGCAGGTGTAAACAGCACACGTTCTGCCAGCACCGGTGTGTTGTGAGTCGCTGCGGCAACATCGTCCCCGGAAAGTGAGAGCCATCGTATGTCGCCACGACTGAGGTTTCGATGCATGACCTGCAGCGTGCCGTCGACTTCCCGTGCAATCGGCATAAACACCGCGTCTACCTCACCGCGATTCAGCGCGCCGGCCAGTTCAGCAGGCAGGTACTCTTTAACGGTAATCCGGTCATAAATATCCCATGCATTAATCAAAACAACTTCCTGCAGGGCACGAAGAGAGCTCGGCCGCATGACCAGGCCAACACGTTTACCGGCAAGATCCTCGACGGATCGAATATTGGCGTCGCGGGTAACGAGCCCATGCGCAAATCGGATCGTAGCCCCCACAAACCGAAGATCGGGAAAGGCTGTTACATAGGCATGCCAATAGGGGCCGGTCTTTTCCATCGCCATTTTCTGATCGACCGAGGAAACGCCAATAAAAGCACCGCTACGAGCTGTTTCCGGCCGGTAGGCGAAGACATTGAGGCGCTCCGGTAACGAGTCGCTAACCGTTGTTGCCGTCAGTCGCTTGGAACATCGGTTTATCAGCCGTTCCTCCGCACTGATGTACTTGCCGCGGCCCATGACCCATGCTGGCGGTTTCATTATCAGGCGGCCCTGAACATAGAGGGATACCGGCGTTTTAGGATCTTTTCCTGCCCCCGATTTAAATGCCTGCGGGCAGCTTTCAGCCGACGCGGAGGCGGCACCCAGGATGCAGGTAAACAGGAGCAGAACGTGGATCTTTAAGAGTCCTGCGGCGGCGTGCTTCCCCGGCGTTACCCCAACATCCGCTGCCATTTCGCCCTCAGCTGTGCAGCTGAACTTGCAGATCCCGGGTGGGTGAGGACGACATGGCACTCGAAAGCCGCTCGCGGATAATGTTCATCCACTGCCGGGCCGCAGACTGTGCCCTCCCTGCGTCGCCGGCTTCTATGCTGTTAAAAATATTGAGGTACACCTCGCGCAACTCCGCCATATGCGCCTCCCATTCCGCGTTGGTCTCGGAGCGGGCAGCACTCACACGTCCAATACGTAGTTTGGCGTATATGGTGAGCCGATAAATATGCGACAGCGACTCATTGTGAGAGGCTTTTCCAAGGGCGGTATAAAGATGAAAGATTGCATCAAGGCGGTCCTGGAGCGCGTCGCGACCGATAGCATTTAGTCGTTCCACCTGTTGCCTGATGGCTTCAAGATCGGCGGGCGTCCGGCGTAGTGCTGCCAGGTAGCAGACGGAAGGTGTAAGGATATCCATGCTCTCAAGGTGATCGGTGATATCCGAGAAATTCAGATTCGAAACTTTGGCGCCCCGGTTGGGCAGCATGCTTACCAGCCCTTCCATGGACAGACGGATGAGTGCCTCCCTCACAGGCGTGCGTGAGACCTCGAATCGCTGCACCAGTTCGTTCTCGTCGAGATCTGCCCCGGGGCTGAATTCACCGGAAATGATCAGCGCCTTCAAGGCTTCGTATGTACGAACGCTCCCTGTAGCACCTTCCTTTCGTTGCGCGCGGTCTTTTGTGGCTCGGTTTTTTGGAGATGCAACCATGTAAAGCGGTCATCAGATAAGGGTAGTTGTTAGTATACATCAAGTATGCTTATCGCATGCATGTTGCGGTATTGGTTCCGATTGATAGCTTGCCTGAAATCGCTGTCGGCTACCCCCCTTGCTCCCCGATATAATCCAGCGCCTTCTCCAGTCTCACCAGTGTCCTTTCTCTTCCCACCAGTTCCACCGTCGCATCAATCGGCGGTGACACGCCCGTTCCCGTCACCGCGACCCTGACAGGCTGGCCGAGCTTGCCGAACTTGAGCTCATGTTTGTCGGCAACATCCTGTATTGCCTGGTGTATAGCTTCGGCGTTCCAGGCATCAAGTTCCGCAAACGCATCCCGCAGACTCGTGAGCGCTTCCTTAACCACCGGTCGAAGGTTCTTTTTCGCCGCCTTCTCATCGAGCGGTATATTGTCCGCGTAAAGGTATTCCGCGCTCATCGCGAGTTCGCGTAGCGTTTCCGCGCGTTCCCGGTACGTCTCGATCACCTGCTGTGGTGCCGGCCCCCGGGATGGGTCGATACCTACCTTGGCCATCTGCTCCAGTAACCCGGGGATCAGGTCCGGCGGCTCGGCCGCCATGATGTACTGCTGGTTCAGCCAGGTTAGTTTTTCAGGATTGAACTTAGAAGCCGAGGCATTCACGTCCTTAACATCGAACAATTCGATCATCTCGTCGACCGAAAACACTTCCTGATCGCCGTGCGACCAGCCAAGCCGGACAAGATAATTAAGGACTGCCTCAGGCAGGTAACCCTGCTCGCGATATTCCAGCACATTGACCGCGCCGTGCCGCTTGGAAAGCCTCGAACCGTCCTCGCCCAGGATCATGGGAAGGTGCGCATACACAGGATGATCGAGGCCAAGCGCGTCCTGCAGGTGCATGTGCCGGGCGGTGTTGTTCAGGTGGTCGTCGCCACGGATGACATGCGTAATACCCGAGTCCGCGTCATCGACCACCACCCCGAAATGAAAGGTCGGGGTGCCATCCGGACGGACGATCACAAGGTCGTCGAGCATGTCGTTATCAAAGCTAACATGGCCGCGAACCAGGTCGTCTATTTCGACGCTGCCGGTATCGGGCGTGCGCAGGCGTACGACAGGATCAACGCTATCACGAGCGTCAAGGCGATCACGACAGCGGCCGTCGTAACCGGGGTTCTCTCCCCGTGCCACCTGCTGTTCGCGCATTTCGTCCAGCTCTTCTTTGGTGCAGTAGCAGCGGTAGGCCTTTCCTTCCTCGATCAGCTTGTCGGCGAGTTCGGCATAGCGATCGAAATGCTCTGTCTGGTATTGCGGCCCCTCGTCCCAGTCAAGCCCCAGCCAGCCCATGCCCTCGAGTATCGCGTCGATGGATTCCTGGGTTGATCGTTCCCGATCGGTGTCTTCGATGCGCAGGACAAACGCTCCGCCATGATGGCGGGCATGGAGCCATGAAAAAAGTGCTGTGCGCACGCCGCCTATGTGCAGATAGCCGGTCGGACTGGGCGCAAAACGGGTTTTTATGCTCATTCGAAGGCCGGACTCAGGTGGCATGACGGCGGCAATTCTAACAGAGCCCTCATCATCGTTGGCAGCACCGATGACTTTAGGCACACTGGAGCCATGCGCGACTCGGAAATCCAAACCCTACTTGCAGAGCTGTTTCCGGATCAGGCGGCCGTCTGTTTCTCGACCGGGCAGCCTTCGGAAAGCAACCTGCTACCCGAAGAGCTTGCACACACTAAAAAAATGGTAGGCGTACGCCGACTCGAGTTCGCACAGGGCCGCGCCTGCGCACGGGCTGCACTGGAGTCGCTCGGCCTCCCCCCCGTTGCCATCCCAACGGGCAGCAACCGGGAACCGCTGTGGCCGGAGAGTGTGGTCGGGAGCATCACTCATACGGACGGCGCTGCCGCCGCCGTCGTCGGCCACGGCGCTCAATTTGCCGGCCTGGGGCTCGACATGGAATCCGCCGAACCGCTGGGTGAAGACCTCATCGAGTTGATATGCAGACCCGATGAGGAAGGCCGGAAAGACGGCAAACACGCAAAGCTTCTCTTCAGCATCAAGGAAGCTATTTACAAGTGTATCTACCCGACCGTGCGGACCTTCGTGGACTTCCAGGAAATGAAAGTCGAGGTGGATTCCGGGTCACACAGGTTCGCGGCCGAGGCGCACACGCCCGCCTGCGATCAGGCGCTGATCAGCAGGCTCGAAGGAAAGTTCGCTACCGTGGGTGAACTGGTGGTGAGCAGCGCATGGCTGCCCGCCGGGTGAATCAGAACGCCTGGTCGTTGCCTGTACGGCGAGCGGCCTGCCGGCGCCGGTCGGGACCGGAACGGCGTTCCGCACCGGAGTAGCCCGACTCGCCGCCATGGCGCCGGTCTGCCCTGGAGCGACGGTCTGCCTTGGTGCGGCGGCAGATCGAGCGGCGCAGGAAACGCATAACGCGCCACGCGCGGCGAATTGCCCAGTGATAAAGAGTGCCCCCCACCAGGAAAAGGGCGGCGAGTAAACCATCGGCAATCTCAAGATAAACCCCGCCAAGGCCGATCACCACGCCCGTCACCGCGATACCCGACATCAGTGTGACTGACTCACCGACTGAAAAGCCCGCCATCAGGAAAATATGGTGCAGGTGTTCGCGGTCGGCCCGAAATGGCGAGCGCCGTTTCACTAAGCGGCGAACCATCATGCTAACCGCATCGTAAACAGGCAGCATCAGGAACCACAGCGCAGCGGCCGGGCTTATGACCCGTTCTTCGCCCTGCGAGAGGCTGATCGCGAGCCAGGACAGGGTCAGCCCCAACAGCATGCTGCCGGCATCGCCGAGGAATACCCAAGCCTTCGAGCGCCACAGTGTCCTGAGGTTGAACATCAGGAAGCTGATGACACAGGCTGCGAATACGACGATCAGGTGTTGATCGCCCGCACTGCCCCACAGTGTGTTCGCGATCCCCAGCCCTAGCAACGCGATGAGCGCAAGGCTGCCGCTCAGGCCATCCACCCCGTCGCACATGTTCATGGCATTGATTACCCCGAGACAGGCAAAAACCGTGAACGGCACGGCCAGCCACCCGAGGCTAAATATGGATCCGTCGATATTGAGCTGGCCGAGGTCGATCAACACGGTATCGCCGCCGAAGATCATAATCAGGCAGGCAATAATCTGCGCCACGATACGCGCCGCCGGCGGCAGGTCTGCATAGTCGTCCCATGCACCAACCAGTATCAATACGAAAGCTGCAGCAAAAAATGCAGGCAATGGCGCAGAGATAACGACCTCGGTTTGCACAAGGCTGCTTTGCGTTGCGAGGGCGACGAGCGAGCCTACGAAAATCGCCATACCGCCGATGAGCGGAATATTGCCCGAATGACTTTTACGGCTGGTGGGAACGTCCACGAGTCCCACTGCAATTGCGAGCGGACGCAGTAAAATAATCAACACTGCGGTAGCTGCAAAAGCAAGTATGGGACCAACGAAGTTCATAAATAAAAACAGCTTTTCTAATCCTGTTATGGCATTTTATTGCCAATGCAGTATCGACTAAAAGGCCGCTGTATTACGTGAAATCATTCACACTGCAGCAAACCCGACACGATTCACTGCAAACCAGTTGGCTGGCGACCTACAGCCCGAATGCGGCATCAGGCTGAACCCCCCCCATGCCAGCTTTCTATGGTGCGACGCAGCAAGGTTTAGGTTACCTTAAGCGCAACTTTTCGAAAGCCGCCCCGCCCGGATCAGGCGCTGGCGCGCTGTCACCGGGCACGGAATGCGAACTCTGCTTCGACTAATATGCCAAATATCTAGTAATATGCGCTGCTCAGCTAATACATCATCCCGAAAATACAGAGATAACAACAATGCTTAAGCAATTCCTCAAGAAAAGAGTTATCTGTTGCCTTGGCCTGGTGCTCGCCGCGGCTGTCACGATGGCCGCAGACGAACCCGACCTGAGTATCGTCGACGACTACAAGGTCAATCCCGGCGATGTCATCTCTATCTCGGTCTGGAAAGAGGAAGGCATGGAGGGAGAAGTACTGATCCGGCCGGATGGCAAATTCTCGTTTCCCCTGGCCGGAGACATCATGGCCAAAGGCCGCGGCGTGGAAGAAATACGCCGGATGCTGACGGACAAACTATCCGCGTACATACCCGACCTGGTTGTCAGCGTCGCTGTATTACAGGTTTCGGGCAACAAGGTTTTTGTTATCGGGCAGGTAAGCCGACCCGGCGAAATTATAGCAAATCCGCAAATTGACATCATGCAGGCACTCAGCATCGCCGGCGGCACCACCCCATTTGCGGAGGTCAGCGAGATTAAGGTGCTCCGGCGAACCGACCAGGGCCTGATTACAATTCCATTTAGTTATGAAGACATAGAAAAAGGCAAAAAGCTGGAACAAAATATTATGCTTAAGGCGGGCGATGTGGTCGTCGTTCCCTGATCACCACTTAGTTCTGCCAGGCTCTAAATATTTCCCTCTTACCCCAACCAATACGCCGGCATGCTAACCAAAGGCTCCCGATATATTCCGTTTCTGACCGCCGGCCTGCTGCTGGCCGGCCAAATGGCGCTGGCGGATGAATGGATTGCCGAGGGCCAATTAGGATTCGGTGCACGATATTCTGACAACCCGATAAATCGACCGGACGACAGTAACCCGCAAAGCACCGCGGGCACCACGGGCTCAGCCTCGGTCGAATTCGAGCGGCAGGTAGACAACAAGAGCTACTCCCTTCGCCCGCGCGTAACCCGTAACTGGCATCCGGACCGGGAGCTGAAAGATGCCGAGCACACGAACCTCTACCTGAATGGCGGCGCCGGTATTTCGTATGAGCGAAGTAACTGGAATGTCACATTCAGAGCCAGTGACCGGGGCATCCTGACCAGTGAGCAGGAGGATTCGGCGGATTTTCTCCGGGTGGACGACACCCGTCAAGAACTCTCCGTCTCGCCCAGTGCCACCTGGCATATGACACAAAAGGATCGGCTCACGGTAGCTACAAGCTTTTCCGACACCGATTTCGACAATGAATTCAATACACGTTTTGATTTCAAATCGAGCAGCATTTCTGTTTTCTACAATCGCATAATCAACGCGCGCCATTCGATCGGCATAACTGCGCTCGTCAATCAATATCGGTCTGAAGCGCTAAATAACCCGACGGATCCTGTCATGCTGGAAAATGATACCGACGGTAAATCAATCAGCGTGAATTACGCATATCAGTGGTCGGAAACAACCAGGCTGACTTTAAGTGTCGGTGAGCAAAGCTCTGATTTGTCATCGAGCAGTGTTAATCAGGGCGCCGGGATCGAGATATTTAATAACAACAGTACATTTGAATCCACCCAGTACAACCTGGCTATCACGAATGAAACCGAACAAGGCACCTGGAACTTCGGTGCGGCTCGAAGCGTCCAACCGAGCTCGACGGGTACACCTGCCGAAAAATGGCAGTTAAGCGGAAATTATGAGCACAGCATCACGCCCTCGCTTACCGGGCACATAAAAGTGAGGGGCTACCGGCAGGAAGCCACAGGCAGCCTATTATCAGCCGTTCGCGGTGAAACAAAATTTATACGCATGGATTTGGAACTGTCGTGGAGAGTGTCACAGCGGACGTCGCTGGTGTGGGAGTATACTTTCCGGCGTCGAAATCCTGAATCTACCGATTTCGAGCCGGGCCTGGCAACCTCTGCCACCAGTAACGAGCTGGCATTCGGCGCACGGTACAAGTTCGGGATATGACCGGCAGGTCCGGCGACCCATATCGGACTACTCTTCTATAACCATCTCCGGACGCACGTACTCAGTCGACCACTGCAGCCTGGGATGAATAACCCCGCTCGGGCGACCCTCCCACCAGCCTGTACCAAATATTCCGGAATCGCTATCAATAACATTGAAAGCGATGATGTCGCGTTCGGTGAATGGCCGATACTGCTCCTGAACTGAACGCATAACGGCCCGAACATAATGGGTGCCGCCGGCGAGCAGGCCCCCGGGGACCCAGGCGGTACTGATGTAACGTCCGACCTGGCGTGCAACTTTATCCGCCGATGCGTCCGCATCCGTCGTCGAGAAAAGGTCAATGCCCGCATCGCTAACTATTGTGAAGTAAGGACTCAGCACCTGCCCCTCTTCAAGCACGTCATAAATAAGCTGTATGCCAACCTGCTCGTCTGCGCTGACCGAGTCCAGCGGCGCACCCGATTCCGCAACGATACGCACCGCTCTCAACCGCACCTTGTCATCCCCGGGCGCCGACTCCATGTCAGGCCATTCGCGGGAAGCCGCTTCGCCGTGGCCGCCACTTACATGCGTATGTACGACATCGGCCGCGGTTCCATCCTGCACAATTTGTCCGTTGCGTAACAACAGCCCCCGATCGCACAATCGGGTTATGGCAGCCATGTTATGCGACACGAACAACACTGCTTTGCCTTCGCGGCCGGCGTTACCCATCTGGTTAAGGCACTTGCGCTGGAATTCCGCATCGCCCACTGCGAGTACCTCATCGACAATCAATATCTCCGGTTCCAGGTGAGCCATTATGGCGAAGGCCAGGCGAACCGACATACCGCTCGAATATCGTTTTACAGGTGTGTCTATAAACTTGCTGATGCCGGAGAAATCGACTATCTCGTCAAACTTCCGGTCAACTTCCCTTTTACGCATTCCAAGTATGGTGCTGTTCATGTAGATATTTTCCCGACCGGTCAGTTCGGAATGAAAACCTGTGCCGACCTCGAGCAGGCAACTGACGCGACCCCGGATGACACAGCGACCCTTGGTCGGCGGCGTTACGCGGGATAGGATCTTCAGGAGTGTCGATTTGCCGGCGCCATTGGCACCGACAAGGCCGACAACCTCGCCTGGTTCTACATTAAAGCTTACGTCCCGAAGTGCCCAGAGTATGTCCTTACCGACCGTTTCTCCCTGCAGTTCTTCCTCGGTAAACCGGTACAACGAACGATACTTGCGATAGTTGTTTAGCGGTTTCTTTAACAACCGCACAACGGCGTTGTCGTCCTTTGACACGAGATCAGCTGCGCTGCCGATACGGTACAGCTTGCTTACTTCGTCAACTGCAAGTGCTTTATCAGTCACGTTTGTCCGTGCCTATATAACGTCAACGATCACACGTTCCATGCGCCGGAAATAAACCCCACCGGTAAACAACAGGAAAGTGGTTACAGCAGCGCTCGTCAACAATGAATCCCACATCATCGGATGCCCTAGCAGGCAGGAGCGAAAACCCTCTATAACGCCGACAAAGGGGTTCAGGATATATATATCCCGAAACTCGGGTGGTATCTTTTCGCTCGGGTACATTACCGGTACCAGGTATATAAATAACCGCATGATGTAATTCATGATGATACGAACATCTCGAAAGCGAATCGCAAGCGAAGAGAGCCACAATGCGATCGAAAGCGGCGTGAGCACCATCAGCAGAAAAACAAACGGCAGGTACAGCATCTGCAAGTTAACGCCGACGCCGTAGTAAAGTAATACTGCAACGATCAGGACAGAGGAAACAGAGAATGATATGAGGTTGCCGACTACAGGTGTGATCAGAAAAATTACCCGCGGGAAATATATTTTTCCCAGTATGCTGGCATTCGTTACCAGGCTCGAGCTTGCGCCTCCCATGGAGCTTGACATGTAGCTCCATGGAATGACCGCAACCGTCGACAGCAGCGGATAAGGGATTTCGCCGGTATCTACCGCCAGCAGGCCGCCAAATATGAGCGAGAAAACGATGACCTGTAAAGCCGGCTGAACCATCGCCCAGGCAATGCCGCCTATACTCTGCGCATAGGCCACTTTGATACTGCGCCAGATCATGAAATACAGCAGGTCGCGCAGACCAAAATATTAGGAGCCGGACGTTCTTCTTCT
>MPMD02166687.1_pt1 | contig 178831 bp, 152 predicted proteins | sample 1617291 | NCBI WGS metagenome assembly MPMD02 (sample SAMN05944810, study PRJNA350692) | marine metagenome | biome: marine; feature: ODZ; material: water; isolation source: 120 m water sample filtered on 30 um supor filter | place: Pacific Ocean | collected 2012-04-09 | depth 120m m | reverse complement strand
GGACGATCCTCTTCAGGAGCGGGCTCCAAACCCTTCCAATCGCACCTATGACTATGGTACTCTAGGACTTAGGGCTGACTACACTGACGCAAAACAGTACCTCCAGGCAACCCTGACCCCGAACCTGACCCCGAATCTGAACGACCCATGACCGTGCCCGCCCTGAGCTCCTCCCTTCTCCTGAGCGGCCCCGAGACCATCGCGCCCTGGGGGGCGTGCGTGCGTATCGACCTCGGCCAGCCTGGCTCCACCCTGGCCATCAGCCGCGAGAATCGGCTTCCGCGGGCCTCCGTGGTGGTCACCATGGCCGCCCGGGAACTGATGAGGCTCTCCAAGGGAGGCGACAAGCTCAAGAGCATCCTGGTTGTCGGCTCGGAGGTTGATCCGACGTTACACCCTGCCTTTAAAGAGATTACGGAGAATCTCCGCGAGCTCAGGAACAAGTGGTTCCCGCGCGCCAAGCTGTGCCTCATCTCCGACGATCCCGATCTCGAGCGCGTCGAGGTGCGGCTCGCCCTGGGCTCCTACGACCGCCCCATGCTGCGCTTCGAGGCCGGCACGGCCCGCACCTTCGCCCGGCTCACGGGCCACAAGAGCACGCGCTTCCGCAAGCTCGCGGCGCACCTGGAGAGCCTGGACCGGGTCTCCATCCAGGCCTGTTTCGTGCGCGGAGAGGTCGACAACTCGACGGACTCCGAGGTCGAGGGCTGGCTGCGCCGCCTCCAGGAAGTGGGGCCCAGAGAGGTCCTGATCTCCAGCCCCAACCCCCGCGACCGGGGCAAGGGCAAGGCCCAGGGCATCCCGGCCGGGCAGCTGAAGGAGATCGTGGAGCAGATCGGCGACCGGACCGGAGCCGACGTCACGATCGTGGAGCCCCAGAGCGCCTGACCGCATCGCTCCAGGCGCCCGTGGACCGACCCCTGGCGAAGTTTCGCGGTGCCAGCAAGCGCTTCGGCGAGCGGGTCGCGCTCGCGGACCTGGACCTCGATCTGTATCCGGGAGAAGTCCTGGGCCTGCTCGGGCCCAATGGCGCCGGCAAGACCACCGCCCTGCGCCTGTTGTGCGGGCTCATCGCTCCCAGTGAGGGGAGGGTCGAGGTCGCCGGTCATGACGCGAGCAGCGAGCCCCTCGAGGTCCGCCGGCACCTGGGTTTCGTCCCCGACGGGGCGCCGCTGTACGTCAACCTCTCCGCGCGCCAGCACCTCCAGCTCGTGGGGCGCTTGCACGGCCTGGGCGAGGAGCACATGTGTGAAGGCTCAAGCGATCTGCTCGCCTCTCTCGACCTCAGCGAGCGCGCCGACGAGCCGGTCGGCCGCTTCTCGCGCGGCATGCGCCAGAAGGTCGCCCTGGCCTGCGCCCTCTTGCCCCGTCCGCCGCTGCTCGTGCTCGACGAGCCCCTGACGGGCCTCGACCCCCCGACCTCGGCCATGCTCAAGGCCCTCCTGCGCGGCTGGGCGCAGCGGGGTGGCGCGGTGCTTTACACCTCGCACCTGCTCGATGTAGTCGAGCGCGTCTGCGACCGCATGGCGATCCTGAGCGAGGGACGGCTGATGGGGGTGGGCACCCTCGACGAATTGCGGGAAAGGGCCGGAACAGACGGGAGCCTGGAGCAGGTCTTCACGCGCGTGGCCCACAGCGCGGACCCCCAGGCCGAAGCCGACGCCCTGCTCGCTCACATCGCTCCGCGCGCACCGAAGGAGTGACTAGCGGGAGAGCCTGCCGGGCTCTTCAATGGGACCGTGCTCCTTCCCGATGTGCTGGCGAGCCCGGACTCTGGCGAGCTGGACAGCCGCCCTGGAATCCTCCTTGTACTGGCCCTGGTGACCGCGGGCGCCCTGGCGGGGCGGCTGTGGGCGCTCGGGGGCGGCTTGCCCTTCCAGAGTGACTCCGACGCGGTGATCGTCGCCCAGGCGATGGGACTCGAGCGCGGCGCTCCGCGCTCGGGTGAGAACGCGATCAGCCCCCTCTATCCCCACCTGCCAGCCCTGAGCCTAGTCGCCTTGCCCGGCAAGGTGGTCCGGCAAGCCCCGGCCGATGCGGAGTGGGCGGCCCACGCCCGCGCTGCGGCCCACCCCCACCTGCTCGCACGCCGCTGGCTCGCCTTGCTCTCGACCCTGGCCATCCCCGGCGTCTTCGTTCTCGCGCGGCGCTTCCTGCCCCCCGCCTGGGCCCTGCTCGCCGCGTGCCTGATGGCGGCCTGCCTCCTGCACCTCATCTACTCGCGCCAGGCGCGGCCCCACGGAGTCCTGACAGCCTTCTCGTTGTGGGCGGTCGTGTCCGCCATGTGGCTGGCTCGCCGGCCAACGCCGAGCGCCATCGCGGCCTGCTCCACATGCACCGCGCTCGCCATGGGCGTGCTCCACAGCGGAGCCGCGGTGCTTCCCGCCGTAGCCCTCGCGAGCTTCCTCGCCGCGCGTCGGCGCGCCGGACTGGCGCGGGCGGCTTGCGCCCTACCCCTTCTCGCGGCCTACCTCTCGTACCACCTGTTCTATCCCTTCGTAGCCACCGTCGGCATCCTGGCCACTCGCCATGAACTGATCGCCAGGACCTTCGACGGGAGCGGCTTCGCCTCCATCGCGCGCAGCCTCTGGGCTTTCGATCCAGTGCTGACCGCCCTGGCGGTGGCGGGTTTGCTGTACGCCTTCTCAGCCGCCTGGCGACGGCGCACACGCAAGGAGCCCTGGCTCACCTCCGACGCCGTACTGCTCTGCGCCTTCGCTCTGCCCTACCTCCTCGTTTTGGGCGCCTACTACCGCACCCTCCATCGCTTCGCCATGCCGCTGATGCCGATCTTGGCGCTATTGGGAGCCGTGGGCGTGATGGAGATCGCGCGCAGGGCGGCAGGTCGGTGCTCCTCGGCCTCAGGTCGACGGCGTGTCACGGCGCTGGTCGTCTGCGCAGCCCTGGCCCTGCCCTTCGCCGCCTCCAGTCGCTGGTTGTGGCTCACTACAAGGCCAAACTCGGCCCAGGTCGCCGCGCGCTGGCTGGAAGAGCACGTCTCCCTCGGGACGGAAACGGTCGCCATCAGCGCGGTCCTGCGCCTTCCACTGCCCCGCGACCCTCAGAGCTGGGCGACCATTCCCGAGTACGCGCGCTCCCCGATGCAGCGCTACCTCGACGAACACCCCGCGACACCAAGTCCCGGGCCGGCGTACCTCCTGAGGGCCCTGATCCCGCCGGCCGACGCCGAGCACACGGACCTCGGCGAGGCCTCGATGGCCGCCCTGCTCGCCGAGCTGTCACCGCGCTATGCAGTCGTGGCCCTGCCCAACAGCCACTCGGGCTTCGCGGATGGAACCCGGGCGGCCGTGCTGGCGGCAGGTGGTGAACGGGTCGAGCGCATCGAGACCTACCCCTTCCGAAGCGCTCGGGACCTCCCACGACATCGCCGCGGAGGGCCCCTCGGCTACGAGGCCTTCGCCTTCGCGCTGCGCGGCCTACGCCGAGGTCGGACGATCGAGATCTACCGCATGCCCTGAGGAATACCTCCCGAGCGACGCGTCAGGCGTCGCGCCGAGGGATCTCCACGGGCTTCCCATCGTCATCCACGGCAACCATCGTCACCAGGGCCTCGGTGACGGGGATGGCCTCGCCGCCGCCGAAGTGGCGCTGGGACCAGACGCTCACCTTGACCTGTACCGAGGAGCGCCCCAGGCGCAAGGTCTTCGTGAACAGCGACACCAGGTCGCCGACCCACACAGGCTGCTTGAAGTCGACCTTGTCCATGGCCACGGTGACGATCTTGCGCGGCCAGTACTTGTGGGCTTCGGTAGCCGCCGCGAGGTCGATCTGGGAGAGGATCACGCCCCCGAAGATGGTCCCCAGGGCGTTGGTGTCGCGCGGCATCATCACCACGCGGATGGCCGGCACCTCGTGCTCGGGAAAGGTCGACTTTTCGATCTGTTCTTCGCTCTTCATGCTCTCACCAGCCAGCGTCGGGCAGTCTCTCGCACGAGATCCTGCAAGGCCTCGATGCGGCCCTCGAAGAAGTGTCCGGCGCCCTCCACTTCCGCAAGTTCGAGCCCACAGTAGAGGTCGGGGTGGCGCGCTTCCAACTCCGCGAGGTTGCCGAATTCGTCCAGGCTCCCCTGGCAGACCAGTCCGGGGGTACGCACGCGGTCGATGGCGGAGCAATCAAAGACGGAAACGGGCAGGGCCACCAGGACGATGCGCGCGGCGCGAGGGGTGTGTGCGGCGAGCGAAACGGCGCAACGGGCGCCAAAGGAGGTGCCGCCGGCCCACAGCGCGAGGTCCGGGTAGCGTTCGGCCATCCAGTCCAGGGCGGCCTCCAGGTCGCGCTCCTCTCCCCCCTCTCCGTCGTGCTCGCCCGCGCTGCGACCCGCCCCACGAAAATTGAAGCGCAGGACCGCGAGGCCGGCCTCCTGCAGGGCGCGAGCGACGCGAAAGCAGACGGTGGAGTGCATCGTCCCGCCGTGCAGGGGATGGGGATGGCAGAAGACGCAGGCGGCGCGTGGGGTCTCGCCCGCCGCCGGCTCCCACAGGCGAGCCTCGAGCCGGCCCGCGGGCCCCGGGATGAACAGCTGCATGGGGGCGGGCTGTACCATGGCCGCGCCACGGGTGGAAACGGGATCCGCGGCGTTCATGGTCCTCCGCGTCCTCGCCATCCTCCGCGCGCGCCTCGCCGCGCACCTGGGCCGCGAGTGGCTGCCCATCCCGGCGCTGTGTACCCATGGCACCCTGACGGCGGTCGCCTGCCTGATCGTGCGCGACGGTCTCGAACCCTTCGCCTACGCCCTGTTTGCCCTGACGCTCGCAGCGGGCCTGGCCTGCCTGAGTCTGCTGGGTGAGTTCGGCGGCCTGCTGCGGGACGACCCGGCCGCCGAGTGGTCGCGCTCCTTGCCGGCCACCGAACTCGAACGCCGCGTCGCTCACGCGCTCGCGGCGCTCTCGATGGTCGCCGCCCTGACCCTCGGGAGCGCCCTGCCCGCGGCGCTGCTCGCGCCTCCCTCTCTGGACGCCGCCGCGCGCGCGAGTCTGGTGCTGGCGATCTTCGCCCAGGCTCTGTTCCTGGCGAGCGCCTTGCTGACCACCCAGTCCGCCCTCGGTGAGCGCGCCGAGGGTCTCCTGATCGGCTTGCAGTCCCTGCTCGTCGCCCTGGCCGTCGCCGGTGGCCTGGCCGCTCTGCGCGTGGGGCCCTGGCTGCGGACCCTCGCCCGGGGCGAGACCACCTGGCCGCCCTGGCTCGACGCGGCGCCCCCGGCCTGGTTCGCGGCCACCGTCGGCGCGCCGCCCGCAGCCGCGGGCTTACCGCCGACGATGCTGGTGGTCGCGCTCACCCTGGGAGCGGGCGTGTTGTTGTGCGCCGTCCCTCCGGCTCGCGCGCCTCGCGGCCGGCCCACGGCGACCCTGGCAGCGCGCCTGCTCAAGCCCCTGCGCCTGGTCGCGGCGCGCTTGTGGGTCGACCGGCGCGAGCGCGGCGTCTTCGAACTCGTCTTCGCCGCCCTGCCCCTCGAACGGGACTTCGTCCTGCGCACCTACCCGATGATCGGCATTCCCCTGGCCTTCCTGCTCGTCGGTGCGCGCGCGGGCAGCGGCGATGAGCGCGAGGGCTTGCTGGTCCTGCTGCTCTTCACGCCGGCCGCCTACCTGCCCGTGCTCCTGGCGCAGCTCCCGGTCAGCGCCAGCCCTCGCGCGCGCTGGCTTGTCGACTGCGCGCCGGTCAGTCCGGCCGCGGTGCGCAGCGGCGCTCTGAAGGCGCTCGCCGTCCGCTTCCTGATCCCCCTGTACGCGGTCCTCGCTGCCGTGGCCGTCGCCCTGGGGGAGGGCGAGCTGGCCTTGCGCTTCGCCCCGGCGGGCGCGGTCGTGTCCCTACTCGTGTTGCGCGTTCTCTACCCGCGCGTCGTCCTTGCTCCACCGCTCTCCACTGCGACCGAGGAGCTCGAGGTGGACCACGACTGGATGGGCCTACTCCTGACCCTGGCGATGATCCTGGTGGGGGTCTCGTTCCTGGCGCGCGCGCTCGTCACGAGCGCGCTCCACGCGACCGCCTTCACAGCGGGGCTGGTCGCCATCGAACTCGTCCTCAACCGCCGCCAGCTGCGGGGCTAGGGGTGCAGACGGCTACTCGCCGCGGGAGGCGAGGAAGGCCGCCAGGTCTGCGGGAAGCGGGCTCTCGATCTCGACGCGCCCGGCGGAGGTCGCGGGGGAGCGGAAGACGAGGCGGTGGTGGTGGAGCGCGTGCCGCTCAAGGATCAACAGACGGCGGTCCTCATCGCTCAGACAGCCCTCGACGCCGCGCTGGAAGATCGCCTCATCGTGGGCGTAGAGCTTGTCGCCCACCAGGGGATGTCCGATGGCCGCCAGATGGACGCGAATCTGGTGCTGACGGCCGGTGTGCAGCTGACAGCGGAGCAGTGTGCAGTCGCGCCCCCGTCGCTCCACTCGCCAGGAAGTCCTGCAGGGCAGGCCGTCGGCCGTGACGGCGATCTTGAGCGCCACGTGGCTGGCGCGGGCCGGGCCGAGGGGATAGTCGATCGATCCTCGCTCCTCGGCGAGCTCACCGTGGACGATCGCAAGGTACTCCTTCTCCACCTCGCGGCGCTCGAACTGGCGCAAGATCTGGCGATGCGCTTGCAGGTCTGTCGCGACGAGCACGATCCCGCTCGTTTCTCGGTCGAGGCGATGGCAGAGGCGGGGCGCGACACCGGTTTTTTCGATCTCCTCCCGACGATGGGCGTGCACGCGCTGGATCAGGGTGTCGCTCACGTGCCGGCCGCTGGGGTGCACCGGCAGACCGGCGGGCTTGTCCACAGCCAACGACACGGCGTCGTCCCAGAGCACATCGAGGGCGGCGTCGGTGTTCTCGGCGGCGGGCAATCGCTCTGGGGGGGGGATCCGGACCTCGACGCGCGAGGCGTGACGAAGCCTGCGGCCCGGGCGAATCTCGCGAAGGAAAGATCCCGATCCGTCGGGGGACTCGGGGGTGCTGGCGTCGACGCTGACCCAGCCCTCCTTGATCAACCGCTGCACCGACGAGCGCGAGCGCCAGGACAGGCGGCGCGCGAGGAACATGTCGAGGCGCTCCTCGAAACCCTCGATGCGCGCACCCACGGCGCTGGCATCAATACGTAGCTCGACGCGCTCGGCCGGGCGCGTCAGGTCGCGATCAGAGGGAAACAGGCCCATGGCGGAGCCTCCCCCGGCGAACCCCTAGCGGGCCCGGCGGCGCCGAATGCCGCCGCGAAAGTTGGGGTCGTTGCGACGCGCGGCCTTGAGGATCGTGCGCAGCCGCTCGCGGCGCTCGCGGCGCCGCTTGTCGGAGCGCTTCTCGTGCCAGGAATTGGACTTGGCGAGGCGGAAGATCCCGCTGTAGTTGCACTGACGCTTGAAACGCCGCAGCGCGGACTCAAGGGATTCGTTCGAACGTACCTGGACCCGGATCATGCTCTCCGAAGGGCTATGCTGGACCGGCTGCGGCGAAGCGCCGCTAACCGTCGAGGGGAATCGCGGGCTCATTACTCGCGAAAGGGGGCAAGAGGATATCGCCCTCGCCCGGCGGTGCAAAGGCCCGGCTGGAAAACGCGCCGGGGCGGTGCGATGCTCCCTGGGTGGAGGGTGAACAGGAAAGCACGCGACAGGGCCCGGGGCCCACAGGGGAGCCGGAAGCCACCGCCACCCTCGTGGGGAGCGTGGAGCGCATCACGTTCGTCTCTTCGGAGACGCTGTACACAGTCCTAAGAATCTCTCCGGAAAGAGGTTACGACGACCCCGGCGATCCCGGCATGTTCCGCGCGGAGCGTGTGACGGCCGTCGGACGAGCCCCCACGCCCCACGAGGGCCAGCGCGTCCGGCTGACCGGGAGTTGGCAGACCCACGCGGCCCACGGACGGCAGTTCGCCTTCGCGAGCCTGGAACCCCTGCCGCCCACCGACGCGGGCGGGCTCGTCCGCTACCTCGCCTCCACGGCCTTCAAGGGCATCGGCGAGACCCTGGCCCGGCGCATCGTCGACCACCTGGGGGCCGACGCCCTGGAGAGCATCCGTGAAGACCCCTCCTCCCTCGACGATGTCCGCGGACTGCGCCCCAAGGTCGCTGCGGACCTCGTCGAGAGGGTGCGCGTCGAGCTAGGAGCCCACAAGGCCCACGCCTTCCTGCGCGGGCTCGGCCTGGGCCCCTGGCAAGCGGCGACGGTGGTCACGACCCTCGGAGCCGACTGCGAGGCGCGGGTCCGGGCCGATCCCTTCTCCTTGGCCGATGAGATCGCGGGTTTCGGCTTCGCCACGGCGGACCGGGTGGCACGCGAACTCGGCATCGAGGCCGCGGACCCGCGCCGAGCGCGCGCCGGATTGCTGCACGTCCTGCGCGCCGGCCACAACGACGGCCACACCCTCCTGCCGCGCGAGCGCTTGCTGGAGAGCGCGCTCAAGTTGCTGGAAGAGGGCGCGCAGCAAACGGTGGTCGAGGAGACGCTCGCGGCCATGGGCGAGAGCGGCGAGGTGGTGGCGCGGGCCACCGCCGACGGAGACGAGCACATCTACCTCCCCCATCTCGCCCACTGCGAGAGCACCCTGGCCCGCAACATCGCCCAGTTGCTCGCCGCCGGCCCCGCGCGCCCTCTGGCCGCCGAGGGAGACCTCGCGCAGGCCGAGAGCGCCGCGGGTCTGGACCTCCACGCCGATCAACGCAGCGCCATCCTGGGACTCCTGGCCGCACCCGTCGCTCTCCTGACTGGCGGACCGGGAGTCGGCAAGACGACCATCATCCGGCTCATCGTGCAGCTCGCCGAGCGCGCGAGCGCCGAGGTGCTGCTGGCTTCGCCCACCGGCCGCGCCGCCAAGCGCCTGGCCGAGGCGACCGGACGCGAGGCGAGCACAATCCACCGCGCTCTGGGCTTCGAGCCAGGCGGCGGCTTCGAGCACGACGCCGAGAACCCGCTCGAGGCGGACCTGATCATCGTCGACGAGATCTCGATGCTCGATGTCGTGCTCGCGCACCACCTCCTGAAGGCCGTCCAGCCCCCCACGCGCCTGATCCTCGTCGGCGACCCCGACCAGCTCCCCTCGGTCGGACCAGGCAATGTCCTGAGCGATCTGCTCACTTCCGAGCGCGTCGCGGTGCACCGCCTGACGCGCATCTTTCGCCAGGTGGAGGGCAGCCGGATCGTGGAGAACGCCCACTGCGTGCTGCGCGGCGAGACACCCTCCTTCCCCGAACGCGGCGACACCGACTCGGACTTCTACTTCTTCGCCGCCGAGCAACCCGAGGCCTGCGCTGAGCGCGTGGTCGAGGTGGTCACCGAGCGCATCCCACAGACCTTCGGCCTGGCGTGGGAGACGGACGTGCAGGTGATCGCACCGATGTACCGCGGACCATGCGGGGTCGACGCGCTTAACGAGCGGCTGCGCGAGGCCTTGGGGACAGGTGGCCGGGAAGTGCAGCGCGGATCGCGGCTGTGGCGCACTGGCGATCGCGTCATCCACACGCGCAACGACTACGAGAAGAACGTCTTCAACGGCGACATGGGACGCATCACGCGCATCGACTCGACCAACGGACTGGAAGTGGTCGTCGCCTACCCCGACCGCGAGGTCGTCTACGCAGCCGGCGAACTCTCGGATCTGCGGCCCGCCTTTGCGATCACCGTTCACCGCTCGCAAGGCGGCGAGTTCGATGGCGTCGTGCTGCCCCTGGTGACGCAGCACTTCATGATGTTGCAGCGCAACCTGCTCTACACAGCGATCACCCGCGCCCGCAAGCTCGTCGTGCTGGTCGGCTCGCGCCGCGCCCTCGAGCTCGCCATCCAGAACACCGACCAGAGCCGGCGTGAGAGCGCGCTGGCAGAGAAGCTCATCGAGGCCACCGCACGCTGATCTTGCGTGCTCCCGCCCGCGAACTCAGCGGCCCTCCGTACGCCCCCCGCCCTCTGGCGCAAAGTAGCGCCGTCCCTCCAGGGAGGGCGGCAGGCAGGTCATCTCTCTCGCCGCCTCCGGATCGTCGTGGGTGTAGCGGTAGCCCTCGCCGTAGCCCGCCTCGCGCATCAGGGTCGTGACGGCGTTGCGCAGATGCTTGGGCACCGGCTCCGCGGCCGTCTCCCGCACGTCCTGCTCCGCACGAGCCAGGGCCACGTAGACACCGTTCGACTTGCACGCGCGTGCGAGGTAGACGGCCGCCTGGGCCAGGGCGAGCTTTCCCTCGGGGTAACCGAGGCGGTGGAACGACTCCGCGGCGTCGAGAGCGATGCGCAGGGCGAAGGGGTCCGCGAGACCGATGTCCTCGCTCGCCATACGGATCAGGCGACGGCCCAGGTAGTTGCCGTCCTCTCCCGCTTCCATCAGGCGCGCGATCCAATAGAGCGTCGCGTTCTCGTCGGAGTTGCGAACGCTCTTGTGCAAGGCCGAGATCAGGTTGTAGTGCTCCTCGCCGTTCTTGTCGTGGTGCAGGACCTTGCGCTGCAGGGCCTCTTCGGCCAGGGCGCGGTCGATCTCACCGCCTCCGGGGCGTAGGGCCGCCGCCGTCTCCAGGGCTGTCAGGGCGCGGCGCGCGTCTCCGTCGGTGGCGTGGGCGATGGCGGAGAGGATGTCGTCTGTGGCCGTCCACACGCCCCCGAGGCCGCGAGCGTCGTCTGCGAGCGCGCGCTGCAAGAGGGTGACCACCTCGGCGACTGCGAGCGGTTCGAGGGCCAGCACGCGCACGCGGGAGAGGAGCGCGCCGTTGACCTCGAAGGAGGGGTTCTCGGTCGTGGCGCCGATCAGAAGGATGTCGCCGCGCTCGACATAGGGCAGAAAGGCGTCCTGTTGGGCCTTGTTGAAGCGGTGGATCTCGTCCACGAAGAGCAGGGTTCGGCGCTCGCACGCACGGCGCTCCCTCTCGGCCTCGGCCATCACCCTGCGGATCTCCTTGACGCCCGAGAGCACCGCCGAGAAAGGGACGAAGCGCATCCCGCTCGCCTCCGCGATCAGGCGCGCGAGGGTGGTCTTGCCGCTGCCGGGCGGTCCCCACAGGATCAGGCTCTGGATCAGATCACCCGTGAGGGCGTGGCCCAGGACCTTTCCCTCACCGACGATGGCCTCCTGGCCCGCGAACTCCTCGAGGGTCTGCGGCCGCATGCGGTCCGCGAGGGGCGCGTCCGCCGGCGCCGCCTCGAGCGGGCGTCGGTCGGGCCCCTCGAGCGACCCGAAGAGCGTCTCCTCACCCATCGTCGCCCGCCTTCCCTGCGGCGACGCGACCGGTCGCGAAGAGCAGCAGCGACGCAGCCACGGTCACGTTGAGGGACTCGACGCCCGTAGCCGTGGCGATGGTCACGCCCTCGAACGCTCGGGTGCCCTCGGGGAGGGCGCCGGTCTCCGAGCCGATCCAGAGCGCCACGGGGCCGTTCCAGTCCATCGCCTGAAGGTCCACTCCTCCGCGTGTGGCGGCGCGCACCTGGCGAAAGCCCCGAGCGGAGAGGAGTGTCGCGACTTCCGCCGCGGCGGCGCCGTGGAGGCAGGGAAGCCGCAGCAGGCTCCCCATCGAACCCCGCAACGCCTTCGATCCCCAGGGGCTCGCACTGCACTGGGTCACGATCAGCGCGTCCGCGCCAGCGGCCTCTGCCGAACGCGCCATGGCGCCCAGGTTGCCGGGATCCGAGACCCCGGCAACTACGAGCACCAGAGCCCGCGGTCCGGCCTCGAGCGCCTCAAGTGCAGGTGGATCCGGGCACGGGCAGAGGGCGATCATGCCCGGGGGTGTCTCGAGGCGGCTCACTCGCTCGAGCAGGCCAGCTTCGACTGGACGAACCGGCGCGCGCTCGCTCCAGCGGGCGGCGTGCTCGACCAGGGGTTCTGCGACGAGCACGACCTCCAGTGCGAGGCCCGCTCGCAGGGCGTCCTCGATCAGACGCTCCCCTTCGAGCACGAGCACGCCGGCGTCTTTCCCCGCCTGAACTGCGCCCACGCGCCGCAGCAGCGCATTCGAGCGTGAACGGATCGTGGCGCTCATCCGCCGCTGTTATAGCATCGCACGCGCATGAGTCGCTTGGTGAAGGGTCGCGTCGTTCGAGTGGATGCCAAGGTCTGCCACGTCGAGACGGGAGACGGCGTCTTCCTGGCGGCTCCCCGCGGAGCACTGTTCGACAAGCTCGACGCACAGACGAAGAACCCCGTGGCCGTCGGCGACTGGGTGCAGCTCGACATGGAGGGCGACCCCGTCAGCCTTCTCGAGGTGTTTGAGCGCGAGAACTACCTCGGTCGCACGGCCTCTTCCCACGACCCCCGGGAGCAGATCCTGGTGGCCAATGTCGATCGGCTGTTCGTGATCGCTTCCCTCGCAAAGCCACGCTTCTCGAGCGTCCGCACCGATCGAATCCTCGCGGCATGTGAGTGGCAGGGGATCCCCACGACGCTGATCCTGAACAAGACCGATCTCGCCGACCCCGACGAGCGGGCGAGGATTCGCTCGACCTACGAGCAGGTCCCCGTCGATGTGCTCGAGACCTGCGCGACCGACGGGAGCGGTGTCGACGCTCTCCGCGAGAACCTGAAGGGGAAGGTCTCAGTGATGTACGGAGCCTCCGGCGTCGGCAAGTCCACCTTGCTGAACGCCTTGCAGCCCGGCCTGAACCTCAAGGTCCGCAAGGTCAGCAAGTACTGGGACGCGGGGAAGCACACGACCACCTTCTCACGACTGATGCACCTCGATTTCGGAGCCCAGGTCATCGACACGCCGGGGATCCGCGTCTTTCGCATCCACCGCGTACACCACAGCGAACTGAAGGGCCTCTTCCCCGAGTTCGCGCGTCACGAGGATCGCTGCCGCTTTCCCAACTGCACACACGATCACGAGCCCAATTGCGCTGTACTCGACGCGCTCGAATCGGGAGAGGTCGCGCCGACGCGCTACGCGAGCTACCTCGAACTCTTGCTCGAGGCGATCCCCGACGTGGTGCTCGACGACGAGGTCGTCGAGGGCGATCCCGACGAGTGACTCAGCCGGACAGGACGAGCCAGATCTTGTAGACCCAGGCGGCGAGCAGGGCTGCCACGCCCGCGCCGATCACAGGCCGCGCGCGCCTTGATGAGAGGTCCCTGTAGAGATCCCGGCCGCGCAGATGGGCGAGGAGGGCCCATAGGAAGAAGGCGGGCAGGGCGAGGGCCGCGAGGAAGCCGAAGGGCTGGTTGGCGAGGGATGCGAGCGGTCGGCCCTGGATGGCCAGGGCCACCGAGGTCGTCACGCCGCACCCAGGGCAGGGCACGCCGAACCAGTCCATGGCCCGGCAGGGCAGCATCCCCAGCTGTTCGTGGGTCCCGTAACCGCGCTCGTCCGGCTCGGTCAGGGTGGCGAGCGCCACCATGGCGATGATCGAGAGGATCGAACAGCAGAGGAGGATCCAGTGCGGACTCCCCCGTCTCCCCGTCGGCGCCCGCGCGGCGTCGGCGGTCCAGTCCCTCCCCTCTCCGCCGTTCACGACCGCCATCATAGCGCGCGCCACTCGCCAGCGGTGAGAGGGCTGGGGCTAGTTGAAGTCGTAGACGTACGACAGCCGCAGCTTGTTCACGATCACGTAGGACAGGTCTGTAAGGACCTTGAGGTCGTCGTCACCGTGATCGTCGAATCCGCGCACCTTGGGGGAGCGCAGGATGAAGAAGCGGCGCGAGAGCCGATCGTCCGCTTCGTAGGATCCCGGCCTCAGCATGCCGGCAATCTCGAGGTTGAGCTTCCCCGTATAGAAGGCCCGAACACGGTGCAGCTCCGTCTCGCTGGCCAGGAGGCGCGCGTGCTGGTCGCCGCCTTCATCGAGGAACTCGTGCGCCAGAAGGATCTCGTCCAGGTTGACGTGCAACAGGGGAGTCTCGACGCGCTCGCAGGTCTTGAGGTCGATCAGCGTGGCGTCACGGATCTTGAGAAAGTACCGCCGACTCTCGTCGAGGACATGGCTGAGACGGGTGTACTTGTTCTCAACATTGCCCTTGATGAGAAAGCAATCTGTGAGCAAGAGGTCCGAGACGATGGTCAACATGGGGAGGGCGGGTCTGGTTGCGAGCACTGGCCTGACAGGAGGCCGCGCAGCTCGCCGGCGAGGTAGAAGGAACCGATCACGAGGATCCAGCCCTGGTCGCCGATCGCCGCTCGAGCCCTGTCCAATGCCTGACGCGGGAGGTCACAGGCCTCGGCGTCGAGCCCGGCCGCTGCGGCGGCAGCGGTGAGCTCACAGGCCGCGAGGAGCGGTCCACAGCTCGTGCTGGTCACAAAGCACCTATCGACACGCCCGCGGAGAGCCTTTAGGACCGCCCCGGAGTCCTTGTCACGCCCCAGGGCGAGCACCACTTGCGGCCGCCCTCCGAGCGCCTCATCTCCCTCCAGCTCGTCCAGCAGGCCCTCCACGCTGGAGGCCACGTGGGCCGCATCGAGCACGACGGCTCGCCCCTCCAGGAGGAACCGCTCGGCGCGGGCGGGCAAGCGGGCCGCCCGGCAGGCGTCGTCATCGAGCAGGGCGCCGCTCAGCGGCTCGCCGGCGGCGGTGCGGTCTCCCCCGGCGCCCAACTCGTCGAGCACCGTCGCCGCGACCGCGCGGTTGCGCTGGGCGAAGCTCCCTTGCGCGTTGACCCGCACCAGACGGCCTCGGCGCTCGCGGACGATGCCCTCCAGGACAGCCAGGGCCTCGGGCTGCTCGGCCGCCGTCACCAGCACGCGCCCTGGCGCGAGGATGGCGCCCTTCTCGGCTGCGATGGCGGCCAGGGTCGTCCCGAGGGTCGAGGTGTGTTCGAGGTCGAGGTTGGTGAGCACCGCGACGTCGCTCGTGAGCACGTTGGTCGAGTCCAGCCGCCCGCCGATGCCGCACTCGATCACACCCCACGCCACCCGCGCCCGACACAGCACGAGGAAGGCCGCCGCGGTCACGAGGTCGAACCAGGTGGCCGCCGCCCCCGCACCGGCCACTTCGAGGGCGGCCTGGCGAGCGCCCCAGACCTCCCCTAGGACCGCCGTCAGCTCTTCCTCCGAGACCTCGGCGCCGTTCACGCGCACGCGTTCGGTCACCCGCTCGACGTGCGGCGAGGCGTACACACCGGTCCGCAATCCGGCCCGGCAGAGCCCTTCCGCCACCAGCGCACAGACCGAGCCCTTGCCCTTGGTTCCCGCGACATGCACCGACCGCCAGCGCCTGGAGGGCTCGCCAAGACGAGCGAGGATGTCCCGGATCGGTGCCAGAGAGTGCTCCATCCCACCCGCGCGGTCCGCTCGCTCCCAGTTCACCAACTCGTCCAGGCGCCCGAGGGCCTCCTTGAGACCGGCGCCGTGCCCCACTCCTGCGGTCATGGCACGGCCCAGGCTACCTGCGCCGGTCCGCACGGGGGAGAGAAGTCCCAATCAGGCCTCCTGCCCGCCGCGCGGTTCTGCCGATAGGAGGCCCAGTTAGACCCCTCCGACCAGTGCGCGCGTTCGGCAGGGACCCGCTCGCCGGCTCGCTAAGCGTCCCCCTCACCCATGAACGAGCTCTCCCACCGCGTCAAGGTCTTCGTCTACCGCATGCGCGAGGCGCGGCCGGACTACCTGTTGCTGCGCGGCGCCCAGGGCATGGAGAGTTTTTGGGGTCCGGCCCACGGCCCGGTCGGGTTCGGCGAGCAGCTGGAGGCCGCCATCCAGCGCGAAGTCATGGACGATGTCGGCATCGCACGCCACCTGGATGTGATCGACCTGCGCATGCCGGCACGCTGGATTGTCGGGGACGAGGAGATCATCGAGTGGGCCTATGGCTTTCGGGCCATGGCAGACGACGAGCACCTGCGCCTGGATGAGCGCTGGGCCGATTTCCGCTGGGCCGGATTCTCCGAGGCCTACCCGGTCCTGGAGCTGGAGAACGACCGGGCCGCCATCGCCCGCCTGCACTCGCTGCTCGGCGCGGCCTGAGCCTCACCGCCGCACGCTCCCCGACTCGCGGGCAGCCATCACCCGCCACCGTTGCGAGCCCAGCTCAGGATCGCAGGAAGGGAATCCGATCAAAGGTCGACCCGAGGGCCTCGGCGTGCGAAATGCCGAGCCAGTCCTCGATGGCCGTGGCGTACACCGACCGGAAATCGGTCGTGAAGCCCAGGTCGCCGCCGTCGAGTTCGGTCAGGGAGGGGTGCGCCCCATACAGCCCGCCAGCGACGGGGGCGCCGGCGAGGAACATCGGCGCGGCCTTCCCGTGGTCCGTCCCCCCCGAGCCGTTCTCCTCAACGCGACGACCGAACTCTGAGAACACCATCACCAGGGTCTGGGCGCCCGCCTCGCGACCGGCGAGGTCACGCAGGAAGGCATTGAGGGCGTCGTCCACCGTCGTCATCAGCCCGTCATGGCTGGCCTTCTGGTTGTTGTGCGTGTCGAATCCACCCAGTTCGATCGAGAAGATGCGCGTCCCCAGCCGCGCCTCGACCAGACCGGCGATCACCCGTAATCCACGGCCGAAAGAGGTGTCGGGGTAGTCCACGTCGGACTCGTAGGCCTTGGCAGCGGATCGGATGCGACTCGAGGACTCCTGGGCGTCCCGCAACACTCCCCGCAGACGGTCCAGAACGCCTCTCTTCTCGCCACCACCATCTCCCTTGCGGAAGGTCTCCGCCTCGTGCCCCTCTCCCAGCCAGCGGTAGCTCTCGGGGATCTCGAAGGCCACGGCCGGGTGTTCTAGCGAGTGCAGCGAGTAGGGGACCTTGCCGCCCAGATGCACGACCAGTTCGGGCAGCACGCTCTCTCCCCAGGCCGTAGCGCACACCTTGCCCACCCAACCTTCTCCCGCGGCGCGGCCGCGCAGGCTGGCGGTGTGCCACACGTCCAGGGACTTGAAGTGCGAGCGCACCGGACCGGGATAGCCCACGCCCTCGACGATCGCGAGCCCCCCCTCCTTGTAGAGCCGGGCCAGCTTCCCCAGGTTGGGGTGCAGCCCGCGGTACTTGTCGAGCTTGTGAAGACCCGCACTGGGGACCAGAGTCCGCCTCCGGGCAGCGCCATAGGCGTCGTCTCCGTAGGGGACGACCGTCGAGAGCCCGTCATTTCCTCCGGAAAGCTGGATGAGCACCAGCGAGCGCTGGGTCCCGTCCTGCAGCGCTCCCAGGCCCGCCAACGATCCCGCGGACGCCCTCCCTGTGAGCAGGCTCGCGCCGCCCAGCAAAGAGAGGCCGCCGGCAACGAACTGGCGCCGGTCAGGATTCACTCGAGTGCTCCGTGTGTCGCTCATATCGTTCACCCCAGTTGGGCTTCGGGGAGACTCAGGATCAGGTGCGCGAGTCGCCGCAAGATGCCCTCGCAAGCGGCGGCGGCGTCGAGCAGTTCGCCATCACGAATGCGCAGCGCCTCGCGCTCCGAGGTCAGGTGTGCCAGCAGCATCGCACGCGTGTCAGCCGGCGCCTCGATGGCGAGCAAGGAGGACAGCAGGTGGTCGAGGATCTGCGCGTCGTCTAGCGCCCCCGCGGCGCCGATGCGCCAGGTCAAGTTGAGGCGCGGGCGGTATCCCGAGCCCACGGCGCTGCGCAGGGCGCGCAATTGCCTGGGGATGGAAGCCCCTCCCCTGGACGCGCCCTGCCCTTCCTCCGGGTTCATGGCCCCATCCATGGAGGGCAAGTCCTGGGTGTCCATATCCATGTCCATGTCGTCCATGTCCGATTCCATCTCGGGCTCGCCGTCGAACGCGAGCCGGCGCCGCAGCTGCCGGCGCCGCTCCTCGAGTCCGGGATAGCCCTCGAAAGCAGCATCGAGGTCGATGACCCCCAGTATCAGGCCCGCCACATTGCCCCGCTGAAGCAGGCTCGAGGTGGTGATCCAGGTCTCGCCGCCTTCCCAACCCTTCACGTTGGGCGGTTCGAAGAGGCGCTCGCCGAGGTCGCCGGCGGCCAGCAGCAGGTAGCGCGCAGGCGGGTGTAAATCGAGGCGGCGGGTCATTCCTATCACGTAGTCGACGGGGCCCAAGACGCGCGTGCCGACCACTTCATCGCGGTAGAAAGCCGGATCGAGGAACAGTTGGCGCAGGAAAGGGCGCAGCTGGTAGTCCTCGTTGCGGAGCAATCCCGCGTATTCGCGCAGGCGGCCCGCTTCCGGTTCAACTCCCTCCAGAAAGTGGATCAAGCGACCGGCGACCCACTCGGCGCAAGCCTCCTGCTCGAGCAGCACGCGAACGACGTCGTCGCCGTCGAAGCGGCCGCGCTCTCCCAGGATGCGCTTGATTCCCGGGTCGTGCTGGCGGCGCTTGAACTCGAACCCGCCCTCACGGTTGGCCGAGTAACCGGTGAGAGCACGGGCGACTTCCTGCACGTCTTTCTCGGTGTAATTCCCTTCGCCGAGGCTGAACAGTTCCATCAACTCCCGCGCGAGGTTTTCGTTGGGCTTCCCGCGGCGGTTCGAGTTGTTGTCGAGGTAGTAGAGCATCGCCGGATCGCGCACGATCCCGTGCAACATGTCCGCATAGCTCTCGAGGGCATTGGAGCGCAGGAACTGGTGCTGCTGGATGACCTCGTAGGAGCGCCGCACATCCCGCGAGCTGGTCGTGAAGAACCCGTGCCAGAACAAGGTGATGCGATCGCGCAGCGGGTCCTCGTAGTTGACCATCTGATCCACCCAGAAGCTGGCGTAGTCGACCATCTGCTGGCGGTCGGCGGCGCGCAGTTGGGCGCGGAAGCGGCGACGCTCTTCCTCGGGGAGGTTCTCCATCTGCCGGTACTGCCCGTCACCTGCCCGTTCAGCGAACCAGGGCTCGCCCGTGGCGGGGCGCGTGCTCAGGAGTTCGTCGACGACTTCCGCGAGAGAGTGTTGCAGGACATCTTCGATCTCCTCCGAGGTGATGCCGAAGGCGGCGCGGTTGAACAGGTGTTCGGCGGCTCGAGCATTCCAGACCACCTCGCCGGTCGTGGAGATCAGGTCGTCAGCCCCCGCTCCCACGGCGGAAGGTGCGGCGCCCATCAGCAGTGCTCCCCCGGCCAGGAAGGTCAGCCGCAGCACCCCACGCCCGGAGATTCTCTGCTCTGTCATCACTCGCTCTTCCATCGGATGCCTCATCTGCCTGAGTCTCGAAAGTTCCTCGGGAACGTAGGCCGGTTCCCCGATGAAATAACCGCCCCTGAAACAGGAAGTTCCGGATCCCTCGCCGATCTCCTCGGCGCCTGGATCCTGCGGGACTCGGATACCTAGAATACACCCCCTTATCGGGTCGCTCCCGCGCTCTCCTGGAAAGCATTTCGCCATCCTCGGCAGCCCCTCCTCAAACGCACCCTTGCCGGCACCGCCCATCAATCTGCGCGAGTTCCTGGACCTCCTCCGCCGTGAGGGAGAGCTGGTGGAAGTCGAGGCGGAGGTCGATGCTTCGCTGGAGGTAGCAGAGATCCACCGCCGGGTGATCGCCGCCGACGGGCCCGCGTTGCTGTTCCGGCACGTCCGCTCCAGCGCCCTGCCGGTCGTGACGAACCTCTTTGGCTCGCCTCGCCGCGTGGAGCTGGCCTTCGGCTCGCGCCCGCGCGAATTGATCGAGGAGCTGGCCCAATTACCCGAGGACCTCATGCCGCCGAGCGCGAGCAAGCTCTGGAGCAAGCGCGGCCTCTTCGGCTCTTTGCTGCGAGTCGGAACGCGCGCCGGATCGGGAGGACCGGTCACGGAGGTCGTCGAGAGCCCACCGCGTCTCGATCGCTTGCCGGCATTGAAGTCCTGGCCGCGCGACGGCGGGCGCTTCATCACCCTGCCGCTCGTCTACACCGAGCACCCCCAGACGGGGGGCGGAAATCTCGGCATGTACCGCATGCAGATCACCGGCGAGGACGCGGCGGGCATGCACATCCAGATCCATCGCGGGGCCGGCTTTCACCTGGCCGCCGCGGAGGAGCGCGGCAGCGCGCTGCCGGCGGTGGTGATGCTCGGCGGGCCGCCGGCCCTGGTGCTCTCGGCCATCGCGCCCCTGCCCGAGAACGTCCCCGAGCTGGCCCTCGCCAGCCTGCTGCTCGCCCGCCCCCTCAAGATGACGCGCCACCACGCGAACCCCTTGCCGTTCGCCCGCGAGGCGGAGCTGGCCCTGGTCGGTGAGATCCCCTGCGGTGAGCGCCGCCCCGAGGGCCCGTTCGGCGACCACTACGGGTACTACTCCGAAGTCCACGACTTCCCCTGGTTTCGCTGCCGCTCGGTCTTGCGCCGCCGGGACGCGATCTTCCCCGCGACCATCGTGGGCAAGCCGCGTCAGGAGGACTTCTTCATCGGGGACTACCTCCAGGACCTGCTTTCGCCGCTCTTCCCGCTCGTGATGCCCTCTGTGCGCGCCCTGTGGAGTTACGGGGAGACGGGTTACCACCCGCTCTCGGTCGCCTTAGTGCAGGAGCGTTATCGGCGCGAGGCGATGGTGTCCGCCTTTCGCATCCTGGGCGAAGGGCAGCTCTCCCTGACCAAGTTCCTGCTGCTCGTCGACCGTCCCGTAGACCTGCGTGACTTCCGCGCCGTGTTGGCTCACGTGCTCGAGCGAGCGGATTTCCGCACGGACCTGTTCCTCTTCTCGAACCTCTCGATGGACACCCTCGACTACGCCGGTCCGCGGCTCAACGAGGGCAGCAAGGGGGTCTTGCTCGGCATCGGAGAGCCTCGCAGGCAACTTCCGCGCGAGTTCAGCGGCTCGCCCAGCTCCGCCGTGCGCGATGTGCGGGTCTTCTGCCCCGGCTGCCTGGTTCTCGAGGCGCCCGCGTACGGCGAGGATCCTGACGTGGGTGGCCTGATCGCCCGCGACCCGGCGTTTGCCGACTGGCCCCTGCTGGTCTTGAGCGACTCGGCCGAGCGCGCCACTCGCAGCACCTTCAACTTCCTCTGGACCACCTTCACCCGCTTCGATCCGGCCGCCGACGTGAGCGCGGCCAAGCTGGAGCTGGTGGGATCCCATCCCAGCTTCGAGCCCCCGCTGGTGATCGACGCCCGCATGAAGCCCGGCTATCCCGAGGAGCTCTTCAGCGACCCAGACACCGCGCGCTCGGTCGAGCGTTGCTGGAACGACTACTTCCCCGCCCGCACCGTCGAGATGGGCGACTCCGACCGCGCCCACTTGGACTGAGGTCGGAGCGGGGTGATGCCCTGCGGGGAACGCGGACTAGTCGGCCTCGCGTAGGTCCGCCAGGGCTCGAACGACCACTGCCCCCCCGACGACCGCGACGACCAGGCCCGCCAGCACCTGCGAGCCGTCGCCCAGGAAGAAGCAGCCGACGCCGAAGAGCACGCCGTAGGTCGCGGCCAAGCCGCCGGCGGCGCCCGCCAGGGCCGCGCCCATCTGCTTATCGGGCTGGACCTCGGGCGCGAGGGCACGCACCGGCCCCCAGGCTCCCAGGGGGCGCACCTTGCGATAAAAACCCACCAGCGTGCGCGGGTCAGGGGCGCTGGTCACGAACATCGAACAGGCCGCACAGATCATCGAAAAGGCAACCACGAGACACAGGCGGCCCTCGGGCGCCAGCTCCCCCGCGGGAGAGAGCGGCGAATCGGGCCAGGGGATCCCTGCGAAGGTCAGGATCAAGGTCGCCGCGGCCGAGGCCAGCATGGCGGTGATCTCCGTCGAAGCCCGCACGCGCCACCACAGCCAACGGGCCACGTAGACGGGACCTACACCGCCCAGGAAGGCCAGGAAGAACAGGAACAGGCCGCTGATCGAGCTCGAGTGATAGGCGAGCAACCCTCCCATGGCGAGCACGGCCACACTGGCGAGACGCGCCACGAGAACGTAGTGAGCTGCCCCCCTACCCGACGCGAGGAAGCGACGGTAGATGTCGTTCACGAAGAACGAAGACGCCAGGTTCACGTGGGTGTCGATGGTCGACATGAAGGCCGCCAGGAGCGAAGCCACCACCAGCCCCAGCAGGCCCACGGGCAGGAATCGAGTCATCATCACGACATAGGCGCGCTCTCCGTCTGTGCGCGCGATGACTTCCCCCGCCTCGATCATCTCTCCTGCTCGGACCGCGGCCCGCGGCGTCCAGTCGGCCTCGAACCCCGCGCCCGCGATCGCGAACTCGTGACGGCCCGTCCCGTCGCTCGCGGCGACCACCACCTGCTCGGGAGTCAACTCGACGACGCGCCCAGGATGGTCGGAGAGCACCTCCACATCAGGAATGACCACCAGCGAGGCAACCGCCACCAGGATCCAGGGCCAGGGGCGCAAGGCGTAATGGGCGACGTTGTACCAGAGGGTGGCGAGCATGCCCTCGCGAGGATTGCGCGACGCGCTCACTCGCTGCACCGTCGTGCTGCTGCCGTCCACGCCCTCGGCCGCCCACCAGGCCACGCCCATGTAGACGGCGAGGGCGGCAACGGGCACGGTCCAGAAGCTGGCATCGAAGAGGGACCCGTCGCCCGGTCGCGGCAAGAAGCGCAGGGTGTCCGGTCCAAAGAAACCGTCGGCTCGCGCGGCGTCGAGGCCCGCGCCCCCGTCGATGGCCGCCCAGGCCAGAGCCGCGAGCACGACGGCCCCCACGATCGACATCGCGAACTGCACCATGTCCGTGATCACCACTCCCCAGAAACCCGCCATCAAGGAATAGACCAGGGCGATCAGGCTCGCGGCCACGATCCCGGTGACCTTGTCCACGCCGAGCAGCACGTCCAGGATCTTCACGGCGGCAAGCAAGACCCAGCAGAGCACGATCGTGTTGGTGATGCAGGCGTGCATCGTCCCCAGCACTGCGCGCAAGACACTCGCTCCCCTCCCGCCGTAACGCAGCTCCGCGATCTCGGCCTTGGTCATCACATCTCCTCGCCGCCACCAGCGGGAGAAGAGGAAGACCGTCAGCATCCCGTTCGCTGCGAAACACCACCACAGCCAGTTCTTCCAGATGCCGTAGTCGCGCACCCAACCCGTGACGACTAGCGGCGTGTCCGCAGCGAAGGTTGTCGCCACCATCGACGTCCCCGCCACCCACCAGGGCAGGGAGCGCCCGGAGAGGAAGAACTGCTCGACGTCAACGCCCGCGCGCCGGGCGAAGCGCAAGCCAACCGCCAAGGCGAATAGGACGTAGGCCGCTACCACCGTCCAGTCGATCCAGTGCATGGTGGAAGGATCAATCCTCGTGGGCGAAGCCGTAGTAGGCGGGGTTAGTCAAGGCCGGTGCCGCTTCACGCCGGATCTGGAGGGTGCGGATGGCCCACAGGTCGCGGAAGACGCGGTGGCGCGCCACGTCGTCGAGGTAGTCGACACCCGAGCTGCCTCCGGTCCCCATTCGGCGGCCGATGACACGCTCCACCATTCGGGCGTGACGCTGGCGGAAGATGATGAACACCTGCTCAAACTCCACCAGCTTGTCGAGTACCTCCCGCGGCCAGGCCAGGAGAGGCAGCTCGCGGTAGGTCTCGATGAACAGCATCGCGGTGCGGATCCGCGCGCGCTCCATCCCGCCTTCGTCCTCCCCGGGCCTGAAGAAAGCGCGGACAGAGGCTTTCTCCTGCTCGCTGCGCAGCTTGCGGGCCTCGGAGGCGGCGCCGCCCCCTTCGCGGGCAAGCGCGGTCTCAAGTACGGCGTCCACCTCGCGACTGTGGGCGGAGAGGAAAGTCTCGATGAACTCCTCCAGCTTGACTGCCGCGCGGGGATCGTCGTGCTCCACTCCGTCGATCGGCGTCCGCATGAGCCAGCGATCGATGGCCTCCTTGAGCGTGCGGCGTTCGTCGAGCGCGCCCAGCACACGACGCAGGGACCACGATGGAGATCCGTCGGGGTTGCGCAACATGTCCATCCAGTTCCCCACCGGGCCCGCGTCGAGCCGCTCACTGGAGTCCAGGCCCATGACGATTTCGATCTCGCGCATCTGGGCGCTCTGGAACCCGCTGGCTGAGGTGAGCTTGTCACGGAAGGCCAGGTAGTCCCGGGTCGTCAGGGTTTCCATGACCAGAAAATGGTCCACCGCTCGGCCTAAGACGGTGATCACTCGATCGAGGCTTCGCACAGCGCCCGAGAGTTTCTGGTTGGCCACCGCTTTGCTGTCGAACAGGTCCCGAGCGGTACGCATCTCTCGTAGGATCAGCTTGAACCACAGTTCGAAGATCTGGTGGACGGTGATGAACATGACCTCCTCGTTGCCGAGGTCGGCCTCATTCCGCTCAGCCCCGCCCTGGAGGCCCACCAGTTCCTCGACCCGGATGTAGTCCCAGTAGGTCAGGGGCGTATTGCTTCCCATGGCAGCAAGGGTACGAACCCCGGCGCCGGATCGAAAAGCTCTCATCCGGTCGGGCGGGTACAATCCCGCCCCATGCCCTCCCGCGCAACGACGACTGACCCCTCTCTCGCCGCGATGGCCGCGGATGCCCTCCGGCTCCTCGATCAGCCGCTTCTCGATCTGGTCTTCGAGGCCGCGACGGTCCACCGAGACCATCACGACCCCGGAGCGATCCAGCGCTCGCAGCTCGTCTCCATCAAGACCGGCGGGTGCCCGGAGGACTGCGGCTACTGCTCCCAGAGCGCTCACGCGAAGACAGCGGTCGAGCGCGAGCCCTTGATGGAGGTCGATGACGTCCTGAAGGCTGCCCGGGAGGCCCTGGAGACCGGCGCCGACCGGTTCTGCATGGGCGCCGCCTGGCGCGAAGTGGCTGACGGACCGGAGTTCGAGCGCGTGCTCGAGATGGTCCGCGGCGTGAAGGAGATGGGCCTGGAGACCTGTGTGACCCTCGGCATGCTCGAGCCGCACCAGGCGCGGCGCCTGCGAGATGCCGGACTCGATTTCTACAACCACAACCTCGACACGGGACGCAGCTTCTACGATCAGGTTGTCACGACGCGCGAATACGACGACCGGCTGCGCACGATCGCGGCGGTGCGCGAGGCCGGCGTCCATGTCTGCACCGGCGGTATCCTCGGCATGGGAGAGGACCGCGGCGGGCGCGCCGAACTACTGGCGGAGCTGGCCTCCCTCGACCCGCCGCCCGAGAGCGTCCCGATCAACACCCTCGTCGGCGTGGAGGGGACACCCCTCGCTGACACGCCCGCCCTCGATTGGTCCGAACTCGTGCGCACGGTCGCGGCGGCGCGCATCCTGATGCCCCGCACCTGGATTCGCCTGAGTGCCGGGCGGCGGGAGATGAGCGAGGAGGCCCAGGCCCTGTGCTTCCTGGCTGGCGCGAATTCCCTCTTCAGCGGCGAAGATCTGCTCACCACCCCCAACGCAGAGCCGGGGAGCGACCAGGTCCTGCTGGAAAAACTCGGCCTCGCCCGGGTCGAGACCTGAGGCCCACGGAGGGACCCGCAACCCGTGGAGAGCGACCTGGACCGGGATTGGCGTGAGGAGGGCGAACGACTGGCTCGCTCGGGCTTGCTGCGCGAACTCTCCGTGGCGGACCGATCGCTGGCGGACTTCACGAGCAACGACTCCCTGGGCCTCTCCCGCCATCCCGACCTGATCGAAGGGGCGCGGGCGGCCGCGCGCGAGTTCGGCGTCGGTGCGCGAGCCTCGCGCCTCTTGGGAGGCGGCTCACCGCTCGACGAGGCCGTCGAACAGGCCGTCGCCCGCTGGCTGTCGGCCGAGGCGGCGCTGCTCTTCCCCACCGGCTACCAGGCCAACCTGGGTGTCACAGCAGCTCTGTTCGCCTCCGGGGACTTCGTCTGCTCGGATGAGCGCAACCACGCCTCCCTGATCGACGGGATGCGTCTATCAAGAGCGACCGTGCGCGTCTTCGCCCACGCGGACCTCGCCCACGCCGAGGAACTCATCGTGCGCGCAGCGGGCGCGCGGCGGCGCTGGATCGTGACCGAGGGCCTCTTCAGCATGGACGGCGACGCCGCGCCCCTGGCAGAACTGGCCGAGCTGTGCGCGCGTCACGACGCCTGGCTGGTGGTGGACGAAGCCCACGCCGTGGGCGTCGTGGGACCCGAGGGAGCGGGCGCCTGGGCTCTCGCCGCCAGCACGGGAGCCGACGGCACACGTCTCGCGGCGCGCGTCGTGACCGGCGGCAAGGCCCTCGGCGTCAGCGGCGGCCTGGTGGTCGGTTCCACCGCCCTTCGCGAGCGCCTTCTGCGGGGTGCCCGCAGCCTGATCTTCACGACCGGCTGCTCGCCGCCGACCGCCGGCGCCCTGGCAGCCGCCGTCCCCCTCGCGCGCGCGGCCGAAGGTGAGCGGGAGACCTTGCGAACCCTGGCTAATCGCATCGCAACGGCCGTCGACGGCCCCCGGCCGGCCGGGGCGATCGTTCCCGTAATCCTCGGTGCGAGCAGCGCGGCCCTGAGCGCCGCGCAGGAGCTGCATGCGGCGGGCTTCGACCTGCGGGCCGTCCGACCTCCGACCGTCCCCGCGGGCAGCGCACGCCTGCGAGTTGCCGTGCACTCCTTCAACACGACCGAGGAAGTAGAGAGCCTGACGAAGACGCTGACGAGCACGCTCACTCGCCGCGCATCGACCGCCCCAACCCTCACGATCGAGACCCACGCACGGGCGTTGTTCGTGGTCGGCACGGACACGGAGGTCGGCAAAACGGTGGTCGCCGCGCTGTTGTCGCGCGCCGCGGCGAGACGCGAGCCAACGACCTACTGGAAGCCGGTCCAGACCGGCGATGACGACGACACGAGCGAGGTGGAACGCCTGTGCTCGGGCACCTCAGTCGCCTTCACCACGCCCACCTGCCAATTCCCTCTGCCCGCCTCGCCCCACGAGGCCGCGGCGGCCGCCGGGGGGGTGGTCGAGCCTGACCGACTGGCACGGCGTCTGGCAGAGCTCTGCGGGCCCTCTACGGACGGACGACTGATCGTGGAACTCGCTGGAGGCCTGCTGGTCCCCTACGACGCCCACACGACCCAGGCCGACTGGCTGGAAGCAGAGCGCCCCGCCCTGGTGCTGGTGGCACGCTCCGGCCTGGGCACCCTCAACCACACCCTGCTCAGCGTCGAGGCCCTCACCGCTCGACGCCTGCGGCCCACCGCCCTGTTCCTCGTCGGAGCACCCCACGTCTCGAACCGCCAAACCCTCGAGGAGCGAATCGGAGTTCCCGTCTTTGAGGTGCCGCGCTTCGAGACACTCGACCCTTCCTCCCTTGAGGACTGGCTGGACGGCCAGGACCTCTCGGCCCTCTTCGAGCACTGATGACTCCCCAGCAAGACGAGCACAGGCGCCTGATCGAGCGCGACCGCGAGCACCTCTGGCACCCCTTCACCCAGCACGGCGGGGAGGCGGACCCGCTGGCGGTGGACTCAGCCCGCGGCTCGCTCTTGGTCCTCGATGACGGCCGGGAGCTGATCGACGCCATCTCTTCGTGGTGGGCCTGCCTCCACGGCCACAGCCATCCGCGCATCGTCGCCGCCATGACGGAACAGGTGGGCAAGCTCGACCATGTCCTCTTCGCGGGTGCGACCCACGCACCGGCCGTCGAACTCGGTGAGCGTCTCATCGAGCGCGCCCCCGCAGGGCTCTCGCGGGTGTTCTTCTCCGATGACGGGAGCACGGCGGTCGAGGTGGCCCTCAAGATGGTCATCCAGTCCTGGCTGCAGCGCGGCGAGAAAACGCGGCGCGTATTCGTCGCCCTCGAGGGCGGCTACCACGGCGACACCTTTGGCGCGATGGCAGTGGGAGATCCCGAACCCTACTTCCGCGCCTTCGAGCCGTTCCTCTTCGAGGTGCGGCGCGTCGCGCCGACGGGAGAGGCCTTGCGGCAAGCGGTCGCGGAGTTGGGCGAGCGAGCCGCCGGTGTGGTGCTCGAACCGCTGGTCCAGGGTGCGGGTGGCATGCGCATGCAGGCGCCCGCCTTCCTGGGCGAGGTACGGGCCCTGTGCGACGACGCCGGCCTACCGTGGATCGCTGACGAGGTGATGACCGGCTTCGGCCGCACCGGAGCCCTGTTCGCCTGCGATCGCGCCGGCGTCGCACCCGACTTGCTGTGTCTGGCAAAGGGCCTGACCGGCGGCGCCTTTCCCCTCTCTGTCACTCTCGCAACCGAGCGCATCTTCGAGGCTTTCCTCTCGCCCAACCGCCTGCGCGCCTTCTTCCACGGCCACACCTTCACCGCCAACCCGGTGGGCTGCGCCGTGGCCCTCGCCTCCCTCGCAATCTGCGATGAGGAGCACACGCCCGAGCGCCTGGACGCGATCGGACGGCGCATCGAGGACGCCCTGGTGACCAGCCTCGCCGGCCACGACGGGATCCACGACTTGCGGCGCACGGGAGGCATCGTCGCCTTCGACCTCGCGCCACCGCCCGGCGAAGAGGCCGGCTATGCGTCGTCGCTCGCGCCCCGGCTGCGGGCCATGGCGGTTGAGCGCGGCGTGCTGTTGCGCCCCCTCGGCAACGTCCTCTACGCCATGCCGCCGGCAAGCACGAGCGATGCGGAATGCGACCGAATCGCCGAGGTGATGGCCGAGCTGGCCCTGGCGGAGCTCCCCTGAGCGCACCGCCGCGCGGGTTCAGTTTCCGGAGGTGAGGCGCAGCACCTGGCCCCGGACGAACGCGTCCTGATCCCCCGGTATCATCCCGGCGCGACGGGCCTCCATCAGCGCCCGCTCGAGAGGAACGCCGACGATCACGGTGCGATGGATGGCCATCAGCGCGACGCACCGCGCGCCGCTACCGCAAAAGACCAAGGTCCGCCTGCGGCCGGCCTGTTCGAAGCGCGCGAGCACTTCATCGACCGCCCGATCCGTCGGCGAGGTCCCCTCCCCCTGGGTGACGAGCACGTATTCCATGCCGAACCGCGCGCAGATGGCCGCCACGTCGAGGTCGGTCTGCTCGCCGGCGGCCGAGAGATCGATCACGCACTCGACGCCCCGCCGGTCGGCCAGTTCGAGATCGTCCCATGTGGGCGTGCTCCCCAGCCAGATCCCATCAACCACGAACACGTTGCGCATGGAGCCGAAGGTGTCGGCTTCCAGCGGAGGGTAGTCGGGCGTCGAGGAGAGCGTCGGGCTCCCCTGGCAGGCCGCGAGCAGCACGGCCACGACCAGGCAGGGCGCGGGCGCACTGAATGATGCGGTCGACGGTCTCATGGTGATCATCTAGGCGCCCTCGTCCCCGGCCCAGAGGCCGGAAGAAACCGGGCATTGCGGCCGGGAACCCTAGCCGCGAATAGCCCCTCCTCCAAGCCCCTCCACAGGATCCGCCGCCGATAGGGCCTTCTCGCACGCCCTCGGTCCGCGGTCAGTCCTCGTCGGCGCTCGCCTGCTCCCCTATCAACAGCTTCACGATCCCGTTCACGTCGATGATGCTGGGTATCGACGGATCGTTCGAGTTGAGGGTAACGCTCTCGAAGGAGAGGTTGGTGGCGGCTTTCTGGGCCAGGAAGATGCGACCGCCGACGGTGTCGAGAGCCTGGTTGCGCAACTCGTTGCGCAGGGCCTCGGCCTTGTCGATCGCGAGCTGGCCATCGGCGACGGCGGTCTGGTAGTCCGCCTCACCCTCCGCCCGTGTGCGCTGGTCGTAGACATCCGCCTCGGCCCGTACCGTCGCGATCTCGACCTTGTTGTCCGAGCGCATGATCTCCAGGTCCTTGTCCCACACACCGCGCTTTTTCTTCTCCGCCGCGGAGATCTCCGCGTTCTTCGTTCCGTTGATCGCCTGTTGCTCCTCCACGCCCCGCTGGGCCTTCGCCAGCTCACGCTTCTGGTAGGTGATCTGCTTCTGCTGGAGCTCCCTCTCGTACCCCGCGGGGAAGCGGATCGCCCGTACCAGGATTCGCTCGGGTTGCACGTGGTACTGCTTCATGTCCTCCAACATCGGGACCAGGGCGTCATTCACGCGCGCCACGCGCATCGCGGTGTCGTAGATGTCCTCGGATGAGAGCTGGGCAAGCTCCTCACGCAAGGTGCTCTCCACGCGGTCCGCGACCCGACTGCGGTAGGTATCGCGGTTGCCCTCCATGACGATCTTGTGTCCCTCCCCGGGGATGATCTTGTAGGTCACCGTGATATCGAACGACGCCACGTTGTTGTCCTTGGTGCGAATCTGCAAGGGAGGTCGGTAGTCCCCCAACTTTGACCGGGCTCGGCGTTCGGAGAAGCTCAGGAAGTGCGTCCGCTTGTCTAGCAGATACCACTTGTGGTAGCCGCTGACCCCCAGGTGATAGCCCAGGTGGTGGTCCTTCTCGACGACGCCGCCCCCGCCCCAGAGGGCTTGCTTCACGCCGATGGCGGAGGGCGGGATCTTCTCGAACAGAGCGCTGAACACGCCCAGGGAGATCGCGCAGAGGACGACCAGGATGATGAATGTCTTGGCTAATTTCATGACTGACCTCCACTGTCGAACGTGGCCTCGTCGATCAACGTCGTCGGTTTCGCTCCCAGGTGTTCGAGACGCTTGGGGGCTGGGTCGCGGCTGTAGGGGATGAGGGTGAACTTGATGCTGCGCAGCTTCTCGATGATCGCCTCGCGCACGACAACCTCACCGCGCCGTTCGAGGGCCTGCGCCTGCTTCTCGATGCCCTCGGCCTCCTTGCGGAACTTGGCCTCCAGGCCCCGCGCGCGCTCGAACATCTCCGCCTGCGATGCGAGGCCCTCCGCCACGCGCGCGATTTTGGTGGCGTCTGCCCCGCGCTTGACCAGGATCGCGTTCTCCTGAGCCGCGAGGAGTGCCTTCTCGAGGTCCCCCTCAAGGTCCTGCCGCTCGATCTCCTTCTCCTTCTCGACCCCGGCCAGGCGTCTGCCGCGCTCCTCCACGATCGTCTCCTCCTCGGCTCGGAGGCGCTGGATCTCCTGGTCCGCCTCCTTGCGCGTCTCGATCGCGCGCTCGTATTCAGGATCGAACTTGGGATCGGGAACCGGGATCTTGGTGACCCGGATGCCGTGGGGTGCGAGGACCTCGTTGAGTCGTGCGGCGGCCTCGATCGGTGCGGCGTTGTAGACAGTCGGGTTGGCCACCTCCACGGCGGAGTAGCGACCGAACTCGTCGCGCAAGATCGAGCGCGCGTGGGCACGGATCCACTCTTCCTTGTAGGAGTCCCCCGGCCCTGAGTCCTGCAAGATGATCTCCGCATCACCCGGGATGATCTCGTAGTGCACGGTCAGGGCGTCGAACCAGAAGTTCGAGCCGTCACCCGCCCGCACGGTGAGCCGCGAGACATGGTTGTTGGTGGTGGACTCCCTGCCCTCCATCGTGAACTCCTGGGAACGCTTGTCGAAGACAAAGACCTCCTGGGCGATGGGGAGGAAGAGCTTGATGCCCGGGGTGGTGATCACTTCGGTGGCACCCGTCAGGTAGTTGACCTTGACGGCCACCTCGTTGTCGGCCACGTTCGCCACGCCCGCCTTGCCGGAGACCATCAAGCCGAGGGCGACGAGCAGCAGGAGCAGGAGCAGGATGCCAGCCGCCATGACCACGACCGGGGGCCGGTTCCCGCCTTGGAGGCGCCGGCTCGCTGCCTTGCCCTCGTCAGGGGGCCAGTTCGTGGGGATGTCTCCTTGGTCGCTCGGGATCATATCTCGCTCCTGGTCTGTAGGCGGGGCAGCGGGCCCGCGGGCCCGGCGATGGACCCGGCAATCTACCGCCACTTGCGGTCGCGGGCCAAACGCATCTGGCCTACGCCCTCCTCCACGCGATATTCACCTTCCCCGCCCATGGAGTAGGGTGGGCGCCGATGGCAGCCTTCGATCCTGACGGCCCGGCCGATGCCGCGAGCGGCGTGTTCGGCCTCGATTGCCTCCCCACCGAGTCGAGGGTCCACATCGTCGGCGTTCCCTTCGACGCCACGGCCTCCTTCCGCCGCGGGGCCGCGGACGGGCCGCAGGCCATCCTCGGGGCCAGCCACCAGGTGGAGCTCTTCGACCTCGACGCGGGCAAGCCCCACGAGCAGGGGATCCACATGCTCGCCCCCGATCCTCGGCTGGCGGCGCTGAACGAGGAAGCTCGCGCCCTGGTGGACGCCCTGAGAGCGTCAGAAGGACAAACGGAGTCGGAGCACGACCGGGTGAACGCCATCGGCGCCGAGGTCAACGAACTCGTCGGTGCCGCCGTGGCGGGCATCCTGGACGACGATCGCCTGCCGGTGGTCCTGGGGGGAGACCACTCGATTCCCTTCGGGGCGATCGCGGCCGCAGCACGACGCCACCGGGGCCTGGGTGTCCTGCACTTCGACGCCCACGCCGATCTGCGCCCCGCCTACGAGGGCTTCGAGTGGTCCCACGCCTCGATCTTTCACAACGTGCTCGAGCGCTCGAGCGGGGTCGCGACGCTGGTTCAGGTGGGCGTGCGGGACCTCGGCGAGCGGGAGCTGGAGTACATCCGGTCCTCGCAAGGGCGCGTGCAGACCCTCTTCGACCGCGACTGGCGCGACGCAGGCCACGACGGCATCAATCGCCGCGCCCTCGCGCGCGAGTGGATCGAGCGTCTGCCCGAACGCGTCTGGATCAGCTTCGACATCGACGGCCTCGACCCGTCTCTGTGCCCGAACACCGGAACGCCCGTGCCCGGCGGCCTCTCCTGGCACGACGCCCAGCTATGGCTCGGCGAGCTGGCCCGCTCGGATCGGCGCGTGGTCGGCGTCGATCTGTGCGAGGTCAACCCGGGCCCCGCTCCGAGATCTTCGCTGGACGCGCTCGTCGGTGCCCGCCTGCTCTACGCCCTCATCGGATGCGCCCTGCGCGAGAAGTGAGTGGGCGCGCCGACGGCGGGTCAGGCCAGCACGCGCCAGGTGTAGAAGAGGTAGGCGGCCACGAGCAGGGCACCCTTCCAGCGCCCGCTGCCCGCGCCCGCGAATCGCGGCAGACAGATCAGCACCAGGCTGAGGGCCATCACGACCGGAAAGTCAACTCCCAGGGCGCGGTCGATGGAGGCGACGGCCTCGGGCTCGGTCGGCGCGAGGGGCGCGATCACCGCCGCCACGCCGATCACCGCCAGCACGTTGAAGACGTTGCTGCCCACGACGTTGCCGAGGCTCAGCTCGCCGTGATTCTTGAGGGCTCCGGAGAGGCCCGCGGCGAGCTCGGGCAGGGAGGTCCCCAAGGCGATGATGGTCAGCCCGACGACGCGGTCGCTGATCCCGGCACGCTCGGCGATGCCGATGCCGCCGACGACCACCAGCTTGGCACCCAGAGCGATCGCGACGCTGCCCACCAGGACGCGTGGCCAGGGCGCACTCTCCGTCGCGGCAGCCTGCTCCGTCCCCGATGTGCCCCGCACGAGGCTCCACAGGTGCAGGTTGTAGAGGGCGAAGACGACCAGCAATCCCGCCCCCTCGGCGCGACTCACCGCTCCGTCCGCAAGGAGCCACCACGCGGCCCCGACCGAGGCCACAAGCCAGCAGCCCTCCCGGAGCGACAGGACGCGCTGCAGGAGGGTCGGCAAGACGAGCGCGCACACACCGAGGACCAGGCCGATGTTGGCCACATTGCTCCCCAGCACGTTGCCCAGCGCCAGCGCGGGTCGGCCCTCGGCCGCCGCCAGACTCGAGACCACGACCTCCGGGGCCGACGTCCCCCAGGCCACGATCGTCAGGCCCACGATCAGAGGGCGCACTCCCCGTCGGCGCGCCAGCTCGGCGCTTCCGTCGACCAGCCAGTCGGCGCCCTTGCCGAGCAGGACGAGCCCGCCGAGGAGGGCCGCAAGGTCCAGGACCAGGGAATCCACGCCCGGGGATCCTATCGTCACGGGCTCGCTGCGCCGGCGGTAGAATGCCGGGAACCATGAGCGGACCGGGCAAACCCCTGATCGCCATCAACGGGATCTTGGTCGAGGGCGAGACGCCGCGCCTCGAACTCGCCCTGCGCTATGCCGACTCGATCGTCGCAGCCGGAGGCTTGCCCCTGGCGCTCACCCCCGTCGGAGGTGCGAGCGAGCTCGCGGCGATCCTCAATAGCATTGACGGTCTGCTGCTCGGCGGTGGCGACGACTTCGACACCGAACGCCTGGGACTCGGACCGACCCACGCCGCTGCAAGCCCCACACCGACGGGCAAGCAGGACTGGGACTTCCTGCTGGTCCGCGCGGCCATCGCGCAGAAGGTGCCGCTCTTGGGAATCTGCTATGGCATGCAGGCCCTGGGGTTGGCAGAAGGCGGTCGGATGCACCAGCACCTGGCCGAGGACCGGCCCGGCTCGCGAGAACATGGCGGCAGCACGCAACACGCCGTCGCCAGCGAGCGAGGGTCGAAACTGAGCCACCTGCTGGGGGTAGAGAAGTTCGATGTCATCTCCCGGCACCACCAGGCCCTCTCGGCCGTCGCAGCGCCCTGGCGCGTGAGCGCCCGCGACGACGAGGGTTTGATCGAGGCCATCGAGCGCGACGGACACCCCTTCGCGATCGGCGTCCAATGGCACCCGGAACTCTCGCCGCCGGACAGCCCCCAGAGCGGCCTGTTTCACGGCCTGGTCGCCGCCGCACAACGGCGGGCCGAGCAGAGACGAGTCAGACGAGACGAACCCCTCCTGCCCCGATGAAGAAAACTCCTCCTTCCCCAGACTCCGGCGCCTCGCAGGCAGGCCTCTTCACGAAGTCCGAGCGCAACCGGATGGTCCTCATGGTCGTGCTCCTCCTCGGCCTGGCGATCGGGTTCGTGGCATCGCTCATGCAGAAGGAGAAGCATGAGCGCGCCGGCGAGGCCAACCTCCCCGAGGAACCGGTCTACATCGAATCCGTCGACCTGCCTGAACTCGACCGCGAACGCATCGCGGGCAAGATTCGCGATGTGCAGCCGGGCGACCGCATCCTGATCGAGACCGGCCCCTCGCAGGCCCTCTTCGAGTTCGTCTCACGTTTTCTCGGGCCCCACTACAAGGAACTCGGGATCGAGAACCTCGCGCCGGAAGTCGTCCGGGAGATGTACGCCGATCCCGAGACCTTCCGCGCCCGTCCCTACCGCGTCCGCGGCTGGGTCGAGGAGCTGTACTCGCGCCAGGTAGAAGGCGGGAGACAGGAACACTCTGGGTGGATCCGCCTCGAGGACCGCAGCGTCGTGCACTTCCTCGTACACCGCATCGAGCCGGGGATCATCCGGGACGACTTCGTGCGCCTCGACGGCGTGTTCTTCAAGCTCTTCCATGATGAGGGCGAGACGGGCTGGGAAGAGGGCCCCTTCCTGATCGGTACCCGGATCGTGCGCTCCTACGACTCCGTCGAGCCCTTCGATGCGGAGCGCTTCGCACGCCAGCTGGCCGTCGTGGAGGACGACTCGGCGGAGAACATCACGGGCATGATGAGCGGTCCGGCCTTCGACGCCCAGTGGATGCTCCTGGATCATGCGAACAGCGAGCGTGCAGCCGCCGTCGATTGGGACAGCGCGCCCGAACTCGACAACGCGGCCATGGTCGAGATCCTCGTGAATGGCGCAGCCCACCGCGGCGCTCCCTACCGGATCCCGATCAGCCGCGACCTGGGTATCTGGACCCAGGATCCCGGCGAGAATCCGGCACGCCTTGAGACTGTCACGACCGGCTGGATCGGGAACTTCACCTGGACCAACCAAGCGGGGCTGATCCAGTTCATCATGGCCGGCGAGCAGCCGCAGCTGCAGGAGAGCAAGCTGGTGAGGGGGCGCGGTTTCTTCCTGAAGAACTTCGCCTACGAGCCGCGCGACGGCGGCCTGCGCGTGGCGCCCTTTTTCGTGCTGGCGTCCATCGAGCCGTACACCGCGGCCTATGACCCGACGGCCGACTACATCATGTACGGGATCGGGGCCGTGACCGTCTTGCTGATCGGCTCCTTCGCGGCCTTCCTACTGTGGGACAGGCGCCGCTCGCGGGCCCTGCAGCAAGAACTGGTGCGGCGCCGCCGGGAACGGCGCCAGCGGACCGCGGGTGCCGACGCCTGATCCTGCCGCCATGGCCGACTCGATCCGCGTCGACACCAAGCCTCCCTACGAGGTGCGAATCGGGCGGGGAATCCTGGGGGAGGTCGCCGCCGTCGTCGCAAACCACACATCGGCGGTCCTCATCACCGACTCGCGCGTGGCGGAGCTCCACCGTAAAGCCCTGCAGGGCATGGACGAGATCGCCACTTGCGCCCTGGAGCCCGGCGAGCAGACGAAGTCCCTGGCTTGCCTGGAGCGCGTCCTGTCCTTCATGGCCCGCGCGGGACTGGACCGAGCGTCGTGCGTCATCACCCTCGGCGGAGGTGTCGTGGGTGACCTCGGCGGACTGGCCGCGGCCCTCTACATGCGCGGCATCACCTTCTACGCCTGCCCGACAAGCCTGCTGGCCCAGGTCGACGCTTCGGTCGGCGGGAAGACAGCGGTAAATCTCCCCGAGGGGAAGAACCTCGCGGGTGCCTTTCACCAGCCGCGAGGGGTGTGGGCCGACACGGATGTCCTCGCCACTCTTGAGGAAGAGGAATGGCGCAGCGGGTTGGGGGAGATGCTCAAGACGGCGCTGGTCGGCGGCGAGCAGATGCTGGCGGCGCTGGAAGAGGGCGCGCAGGCCCTGCGCTCCCGTGACGGCGAGTCTCTCGAAACGCTGATCGCCTCCTGCATCACGATCAAGGCTCGAGTGGTCGCCGCCGACCCCGACGAGCTCGATGGACGACGGGTCCTGAACCTGGGTCACAGCTTCGGCCACGCCATCGAACGCGTGGCGGGCTTTGGGAAGGTCCCGCACGGGATCGCCGTGGCCGCGGGCCTCGCCCTCGCCCTCGATTGCTCCCGGCGCTCCGGCGTGCTCGACGATCCCGCCCTTCTTGAGCGCACCGCGCGCCTCGCCGAACGCCTCGGCTTGCCGCAAAGCCTCCGGGCCCTGCGCGAGCACACGGGCCTGGCCCTCGACGCCGGACAGCTCGCGGAGAGCATGCAGCTCGACAAGAAGGGCCGGCAGGGCGCTGTGCGTCTCGTCTTGGTGCGCGCGCCCGGCAAGTTGATCCCCGGCGTGGAGGCGGATCCGGGGCTGCTGGCCGAAGTGCTGGCCTGAGCGCTGAGCGCCCCGGCCCATCCCGCGCGCCCTCCACCCCACCGCCGGGGTCTGCTCGTCGACAGGCGCTGGCCGATGTGTTTCAATCGCGCCAATTTGGTCGCGGGCCCTGAGGGCTCGCAGCCCTCAAGCGCACCGCCCTCTCTCCCCCCCGGAAGACGATTCCGAATGCCCCGCCGTGACGACCTGGAGTCGATCCTGATCATCGGCAGCGGACCGATCATCATCGGCCAGGCGTGTGAGTTCGATTACTCCGGAACGCAAGCCTGCAAGGCTCTGCGCGAGGAGGGCTACCGGGTGATCCTGGTCAACTCGAACCCGGCCACGATCATGACCGATCCGGAGACGGCGGACTCGACCTACATCGAGCCGATCACTCTGGAGACCCTGTCGGCGGTCCTGGCGAAGGAGAAACCCGATGCGCTCCTGCCCACCCTCGGCGGGCAGACCGGCCTCAACATGGCGCTCGAACTCTACGATCGCGGGATACTCGACGAGTTCGGGGTCGAGATGATCGGAGCGCGCGCCGAGGTGATCCGCTGCGCGGAAGACCGTGACCTGTTTCGCGCTGCCATGCAGCGCTGTGGGCTCGAGTGCGCCCGCTCTGGGGTCGCCCACTCGCTGGACGACGCACGACGGGCCCTGGCCGAGATCGGTCTGCCGTGCGTGATCCGGCCAGGCTTCACCCTCGGCGGCACCGGCGGCGGCATCGCGTACAACGTGGAGGAGTTCGAGGAGATCGTCGCCCGCGGGCTCGCCGCGTCCTTCAACACCGAGGTCCTCGTCGAGGAGAGCCTCCTCGGCTGGAAGGAGTTCGAGATGGAGGTGATGCGCGACAACGCCGACAACGTCGTGATCATTTGCGCGATCGAGAACTTCGACCCGATGGGGGTGCACACCGGCGACTCCGTGACGGTCGCGCCCGCGCAGACCCTCACCGACCGCGAATACCAGGACCTTCGCAATGCATCGATCGCGATCATGCGCGAGGTCGGGATCGAGTGCGGCGGATCAAACTGCCAGTTCGCCGTCGACCCCCAGACGGGTCGAATGATCGTGATCGAGATGAACCCCCGCGTATCTCGCTCCTCCGCCCTGGCCTCCAAGGCGACCGGCTTCCCCATCGCCAAGCTCGCGGCCAAGCTCGCCGTCGGCTACACCCTCGACGAGCTGCAAAACGACATCACGCGCGAGACTCCCGCCTGCTTCGAGCCGACCATCGACTACTGCGTGACGAAGATTCCCCGCTTCGCCTTTGAGAAGTTCCCCGGCGCTGATCCGACGCTGACGACGCAGATGAAGAGCGTCGGCGAGACCATGGCGATCGGGCGCACCTTCAAAGAGTCACTCCAGAAGGCCCTGCGCGGGCTGGAGACCGGACAGCCGGGGCTCGGCCTCGACCCGCGCGACCCCACGGAGCACCTCGCGGACGACCGCGAAGCGCTGACCCACAGCCTGCGCGTGCCGAACGAGCACCGCTTGCTCGCCGTGCGCACGGCCTTTCGAGCCGGCTGGAGCACCGAGGAGGTGTTCGAGGCCACAGCCATCGACCCCTGGTTTCTCGACAACATCCTCGCCCTCGTCGAGTTCGAGCAGGTTCTCCGCGAACAGCCGCTGACACCCGACCTCTTGCGGGAGGCCAAGCAACTCGGCTACAGCGACACACAGATCGCCTTCGCCAATGACATGACCGCCGAAGCCGTCGCCTCTCTGCGCGAGGAGCACGGCATCCGGCCGACTTACAAGTTGGTGGACACCTGCGCGGCGGAGTTCGCAGCCGTGACGCCCTATTACTACTCCACCTGGGAGGACGAGTCCGAACTCTCGGTCTCCAGCAAGCGCAAGATCATGATCCTCGGCGGAGGGCCGAACAGGATCGGGCAAGGTATCGAGTTCGACTACTGCTGCGTGCACGCCGCCTTCGCCGCCCAGGAGATCGGTTGCGAGGCGGTCATGGTCAACTCCAACCCCGAGACAGTGTCGACCGACTACGACACGTCGGACGAGCTGTTCTTCGAGCCACTGACCCACGAAGACGTGATGCACATCGTGCGTGCGGTTGAGCCAACCGGGATCATCGTCCAGTTCGGCGGACAGACTCCCTTGAACCTTGCCGCTGGGCTGGAACGAGCCGGAGCACCACTCATCGGCACTTCCGTGGAGTCCATCGACCGCGCGGAAGACCGCGAGCAGTTCACCGAATTTCTCGACAAGCTCGGGCTCAATCAGCCTGCCAACGGAATGGCCACGAACGCCTCGGAGGCCTTCGAGGTCGCTCACCGCATTGGGTACCCGGTGCTGGTCCGGCCGAGCTACGTCCTCGGCGGGCGCGCGATGGAGATCGTCTACGACGACGACTCCCTCGACCACTACATGATGAACGCGGTCCAGGCCTCACCCGACCGGCCAATCCTTGTCGACAAGTTCCTCGAGGACGCCATCGAGGTCGATGTTGACGCCATCTCCGACGGCCGCACGGTCCTAATCGGTGGGATCATGGAGCACATCGAGGAGGCCGGGATCCACTCGGGCGACTCGAGCTGCGTGCTGCCCCCCCACACGCTCGCCCGCGAGCACATCGAGGAGATCTCCCGGGCCACCAAGGCGATCGCCTCCGAACTCGGCGTGATCGGGTTGATGAACGTCCAGTACGCGGTGAAGGGCGATCTGATCTACGTCATCGAGGTCAATCCGCGCGCCTCCCGCACAGTCCCTTTCGTCAGCAAGGCCATCGGCGTCCCCCTCGCCAAGCACGCCGCGAAACTCATGGCCGGTCTCTCCCTGGAGGAACTCGGCTTCACCGAGGAGGTCATCCCGCCCTACTTCTCGGTCAAGGCGCCCGTGTTCCCCTTCAACCGCTTTCCGGGCGTGGACATCCTGCTCAGCCCTGAGATGCGCTCCACCGGGGAGGTGATGGGCATGGACGTCAACCTGGGTGTCGCCTTCGCCAAGGCATACCAGGGCGCCGGCCTGGACTTGCCGCGCTCCGGCCGGATCTTCATCTCGGTGCGCAACCCCGACAAGCGAGCCATCGCCTCGGAGTGCCGCACTCTGGCATCCCTCGGCTACGAATTGCTCGCCACCGACGGCACCTATCGGACCCTGCGAGCTGCCGGCCTTCCGGTGGAGCGCGTCAACAAGGTCCACGAAGGCCGTCCCCACATCGTGGACATGATCAAGAACCGCGAGCTGAAACTGGTGCTGAACACACCCTACGGCAAGCAGCAACGCGTCGACGACTCCAGCATCCGGGCGGCGGCGGTCATCGCGGGCATCCCCTGCATCACGACCTTGGCAGGCATCCGAGCCGTGATCAGCGCGCTCGACGCGATGCACGGAGGGGAGTTCGAGGTCCGCAGCCTTCAGGAGCACCACTCCCGATTGCCCGCCAAGAACACTCCCGTCGCGAACTCGCCGGCCGGCGCTAGTCCTTCTTCTGGCGCGAAGTGATCACCGCCTGCCAGGTCCACTCGTCGGGAGGGACCTCGGAGGGCTTGAGGCGCCTGCCCACCTGCTCGACGGTCAGATCGGTGACCTTGACCTGGCGACTGTCCGCCTCGAGCCGGTACATGAAGCTCGCGATCGTGGAGGTCGTGAAGGCGCGCTTTTTGTCCACCGGCTTGATGGTGTACATCGAGTCAACGATGCCCTTGGCGGTGAGGTTCTCCACCGTGCGCTCGTCGATGTCGACATCTCCCACCTGGACCAGGCGATGGTCCTTGCACTTGCGAATGTAGCTCTGGGGACTCCCGACGCGGGCGAGGCCATCGCCCTCGACACTACGCGTCAACTCCGTGTGCCTCAGGGCGGCCTGCTGGATGTCGTTCACGACCTTCGGTGCCTGGTAATCGAGCGCTTCGCGAAGGTCAGAGAGCTCGCCGTGACTCTGCCACCCCGTCCACCCGAGAAAAATGGTGCCCGCGAGAGAGACCAGGATGATGACGCGCGCCAGGTTCAGTTTGGCGAGGAAGTTCTTCATGCCGTCTCCTCCGCGAGAGCCTTGGTGAGGTCGACCTCGATGTCGATGCCCTCCACCCAGATACCGACCTCCCCGTCCGCCAGGGTGTCCGTGCCCCGCGACTCCACGCTCACACACCAGGCCTGTGCGCGCAATTCCTCGATCATGGTCTCGAACTGGACCGTGGCCTGGGTGCTGTCTTCCGAGAAGAAGGCCGCGTCCATGGTGATCCGGACGGAGTCCGGCCTGCCCGAGCGGCCGGGCGTGTAGGTCGCTCGCACCTTGCGGATCGAGGGGCGGCCAAACCGACCCCCTTCCTGTTCCCCCGCGTGCAGAATGTCCAGCACGAGCGTCATGCCACGGAACGCCGACAGGGGCTGGGTGATCTCCGAGCCGCGCCCCAACTTCTTCTCAAGGCCCCTGATCTCGTTGTTGATCTGGGAGCGGATGTAGGTCAGCTGCTGGAAACGGTTGCGGTCCGGGTCGTCATTGGGCACGTCCGCGCGCAGCTCTCCGCAGGTCTGCTTCACGTACTTGCGAAGCTGATCGCTGGGGTACTCGAGGTTCCCGCGACCGCCCTTGCCCATCATGTAGTTGTTCGAACTCTCACGCCACGAGTACAGGGCCTGATCGACGTACTGCCTCTCCTTGCCGATGAAGATGTTGAACACGCCCATGAGGGTGACCAGCAGGAGGGCCACGACCGCCATGGGAAGCTCGAGCCGCTCCAGTGCGCCGGTGTACTTGAGTTCTTCGCGCCGTAGGCGGGAATGCAGGACTCCACCGCCTAGCTGGCGCAGGGCGACACCGTAGGCCACGGCCATCGAGCCCCTCTCATCCCCGTCTTCGGTCTCCAGGACATCGAATGGGCGGATCGGCAGGCCCAGGACCTCTCCGCCCAGGAGGCCGGGGAGGTCGAGGCCGCAGACGAAGACGGCCTGGAGGTCGACGAGAGTGCGGGAGGCCGAAATCGTGCGCGCCAGCTCGCGCTTAATCCTATTGATCAACTCCTCCGGAGACGAGTCCGTCAGGGCGCCGACCTGGATCGATCGCATCTCGCGCACATTGGCGCCGTCCATCACCGCGACGCCAGTGGACTCCTCGCCCACGTGTACGAGGATCTGCGCGCTCTCCACGACACTGATCCCAGCGTCAACGGCTGCGTTGATCATCGCCGTGGTTTCGAGTTCCACCTCCATCGGCTCGATACCGGCGGCCGTGCAGAGGTCGATGATCCGAGCGATCTCCTCCTTGGGCACGGCGGTGGCGATGATGGTGCTCGAGTCCTGTGACGATTCCAGCTTGTGGAAATCGACGACGATGTCCTCGATATTGAACTGCGGTAGGTGCCCCTCGACCTCGAACTTGATGACCTGCTCGATCTTCGCGTCGTCATCGACTGGCAGGGTCAACCGCCGGTAAGCTGCGTGCTTCGCGTCCGTCGCCACTCCCAGGTTCTCGCGCGGGATCTTGTACTCCTTGGCGACACGCTTCAGCTCCGCCACCGCTGCCCGCAGCGGATCCTCCTCATCTTCGGGAAACTCTCCCGAGACGGAGGTGGTGACCTTCGGCCGCTTGGCGCTCCCCTCGAGTACCACCAGCTCGAAACGGCGCGGGCCGACTCTCAGTCCACAGGATCTGGCCATGGTCTCTTCAGTCGGTGGGGTTGGGAAAGTTCGCGTAGCTGGCGCATAGCCGGTCGAATGCCGGACGATCCTCCACTTCCAGGAGGTGATTGCGAATCAGGGCCCGGTAATGGAGGCCCTTCTGAGCGAGTTCCGGCTCCACGCCCGACATGAACTCCGCCATGTGTCGGTCCTTGGTCTCCGCGATGGAGTCCGCGTAGAGAGCCAGGATGTTCTGCAACTCGCGCTCCCGCTCGGGGGCGAGGTCGAATCGGCCCGATAAGAGCTCGCGATAATCAGCGAAGGCTCCGCCTGGCTCCTGGGGAGTGCCAACGCGCTCCCCAAGCAGCGTTCCGGCTGCCACGCCTCCGAGGAAGCTGGTCGCGGCCAACAGGAGAACCCACAACCGAACGCTGGTCACTACCGGTCCCTCCCGGGGAGTGGAGTTGCTGACAGGCCTCCCGCAGACTCGGCCTCCGTGCCGCGGTTGAGGCGCTCAAGGTTCCGCAAGACCTGCGCCTCGGTGATCGGCGCCACGTCATCGGCCCGCAGGCCGCTCTCGGCCTGCAGGCCCACCCCGCCCAGGCCACCGGCCAGCAGTAGCAACAGGGCGGCGGCTGCGGCGGTGGCCGTCAGCACGAAATTCAGGAGCGCTCCCTTCCGCCGCTCCTCGCCCAGGACACCGGCAGAGATGCGCTCGCCGCGATCTCCCGCGAACGCCCGCCGCGCGACATGGGCCGCGAAGCCCTCCGGTACGTTGATCGCCTCGTCCGCGACGAACCAGCCCTTGAGGGCCTTCTCACCCTGGGTCGCCGTGCGACACGAGCGACAATCCATCAGGTGCTTGCGCAGCGGAGAGGCCTGATCCTCGCTCAGCTCGCCGTCCAGGTAACCCGGGATCAACGGCCGGAATAGTTTGCAGTCACTCATCACCATGCTCCGTCTTCAATGCTCACCAAACTCGGGGTAGAGGGCCAGCAGCTTCTCCTTGAACCGACCGCGCGCCCGAAACAGGCGCGACTCGACGGTCCCGATCGAGATCCCCAGGGTGTCCGCGATCTCCTGGTAGGCGAGGCCCTCGAGCTCACGCAACACCAGGACCGTGCGGAAGATGTCGGGGATCTGCTCCAGTACCTTATGGGTCACCTGCACGATCTCGTCGCGCTCCATCCCAACCGAGGGGGCGCAGCCCTCCACGGGTGCCGGCTGTGCCAGCATCTCGGGGTCCTCGACCACGGCAACCGGCGAGCGGCCCTTGCGCTTGAGCGAGTCGAGGATCGTGTTGACCGCGATGCGGTAGAGCCAGGTGTAGAACGACGAGCGATGGTCGAAGCTCTCGAGCCGCCGGTAGGCTTTCAAGAAGCTGTCCTGGACGATGTCCTCGACGTCCACCTGGTTGCGGGTGTAGTGCCGCGCGAGAGCGAACAGGCGCCCCTCGTAGCGCTCGACGAGCAACTGGAAGGACACCTGGCTGCCCGCCAGGGTTTCCTGGACGAGATGCGTGTCGTCGTTGGCGGCCGGTTCCATGGCGAGGATCCCCATGTCGGGAGCTTCGACGGCTTGGGGGGGGCTCTATTCCCGCTTATCCGGGGCGTCGGATGAACCCTCAACGCCCTCCAGGAGGTGCCCCATCTTCTCCGCCTTCGTGCGCAAGTAGTTGATATTAGAGGGGTTGGGCTCGGTGGTGAGGGGAAGTTGATCGATCACATCGAGCCCCCAGCCGCGCAGCCCGGCGATCTTCTTGGGGTTGTTGGTCAAGAGTCTCATGCGGCGAACCCCAAGGTAATGGAGCATCTGGGCGCCCAGGCCGTACTCCCGCAGGTCCGCCGGGAACCCCAGGGCGGCGTTCGCCTCGACCGTGTCGAGGCCCTCGTCCTGGAGGCGATAAGCCTTGAGCTTGTTGGCCAGACCGATCCCGCGCCCTTCCTGGCGCATGTAGACGAGGGCGCCCCGGTCCTGCTGGCCCAGGAACTCGAGCGCCTTCTTGAGCTGACTGCCACAATCGCACCGCATCGAACCGAATACATCTCCGGTCAGGCACTCGGAGTGGACGCGCACGAACACCGGCTCCTCGATGCCTTCGCGCGGGCCGTCGAGCCCGGGACCCCCAAGCCCACGCGTGAGGGCCACATGCTCCTTGCCGTCGAGAGTGGAACGGAAGAGGGTCGCTCGAAAATTACCGAATGGCGTCGGGAGCGGGATGTCCCCTTCGAGAGGCGCGATCAATCGCTCGTTCTTGCGACGCCACGCGATGATGTCCTCGATCGTGCAGATCTTGAGGTCGTGGCGCGCGGCGAGCACCTCCAGGTCGGGCATGCGCGCCATGCTCCCGTCCTCGTTCATCACCTCGCACACGACGCCCCCCGGTCGACTGCCGCAGAGCTTCGCCAGGTCTACCATTCCCTCGGTCTGCCCGCCCCGTACGAGCACTCCGCCGTCGCGAGCACGCAGCGGGAAGATATGGCCCGGTCGGTCCAGATCGGCAGGTTTGGAGCGTGCGTCGATCAGGACCTCGATGGTGCGCGCGCGGTCAGCAGCGCTGATCCCGGTCGTGACGCCCTCGGCGGCCTCGACGCTGACGGTGAAGCCCGTGCCCATCTTGCTCGTGTTCTTCGTGACCTGGGGATCGAGGCCCAACTCATCGCAAACCTCCCCTGCCAGGGGCACGCAGATCAATCCCCTCCCGTTGGTCGCCATGAAGGCGATGGCCTGGGGGGTGGCGAACTCCGCCAGCATGGCCAGGTCGCCCTCGTTCTCTCGGTCGGGGTCGTCGACCAGGATGATCATCTTCCCCTGGCGCAGGTCCTCGATGATCTCGGGGATCTCACTGATGGGCATGGGGCATTCGGGGGCACTGGTACGGGAGAGACTCCACCACGCGGAGTCGATCGGGACAGTCTACCGCCAGAGCCTGACGGGGCGGGTGGCGACCTGCTGTTTGTCGTCGCAAGTCCATATTGAACAGGCACTTCGAGCGATGGGCCCGCTTCTGTCGACGACCCGGACCCCTTCCCCTCCACCCGCGCCCCCACGTCGACCGAAACACGAAGGGAGCTGCGCCCGGTCGCCGTTCCCTACCCGATGACCTACACGACGCGGCGCCTTCTGCGGCTCACCCCGATGCTCTTCCTGGCCCTCGCAGCCTGCGGGCTGTGGGAACTCCACCGCCAGGTCGGCGAGCTGGAGGGCCTGCCCGAAGAAGCCGCGAGCGCGTTCGAGGCCGTCGATGGGCGCTTGGTTCAGCTCGAGGCACAGCTGGTCGAGGCGCGCGAGCAGCTCGAGCGAGCGGAGCAACGAAGAGCCTCCAATCTCGTCCGCAACGCTCGCGTGGACAGGCTGGAAGCGGGAGTTGTCAGCGCTCAGGAAGAGCTCGCCCTCCATGGCGAGCTCTTTGAAGAATGGAAAGGGCACCACCAGGAACAGGTCGCTCAGGGCCTCGCCCGCAGCCTGGAGACCCTCACTCGCCGCGCCACTGAGCGCTTGGACGGCCTGCAGGGACAGCTCCGCAGCGCCCTCGACCTGGCAGCGCTCAACCGCGAGCGTCTGGCCGGGCTGGACATTCAGCGTGCACGCCGCCCACAGGTCATGTGGAGCGATCTGATCGGCCCTACGGTGCAACTGGCGGGCGAGGCGACCGTGGGCACAGGCGTTCTCCTGGCTCCGACCAGGAGCGGGGAGGACGGCCCCTGGAAGACGCCCGTGATCACGGCCTGGCACGTGGTGCGCGACATCCTCCAGGATGCTCGCAACGATGACCCGTCCATCCCCATCGCGATCTACTCCGCGGACGGCTCGGTGCGCCACGAGACCGGGCTGCTGCTCGGTTTCGATCGCTGGGTCGATGTCGCGCTGCTCGAGATGACGACCGACGAGCCCTGTGAGCACTGGGCGCGACTGGCCAGCCGCGAGCGGCTGGCGGCGGTCACGACCTTCGACACCGTCTACGCCGTCGGTTGCCCCCTGGGCAACGACCCAATCCCGACCTACGGCGAGATCGCGGACCAGCGCCATACCGTGGACGGCGAGCTGTACTGGATGATCAGCGCACCGACGTACATTGGAAACTCCGGCGGAGGGATCTTCGACGCCGAGACCCACGAGCTGCTCGCCATCTTCTCGAAGATCTACACCCACGGCAGCCTGCAGCCCACGGTCGTGCCCCACATGGGCCTCGCCACGCCGCTCGACATCATCTACGACTGGCTGGAGGAGGAGGGTCTGACCTGGATCGAGCCCTCCCGCGAACAGGGGTCGCCCCTGACCGCCGCGGCCTCCCTCGAAGCCCCTCTCGAGCGCGACTGAGGCGCCGTTCCAGATCCTGCGCCGAGGGATCGACCTGTCCGTGGGCTAGGATTGCGTCGGGCCCCCACTCGATGCGTTCTCGGTCTCTCATCTACCTGAGCCTGACACTGCTCGCTTTCGGCGCGTGCTCCCCTGGAGAGGGTGGAGGAAGCGCCAGCGGCGAGGCGGTGGAGGTCTGGCAGGTGGAGCTTCCGCTGATCCCCCTGCGGGTAAGCGAAGGGGTCGAGGTCCAGAACTCGAGCTTCCCGGTGCGCCTGGGCTTTCTGTCCCCCCACCTGCCCAAGACCGGGCGTCTCGGCTCCCTGCCGGCGCTCATCGCGCCGCCCCCCTCCGCCGTGCGCGTCCCCCTTCCCGAGGAAATCGGACCACGCTCCCGCTTGCGCCTCGCCATCGGTACCGGGCTGGCGTCGTATCAGGGAGCGCCCGGCCAGGAGGTGCGTTTTGTCATCGAACTCGACGGACGTGTGGTGCTGGATCGCCGCCGGCCAATCCACGCCGAGGTGAGCATTACCGAGCGGGACTGGGAGCACCTGGAGCTCGACCTCGACGGAGCCAGCGAGCTGGTCCTGCGCACCGAGGCTCTTAACGAGAGCGACACGGGACTCGAAGCAGCTTTCGCCCTGCTCGAGGTGATCTCACCCATGACGGTCCACCGCGCACCCTCGACCCCTCAGGCTCCGAGCGTGATCTGTGTGCTGATCGACACCCTGCGCGCAGACCGCCTTGGGTGCTACGGCTACGAGCGGCCGACCAGTCCGGCCATCGACCAGCTCGCGGCGTCGGGCTCGCTCTTCGAGCGCGCCCTCGCCCCCTCATCGTGGACCTGGCCCTCGACGGCATCCCTGATGACCTCCCTCGAGCCCCCACATCACGGCCTCGTCGACTACGACGCGTGCTTCCTGGCGAACGAGCTGTGCACCTTGCCGGAAGCCATGCAGAGAGCCGGCCTGCACACGGCGGGATTCAGCGTGAACCCGCTCGTCCGCGCCAACAGAAACTTCCACCAGGGCTTCGACCACTTCCAGGAGTACCTGTGGACTCCGGCGGATCTGATCCTCGGTGATGTGGAGGTCTGGCTGCGCGAGCACGCGGGCGAGCGGTTCTTCCTCTACTTGCACGTCGCGGACCCGCACGGCCCCTACGAACCCGACCGCGAGCTGGCCGGCGAGCTGATCGATGACCCTCCGCCTGGCTACGAAGTCGGAGCCTGTCGCGAGTTGAAGGCCCAACGGATGGCAGGGAAAGTGATCGACGAGGAGCGAATGGCCACCTTCACCAGCTACATCTCGTCCCTCTACGACGGGGAGGTCGCCACGGTGGACCACGCCATCGGGCGTCTCGTCGCTCTCCTTGAGGAGCTCGGCATCGAGGACGAAACTGTGCTGGCGATCACCAGCGACCACGGAGAGGAGTTCGGGGACCACGGGCTGAACGGCCACGGGATGCAGCTCTTCGACGAGACCGTGCGCGTGCCGCTGATCCTCAAGGGGCCCGGCGTTCCCGTTGGCTTGCGTCTGGAGGAGCGGGTCGAGATGCGCTTTATCGGCCAGACCCTGCTGGCCCTGGCCGGACTCGAGGCCGTGGGTTTCCCCCTCGGCATGGACCTGCTCGATCGCGATCTGCTCACCTCTCGCGTGGCCACACCGCACTTCCTGTCCACCGCCCACGGCGTCTGGCCCGGGGAGGGCGATACGGGCCCCACCATCGTGCGCGACCTCTATGGCATGCGCCACGGCGACTACAAGCTGGTCTGGGCCCCGCTCGAGGAGGGCCCTCAAGATGACCTGATGCGGATGTTCGATCTCTCCGCCGACCCGGGTATGTCCATCGACATCGCTCTCGAGCACCCCAGGCGCGTGCAGCGCATGACGGAGGCCATCGTCGCCTGGCTCGCACGCTGCGAGCGTAAGCGCCCTCCGACCCTGGACGGGGGCGAAGAGACCTTCGAGCTCCTCAGGGGGCTGGGCTACGTCGAGGAGCGCTGAGCGGCGCTCGGCCAGATCAGTGACGGAAGTGCCGTGAGCCGGTGAACACCATCACGGCTCCGAGGCGGTCACAGGCGGCGACCACCTCGTCGTCACGCACCGATCCTCCCGGCTGCAAGATCGCGCCGACGCCGGCCTCGATGGCCGTCTCGACGCCATCGGGGAAGGGGAAGAAGGCGTCGGAAGCGAGCACCGCGCCCGCCACCTCCTCGCCGGCCTTGTGGACGGCCATGCGAACGGCGTCCACGCGGCTCATCTGGCCCGCGCCCACGCCCAGCACCCGCCGTCCCCGGGCAATCACGATCGCGTTGGACTTGACGTGCTTGGCGATCTTCTCGGCGAAAAGCAGCGCGTTGAGCTGCTCCGCGTCCGGCTTCGCCTCGGTCTTCACATCGCAGTCCTCCTCTGTCGCGCACGCGAGGTCCCGCTGTTGAAGCAGGAACCCGCCGACCATCTTCTTCATCTCGATGTCGCTCGCCGTGCGCGTCGTCGGGCCGAACTCGCCGCAGGCCAGGAGGCGCACGCTCCTGCCCCAGCGGGGCTTGCCGGTCAGGAGATCGAAGGCGTCTTCATCGAACGAGGGCGCGATGATCGCCTCCACGAAGCGGTTGCCCGAGACTAGGAAGTCGGCCGAGGCCAGGTTGACCGGGCGCGTGAAGGCGAGCACGGAACCGAAGGCGGAGAGGGGGTCGCCCTCCCAGGCGGCGGCCAGGGCGTCCTCGATCTCTTCGGCCTGGGCCGCGCCGCACGGGTTATTGTGCTTGGTCACGGCGACGAAGGGCTCGTCGAACTCCTTGGCGAGGGCCAGGGCCGCGTCGAGGTCGACGTAGTTGTTGAAGGAGAGGGCCTTGCCATTGAGCACCTCGGCGGAAGCCGCGCTCGGCTCGTCGCTCTGGGCCGCGCTGTAGAAAGCCGCCGTCTGGTGCGGGTTCTCGCCGTATCGCAGCTCGGCGACCTTCACCCCAGCGGTCGCAAAGGTCGAGGGGAAGGGCGTCTCGGACAGCCCCTCCGCGCACTCACTCTCGAAGAGCCAACGGCTGATGGCGGCGTCGTAGCGCGCCGTCAGTCCGAAGGCCTTCACGGCCAGCTCGCGGCGCAACTCGTCGGAGAGAGCGCCTTCGAGGCGCTGCAACTCGTCCAAGACGCGGCCGTAGTCCTCGGGGTCCGTCACGATCCCCACATGGCGGTGGTTCTTGGCGGCGGAGCGCACCATCGAGGGCCCGCCGATGTCGATCTGCTCGACGGCCTCGGCGCGGGTCACGCCGGATTGGCGGATGGTCGCCTCGAAGGGGTAGAGATTGACCACGGCCAGATCGATGCCGCCGATGACGTGGCTCTCCATGGCCTGCTGGTGGCTCGCATCGTCGCGCACGGCGAGCAGGCCACCGTGGATCATCGGATGGAGCGTCTTCACGCGCCCGTCCATCATCTCCGGGAAGCCCGTGACCTCACTGACCTCGCGGACGGGAATGCCCGCGGCCGAGAGCTTCGCGTGGGTGCCACCCGTAGAGAGGAGTTCCACGCCCATCTGTGATAGAGCGCGCGCGAAGTTCTCGATGCCGTTCTTGTCCGAAACGCTGATCAGCGCACGCCGAATCTTTGTTGTCATGCTCATTCTCCAGCCCACCCGGGCTCGAAGCGGGGAATTTGAGGGTCCGCCGACCCGCAGCAGCGCGGACGACCCTCGCAGTCTAGCCCGGCGGGGTGACGCGCCCAACTCTCATCCCGTCGAAGGGCATCCGACCACCGCAAGCCCGGCGAAACCTGCTGATTGCGCGCTCCGGGGTGAACGCCGGCGCGAATGCGGGCTAGGATTCGGTTGCGGCCTACCCCCATGCGAACCACGGCTCCCACCTCTCACCGCCTGCTCGCCCCTCTCCTGGCCGCGCTGTTCGTCGCCCTCCCGGCCTGCAGCCCGTCTGACGATCCCGGCGGGGAGAAAGCCCGCGAAGGTCCCGCCGCACCGGAGCCCGCGCAACCAGAGGCACCCTCGCCCGCCCAGGCTGGCCGAATCCGCGGACTACCGCACTTGTTGCTGGTGACCGTCGACACCCTGCGAGCTGATCATCTCTCGTGCTACGGATACCATCGCCGTACATCCCCCAATCTGGACGCCCTGGCGGCGGAAGGAGTCCTGGTCGAGAGGGCCTTCGCGACGATGGGGACGACCCTGCCGGCCCACCTCTCGATCATGACGGGCCTCTACCCGCACCAGCACGGGTACGTCGCGAACATCGGCGCGATCAAGAGCCCGTTTCGCTCCTCGGAGGGCCGGCGCACCGTGGCGGAGGTCCTGCACTCTGCCGGCTACGAGACGGCGGCCTTCGTCAGCGGGCCGACAGTCTCATCCAAGACCGGCATCGACGTCGGCTTCGAGACCTTTGACGAGCACGAGGAGGTCCGCCGGAGGGGCGCGGGCCTCAACGCGCGCTCCCGGCCAGCCGAGGTCACGAGCGCTCGCGCCCTGAACTGGCTCGCGGATCAGAAGGGGGACCGACCTCTGTTCCTCTGGGTCCACTACTGGGATCCGCACGAGCCCAATCTTCCTCCCAAGGACTTCGCGGACCGCTTCGAGGACGATGCGGGGCTCGATGAGCTGATCGCCCGACGCGCAATCGACCCGCAGAAGCTCTCGGAGCGCTTCGGCCAACTCGAGTTGGCGCGTCTCTTCGCACCCGAGCTGTTCGAGAGCATCAGCGCCGGGGAGGAGGTCATCCTCCCGCCGATGAACGCCGCGGCGGTGCGCAAGCTGATCAACCTGTACGACACCGACGTGGCCTACATGGATCACCACTTCGGAACGCTGCTCGACGCCTTTCGCCGGCGCGGCCTGTTCGAACGCACGATCGTCGTCTTCACCGCCGACCACGGGCAATCCCTCGGGCAACACGACTGGCTGGAGCACGGCCGCATCCTCGGGGAGGTGGTCCATGTCCCGCTCGTGGTGCGCTTTCCCTCCGGCGTGACCGTCCAACCTCAGCGCATCGCGCGCGTCATCTCGCATGTGGACCTGCTCCCGACTCTCTTCGCGCGAACGACCCACCCTGCGTTGCAAGGCATCCTCGAGCAGGCCGCCGGCTCGGACTGGTTCGCGCCGGACTTCGCCCGTCCCTGGGCTTTCTCTCAGCGCTCCTCCCGACACAGAATCTGGGAGCAGGGCCCCGACGAGCTCAACGGCCTCAAGTTCGCCCTGACCTTGCACGGCTGGAAGTACTACCACCGGCCAGGTGCCCCCGATGAGCTGTACGATCTCTCGAGCGACCCCGACGAGCGAGTGGATGTCGCGCAGAAGTACCCGCAGCGAGTCGCCAAGCTGGAACAGACCGTGCGGGAGTTGCTGGCGAAGCGACCCTTCTCACCCGAGGCCGGTGACGTCCCCAAGGACGTGCAGGCCGAGTTTCGCGACATCCTGCGGGACTTCGGCTATGCCGGCGACGACGACGACGACGAGTGACCTCGCTCCTGGCGCGCCTGGGCAACCTCTCGGCTACTCACGCCCCCGGGCGGGAAGGGCGGCGCCGGCTCCGACCTAGGCGCTGAACGGTTCCTCGGAGAGCTGGTCGCGCTTCTCCTCGACCGCCTTCCACTCGTCTGCGTCGGACAAGGGGTCCTTGCGATCGGTGATCACCGGCCAGACCTCCGTCAAGCGCTCGTTGATCTCGGTGTAGGCCGACCACTTCTCGGGCAGCTCATCCTCGGGAAAGATGGCCTCGGTCGGGCACTCAGGTACACAGGCTCCGCAATCGATGCACTCGTCGGGACTGATGACGAGGAAGTTCTCGCCTTCGTAGAAGCAGTCGACCGGGCAGACATCTACGCAGTCGGTGTACTTGCACTTGACGCAAGGCTCTGCGACGACGTGGGTCATCTCAATGTTCCTGGCTGGAGGGAAGGCTGGTGGAAGGGGCGCTCGGAACTCGCGGGAGTGGCGCCAGAGGCCGAAAACGGGGCGGGGAGAATAGCAACAAGATCCAATGTCGTGCCAGCGACGATTTCAAACACTTGGGCGGTTCTTGCGCAGGAGGATGGAAACGTCCCTAATACTGCATCCAGAGAGGAATCCAACCATGCTGAGGCCGTTCACCCTCCTGCTCCTCGGCCTACTTGCCGCGCCCCACACCTCGCCACCGGCCGCGATCGACGCCGCATTCCAGGACGGCCAGTCAGAGCCCTCGGCCGCCGACCGTCTGGCCGCTCTCGAGGCCGCTTTCGACCAGGCGATGGTCAAGTTCACCGCGCTCTACCGGGCCGCACGGACCGACGAGGCGCGCGACGAACTGTTCGAAACCAGCTATCCCCGAGCCGCGGATTGGTTCGAGCGCTTCATGGAACTCGCTCGGGAGGATCCGGGCAGCCCCGTCGCCTTGCAGGCCATGCTGTGGGTATTGCGCCAGCGGCCCGAAGGTGAGATGCATGAGACTGTCGTCGCCGCGCTGTTCGCCGGCCACATCGAGAGCGAGGAGATGGCGGGGGTCTGCTGGCTCTTCGAAAGGCGCATGCTCGATGGGGCCAGGGCGCTCACCGCCCTGATTGAGCGCTCCCCCCACGCCGCCGTCCGTGGCCACGCCCACCTCAGCCTGGCGAAGAACCAGTTCGTGATCGCCGAGGCGGCCGAGAGGTACGGCACCCGGGGGCGCGAGCAGGCGGTGGCCCGTTACGGTGAGGAGGGCGCCGACCTCCTGAAGGCCGCCGACCCCGACGCGCGGCGTGCATTGGCCGAGCGGCGTCTGGAACTGGTCGTGGCCGAATACGGCGAGCATCCCCACGCCTGGGAGGGAACCCTGGGCGCGCGAGCGGGCGCGATACTCTTCGAGCTCCGCCGCCTGCAGGTCGGGCACCTGGCGCCCGACATCGAGGGTAAGGACGCGGATGGCGTCACGTTCAAGCTCTCAGGCCACCGCGGCAAGGTCACCGTGATCGACTTCTGGGGCCACTGGTGAGGCCCGTGCCGGGCCATGTACCCCCACGAGCGGTCGCTCGTGAAACGGCTCGCTGGCGAGCCCTTCGTCCTGCTCGGCATCAACAGCGACGACAGCCTCGACACCCTGCGGAAGGTGATCGCGGAAGAGGAGATGACCTGGCGCTCGTGGTTCGACGGTCCGGGGACTTCCGGCCCGATCGCATCGCGCTGGAACGTGACCGGATGGCCCACAATCTACGTCCTCGACCACGAGGGCGTGATCCGCTTCAAGGGCTTGCGCGGGGCGGAGCTCGATACGGCCGTGGACAGGCTGCTGGCCGAGATGAAGGCGAGGTGAGGCCGGCCGCCCCACCATGCACAAGGGCGGCGGCTTCACGAGGTGAAGCCGCCGCCCTGTTCCGATCGTCCTGTCGCAGAGCTGCGCCTAGTTGCCCGCTCCTTTAGGAGTGCGAGGGCCGGCCTTGCTCTTCGGTTGTCCCGTGATGTCGCCGAAGATGGCGCGCTTGTGCTCGAGGGTGACTTCCAGTTCTTTGTTTTTCGGTACTCGCCCGGAGTACGCGGAGAAGCCGCCGCCTCAGCACCCGCCGAACCGGCCTGAGGTCAGGACCTTGTTCGTCTTCTTGTCGGTGACAATGATCTTGGGTGACTTGGCCTCGGGCCAGAAGGTGTGGTACTCCTCGCCGGCTCGGCCGTAGAACGCCACATTGGGCGGCACGGTGACCGTCTCTTCCTCGACGGTGTAGTCGAACTCGGCGATGACCGGCCCGCCCCACTCGAGATCGCGGTTCTGGCCGACCTTCAGGGTGAAGGGCGCCATCTTGCCGGTGCGCATGTGCACTGATTCACCGGCCTTGGTCACGTAGCCCGATGAGACCGTGTAGACCCCTGCGGGTACGAGGAAAGCCTTCTTGCCTCCGGCCGCCGCGTTGAAGTGGTGCTCACCGTCCTCGCTCGAGATGACGGCGGCGATCAGCTTGCCGCGACTGTCGTAGTCGCTGCAAACGTCGATGGAGGCCGTCTCGCCCTCGAAGGGACTGAAGCTGGCCTGGGTTCCATCGGCGGAGATCTCGAAGTTGTAGAGGGTTCCGCTGGCGTTCACGACCTTCGAGAGCAGCCCTGCGGCGCCCCCCTTGCCGACGATCATGGCGTCCGTGCCGTAGTCATCGTAGAGGCCGTTGTTGTTCTGGTCGAAGACCTTGACGAGGGTGCCCTTCAGCTTGCCGACCATGGCGCCGCCGGGAGCGAACCTCCAGACCTTGCCGTCGCCCTTCAGGCGGATGGCGTAGTTGTATGACTCGCCGTCCTCGTTCTTGCCGCGGAGCTTCAGGAAGCCCTTCACGCCGCGCACCTTCTCGTCCAGCTTGCCGTCCGCGTTGGTGTCTACTTCGAGTCCGAGGGGGCCGACCTTCTTCGTGATGAAGCCATCACCGATCGGGATCTCGTTCTCGAACGACGTCCACTGCTCTTCGGGCAGGATGACGTCCCACTTCTCCATCGCCCGGTACTTGAGCCCGAAGGTCTCCACTTGCGCTCCCTCGTCCGCGGCAGACGCCGCGAAGAGCGGAACGGCCAGAAGCACTCCGGTCAGTCCGGGAAGAAAAGCTCGGCGCGCAATCATGGGGCCCTCCGTCCTCTCTCGCTTGTTTGTAATCATGTGTCCAGTGAGCGGGGCTCGGCGACCGGATTGGCCACTAGCTTCCCGAGTGAATGTTACCTTCGGCGGTCCCCGACAGGGCCCCCCATTCCAGCCCGAGGCCGCGCCCTCAGGACGGCCCTCCGACCGCCCTCGTACAGAGTTCTTACCCTCGCTTGCCGAAGGCGGGAATCCCGGCCCTCCAGCGGACCCCCGGCGCCAATCCGAGCGGTTGGCAAGAGTGGTGTAACAAGCCCGGTTCTACCGGCGAACTAGCCCCCGCCGCTCCCGTACCGCCGCAAGTACTCCTCCATGAACTCATCGATGTGGCCGTCGAGCACCGCCTGGACATTACCCTTCTCGGTGTTCGTCCGGTGGTCCTTGACCATCTGGTAGGGCTGCAAGACGTAGCTGCGGATCTGGCTGCCGAAGGCGATCTCGCCCTTGGCCCCGTAAAGCTTGGCGAGCTCCTTGTCGCGCTCAGCTTCGCGCATCTGCAGGATCTTGGCCTTGAGGAGCTTGAGGGCCGTCGCCCGGTTCTTGTGCTGGCTGCGCTCGTTCTGGCAACGCACGACGATCCCGGTCGGGATGTGGGTCATGCGCACGGCGGACTCCGTCTTGTTGACGTGCTGTCCACCCGCGCCGCCCGCACGCATGGTGTCGATCTTGAGATCCGCGTCGGCGATCTCGATACCCGTGTCATCGGCGAGTTCCGGCGAGACGTCCACCGACGCGAAGGCGGTGTGGCGCCGATTCTGAGCGTCGAAGGGGCTGATGCGCACCAATCGATGGACGCCGGTCTCCGCCTTGAGGTAGCCGAAGGCGAAGGGCCCCTCCAAGTAGAGGGTCGCGGAACGGATGCCCGCCTCGGGCTCTTCGAGTCGATCGACCTCGCTCACCTCGAAACCGCGCCGCTCGGCCCAGCGCACGTACATCCGAAACAGCATGTCGGCCCAGTCGCACGAGTCCACGCCGCCCGCGCCGGCGGAGATGGCGAGGTAGGCATTGCAGCGGTCCTGGGGGCCGCCCAGCATGACGCGGAATTCGAGCTGTCCGAGCCCCTCGGCCACCCGCGCGAGGGCCTCTCCGATCTCCTCCTCGACGAGTTCTTCGCCTTCCTCGGCGCCCATCTCGGCGAAGGTCTCGGCCTCCTCGAGGGCAGTCTCCACGGCCCGGATCGGGTCCACGACCGACAGGGCGAACTTCTTCTCGCCGATCAGCTGCTGCGCCCGCTCCTGGTCGGACCAGAAGCCGGGCTCGATCTCGGCCTCCCCTATCTCGCCCAGGCGTGCGTCGAGTGCAGCGTAGTCAAAGACTCTCCTTCAGCTGATCCAGCCGGCGGAGGTACTCACGGGCGAGGTCGAGGTTGTCCTTGAGCGAGGCCATAGTGGGGCGGATTCTACCGACACGCCGCCCTGTGGGCGAGGGCGCCGTCGGTTCAGCGCCCGGCTTCCATCCAGTCGAGCACGCCCTTTTCCGCCCACAGGGCCTCGATTCGTTCGCGCGTGCGCGGGATGCCGGCCGTGATGACCTCACAACCATCGGCCGTGATCACGACCACGTCCTCGATCCGGATGCCGATACCGGTCTCCTTCTCATAGAGGCCCGGCTCGATCGTGAAGGCCACCCCCACCTCGAGCGGCTTGCGGGCAGAGCCCACGTCGTGCACCTCCATGCCGATGTAGTGGGTGGCCGAGTGGGCCAGGAGGTCGCCGAAGCCCCGCTCGCGCAGGACCTGTGTGCAGGCCGCATTGACGTCCGCCATGCGGGCGCCCGGACGGGCCTTCGCGATGCCCGCCTCCTGGGCCGCCAGCACGGCGTCGTAGAGCTCGGCCTGGCGTTCGCTGAAGCGTCCACCCACGGGCCAGGTGCGGGTGATGTCGGTCGTGTAGTGATCGAACTCCGGCCCGTAGTCGATCAGGATCACCTCTCCGTCGAGCATCACGCGATCGTTGGCGCTGTAGTGCAGCACCAGTGAGTTCGATCCGGAGCCCACGATCGGATGGTAGGCAGCCCCCACTGCGCCCTCGCGGCGGTGCATCCAGCCCATCAGGGCGTCGAGCTCCCACTCGCCCAGGCCGGGCCGAGTGGAGCGAATGGCCTCGTTCATTCCCGCAACGCCCGCGCTGGCCGCTCTGCGCATGGCCTCGACCTCCTCAGGCGTCTTCGCCCGCCGGAGTTCGCTCAGCACTTTCGTCGCGTCCTTCGGCTCGCGGAGGAAGCTCAGCTCCAGCCGCTCACGAAAAGCGTGCTCCCTGCTGGCCCGGCCGTCGAAGGGATCGTTCGCCCGCGCCCTGTCCGAGGGGATCGCGCGGTCGAAGCAGTCCCCGAGCTCGATGTGGGGGTGCATGGAGATCCACAGCTGCCGATCCTCTCCGGCGAGTTCTTCCAGCAACTCGCCCAGCTCCTTGTTCGAGCGCACCTCCCCGATGCCGGTGGCCTCCCCGACCCACTCGTCCGCGACGTCCCAGATCTCGCCCTCCCAGGCCTCCTTCCACGGGTTGGCATCGCGCAGGAAGAGCACGTCCCGCCCTGCCTCGATGTCCATCACGAGCGCCGCGCCGGGACTCTCGACACCGGTCAGGTACCAGAAGGTCTTGTCCTGCTGGAACGCGTGGTAGCCGCGCGTCTCGCCCAGGCCGCGAATCACGAACACGCCCTCGCCCAGCTCCTCCCTCAGTCGAGCGCGCCGTCCGGCGTGGAACTCCCGGCCGAGCCCGCAGGTGGGAAGCTCCGAGACCTCCTGGGAGAGCAGCGGCGGCGGAGCGACAGGGGCCGGTGCAGGTGAGCCGAAGAGGACAGCCCCGAGGAAGAGTGCAGTGAGTTGGGAGTGGATCATGACCCGCGCCAGAATACCCGTACACTGCGCGCGTGCGCATCGAGAAGCCCGTTCTGGAAGGTCGCCTGCTACGGCGCTACAAGCGCTTCCTGGCCGACGTGGAACTCCTCGACGGTGAGCGGCTGACGGTCCACTGCCCCAATCCCGGCAGAATGCAGGGTTGCCTGCCCGATGACGCCGAGGTGATCCTGCGCGACAGCGAGGACAGCCGCCGCAAGCTGCGCTACACCCTGCAGACCGTGCGCGTCGGGCGGCAGTGGGTGAATGTCGACACCTCCCTGCCCAATGCCGTCGTCGCCGAGGCCATCGAGGCGGGCGCCGTCGAGGAGCTCACGGGCTACAACTCCTTGCGGCGCGAGGTCAACTACGGACTGAACAGCCGCATTGACATCCTGCTCGAGGGCGAGAGCGGCCCGCGCTGCTATGTCGAGGTCAAGTGCACGACGCTGGTAGAACACCGCGTCGCCATGTTCCCAGACGCGGTCACGGCCCGCGGGCTGAAGCACCTCGTGGAACTCTCGCGGATGGTGGCCGAGGGCCACCGAGCGGTGATGTTCTACTTCATCAGCCGCGCCGACGCGCGGCGCTTTGAACCCGCGGACCACATCGACCCGGCCTACGGCGCCGGCCTACGCCAGGCCATCAAGGCTGGCGTCGAGGCGATCGCCTACTCCGCGCGCGTCACCCCCGAGCGGCTCGAGCTGGGCTCGCCGGTGAAGATCACCATTCCCTGAGCGCTCGCGGACCAGCGCGGTCACGTCGCCTGTCTCTGGACCGGAAGACACAGGGCCCTTCCAGACAACGGCGATCCGGCGGCGGGTCCGCTCTAGAGGGCGACTTCGTAGTCGTCCTGGGCGCCGGCGATGGGATAGCGCGGCCCGCCGGGGCCGCCCACGCTCTGCTTCCAGGGATCGGGCCGAGAGAGCGGCCGCACGACAGACCGGCTGACGACGACAGCCGCCTGATAGCGCGCGCCGCGCGTCATGACGCGCCACATCATGACCACCATGCCCAGGGCCGGCAGCACGACCCAGCGCAGGGTCGTCGGGCCCTCGATCAGGCTCTCTTCCACAGCGTGCGCCAGCAGCGAGGCGCCGGCGATCACGACGCCCTCGACGACCAGCAGGGCCAGCATGGGCCGCAGGGTCTGGATCGGGTGGCGCAGGATGGTGAAGAGAGTCCAGAGACCGGCGCCGAGGGCGGAGCGCGTGTCGTGCAGCGCGATGCGCGTGCGGCTGTAGTCGGTCCAGGTGAGCGTGAGGCCAAAGGCCGTCGCCATCATCCCGGCCTGGACAGTGCCCACAAGCCAGGCTCCCCACGCCGAGTCGAGGGTCTCCAGCCGTCCGTGATCGAAGTCCTCGATGCCGAGCCAGGCCCCCAGGACGAGGCGCTCCCAGGGCCAGCCGTAGAGCACCCAGCCCCACAGGGAGAGGGCCAGCAGACCCATGAGCATCACGCGGAAGAAGCGCCAGAAATAGCACGAGCCACCATAGAAGAAGCGCCGCACCGAGTGGCCTTCCGTGCGCTCAAGGATGATCTGCAGCCAGCCGCCGGCGCTGAACACGCCGAACAGAATCATCAAGAACGCTGCAACGGCTCCCAGGCGGCCCGTGGCGCTGCCGAGTAGATCCAGATCCGCGCCATGGTCGGTGTGAAACCCCGGGTCGACTCGGTCGGCCACTCCGGGGATCGCGCCCAGGGTGTAGACCATGCTGCCCGGCTCGTAGCGGTGGTCGAGGGCTTGCTCGTACCAGCCGAACTGCGAGTAGGAAACCGCCAGGGACGCGACGGCCGTGACGGCCCAGATGAGCATCCAGATCGGCGTGCGCCCGATCGCCGCGTTCAGGGCGCGCACGAACAGGAAGCGCTTCACGAGCGAGGACTTCTCGGGGGCCGGTTTCGGGCTTGCGGGGGCCAGCGTCGGAGCCGTCGGCGTATCCAAATCAGCCTCCGATCCCGGCGTAGAAGTGCAGCAGGTGGGTGTACTGGTTGAAGACTCGTTCCGACCAGCGCAGGGGCGCGAGGTCATCCGTAGCCCGGAACCACTGGTTGTCCGACATGTCCGCGTCGATGTAGTAGACCCGCTCGGGGTCCAGAACGACCGAACTCACGCGCCTGTCCGCGGGCAACTCGATCTTCCAGCGCAGCCAGGTCTGGGCGAGCTGTTGCTCCCGGGTCCAGGTGAAGTCGAGGGTCTCCTCGCCGCCCTCCCCGTCCTCGGTGGGCTCGATGGTCACGCGCCACTTCAGGGGCAGGCACAGCTCGCCTTCCCGGCGCAGGAGCACCGTCGCCAGGCGCGGGTTCTCCGGCTCGGGTGAGGCCTCCTCGGGCTCTCCCCCCTCGTCGTCAGCTCCCCCGCCGTCGGCATCGCCGTCAGCGGTGGATTCCTCGTCCTCCGTGTCCTCGTCGTCGCGCTCGCGCCCGCGCTCTTCGAACCCGCCCTCGGGCAAGGGGAAATAGCCCAGCTCATCACCCGGCACCCTCTGGGAGACCGTGACACTCCAGTCGATGGTGCGAGTGCTCTCGAAGGCGTCCTCGAAATACCAGCCGACGTCCACGCCGGCCCCCTCGTTGAAGGCCCCGTAGAAGTCCTGCGGATAGGGATGGCGGTAGCGCCACTGGCGCGCGTAGTGGCGCATCCCGGCCAGGAAGGCGTCGTAGCCCACGAGGCCCGAGAGCGTGCGCAGGGCGACCGCCGGACGCGGGTAGCTGTTGGTGCGATAGCTCGAGCGGTCCACGTACTCCCAGGCGTGGGTGACGATCGAATCGGAGTCGGGGTCGCGCAGGTAGCCGGCCCGATCGCTCCAGCGCGGGTCGCTCCAGGAGGGCACGAGTGTGAGCAGAGGTTGATCGCGCCACCAGTCAACCAGGTCGCTGGAACGCAGGGGTCGCGAGATGGCTCGGCCGATCGCTCGCGCGTGCCATACATCGGGGATCCAGTCCGTATTCCAGCTGGTCGCGGTGATGGCATTCCCCAGGCGTCCGCCGCCGGGCAGGGAGGTCACGCGCCGGCCGGAGAAGGGAATCTGCAGGTAGCTCCGGGTTTCCCGGCGCGGGCCGTACACGCGCCAGAGCGCCTCGGAGTCCGCGTAGGAGTTGAAGCCCTCGTCCATCCAGGCGGCCTCGAACTCGTTGTTCCCCACGAGCCCGTACCAGAACTGGTGACCGCACTCGTGGACGGTCACGCTCTCGGGCCGGTACATGTCCGCGGTCGTGAACAGAGCCGTTCCGCAGGTGAACAGGGTCGGATATTCCATGCCCCCCGCCCCGCCGCCGCCCCAGGCGGGATCCACGACCGTCACCTGTTCGTAGGGATACTCGCCGAACCACAACCCGTAGAAGTAGAGCCCCGCGCTCGTGGCCTCGAAGTGGCGCTGCGCCTGGTCGGCGTGCTCGGGCTGGACCAGCACGCGCACCTTCACGTCTCGCATGCGCAGGTCCGCCCCGATGGCGGCCTCGGCCTGGCCCTGGTCGCCGGCGTACCTCGCCCTCCACTCGTCGAAGCGGAACTCGAAGTCGCGTACGACGTACTCGGGATCCGCCGTCCAGGTGAAGTCGTGCACCAGCGCCAGCTTCCCGAATTCGTCGGCGCGCAGGCGGTCGAGGGGCGAGGGGGCCTCGAAGACCGTCTCGACGCGGCCATCACGGATGATCTGCTCGACCTGCACGCCCGAGCCCGCGACCCGGTCGGCGTAGGCGACGGGCAGGTCGAGGGCCACGCGGTAGGTTCCATAGTTCGAGTAGAACTCGGTCGATGCGTGGAACTGATGGCAGTTCCAGCCTCGCTCTCGCTCATAGACCCCGAGCTTGGGGAACCACTGAGCGACGAAGAGGAAATCGTCCTTGGTGCCTGTCCGGCGCCTCACGCGCGGGAGCTGAGAGGTCCACTCGATCTCGATCTCCGCCGTCTGGCCGTCGATGATCTCACGCGGCAGTTCCACGCTCATCACGCTGCGGTCCTGCTCGCGGACGAAGCCCTCGCCATCGGCGGCGGCTTCCCAGGTGTCCGGCTGGCGGTAGCGCACCGTCGAGGTAACGTCCACACCGTCAACGAGCACGCGCGTGACCTCTTGCCATCCGTACCACCACTCGCGGTCGAGGTCGCTGACCGACATCCCGCGCAGGTTCTCTCCCGCGCCGAGCATGTGTGTGGAGCGGTTGTTCGAGAAGGCGTTCAGGTAGAGGTGGAACCACAGATCGGGAACGCTCTCTCCGCTCTCGTTGGTCCAGGTCAAGCGTTCCTCGCCATGCAGCTTCCAACGCATCAGGCCGCCATCACCATCGCCCACCTCTTCCAGCCGGGCCTTGATCTCGTAGTCGACGCGCGACGAACGGCCGTCGCGGGCGCGGGTGGCGGTCGGCGCGGGAATCGCGGCCTCCTCGGATGCCGCGGGCTCCTGTGTCGCCCCGGAGAGCGGGCAAAGCAGGGCGAGGGCCGCGAGACCCGCGCTGAAGCGGGTCGGATCAGGGTGCGCTGTCATGGGGGTGGTCGCTGGACGACGGCCCTCACATGATGCGCAGGGGCGTCGAGAGCCACAAGGCCTGCGCGCATGAACGGGCGCGCGGCAGGGGATTGTGCTGGCGGCTGAGCCGCCGTGCCGGGGGTGGGAGGCCGCCACCGATTCCTGGCGCAGAAGGTGCCTGGCTCCCCCTTCCGCTCTCGCATCGCGGAAAAAATTGCGTGAATCGACAGCCTGACGGTAAAGAGATTCCACCCCTCAGGCCGATGTGCCTCATGCGACCGCCCACTGACCGCATGGAGTCACACTATGGCCTGGAATCAGCGCCCAAAACACTCGTCAGAGCCTCTGCCCGGCACCCAGGGCCCCTTTTCGGTGCACTCGATCTCGGAGGAACTGCACCTCCCCCTGTCCGCCCTGCGGGCCTCGATCGAGGCCATCGCCCGCGATCTCCCGCCGGACAACCCCCAGGCCGAGCGATTCGAGGGCGTGGTCTCGGAGGTCGTGCGCATCGGCCGACGGGTCCAGAACCTGATCGACTTCTCACACCCGCCGACGCTCCAACCCCTTCCGTGCAGCCTCGAGGAGGTCGTCCGCGGGGCCGTCGATGTGGTCCCCGAGAGAAGCCGCTGCCGGGTCATCTTCGCCATCGACGAATGTTCGGCGCGTCTCACCATCGATGGGCCGCTGCTCTCACGCGCCCTCGCAGGCCTGCTCGAAGCGGTGGTCGATGACCACGGCGAGGCCTTGCTCCACGCCCGCTCGCGGGACGGCATGGCATTCTTCGGGATCCGTGCCCAGGGACCGGCGCGGAGGTTCCCCGCTCCCACGGCCCGCCCGCGGCTCGGCGAGACCCTCGCCCGGCGTGAGATCGCACGCATGGGCGGGCAGATCTCGGAGACGACCTCTCGCTTTGGCACGGTCGGGCTAACCGTTCGGCTCCTCACCCAGGCCGCGAGGGGAGGTGCCGCGTGAGCGAAAACGATCTGCGCGTCCTGGTTGTCGAGCACGAACCGTCCGTGGCGCTGGTGATCTCGAGCGCGCTCGAACGCCGCGGCCATGAAGTGGCCGTGGTCACCAACGCAACGGAGGCCTTGCGATTGCCTTGCCCCGAGGTCCTGGTCACGCGCCTCGACCTCGGCGAGCGCACGGGCTTCGACCTCATGGCCGAGTTTCAGCGCCGCGGGACCCTGCCGCGCACGATCTTCTTCAGCCCCTCCCCGACTCCCGCGGATTGCCGCCGGGCGTACAGGCTCGGGGCCAGCGACTTCCTCTCCCAGCCGTTCCGCATCGACGAACTGGTCGCATCGGTCGAAGCCTCGACCACGAGGCCGGCCGCGGTGTTCGAGCAGACCTATTCCGCGGCTCCCGGCGCCATCGAGCACTGTCCGCGCGACCTGGCCGCCTTCGCCCTGCGCTGCGCGGTCTCCCCCACGACACGCGCCCGCATCTCCACGGCCACGGCCGAACTGGTCGAGAACGCCATCCTGCACGCCTATCCCGGCGACGGAGGGCTGGTGGAAGTGCGGGCGGTCATGGACGACCGCGAGTGCGTCGTCACCGTCACCGACCGCGGGGTCGGGTTCGACGCCGATGGCAATGACGAGACGCCCTCCGGCGGCCTCTCGCGCGTCCGGTGTCTGGCGGAGACCGTCGAGGTCCGCTCCTGTCCGACGCGCGGCACGAGCGTGACGGCCCGCTTCGGGGCGTCGCGGGTCGACTTCGATGACGGGCGCACCGTGAACCTCTCGGAGTTTGACTACCTCACGCCAGACACGGTGCGAGAGGTCCTGCACTCGATCCAGATCGACGATCTGGGTGAGATCTTCCAGCTCTCTCCCTCCATCGCTGTCGTGATCGGCCGCCTCTTGAGCGGCCCCCGGCCCCAGGACGCACCCCGCGAGAGCGCCGCCCCTTCATCCCTCTCCACTCCCTCCGATCACTCGTGATCTTCGAGGCCCCATCATGACTCTCCAACGCGTCTTGATCATCCACGCCGACTCCGCGTCCCGCGACCTCCTGACCGAAACCGTCACCTCCATCGGGTGCCTGGCGGAACAGGCCACCGACTGGGAAGGCGCTCGCAAACGCCTGCGGAACTGCCAGCCCGACATCGTGCTCACTGACGGGCGGACCGGAGGCCCGGGCCACATGCCCCTGGTTGAGGCGATCCACCAGGAGTGCCCCGAGCTACCCGTGATCCTGATGGGCAACACCGAAGCCGCCGCCCCCGAGAACGCGCGCTGGACGACGGAAGTCCTTCCGGGCTCGGTCTCGGCAGCGGCCCTCGAGTGGGCCTTCTCCCGCATCGAGGAGAACCGCCGCCTCAAGGAGGAGAACGCCTACCTGCGCGGCGAGATCGACGGGGACGCCGACACCCCGATGGTAGCCAAGAGCCCGCGCATGCTGGAGTGCCTGCGCACGGCGGCACGCATCGCCCGTTCAACCGGGACCGTGTTGGTGACCGGCGAGTGCGGGACCGGAAAGGAGCGCCTGGCGCGCACCATCCATCGACTTTCTCCGCGGCGAAACGGGCCCTACATTCGCGTCCACTGCGCCGCCCACTGTCCCGAACAACTCGAGATCGAGCTGTTCGGGTGCGAGCAAGGCAAGCGGGGCGCTCGCTCCGGGCGCTTCGAACTCGCCGACGGCGGAACACTTGTCCTCGACGAGATCGGCGAACTCCCGCCCGAGCTTCAGGTGCGCCTGCTGCGCGTTCTCGAGGAAAAGGAACTCGAGCGCGTGGGCGGGACTGCGTCCGTCAAAGTGGATGTGAGGGTCATCGCCACCACCAGCAGCAACCTGCCGGTGGAGGTCGCCGCAGAGCGCTTCCGCGAGGATCTCTACTACCGGCTGCATATCCTCCCCCTGGCCATCGCTCCGCTGCGCGCGCGCCACGAGGACATCGCACCTTTGGCCGAGCACTTCATCGAGCGCACCGCGCGGCTCGAAGGGCACTCCCTGCCTTCGCTCTCAACCGAGGCGCGTGAGCGCCTGGTCGAATGGCCCTGGCCCGGCAACGTGAGCGAGCTAGAGCGCGTCATCCAGCGTACCGTCGTGCTAACTCAGGCCGAAACCCTCGAGGCGGGCGATCTGTGCCTGGAGCCCACCGGTCACGCGCACGAAGGAAACGCCAAGGAAGGCGAACGCCTCGAAACTCCCGCCCACCCCGAGCGCGAACTAGGCCAGCGCCTCGCCAACCTGCGCATGGCCGATATCGAGCGCTACGCGATCCTGGCGACTCTGGAATCCACCGGAGGGAACAAGACCGAGGCCGGCCGGCGCCTGGGGCTGACCGCGCGCACGCTCTCGAACAAGCTCAAGCTATGGAAGAGCGCGGGCCTGGTGGCCTAGGCGGCATCCCCCATGAAGGCCTGCGCGCTCAGGCGTGCGGGCTAGAGGCCGAAAGCCCCGCCGGAGGCGACGGCCTGCGCCGTGTCGAAGCGGCCCGGATCGAAGAAGGAGGGGTCGAAGGCGCTCACCGACTGACCGGCCAGCATCTGGGCCATTCCCTCTCCCACGGCCGGCGCTAACTGGAAGCCGTGTCCCGAAAACCCGGCGGCGACGAACAGCCCTTCGATGTCACCGACCGGCCCCAGAGCAGCCTGGGCGTCGGGCGTGAGCGTGCAGCACCAGGGCGAGGAGCCCTCGTCCCGGCTGTCGCCGTAGGCCGGGATGCGTCGCGTCAACACGTCGCGTGCCCAGGTGGCGAAGGTCTCGTCGCGCTCGGCGCCGAGGTCGCCGGGTCGCTCGGTCTCTTTCCAGCCCTCGTAGCCCAGCCGCCCGATCCTCGTCCTGCCCAAGCTAGGCTCACAGCGGGCGAAGAACCCCAGTTCCTGATCAAGCAGCACTGGATGCGCCGCGCGCCGCGCGTCAGCCCCAAAGCGATCATCGACGGCTGCGACGACCAGCTCGCAGGCCTCGCTGTCGTAGAAACGGGTTGCTCCCGAGGCTTCCAGGGAGCCAGTGGCCAGGGTGTCGTGCTCGCGCTCCGGCAGCTCGTCGGGAGCCCCGAGGGTCGAGACGAAGTGCTGGGGGACGCGCATCGCCCTCAGGGGCAGATCGACGCCGACCTGGGCCAGCAAGGCTGCGCTCCACGGTCCGGCGGCGATCACGACCCGCTCGCACTCGATCGTCCCCTCCGCGGTCTGCACTCCTCGCACGCGCCCACACTCGACGAGCACGGCGGTGACCTCGCTCCCGCAGCGGATCACCGCGCCGGTGCTGCGCGCCAGGGCGGCCATCGCATCGACCGTGGCGCAGGGGTCCACGAAGCCCGCTCCCGGCTCGAAGACGCCGACCGCGTCCTCGCCGACCTCAATGCCCGCGATCAGCGCGCGCATGGCGCTGGCGTCCACCTCCCGCGCCTCGATGCCGAGGTCGAGCAGGGTCCGCAGGTTGCGCTTCAAGGCTCCCCGATCCTCGGCTCCCGAGGAAGCCGAGAGGGTCAGCACGCCGCAGCGCTGGAAGCCGATCGAGCGGCCAACCAGGTTCTCGAAGGTCGCGTAGGCGCGCAGGGAGTCACGGGCCATTCCGGCCGTGACCGGCGAGGCGTAGTACTGGCGTAGGGTGCCGTCCGAGCGGCCCGTCGGCCCCGAGGCGAGGCTATCGCGCTCCAGCACCATCACCGGCTCCTTCAGGGGCTCGAAGCGCCGCGCCGCGTGCACCCCGATCGACACCCCCGTGATCCCGCCGCCAACGACGACCGTACTTGCTCTGAGCCCCATCCTCGCGCACCTCCTTGGGCGTCATGCTAGCGTCTTTTGATCGCCGGGCCCGGCCCTCCGCAGCCGGGCAGGAACGCCCAAAAAAGAGAGGTCCCACCGGAGGGGTACTCGGTGGAACCGGGGAGCGACCGCACGCGGGCCCTGCGATTTGCCTCGCCGTTGTGCACGAGAGGGCGTACGCGCTGACGCGACAACCACTTGGGTCCAAGGTTTCTCCCGACACGCTTCCGCAATTCGAGCGCCGGCGGGAGTACGATCCGATCCGGCACCGGACCGCAATACGGCTTTCCCGAATACAGGACTGGTCGTGATTCCCCCCCGCAAGACCCGCACCATCACCATCCGCGACCTGCCTCTGGGGGGGGGCGCGCCGATCGTCGTGCAGAGCATGGCCGCCACGCCCACGCGCGACGCGCCGGCGACCCTGCGTCAGGTGCGCCTGCTGGAAGAGGCTGGCGCCGACCTGATCCGCATCGCCGTGGACAGCGAGCGCGATGTGGAAGGCTTGCGTCGGGTGCGCGCGGAGTCGGACGCCATCCTGTCCGTCGACCTGCAGGAGGGCTACCGCCTCGCCACCGTGGTCGCGCCGCTGGTGGACAAGCTGCGCTACAACCCCGGCCACCTCCATCACCATGAGCGCGACAAGCCGGTGCGCGACAAGGTGGCCTTTCTGGCCGAGACCGCGGCCGAGAACGACTGCGCCCTGCGCGTCGGCATCAACGCCGGCTCGGTCGCCCCCGAGTACGAAGAGCGCTTCGGCGGCGACCGCGTCGGAGCCATCGCCGCCTGCGCCATCGACCACTGCGCCCTGCTGGATCAGCTCGGATTCGAGCGCTTCGTCGTCTCGATCAAGGACTCGGATCCGGCGCTCGTGGTCGAGGCAAACCTGCGCTTCGCACAGGCCTGCCCCGAGATCCCCGTCCACCTCGGCGTCACCGAGGCGGGCTTGCCGCCCGATGGGATCATCAAGACGCGCGTGGCCTTCGAGCAGCTACTCTCGCGCGGCATCGGCGACACCCTGCGTGTATCGCTCACCCTGCCATTCGACGAGAAAGGCCGCGAGATCGAGGTCGGCCGTCAGATCCTCGAGGACATCGAGAACGGCCGCTTTCGCTCGGTGCCGCCCTCTTTCTTCGATGGCCTGAACATCATCGCCTGCCCTTCGTGCTCGCGCGTCGAGAACGAGAAGTTCATCGATCTGGCGCAGGAGGTGCAGCGCGCGACCGAGCACGCCGCGCAGCACGACCTCACCATCGCGGTCATGGGCTGTCGCGTGAACGGACCCGGCGAGACCGATGACGCCGACCTCGGTCTGTGGTGCGGCCCCAATCATGTGAACCTCAAGCGCGGACCCGAGGCGCTGGGGGCCTATTCCTACGAGGAGATCGTGCCGCGCATGCTCGCTGAACTCGAGGTGATGATCCGCGCTCGGTCCGAGGCCTGAAGCGCGGAGCGGCTCAGGCGTCGCGGCGCAGCAGGACGCCCAGACGCAGGAGCAAGAGACCGCCGAGGCCGCGCAGCAAGAGGCCCGGGAATGCGGCGTGCACGGAGCGCTTGACCTCGTTGTAGGGGCGGCGGTTGGCGAAATGCATCTCGTCGGGCGGGCCGCCGAGCCCGGCCGCGCAGAAGGCGAAGACAGCCCAGACCAAGAGGGCGATCCCACAGGCGAACAGCAGCAGCGCGAGACGGCGCCGATGGGTGCCGGTGGTCCGCGCGGGGTCCAACTCGCCCTACTCCCGCACGCTGGCGGAGTACTTGTCGAAGTGCAGGGCGGTGAGCAGCCGCGCGACGGGCACCTCCACCCGCGCGAGTGCCCATGCCCTCGCGCTCTCGAAGTCCACCGCCGCCTCGCTCACGCCCTCAACCGCCAGCAGGGACCGGTACAGCTTGTGGGTGCAGCTCTCGCAGCACATGCCCTCGACTTCGAACGCTCGCATGGTCTGGCCCGGCTCGGCCTCGGTCTCGATCCGCACGGGGACGCGCAGGGTGGGCGGCGTGTAGTCGGGCTCTGGCGCATGGAGCGCGACATAGCCCAGCCAGGCACCAGCGCTGGAGAGCACGAGGAGGGAGAGGATCTTCATAAGGGGTGGCTCCGGGCCGTCACGACTTGTCGGTCAGCAGGCCCCATCCGTCAACCCTACGCGTCTTCGCGTCCACTCAGAAAGGTCGGATAGCCGGAGCGGGCTGCCAGGCCGGCTGGGTCGGCGCCACGGCCGGCGCGGGCGCCACCGGCGGCGCTCCGCGAGGTGCGGGCACGCTCTCTGGCGTGGACTCCACGCCCGCCGGGAGGGTCAACCCGCGGGAGGTCAAGACCGCCGCCAGGCTCGGGGAGCGGTCGCAGTAGGCGGCGAGCAGCAGTTCTGCCGAGTCGAGCCGCAAGACCTCCGCGATCCTCTTCAGCACCGGATCCGATGGGAAGCGCTGGCCGTGCTCCAGGGCACGCACGAAGGTGTAGGAGAGTTCCAGGCGGCGTGCGAACTGAACGCGTGATTCGCTCCCTCGCGCTGTTCTGAGGATGGTCCCGAGGCGGTTCATCTATCTCCTTTTTCGTCAGTCGTGGTCTTGCGATGGGTCACTTCCACCCCGGACGGGGGGCCTCCAGCGCCTCTACCCGAACCAGCGCTTCACGCTTGTTCAGAGCCGGAGGCGCCGATTCTCTCGATTGGGGTGCTGGGCGCTTGTGGTCCCCACCGCCGGGCCGACACAATGCGATCGCCGGCGAGGCTTCAAGATGACCGCTTCCGACCCCATTCGTGCCGCATTCGAGGAGGCCCGAGCGACGCTCGAGGCCTTCCTGGCCGATGATGACGCCATGGCGGGCGTCGAGGCCTTCGCCGCAGCCGCGGCCGAGACCCTCGATGCGGGCGGCAGACTGCTCTCCTGCGGCAACGGCGGGAGCATGTGCGATGCCATGCACTTCGCAGAGGAGTGGACGGGCCGGTTTCGTTCCGACCGCAGGCCCTTGCCCGCGCTCTCCTTCTCGGATCCCAGTCATCTGACCTGCATCTCCAACGACTTCGGCTTCGAGGAGGTCTTCGCCCGCCAGGTCGAGGCGCAGGGGAAGCCCGGCGACCTGCTGGTGGCGATCTCCACCAGCGGCCGCTCCCCGAACATCCTGCGCGCCCTCGAACGGGCGCGCGACCGCGGGGTCCACAGCGTGGCCCTCCTGGGCGGCGACGGCGGGCCCGCGCGGGCCCTGGCCGACCTCGCGATCGTGGTCCCCCTGGCCCGGACGAGCGACAGGATCCAGGAGCTCCACATCAAGGTCCTCCACATCGTGATCGAGGCCGTGGAGAGGCACTTGTTCCCGCAGAACTACGGACATGGCGGAGGAGACTCCCAGCACGCAGGCTAACTCTCAATGGGGTATCTACCCTGCCCTGATCTGGGCGAGGAGAGCATCGGCGGCGAACTGGATCACTGGGTGAGTTTGCGCGGCACGTGCCCTCCGTCGACCCAGCGGATCGAGGTTGTCACGAGTTGTTCGACGCGGCGTTCTGCGAGCGGAGAGGTCAGCATGCGCACGACCGCCGAGAGAGGTCCTTCCCGGTCGGGGTGCCCTTCGAGCGCGGCCGTCTCCTCGAGTGCCGCGAAACAGGTCTTGATCACGTGCGCGACAACGATCGGTCGCACGACGATGTCGCGCAGGCAGAGGTCTTGAAGGGCATGGGTGAGGGGTTCGAGCGGGCGGTTCGAGCGCAGGTAGCCCCGCACTCGCGCGACGGCTACCTCGCAGCGCCGCTCCCCGATGGCCGCGAGGATTCCTTCGGCGTCCGAGTCGACGGCCGGCGGGTCGAGCCGTTCGGCCAGGGCGAGGTCCATACCCCGACCGGTGTGGACGAAGGCCGCGGCCTGGAAGAGGAAACGGAGTGCCTCGGGTGAGGGACAGCGCTCGACGGCGTGGCGGACAGCGCAGGCGAAGGTGAATCGGTGGGTGGCCCAGAGCCAGTTCTCGGCGACCATCGGATCGCGTTCGATTTCCACATCGAAGCGCATGAGTCGCTCGGCAGCCGCCCCGACCAGCGCGCGGGCGATGCGGCCCGCCGCGACGCCGCGTTCCAGGGGTTCGCGGATCGCGGCGAAGGCCTCGTCCACGCTGCCGTCGAGGACGGCGTCGCGGGTCGCTCCGGTCTCGAACTCCTCGGCGGAGCCCTGGCGCTCGAAGTAGGCCGGCAGGTCGCCCGCCAGGGCGGTCAGGCGGCGCGAGTGGCTCTCCCAGTAGGGCAGGGTGTCCTCGCGGGTCGCGAGTACGGTGCTATGGAGAAGGGAGGAGTAGAGGTCCTTCGCGTAGCTCGCGTCCACGCGCCCGCACAGCTCCTGGGCCTTCACCATGTAGATCAGCTGGTGGCCGAAGCTCGTGAAGTGGCGGGAGAGCACCGTGTACATCCAGCCCTCGATCGTCCCCACTTCGACGCCCGCGTCGAATGCCCCTCGCAGGAGCCCTTCGGCGCGCACGGCGTCTTCCTCTTCGACGGCTTCCACCAACGCCGCTTCATCGCCGTCGGGGATCGACTCGGGGAAGAGCCGCGGAGGGAGGCGCCGATTCGCCTCGCCGCACAGGTCGATCGCGGTTGCGATGGCGTACATCCCCTCGACGCCACCGAGGCGCTCGAGCACGCGCCCACAGTCTGCGGCCACGGCCAGGGCGTGGGTCGTGCCGTACTCCGCGTGTCGTGCGTCCAGGGTCGCCACGTCCGCGAGCAGGCGCCAGGGGTCGTAGCCGCCTTGCAGGAGTCGAACGCCGTCGCGGAGTGCGCGGCCGTTCTCGTGCCTGCGGATGCCCTCGGCGAAGCTCTCGAGCAGGCCGGGCGCGAGATCCGCGAACTCAGGTTCGGTGAAGTCGACCTCCACGACCCCTTCGCGCACGCGCACGCCGAAAGCTCGCACGCCCTCTCCGCCCAGGGTGCATGACCCGTCGCGCACGTCGAACTTCCAGTTGTGCCAGGCGCAGGTGAGCGAACAGTCCGCCAGGTAACCCGAGGCGAGTGGATAGCCCTCGTGTGGGCAGCGGTTGTCCACGGCGAAGGGCTCTCCGTCCGCGGTGCGGCCGGCGGCAAGCTGCCGGCCGTCGATCTTGAAGGTCGAGAGGCTGGGGACCGCCAGCTCGGCGAGGGGCGCGAGGGGGCGCCAGTCTTCCCTCCTCGGTTGGCTATCGGCGCTCATCGGTTCATTGGAGTGCCATGCGTCGGGTGCTGCCACGCCATTCTCGAGGACGGCTTGGCAGCCACAAGGCCGTCGTGACCTGGTTCTCCCCGCGGGCGGTCCCGGTTCAGGAGTCCGTTCCGGTCTGGTTCGCGGCCCCCCATTCCCGACGGCAGTCCTCGAGCAGACGCTCGCAGATGTCTAGTTCGTGTTGCAGCGAGTCGTGCGCGGAAGGTGTCGCGTCGTGGGGCCCCTCGTCGCGCCCACGGGGCGGTGTCGCATTGGCCCCGTCGCGTTCCAGTGCGCGGGCCCTCAGGTCCAGTTCGTCCAGGGTGCCCGCGGGCCTCTCGTTGTCGCTGGGCTCTTTACTTCTCTTCCTGTCCACGGGGGGTACTCACTCTTTATTCGCAGGGGTTGTCGCGAGCCCACGGGCTCCGCCCTCGCCTCACCTGCCAACCAACCTGCCGCCTGCGCGAGACGATGTCCACCCGCACCACGCCATCCGCTGTACCCGAGCGCCTCCTCCATCAGTTCGTGGGCGGCGCCCTGCGCGCCCCAGGGAGTGGCCTTTTCAAAATCCGGGCCCATCGACTACCCTCATGTACCTGCGAGTCCATCCGCTTGGTTCCGATGGTCTCCCCCACTCTGGCCGCTGAATGCAAAGGGTATGGGCGCAACGCAATCCATCACTGACAGCTTCTCGACGGCGGTTCCCGCCATTTCCATCCCTGGATTCCTGCTGAACCTGGGGCTGGTCGCGCTGCTCTCGTACATGGTCTCGCTCGTCTACGTCCGTTTCGGGCGCTCGCTCTCCAATCGAAAGAGCCTAGCCCGCAACTTCGCGACGATTGGCATGACGACGATGATCATCATCACGATCGTGAAGTCGTCCCTGGCCCTGTCACTAGGGCTCGTCGGCGCGCTCTCCATCGTCCGCTTTCGTACAGCCATCAAGGAGCCCGAGGAGCTCGCCTTTCTGTTCCTGACGATCGCGATCGGTCTGGGCCTCGGCGCCGATCAGAGGCTCATCACGATCCTCGGTACGGGGGTGGTCATCGCCATGATCAGTCTTCGTGCCAAGGCTGGCGAGAGCGGGGAGCAGAGCAGCCTCTACCTGGTCGTAGGTCAGGCGGGTGCTCCCCGGCTCAGCCTGGAGCGAGTCACGGCCCTGTTGCGGGAGCACTGCTCGGGACTGAGCCTCGTGCGATTCGATGAATCCGAAGAGGCGCTGGAAGCCTCGTTTCGGGTCCAGTTCGACGACTACGGCAAGCTCGAACAGGCCAAGAGCGCCCTACGCCGGGAGAGCGAAACCGTCACGGTCAGCTTCGTGGACAACGAAGGGCTGGCGTGAATGGAGATCCAGCGCGCGGCCAACGGGACCTCCCCCCCCGCCCGGCTCAGGAAGAACCGCCGGCTCCTCCTCCTCTGCGCCCTGGCCGCCTTCTGGTCGATCGCGCTCCTGGCCGCGGGCGCGAAGATGCACAAGAACGGTTACTTCGCGGAGTCCGTCACGCCCTTCCTGCGCAGCGGTCTCGAGTGGCCCAAGAACCGTCTCAAAGCACTCCTCGCCGAACCTGAACACCTGGCGATCGACATCAAGTGGGAAGACCTGCAGAGGCTCGCGCACCAGCGGCAGGTCGCCCTCGAGCGCGGGAGCCTGAGAGTGGGCCCCGACGACTTCGTCCCGGCGACCATCAAGCACGGTGGCGACGAGTTCGACGTGAAGTTGCGCCTCAAGGGCGACGGTGTCGAACACCTCCTCGGTGACAAGTGGTCGTATCGGGTCAAGGTCAAGGGCGGAAACACGCTCTTTGGCATGAAGCAGTTCTCCCTTCATCACCCGCGCACCCGCAACTGGCTCTTCGAGTGGTTCGCCCAGGAGGCCATGCGACGAGAGGGGATTGTCGCGCTGCGCTACGACTTCCTCGACGTCTCCGTCAATGGCAAGCCGATGGGGATCTACGCGATCGAGGAGCACTTCGAGAAGCGCCTCATCGAGCACAACGAGCGGCGCGAAGGCCCGATCATTCGTTTCAACGAAGACCTGATGTGGGACGAGATCGTCCAGCAGGTCCGCCCCTTCCTCGGCAGCGACCCGAGCGGTTCCGGCCAGTACATCGCCAGTGAGATCGACGGCTTCCAGTCTTCCCGCACCCTGACGGATGAGGCACTCAGCGCCCAGTACAAGACCGCGGTGTCGCTCCTTCACCGCTTTCGGCTCGGAGAACTCGTCACGGGAAAGGTCTTCGACCTGAAGAAGACCGCGACGTACTTCGCTCTGATCGACCTCTTAGGTGGCGAACATGGCACGCGCTGGAACAACATCCGCTTCTACTACAACCCGGTCTCGTCCCGGCTCGAACCGATCGCCTTTGACATGCTCGCGGGCCAGCCGGTCGGCTCTCTCAGTCTTGCAGGCTTTGGAAACCGAGTCCGGCGCGGCGTCTTCGTTCCGCGCCTTGATCGACTCAACAGCTCGTTCTTCCAGGATCTCGAGCTCTGCTCCCTGTACATCTCGGAGCTTGAGCGGGTCTCCGCCCCCGCCTTCCTCGAGGACTTGCTGGAGTCGCAGCGAGCGGCGCTCGACGAGAGGCTGTCGGTCCTCTACACGGAGTTCCCCTACTACGAGTTCTCGCCCGAGGTCCTGCGCCGCAACCAGGCCTACATTCGATCGGCCCTGGCCCCCGCCAAAGGCCTGCACGCCTTTCTCGGAAGTGTCGGTGAGGGACAGGCGGTCCTGGAGGTCGGTGCGACCCAGTTCCTTCCCGTCGAGCTTCTCGCGCTCCGGGTGGGCGAAAAGGTCATCGAGCTTCCCGCGACCGTGGCACTCCGCCCGCGAGCCCGCGACGCCACGGTGAGCTACACGCAGGTTCCTGTCGCTCTGCCCTCCACCATCGCTGACGGCCTCCTGACCGAGGGCCCGCTGGCTGTTTCCTACAGGATTCTGGGTACCTCGATCGAGCGCTGGGCCCCCCTCACACCCCACGCCCAGTTGCCACGACCGATGGTCGCCGAGGATCTGCTCCGCGCGGCCCCGAACATCGGCCAGTTTGAGTTCCTGCGCCTCGACGAGAGCGCGGGCACGATCTGGATCGCGGGCGGTGAACACGGGATCGACATCGACATGGTGATCCCGTCCGGTTTCCTCGTCGAGTGCGGGCCGGGCACGACGCTGCAGCTCACTGGCGGCGCCATGATCCTCTCCCGCTCGCCCCTGAGATGGACGGGGACGGAGGACGCTCCCATCGTCGTCAACTCCCCGGATGGCACCGGCCAGGGCCTCTTCGTCCTGCAGGCTGGGGGCCTGTCGTCTCTCGATCAGGTCGTTTTCGAGGACCTGACCAGCGCCGATCGGGATGGCTGGACCCTCACGGGTGCGGTGACCTTTCATGAGTCGCCTGTCTTGCTCAGACATGTACAGGTGCTCGAGAACACCTGTGAGGATGGGCTGAACCTGGTTCGCAGCGCGTTCGAACTGGACGGCTGCACCTTCGTGGGCTCTTTCAGCGACTCGTTCGATGCGGACTTTTGCACGGGTTCGATCTCCGACACAACGTTTCTGCGGAGCGGCAACGACTCGATCGACGTCTCCGGCAGCGATCTCGTCATCGATCGCGTCACCGTCCGGAGGTGCGGCGACAAGGCCGTCAGCGCCGGCGAAGCGAGCGTCGTGACGGCCACCGGCCTGGTGGTCGAACAGACACGCATCGGTCTCGCAAGCAAGGACCTCTCGAACGTGCTGGTCAGCGACCTGCGCCTGGTTGACTGCGAGTTCGGCCTGGTCGCGTTCCGGAAGAAGAGCGAGTTCGGCCCGGGAACCCTCTCCGTGGGAGCCTTGGAGACCGTGAACGTGAGGCGGCTTTCCCTGATCGAGGAGGGGAGTTCCGTGACGATCGGCCAGAATCCCATCCGCGAGCGCGCTTCGGACATCCAGCAGATCCTCTACGGGAAAACAGGTGGAGCGCCCGGCTCGGGGGATGGCCATTAGCCAGGGCGCCGACTACCGCTACGAGCGAAAGTTCCACGCGCCGCGCTGGGCACTGTCGCAGGTGGAGCTCGCGATCAAGGTGCACCCGGGACACTTCCGCGTCGCCTTCCCGCCGCGGTACATCAACAACGTCTACTTCGACACCCCGAGCTTCGACGACTACCACGTCCACGTGAACGGCGCCGCGGTCCGGAGCAAGCTTCGTTTGCGCTGGTATGGAGCTGCTCGCGGACAGGTCGCCCGGCCCGTACTCGAGATCAAGGCGAAGGTGGGGGATGTCGGCCACAAGCCCTCGTTCCCGCTCGGACAGGTGGACATCGGGGACCGGTGGGACCGCACGGCCTTTGCGCACTGCATTGACTCCGCGGGCGTCCCACCTGCCGTGCGTGAGCGCCTGGCACGGTCACGCCCTTCGCTCTTCAATCGCTACCATCGACGGTACTACGCCACGACCGACGGTCTGTTCCGACTGACGGTCGACACCGAACTCCGATTCCAGACGCTTGGTAGGCGCCCGTACGGACCCCGGCGGATCTTCGAGGAGCGCAACCTCGTGATCATCGAGTTGAAGTACGCGGGCGAGCACGACGCTCTCGCCCAACGGATCTCCGCGGGTTTACCCTTCCGGCTCACCAAGATGTCCAAGTATCTCCACGGCGTTCAGGTGCTGGCCGGACTGGGCGAGTGAAGCCCACCGCCGCCGGGCTGGGTGTTTCCTGAGGCCTAGGTCACCCAGGACTCTCGCCCCTCAAGTGGTCGAATCGGTCATGAAAAGGGGGCTGGCGGCGTGGGTTGCGAGATTCTGGGCACGCCCGTAGGGTCGATGTGCTGGCGGAAGTTCACACCCGACCTCCGTCACCCCGAACGAAACCTGGGCCACAGCCGACCTCATACCTCGCCGGCTCAGCGCAAGAAGGAGATCGCCCCATGAGAGTCCGAGCCCAGTGGCTGGCCACCGTACCAATCTTGCTCTGCCTGCTCGGCGAGCAGGCCGGAGCGATGGCCCAGGGATCGTCGCCAGCGCTGCGCGACCGCCGTTCCTGGAACCTGGCTTCCTACCCCATCGCGGCCCGCGACGCTCTCGGCTCGAGCACAGGATCCGCTTCAGTGGCCTTGGGGCGGCCCGATTACCGTTTCGTGAACGACCTCGGCCTGGGCTTCGGCGGCAACAACTCCGATGTCTTCGATCCCGGGGAGTCGACGATGTTCGTCTTCCCTACCGAACTCAGGAACATCCCCGGCCAGGAGGACCTGGTGGTGTCCGCCTTCGTGGGCGGGCTCGGGGCAACGGACAGCGCGCAGGTCCAGGTAGAGACCAGCAGCGACGGCGCCAGCTTCCAGGTGGTCGGCGTGTTCGACACGGCCGAGGGCCGGGTCGACTACGAGTTTCCCTTCGAGGAGGACTTCGAGAGCGTCAAGCACTTCAAGATCGAGTTCGGCGCCGAGGACCATGTTCGGATCGTGCGCCTCACGAATCTGGGAGGCACCCTCGAGGGATTGCGCCTGGATGCGCTGGAGGGCGTGCACGCGAGCCTCGCGAGCGACCATGCCTTCGAGATCCGCTTCGAGCGCTATCGCGGCGACTGCTGTGAACGGTTCATCGTTCGAATCAAGAACATCGCGCAGGAGGGCGGCGTCGCTATCCGCGAGTTCCGGATCGACGAACCCACGAGCCTTCCCTCGAACATCGAGAGCACCTACCGCACGATGTTCGGCCTTCACGGGGACCTCATCTGCATTGAGAACTGCATCCCCGACAACGGTCCCGACATCGACTTCAGCCGCCATGTCTGGTCCTTGGACGGCGTGACGGAGGCGCCGCCGGGCCTCGGCCTGGATCCGGGAAGACAGACCAGACACGCTCGCTGGAACAACTTCGATGTCGACTCAGTGAACGACACCTTTCTCGCGGACTTCTCGTTCACGGTCACGTTCACAGACGGCGTGGCCCACACGTTCAACTACGACACCGACGTCATCCCCCTGAACGAAGTCGGCATGGAGTTCCAAAAGTACCTCTATTTCGACTCCACTCCGGTAGAGAGCATTCCGCGCCCAGCCTACTACTACCAGTTCGCGGACTAGATTCGGTCCTCGAGCGCTCGTACGCCGACGGCGCGGCGGGAGACGATCGTGCGCTCTCTAGCTGGCGGGAGAACGGCGGTGAGTCTGCGTCACCGTGCCGTCATCGTCGCCGATCAGGGCCGTGTGGGCGAGGTCGATGAACAGGCCGCTCTCGACGACGCCGGGCAAGCGCGCCAGTTCTCGCTCCAGAGCTGGGGCGTCCGCGATGCCCTCGGCGAAGCGACAGTCCAGGATGCGGTTGCCGTTGTCGGTACAAAAGGGTGCCGATGGACCGTCGAGACGCAAGACGGGCTCGCAACCCAGACGCCGCAGCTCGCGAGACACGGTCGGCAAGGCGAAGGGGACCACCTCCACGGGCAACAAGAACGAGAGCCCGAGACGCTCGACCACCTTCTCGCGTCCGACGACGATCGCCACACGCTCGCTGATTGACGCCACGACCTTCTCCCGCAAGAGAGCGCCGCCGCCGCCCTTGATCATCTGAAAGTCACCGTCGATCTCGTCCGCACCGTCGATCGTCAGGTCGAGACGCTCGACGTCTTCGAGGGTCGTCAGGGGGATGCCCAGCTCGCGCGAACGCGTCTCGGTGTCGATCGAAGTCGGCACGCCGCGCATCTCCAGGCCCTCCTGTTCGATGCGTTCTGCCAGACCCAAGAGGGTGAACGCGACCGTTGAACCGGTCCCCAGACCGACGGTCATGCCACTCTCGACGAGCTGAGCGGCCTGCCGGCCGGCCACTTCCTTGGGGTTGGCCAGGGGATTCTCCTCGCACCGGCGGGAGGTCAGGGGATTGACCGTTCCTGCCATAGACTCAGGATGGCTAAAATGAGACTGGATCTCAATACCGATCCAATTCCCATGCCCCGCCTGTCCGAAATCCCCCCCGGAACCCGCGCCCGGCTGCTCTCCGTAGGCGGCGACCGCGGCCTTCGCCGACGCCTGATGGAGATGGGCCTGCTCCCGGGAACACCCGTGCGCCTCGTGCGACGGGTGAAGGTGGGCGACGTGCTCGAAGTCGAGTTCCGGGGCTGCCATCTCACCCTGCGCTGCGGGGATGCCGCGCGGCTCGAGGTGGGCGTCGAGGGCCGTTGAGCCTCCACGATGAGCGGCTCCCTCCCGACGATCGCACTGGCCGGCAACCCTAACGTCGGCAAGACCTCTCTCTTCAATCGCCTCACCGGAGCCGACCTCAAGGTCGGGAACTATCCTGGGATCACGGTCGAACGCGTGACCGCCGGCGTGACTCTGCCGTCCGGAGCGCGCGTGAGCTTGATGGACGTCCCGGGCACCTACAGCCTGTCGGCTCGCACCAAGGACGAACAGCTAGCCCTGCAAGCTGTCGCGGGACTCCCTCCGCATCCGGTTCCCGATCTGGCGCTGGTGGTCATCGACGCGACGCAGCTCTCGCGCAACCTCTACCTCTTGTTGCAAGTACTCGAGACCGGCGTCGGGGTTGTCGTCGCCCTCACGATGGTCGACCTGCTCGCCGAGCGCGGCTCCGAGATCGATGCGGAGGCACTGGAGCGCGCCCTGGGCGTGAGCGTCGTGATCGTCCCCAACCGGGGCGAGGAGGGCCTGGACCTGTTGCGCTCGGCCCTCGAGCGTGCCCTCGGCGCGCCAAAGGAGGCGCGCAGCGCGGCATGGCGCTGGAAGGGGCAGGGAGAAGCGCTCGAGGAAGATCTCGAACAGGTCGAGCGAGCCGTGCCCGAGGAGTGGACCCACGCCGATCATGAACGCCGCCGTGCCCTCGCGGCCTGGGCCCTCCTATCCCTCGACTCTGAGGACGAGCTCGCCGGCATCCCTGACAGCCTGCGAGAGGTCGTTGAGGAGCGGCGGGCGCGAGCCGAGGTTGCGGACCGATCGATCGAGGAAGAGCTGATCGGCGGCCGTTATCGCTGGATCGAGGAGCACACCGGGAAGGTCATGCAGGAGCCCGCGCAGCCGCGGCGCGGGCGCTCGGAGCGGATCGACGGGCTCCTGCTGCACCCCGCCGCGGGCTTCGCCCTCTTCCTGCTGGCCATGGGCATCGTCTTCCAGTCGCTCTTCAGCGGCGCCGATCCCGCGATCGCGGCGGTCGAGAGCGTCTTCGGCACCCTGGCGGACGGCGTGCGAAGCGTCCTACCGCCCGGCCTCCTGCGCGACTTCGTGACTGAGGGCCTGATCGCAGGCGTGGGCAGCGTGGTCGTCTTCCTGCCACAGATCCTGCTGCTCTTCTTCTTCATCGGCGTGATGGAGGACACCGGCTACATGGCCCGCGTGGCCTTCTTGATGGACCGGGTGATGCGCTCCCTCGGCCTCCACGGACGGGCCTTCGTGCCCATGATGTCCGGCTTCGCCTGCGCGATCCCGGCCATCATGGCGGCGCGCACCATGGAGCGCCGCCGCGATCAGCTGCTGACCATGATGGTCATCCCGCTGATGACCTGTTCCGCGCGCCTCCCCATCTACGCCCTGATCATCGGCGCCCTCTTCCCCCCCGACCGCCTCTTCGGCTTCATCGGCGTACAGGGACTGCTGATGGTCGCGATGTACCTGTTCAGCACCGTCATCGCCCTGGCCTGCGCCGCGGTCCTGGGCCGCACGATGATTCGAGGCACCTGCGCCCCTCTCGTGCTCGAGCTTCCGCCCTACCGGATGCCTCGCTGGCGCAACATCCTGCGCATGATGTGGCAGCGCAGCTTCCTGTTCCTGCGCGAGGCCGGCGGGGTCATCCTCGTGTGCACGATCGCCCTCTGGCTCTTGCTCTCCTTCCCGCGCGAGCCGCGGCTGGATGTGGACTACTCCGCCCGGCGGGCCGCCATCGAGCGCGAGGTCTCCGGCGACACACTCGCGGCCCAGCTGGCCCTCATCGACGAGGAGGAGCGCGGCGCCGTCTTGCGCGCCTCCTACGGCGGTCGCCTGGGACAGGCGGTCGAGCCCCTGCTCGAACCCCTCGGGTTCGACTGGAAGATCGGCGTCGGCATCATCGGCGCCTTCGCGGCGCGCGAGGTCTTCGTCAGCACTCTGGGCGTCGTCTATGGCGTGGGCGACGGCGTTGACGAGAAGTCGGTCACCCTGCGCGAAAAGATCCGGCGCGAGACGCACGCTGACGGTCGACCGGTCTACACACCCCTCGTGGGCCTGTCCCTGATGGTCTTCTTCGCCCTCTGTTGCCAGTGCTCGAGCACCCTGGCGATCGTGCGCAGGGAGACTCGCAGCTGGCGCTGGCCGACCTTCCTCTTCGCCTACATGACAGGCCTCGCCTGGGTCGCGAGCTTCTTCGTCTACCAGGGCGGACGCCTGCTGGGCCTGGGCTAGTCCGCACCCGCCACCAGCTTCCCCGCCAGAGCGCGCTCAGTCCTTCGCGCTCTGTCGAGCCTCGCGCAAGAAGGCTGTGAATTTCTCCACGCTGAAGTCCCGTGCGCCGTGCTGCACGCCAAGCTGCTCACCGCTCTCGGGGTCCAGGACCACGTAGACGGGGGTCGCGTAGGAATCGACCATGTCAAGCTCAAGCTGGCGCACCTCTTCCGGTGTAGGCCCGTCATTGTGGAGTCGAGCCTCAATCATCCGATTCAGTTCCTCGGCGACCGCCGGGGCGGGGAAGACGGATTGCTCCATCTGCCGGCAGGCTGCTCACAACTTGCCCGTGAAGTTGATGAACAGGAGTCGGCCTTCTTCCTGAGCGCGCCGGCGCGCTCCCTGGTAGTCGTCTTCGATGACCGGGTGGGTGGCGCGCGAGGCCGCGGTGCCGCCCTCGCCCCCTCCACCAGCGCTCGCGGCGACGGCGTAGCCCGGGGGCGGAGTGATCGCGTACATGATCCCGGTGACCTGGTTGCCCTGGGCACCGTAGAAGCAGTAGATCGCGAAGAGCGCCATCGAGAGGCCGCCCACGAGCTTCCCGGGGCTCGAGCCCGTTCCCTCGCCCGCTTTCAGCTTCAGCCAACCGAAGAGGTAGGCGGCGCCGGTCAGAAAGATCCCGGTCCACAGCAACAGAAACAGCTCCATCGACAGCAGCTGCCAGTCCCAGGCGATGTCCGCGTTCGAGATGAACTTGAGCGCGGCCGCCACCTCCACGAAGCCGAGGGAGACCTTGAGCGTGTTCATCCACTCGCCACTCTGGGGCATCGCGTGAGCCTTCCCCGGCAGGAGCGAGAGGAACACGAACGGGATCGCCATCGTCGCGCCGAACACGGCCATGCCCAGGGCAATGCGCGCGATGCTCCCGCCCGAGGCCCCGACCGACAGGAGGCTGCCGACGAAGGGCGCGGTGCAGGTAAAGGAGGTCACGACCAGGGTGGCGCCCATCACGAAGACGCCCGCGTAGCCACCCTTCATGCTCGCCTTGCCTGCGACGTTCATGAGGAACTGCGGCGGACGCAGATCCAAGGCGCCGAACAGCACGGCGGCGAAGAGCAAGAACAGCAGGCCGATCGCGAGGTTGGTGAGCGGGTGGATGGCGAAGCGGATGATCACGGGCCCGACCACCACACCGATGGCGACGAAGATCAGGACGATCCCCGCGCCGTAGGCCAACGAGAGCGGCAGCACCTTGCCCCCGCGCGCGTCCGCTTGCTTGGTGAAGAACGAGATCGTGATAGGGATCATCGGGTAGGTACAGGGCATCATCAGCGCGAACAGTCCGCCGCAGATCGCCAGCAAGATGAAGGCCAGCAGGCCGTCGCCGGAGCCCTTCTCCTCGCCCGAACCCGCGCCCCCGCCGGCGTCTAACTGGCTGGTGTCCTCGCCGTCAGCTTCGCCTCCGCGCGGGAAGTCCGCGAAGACACTGTCCGGCCCGCGCCCCTGGGACTTCACGGTCGCCGACCAGGGAATACACGACCCGCCCTCGTCGCAGGTCAACCCGTCGAAGCGCGCCGAGAGAGCGGGCAGTTCGTCGCCATCCGTCAAGGTCCCCACGGCGTAGAGGACGATGTTCCCTTCGTGGCCGAGGATGTGCGTGTCGCCGCCGCCTGCCCCAAGCCCCTTCTGCTCGTAGCGCACGGGCTCGGGGAAGATCACCGGGCCGAACTCCACGCCCTCGCCGGAGAGCTTCACCTTGGTCGGGAGCCCCACGGCGTCCGCGGGACCGAGGTCGTCGTGGTAGAGGTGCCAGTGGAAGTCGATACGCACGCGCATGGCGATCTCCACCTGGTCTCCTTCCAGGCGCGAGTACATCGACACCCGCGCCTTCGATCCCTGGGCGGAGGCGGAAGCGGTCAGGGCGAAGAGAGCCGCCAGAGCGGCCAAGATGATGAATCTGGGTCGTTGCATGATCGTTGGTTCCGAACACGGGCGGCCGGAGGGCCGCGCCGCGGGCTATCTTCCCAGCCCGGCCCCGGCGCGGGCAAGGGTATCGCCGCTCACGCCGGATTCACGTGGACGGCGACCTGTACGATCCGCTGTCGGCAGCGCGTGATGGAATCCTCGACTTCGTGGGCGATCTCGTGGCCTTCCGAGACGCTCAAGCGCCCCGCGACGCTGATCTCCATGTCTACCCGGCAGGTGGTGCCGAGGGGATGGATGCGGATTTTTCCCACAGCCTCGACCCCCGCCACCTCTCGGGCGATGGCCCGCAACTCCTCCCGCATGCCCGTGTCGGGCACGCGGTCCATCAGGACATCGAGGCCCTCGGAAATGCTCCGGCAACCCATGATGCAGATCCAGACACCCACCCCGACGGCGACCACCATGTCTGCCAGGCCGAGCCCCACCTGACTCCCCGCGATGCCGGCCATGACCACCAGACTCGTCAAGGCGTCGGAGCGCTTGTCCCGGGCCAGGGCCCTGAGGATGGGGCTCGAGAACTCTCCCGCTGCGCGCGCGTTGAAACGGGCCAGGGCCTCGCAAGCGAGCGCGGAGAGGGCGGCCGCGGCGAGCGCCAGGCTCCACGACGCACTGGCCTCGCCTCCGACCACGCGTCCGGTCGCGGCGCCGTAGGCGACCGCCAAGCCACTGCCGAGGATGATCACACCGATCACGACCGCGGTCAGGGCTTCCGCGTTGCCGTGGCCGTAATGATGATCCTCATCCGGTGGCCGCAGGGCGATGCGCTGGCCCACCCAGGCCAGCACATTGCTCAGGAGGTCCGCGGCGTTCTCCACGCCGTGAGCCACCAGGGAAGGTGAGCCGGTCGCCAGTCCAATAAAGACCTTGCCCCCAGCCAGGGCCATGTTGACCACGGCATTCAGCTGGTGAACGCGCAAGGCGCGCTTCGCGGCCGGTATATCGGGAAGACCTTTCAATGGATCCACTCGCCCCCGAGGCGGCCGGGGAGGCACCGACAGTCTATCCTGGGGCGCGCGCCACTCTCACCAAAGGGAAGGACACCATGCGCCCCTCGATCATCGCCCTCCTCGCACTCATGCCGCTCGGAGCCCTCGCGGTCGGCCACGCCGACCAGGACGAAGGTCCCGCGCCGGCGGACGACCGCGAACTCCCCACCCCCCCGCGAGAACTCAACAGCGGCCTCCTCGCACGCATGCAGGGGTGCTGGCGCCTGACCGACGCCTCCATCAGCGGCCTGCACGCGGAAGGGCGGAAAGACAGCGCGATCCTGCTCGTCTCGGAGGAGTTCATGTCCATCGAGATGCACATCGCCTATCACGAGCGCGACGAGCAGGTGGACGAGATCCTCCAGACCGGCACCCACCGACTGCACTTCAATCACGCGGGCTACCTCGACACGACGGGCCTGATCGGAAGCCTCGGCGATGAGGGGGAGTTCACCTTCTTGCCCACCGGGGAGCAGGGTTCCTACCGGGTGCTGTTCGCATCCGAGCAGCTGATCCTCACCAACCGCCATGACGGATCACGCTTCACCTTCGTGAAGATCGCCTCCTCGCCAGGCTACGAGGGCGACTTCTTCGGGCGGCGTGCCGCACCCGAGCCCGATCCCGGTGACGGGCGCCGTTGATCTCATCCGTCTCTCCGGGACCGTCGCCCGGGAGGGGGAGGCTGCGCGCGCAGCCATCTTGTATGGAAACACTCTCGCCCAGGACGCGATGGCCCTGGGCGAGTGTGGATGGCGAGGCAGCTCAGCACTGAGAGCGAATCAGTACTGAGAGCTAAATCAGCACTGACTGAACCCGCAGCCGTAGCACTTCACGCAGCCCTCCTCAAAGGCCAGGCTCGCCGAGCACGAGGGGCAGACGATCTTGTACTGCGATACGCCGCGAGGCGCCGAGGTGTTGATTGGGTCGGCGGTCTGCGGTGCCTCGTCGCCGATGGCCTCGGTCGAAGCCTTGCCGAGCAGCAGGTTGTGGAGGCCGTGCTCTTCCTTCGCCTTGAGATAGCGCCGCAGGGCTCGCGCGAGGCCGTCGGCAAGGGACATGATGCGGCCGTCCTTGGTGGGAACGGTCAGGCTCGATCCGATGCCGTCGAGTTGCTTCACGGCCAGCTCGAGGCTCCCGTTGGAGCGCAACCACAGAGAGAGGATGCGACAGATGGCTTCGAGGTCAGAGTTGGCCACATCGCCTCCCTTGCCGAGCTGGGCGAAGACCTCGCGCTCGCGTGAGGATGCCGGGTCCACGGAGACCTTTACGTGCATGTTGCCGAAGGGGGTCATCTGCCGGATCCGCAAGCAACTCATGATCTCGGGCAGCTTGATCGGAATCAGCATCGGCCCGCTGCCGTCATCCTCCTCGGCCGCCGGCATCCCGGAGTGTTCCGTCCCCGGCTTCGGCTTCTCCTCGCCAGACTGTTGCTTGAGGGACATCGGCTGCATCTCGCGGCAACCGTCCCGGTACACAGTGACACCCTTCACTCCCTGGTCGATCGCGAGCTCGTAGATCTCGCGCACGTCGTCCGGGGTGGCATCGCGGGGAAAGTTGATCGTCTTGGAGATCGACGAGTCGCAGTGATTCTGGAACGCCGCCTGCATCCGCATGTGCCAGTAGGGCGTGATGTCGTGGGCCGTGACGAAGACGTTCTTGATACTCTCGGGCACCTCGTCGAGATGCTCGAGGGTCCCCTCTGCGATGATCTTCTCGACCATTTCTTCGGAGTAGAAGCCGGTCTCGCGCGCCAGGTTCTCGAAGACGTAGTTGACCTCCTTCATCACCGTCGGGCGCCCCATGTTGTCCTTCATCACGTTGCGCTCGAACGCGAGGCTGAACATTGGCTCGATGCCGCCGGAGCAGTTGGCGATGATCGAGATGGTGCCCGTGGGGGCCACGGTCGTCGTGTAGGAATTGCGCAGGCGGCGTCCTTCCTTCTGCCAGTCAGAACCCTCCCATGCCGGGAACACCCCTCGCTCCTCCCCCAGGATCTCCGAGGCCAGGTGTGACTCGTCGTTCAGGACCTCCATGATGCGCGTCCCAAACTCGGTCCCCTCATCGGAGTTGTAGGGGATGCCGAGCTTGTACAGAGCGTCGGCGAAGCCCATCACCCCCAGGCCGATCCGCCGCGTGGTCTTCGACATGTTGTCGATCTGGGGCAGCGGGTAGCGGTTGACCTCGATCACGTTGTCGAGGAAGCGCGTCGTGGTGTGGATGATGGTGCGGTACTCGTCCCAGTCGAAGGTCGGGGCCGCCGTCCCCGTGTTGGAATCGTGCTTGACGAGCACGCCCAGGTTGATCGAGCCGAGATTGCACGAGTCGTAGGCGTGCAGCGGCTGCTCGCCGCAGGGGTTGGTGGCCTCGATCAGGCCAACGTTCTTGATCGGGTTGCGCTCGTTGATGCGGTCGATGAACACGATGCCCGGTTCGCCGCTGCCGTGGGCGTGGTCGATGATCAGGCTCCAGAGCTCGCCGACGGTCCAGGGCTCGCCTGCGGGTTCGCCATTGTCGTCGATGCGGGGCATGGTCGCCCACTGCTTCGTGCGCGGGTTCTGCACCTGGTGCACGGTGTCGGGATTCGCCTGCAACTCCTCGACGAAGCGATTGGTTACGGCGACGGAGACGTTGTAGTTCTCCAGCTTCGCGCGGTCGTCCTTGAAGGAGATGAAGCGCAGGATATCGGGGTGGTCGACGCGCAGGATGCCCATGTTGGCCCCACGCCGGAAGGCGCCCTGCTGGATGGCGTCGGTCGCCTGGGAGAAGACCTGGATGAAGGAGAGCGGCCCTTCGGTCGTACCACCCGAGGAGCGCACGAGGTCGCCCTGAGGCCGCAAGCGCGAGAAGCTGAAACCTGTGCCGCCGCCAGCCTTCTGGATCATCGCCGTGGCCTTGATGGCGTCGAAGATGCCCTCGATCGAATCCTCGACCGGAATGACGAAGCAAGCTGACAGCATCCCCATTTCCCGCCCGGCGTTCATCAGGCAGGGGCTGTTGGGCATGAACTTGCGCAGCGCCATCAGCTCGTAGAATTCGCGAGCCACGAGCAGAGCGCGGTCCGCGCTGCCGCCGTCGTGCTCTGACTCCGGGCGTGCGACGCAGGTTGCCACGCGCCAGAAGAGCTGCTGCGGCGTCTCGATGACCGCTCCGGTCGCGGGATCCTTCTTGAGGTAGCGTCGTTCGAGCACGCTGATGGCGTTCGCGGTGAGGTCCGGCTGGACCAGGTCCGCCGGCGGTTCGCAGGCCGCGAGCTGGCGCTTGGCGCTTTCAGAATCGGCGGACATGGCGGAGTTCGCCTGGAGCGAGACTTGGCTCGTTGATGACACTGTAGGGTTCACGTGTTTCTCTTCTTCTTCTCTGCTACTTGTCTTCCGGACCCGAACTCGTCTCTCTCCGTGGTGCGCGACAGGCACCCCCCTTATTGCGCCCGGCGCACCGTCCCAGGGCGGCTCCGAGCCTCTACTCTCTAGGTTTCCTCAAACCGCTACCGGGCAATCACTTACGGCGCTTCAGTCCGACCCTCCGGGGCAATCTCGAGACCACGGCGCAGGACGAGGAAGGTAGCCGCTGCCGGTCCGTCCACCAAGAGCTTTCCACTCTCGACTCCGAGAACACAGCCCTAGGGATTGCAGGCAGCGGACTTAGGGTCTCCCGGCCAATTACGGCGTCGGGCCCGCGCAAAAAAACGGTCCGAACTCACGGCGCGGCGGCTTCAGGAGTCGAACATTCCGGCGAGGATGCTCGTCGCCCTCTTGCCGTCGATGCGGCTGCGGTGACGCCCCATCAGAACCTTCATCACCGCGCCCGTATCCTTACGGGTAGTGGCGCCCGCCTCGGCCACGGCCTCGGTCACGGCGGCCTTCAGCTCCTCCTCGCTCATCGGCTCGGGCAGGAAGAGGGCGATGATCTCGATCTCTGCGCTCTCCCGCGCGGCCAGCTCCGCCCGCCCGGCGGCCTCGTACTGTTCCAGACTCTCCTTGCGAGTCTTGACGCAGCGCTGCAAGACCTTGGCGGCATCATCCTCATCGAGCTCTCGGCCAAGCTCGATGCGCTTGTTCTTCAGCTCCGCCATCACCATGCGCAGGGTGTCCCGCTTCAGGGTTTCCCCTCCGCGCATGGCCTCCTTGACGGCCTGCGCGACCTGATCCGGGAGAGAGGTCATTCGCCGCCCGCTTCCCCGGCCTCTTCCCCGGCCCCTTCCGAGGCCTCTTCCGCCCCGGAGTCAGTCTCCGGCCCGGGGGACGCTTCCGGCAGCGCGTAGCGCTCGAGGTCACTCTCGGAGACCACGTCCATGGCCACCAGGCTGTCGCCAGCCTTGAGGTTTACCAGGCGCACGCCCTGGGTGTTGCGCCCTATGACGCTCAGGTCGACGCAGGGCGTGCGAACCATCATTCCACTGCCCGTTATGAACATGATGTCGTCCCCGTCACGGCAGAGCCCCACGCCGACGACCCGGCCGTTGCGGGCCGTGACCCGGATGTCGATCACTCCATAGCCACCGCGGCCCTTGATCGGGTACTGATCCACCGGCGTACGCTTGCCGTGGCCGGTCTCCGTCGCGGTCAGGAGGCTCGCCTCGGGGTCGGCGACCACCATGCCGACCACCTCGTCGTCGGCCCGCAAGCGGATGCCCCGCACTCCGCGCGCCGTGCGCCCCATCTGGCGCGCCGCCGCCTCGTCGAAGCGGATCGAGCGGCCGTTCGCCGTGGCGAGGACGATCGTGTCCCCAGGTTGGGTCAGCCCCACCCCGACCACCGAATCGTCCGCGGCGAGTTGGATGGCCCAGATACCGCCCTTCTTCGGGCGCGAGTAGGCCTCCAGGGCGGTCTTCTTCACGACTCCCCGTTGGGTGGCGAAGAACACGCAGCTCTCCGAGTCGAACTCGACCACGCGCTGGACGTTCGTGATCTCCTCGCCCTCCGCCATCGGCAGGAGGTTGTGGATCGAGCGCCCCTTCGAGGTGCGCGAGCCCTCCGGCAAGGTGTAGACCTTGAGCCAGAAGACCTTCCCGCGGTTGGAGAAGCACAGCAGGAAGTCGTGGGTGCCAGCCGCGAAGACGGACTTGAGGGCGTCACCCTCCTTGGCGTCGGACCCGCGCACGCCCCGGCCCCCGCGGCCCTGTGCGCGGTAGATGTCGGCCGGCACGCGCTTGATGTATCCGTCGCGCGAGACCGTGACGACCATCAGGTCCTCGGCGATCAGTTCCGCGATGTCGAAGCCGCCGTCGAGCTCCTCGTCGGAGATCTCCGTGCGCCGCTCGTCTCCAAAACGGGCCTCGAGGTCGGTCAGGTCCGCCTCGATCATCTCGACCACGCGCGCCTCACGGTCGAGGATGTCGTTGAGGTCGGCGATCTCCGCCACCAGCTCCTCGTATTCGCGCTCGAGCTTCTCGCGCTCCAGGCCCGTCAGGCTGCCCAGGCGCATGTCGACGATCGCCTGCGCCTGGCGCTCGGACAGGCCAAAGCGCTCGCTCAGCTTGGCGCGCGCCCCCTCGCGGTCGTCGCAGCTGCGGATCAGAGCGATGACCTCGTCGATGTTGTCGACGGCGATCCGCAGGCCCTCGACGATGTGCTTGCGCTCCTCGGCCTTGCGCAACAGGTACCGGGTTCTGCGTCGGATGACCTCCTTGCGGTGGTCGATGTAGCTGTCGAGCAGCCCGCGCAGGGTCAGGGTGCGCGGCTGGCCGCGGTCGATCGCCAGGTTTATGATGCTGTAGGTCGTCTGCAGCGGCGTGAACTTGAAGAGCTGGTTGGCGACCACCTGCTCGTCCTCGCCGCGCTTCAACTCGACCACCAGCCGCATCCCGCTGCGGTCCGACTCGTCGCGCACGTCCGCGATGCCGGTGATCCGCCCGTCCCGCACGACATCCACGATCTTCTCGATGATGAGCGTCTTGCGGACCTGATAGGGGATCTCGGTGATGACCAGGACGTTCTTGGTCTTCTTCTCCTCGACGTGGTACTTCGCGCGCACGCGCACCTGCCCGCGCCCGGTCGTGTAGGCCTGGTGGATGCCGCGCCGCCCCATGATCACGCCGCCGGTGGGGAAGTCCGGCCCGCGGACGATGCCCATCAACTCCGCGGTCGTCGTGTTCGGATCGATCAGGACCGTCCGCATCGCGGTGCAGATCTCGCGCAGATTGTGGGGCGGCAAGCTGCAGGCCATGCCGACCGCGATGCCGTCGGAGCCGTTGCAGAGCAAGCTCGGGAAGCGGCTGGGCAGCACCGTCGGCTGCATCCGCGTCTCGTCGTAGTTGGGCTCGTAGTCGACGGTCTCCTTGTCGAGATCGGAGAGCATCTCGACCGCGACGCCGCTCATGCGCGACTCCGTGTAGCGCATGGCCGCGGGCGGGTCGCCGTCGATGGAGCCGAAGTTCCCCTGGCCGTCGATCAGCGGATAGCGCAAGGAGAAGTCCTGCGCCATGCGGACGAGCGTCGGGTAGACCACCGCCTCGCCGTGCGGGTGGTAGTTGCCCGAGGTGTCGCCGGCCACCTTCGCGCACTTGCGGTACTTGGCGCGCGGGCCGAGGTTCAGATCGTTCATCGCGACGAGGATCCGTCGCTGCGAGGGCTTGAGCCCGTCGCGCACATCCGGCAGCGCTCGCGAGTGGATCACCGACAGGGCGTAGGTGAGGTACGACTCTTTCATCTCCCGCTCGATCGAGCGGGGTGTGATGCGTTCGCCTGCCTGGGGGGTCTCTTGGTCGGCCATCTTCGTTGAGCTACGGGCGGGTGGAAATCCAGGATGCGGCCGGCGTCACGGCGCGCTCTGGGGGGTCGGAGCGCAAACCGCGCACAAAGATGTCGGCGGGGCGTTCGAGGCCGACCTCGGTCAGCCAGTCGTCCACCAGCCCAAGGGGCACTCGCTCGTAGAGCTGACGCTCGACGACCACGCCCTCGGGCGCGTCGTGCCACAACAGCCAGGGCTCCCCTTCACACCAGTCGGGTAGGCGGGCCTCGCCCTCGGGAGCCAGCTTATCGCTGGTCGCGAGCACGGCACTGGGCACTTCCTGGCGGCGGGCCTCTTCGAGCAGGGCGCGCGCTCCCACACGCGCCACGAAGCAGCCCGCGCCGACCGTCTCGGCCCCCAACCAGACGCGGTCGGCATCCCGCACACAGGCGAGCAGCGCGGCGTCGTGGACGAGGCGAACGGCCAGGCCGGCGGCGGCCAGGCGACTAGCCATGCGCTGGCCGCCGAGGTCGGGGGCGCCTTCAGCCAGGGTGACCTCAACCGCGCGACCAGCCGCCTGGGCGGCCTCGCACGCGTCGGCGACGGTCTCGGAAAACCCGTGCGCCAGGACGGTCTCCCCTTGCCCCAGGAGGGCGACGGCTCCCGCGCAAACCGCGCGCCGGCTCGGCATGCGCTCGCCCGGAGTGGTCCAGGCGTTGAGTTCGGCATCCAGGGCGGCACGCATTTCGTCGGGTGAACAGGAGGCGAGCAGCTCGTCGAGCGCCACACACAGGCGCTCGCACGGCGCACGCCAGCCGTGGACGGCGCGCCAAGTCGCGAGCCCCGCGACGAAGTGCGCGCCCAGCTGCGGCGCTGACACGCTCTCTCCAATCGCGCGCATCCAATCGCGCAGGCACTCGGCGGCTTCCGCCGCCAGGGCTTGGGCAGTCGACGCGCGGTCCTCCGCTCCGGCGCTCAGGGCCTCCCGCAGGGCCTCGGCAAGGTCCGTCCCTGCGCCCCCGAGCGGTTCGGGATGGTGGAAAGAGAGGTGGGTCGAGGACATCGTCTTGGGGCTGAAAGCGCCTGGCCGAGGACGAGCTGGAGGCCGGGCGCGAACGCGGTTTCCGGGCACGCGTTGCCCCAGCGCGAACCCGCATTATCACCCCCGTGGAGGGGCGTTTCCAGCACAGGAGACCACTATATTATAGTCACTGGCCCAACCCCCTCTCCCCTGCCCATGACCGCCCCCCAACCCAGCCCTCTCGCGCGTGCCCTCGGCCGCGTCCCCACCGGCCTCTACATCGTCTCCTCGCTCCTCGACGGACGCCCCGTCGGCTTCGTGGGTTCGCTCGTCATCCAGACCGGTCTCGTCCCGCCCAGCCTCTGCGTCGCCATCGCCAAGGGCCGCGATCATCTCCTCGCCCTGCGCCAGCAGCAGAGCTTCGTGGTCTCGATCCTCGACGAGCAGAGCCAGGGGCTCATGAGCTCCTTCTTCAAGGACCGCTCCGACGGTTCCTCGCCCTTCGACGACCTCTCGACGCGTCCGGCGCCCTCGGGCCCCCCGCTCCTGGAGGACTCCCTGGCCTGGCTCGACTGCCGCCTGGCGAGCGAGCACGCCACGGCAGACCACATCGTCTGCTTCGGCGAGGTCACCGCCGGCGAGTGCCTGCGCGAGGGAGACCCGAGTGTCCACCTGCGCGTCGACGGCCTGTCCTACTGAGATCGCGCTGCGCGCGTGAGCCAGCGGGCGATCGCGCGCGCCGGCGCGCTCTCGTCGCCTTCCAGGGCGGCGCGGGCGTCCTGCCAGCGCTCCTCTCCTCCAAGCTCGAGCGCCAGGGCGCAACGGCCCGCGGACTCGTTCCCCGCCAGCTCCGCCAGGCGCAGCCAATCGCGCGCCGCTGCCCACTCGCGCTCTTCCAAGGCCCGCGCGGCGTGCTGGCCGCAAGCCGCGGCGGCGGCGGCCCGGTCGGCGTGGTCGATCGCCGCCCCGGCGGCGGTAATGCTGGCGAGCAGGCGCGCGGACTCCTCGGGGAGGTCGCCGATACCTCGCGCGCGCACCGCCGCGTGCGCGTAGCGGCCCAGGCCCAACTCCACGGCGACGCGCTCGGCGGGGAACGCGGTCAGAACGGTCCCGGCCTGCAGGGCCCCGGCGATGCAGAAGACCGTGACGCTCGCGACCGCGATCCTGCGCAGGCGGCGGCGGAAGGCCCGCACAAACGTGGGATCGACAGCCGCTCGCTGCAGGAAAGCGACCCGCCGCGGAGCGCTGAAATGGCGCCAGGACGAGCGCTCGCCACCCAAGCTCGCGAATGCGCTCTGGAGAGCGAGGGAGCTGCCCGTCAGCTCGTGGCAGTAGAGGTCGGCGTCGAGCTCGATTCGGCGCGAGATCCAGCCGAAGGCCACCGCCCAGGCGATGAAGGTCGGCACGGCCACTCCCAGGGCAACCCACCCGCCGCTGGGGTCGATCGCCATGGCGAGCAGGTGGGCCGTCATGAAGGTGGCGCAGGTCATCGCCAGGAAGAGCAGAGCGTGGCCCTTCTTGGCGTGGCCCATCTCGTGTGCGAAGACGGCCTGCACCTCCTCGGGATCCAGGATCGAGAGCAGGACATCGGTCAACAGCACGACCCGCGAACGAGGCCACACCCCGGCGATCATCGCATTGGGCATGAGCCCGCCGGTGTTCCACAGGCACAGCTCCCGATAGCGGAAACCAGCCACGCGGGCGAGCTCCTCGAGGCGCGCGCGCAGGGGCCCGGCGGGCAGGGGCTCGCAGGCCCAGATGCGGCGCAGGAAGGTGGGCAGGCCGCGCAGGAGCAGACCGAGGAAGAGCGCGAAGAAGAGCGCGCCCCACAGGCTGACGCCCTCCATCTCCAGGCGCAGGCGTTCGGACAGGCTGAGCAGGGAGACGCCAATCACGAAGACCGCCAGGGGCAGGGCCGCCAGCAGCAACATGCGCAACTGGAAGCTCCGCAGGGCGCGGCGGCGCTTCGGCGAGGCCGGCGAGAGACGCGCGGCGGCGTCAATGGCCGCCACGGCCAGGACGGCGTAGGGGGCCAGGGCGACGAGAACCCCGAAGAAGGCCAGCGAGGAGGCCTCGGCTGCCAGGCCCTCGAAGACCCACAGACGCCAGCCGCAAGCGACGGTGGCGACGATGTAGAGCGGGAAGGGGCTCAGGGCCACCAGGGTGCGCAGGCGCGCGAGGGAACGCGCGCGAGCGCCCAGGGCCGCGCGCCCGGCGAGAGCGAGGGCGTGAGGCACGAGGAACAGCAGGGGCACGATCCAGGGCCGCGCCGTCTCGCTCTCCAGGCCGCTCTCGGCCGCGGAGAGGGCAAGGACAGCGAGCAGGGCCTGAACGACCACCCCCAGCGGGCCGTTCATGGGCGACCTCGCGGCGACTCCCAGCCTGCCGGGTCCTCCTCTCGGGCATCACCGATGAGGAACAACTCGCCCGTGGGGTCGAACTCGACCGACAGCCGCCCGCCGGCCATCTGGATCTCCACGCACCCAGCGCCCTCCCCCGCCACGCAGAGGGCCCAGGCCGCCGCGCAGGCGCCGCTACCGCAGGCGTGCGTCTCCCCCACGCCGCGCTCGAACACGCGCAGATGCCAGCGCTCGTCACGCCGCGCGAGAAAGCCGACGTTCACGCCGTCGGGGAAATCGGGGTGGGATTGCAGGCGGCGCCCGAGGACCGCGACCGGAGCGCGGCGCTCGTCGGCCACGCGCAGGACGAGGTGCGGATTGCCCAGGCGCACGGCGCGAGCCGAGAAGCGCTCGCCCTCGTGTTCCACCGGCGAACTGAGGGAGACGCCCTCGGCCCTGCCCATCCCCGCGCGCAGCACGGCCCCCGCCAGTCCGCGCCTGACGAGCTCCACCGTGCGCTCGCCGGCGTCGGTCTCGATGCGCGCCGCCCGCGCGCCGATCTCGCCGCGTTCGAACAGGTACAAGCCCACGCAGCGCAGACCGTTGCCGCAAGCGGCTGCCCGGCTGCCGTCGCGGTTGGTGATCTCCAATCGCGCGTCGCCCCCCACCCGGGGCGGCACGAGGCGCAAAGTGCCGTCCGCGGCGGCGGGAGTGTCCCTCACAGACCGCGGTGCTCGCGCGCGCTGGGCAGCGCCGGCGCACTCCTCGCGCTCATCCACCAGCACGAAGCGGTTTCCGGCACCCGAGAAGCCCCGCATGGCTCAGCCCAGCCGCCGCTCGACCTTCTGGGTGTTCTTGAAGTGCAGCTTGGCCACCGCGCCCAGGGCTTCCGCGCCGTGCAGTCGAACGAACTCGACGCCGGCCAGATCGACCGGTGTGCCCGCGCCCTTGCGCAGGTCGACGCCGTGCTCGTCGGAGAGCTCGCCCAGAGCCGTCAAGAACGCCTCGCGGGCGATGATGCTCGCGGCCGCCACGGCCAGGTTCTCCTCCGCCCGCGGCCTCTGCTCGATCGACAGCCCCAGGCCCTCGAGGCGGCCGGCGACGAGCGATTCATCGCTCGCGAAGCGGTCCACGAGGACGTGCATCCCCGGGCGGCCGAGCTCGCGGATGACCTCGGCGTGCAGCTCGGCCAGCATCACGTTGACGTTGCCCGTTCGCTCGCGGGCGGCGTTGTAGTCGGGCGGATCGAGGCGCCGCAGGGCCCAGGGCACGCTCGCGCGCAGGGCCGCCCCCAGGCGCAGAGCCCGCTTGTCGGTGAGCTTCTTGCTGTCGCACACCTCGCCGTCGGCCATGGCGCGGGCGGTCTCGGGCTCAAGGCGCACGGCCGCCACCACCAGCGGCCCGAAGTAGTCGCCCTTGCCGCACTCGTCGCTCCCGATCAGCCCCGCAGCGGGGATCTCGACCGAGGCCGCGCTCTCCCGCGGAGCCTGCGGTGTCGAGCAAACCCCTTCGCCGGGCAGGAAGCGCTCCACGAAGAGCTCGCATTCGCGCCCCTGAACGACGAGCTTCCCTGAACGGTAGAGTGTGGCGATCACCCCCGAACCGCGCGCGCTGAAGACCGCGTGCGGCACCCTGCGGAACTCGAAGGCCTCGGCGTCGAGGCACTGCCTGAGGGCCCGCTGTGTCGTCGCGGGGAGCTTGAAGACGAGGGTGCTCTGGGTCACGGCGCCGATTGTGGCACGGCGCCCAGCCCGGAGGCAGTGTTTCCCCCGATCGCCGGGAGCGAGCGCGGCGGCCTTGGCGCGTCCTCCCGGTCGCCGGGGCGGGTACACTCGATCGCGCTCGGTCCGGCGCGAGGCGGCGGCCGGTCACGCTCCCAAGCGCAAGGAAACCTGTGGCGAAGATCTACGACTCCATCCTCGAGGCCATCGGCAACACGCCCCTCGTCCGCCTGCATCGCATCGCGCAGGGGACGGACTGCGAGCTGCTCGCCAAGTGCGAGTTCATGAATCCCGGCGGCTCGGTCAAGGACCGCATCGGCCGGCGCATGGTGGAACAGGCTCAGGCGGCCGGGCGTATCAAACCCGGCGACACCCTGATCGAGCCCACCAGCGGAAACACCGGGATCGGCATGGCGATGGCGGCCACGATCAACGGCTATCGCATGATCATCACGATGCCCGAGAAGATGAGCCGGGAGAAGCAGGTGACCCTCGAGGCCCTCGGCGCCGAGATCATCCGCACCCCGACCGAGGCCGCCTGGGACGCGCCGGAGAGCCACATCGGCGTGGCCTTGCAGTTGCGCGAGATCCTCCCCGACGCCCACATCCTCGACCAGTACGCCAACCCCGACAACCCCGACGCCCACTACGAGGGGACCGGGCGCGAGATCCTCGAACAAACCGACGGCCGGCTGGATGTGTGCGTCATGACCGCGGGCACCGGCGGGACGATCTCCGGCGTGGCGCGCGTCCTCAAGGAAGCCCTGCCCGATGTACGCATCGTCGGTGTGGATCCGGTCGGCTCGATCCTCGCCGGACCGGGGCCGATCACGCCCTACAAGGTGGAGGGCATCGGCTACGACTTCATCCCCGATGTGCTCGACCTCGACCTGGTGGACGAGTGGATCAAGTCCGAAGACCACGACTCGTTCCTGATGGCGCGCCGCCTGATCCGCCAGGAAGGCCTGTTGTGCGGCGGCAGCTCGGGCGCGGCGGCCTGGGCGGCGCACGAGATCGCCCGGCGCTCCGAGCCCGGCACGCGCATCGTCACGATCCTGCCCGACTCGGTCCGCAACTACATGACCAAATTCATGGACGAGGGCTGGATGAAGGACAATGGCTTCACCGAGCACGACTGGGCGACCCAGACCGTGGGCGACCTGCTGCTGCGCCTGCCGCGGCGCAGGGTGCTCTGCGCGAAGAGCACCGACACGATCGCCGACGCCGTGGCGCAGATGAAGGAGCACGGCGTCAGCCAGTTGCCCGTGGTGGACAACGGCGCGCTGACGGGCATCGTCACTGAGTCGGACCTGCTCTCGCGCCTGGTCGAGGGCAACGCGTCTCTCGCCGGCGCCGTGGCCGAGGTCATGTTTCGCAAGGTCTCGACCCTCGAGGCGAGCGACGACGCCGGCGCCCTGCTCGAGCTCTTCGCGCGCGACGAAGTGGGGATCGTGATCGATACCGAGCGCGCCGTGGTGGGCATCATCACCAAGATGGACCTGGTCGAGAACCTGACCGGGAGCCCCTCGGCCTGACCGTCGGGGCTCACGCGTCGAGTCGGTCGGCCAGCTCGGACAGGCTCGCGGCGCGCAGCGCGGGCTCGCAGCCGGAAGGCTCACCCTCGCCGCGCCGGTCAATCCAGGCCGTGCGCCAGCCCAGGAGCTCGGCGGGCGCGAGATCGTGGTAGGGGCTCGCGGCGACGTGCAGGACGGCCTCGCGCGCCACGCCGAGGCGCCGCAGGCCCTCATCGAAGTGGGCCCGGCGGGGCTTGTAGGAGCGAAGGTCGTCGGCCGTCACGAGCACCTCGAACCCGACCCCCAGGAGAGCGACGCTCGCCAACAGGGTCTCCCGGCCCACGTTCGAGAGGATGCAGAGCCTGAAGCGGTCGGCGAGGCGCGCGAGGGCCGCGGCGCTGTCGGGGAAGGGCGGCCAGGCGCCCATTCCGGCGGCGAATGATTCGGCCTCCGCTCCGCTCACGGTGCGGCCCTGGAGCACCGCGGCGCTCGCCAACGACGTCCGCAACACCTCATCGTAGGGTTGGTAGCCCTCGGCGGTCAGGGCCCGGTCGGCCGCCTCCCGGTCCTCGAGCAGCCGCCCGACGTCGCACCCCGCGAGACTTGCGGTCCCCTCAACGGCGGCCTGCACGCCTGAGTCCCAGTCGATCAGGGTCCCGTAGCAGTCGAAGGTCAGGCAGCTCGGTTCTTCCACGGCTCCGAGGGTATGGCCTGGGCCGGCGCCGGGGAACGGCGGTTTCGCGCTTGCCCAGGCCCTCGCCCCGGCCCTGTCGTTCGCGTGCGCAGCCGCTTACGCTCCTTCCATGGTCGCCGTCGCCGTCGCCCTGGCCTCGCTCGCCGCCCTCGGCCTGGGCTACCGCTTCTACTCGAACTACCTCGCCCGGCGCGTCTTCCAGCTGCGCGACGACGAGCCCCTGCCTTCCATCGAGCGCGAGGACGGCGTCGACTTCGTGCCCACGCGCCGCGAGGTGTTGTGGGGACACCACTTCGCCTCGATCGCCGGCGCCGCGCCCATCCTGGGGCCCGCCATGGCGATCGTCTGGGGCTGGGTGCCCGCACTGTTGTGGATCGTGGTGGGGGCGATCTTCATGGGCGCGAGCCACGATTTCGGCGCCCTGGTGCTCTCGATGCGCCACGAGGGCGAGAGCGTCGGCAACCTGACCGAGCGCTTCATCGGACCGCGCTCGCGGGTCCTGTTCCTGCTGATCATCTTCTTCCTGATCTGGCTCGTGGGAGCGGTCTTCGCCTTCGCCATCGCTGGGCTCTTCGTGGCCTTCCCCGCCAGCATCCTGCCGGTGAACCTGGAAATCCTCGTGGCGGTCGCCATCGGCTGGTGGGGCTACCGCCTGAAGCGCTCGCTCCTCGCTCCCTCGATCGCCGCCCTGGTCGTGCTCTACCTGACCATCTTCGGCTCCGCCTCGGGAGCGCTGTGGGTCCCGGCCGAGGGCTCCCTGTTCCTCGACAAGCGTTTCTGGCTGGTGGTGCTCATGGCCTACGCCTTCGTCGCGAGCAGCCTGCCGGTCTGGCTCTTGCTGCAGCCGCGCGACCTGATCAACAGCCACCAGCTGATCGTCGGCCTGGGCGCGCTCTACCTCGGCTTCTTCCTGGCTCGGCCGGACTTCGTCGCTCCGCCCGTGGGAGAGTTGTCCGCCCTGCCGACGGTCTTCCCCCTGCTGTTCGTCACGATCGCCTGTGGCGCCATCTCGGGCTTCCACGGGCTGGTGGGCTCGGGCACGACCTCGAAACAGATCTGCCGTGCCACCGACGCCCGACCGATCGGCTACGGCGCCATGCTGTGCGAGGCCGCTCTGGCCATTCTGGCGACCCTCGCGGTCGCGACCGGGCTGTGGAATGGGCCGGAACACGTCCACGCCTTCGAGTACCTGAGCGCGGTGACGGCCGCCGGCGAGGCCGACGGCGCTCTGCACCTCCCTCAGGTGCCCCAGGCCCTGGCGGCCTTCGTGAACGGCGCGGCCGGCTTCCTGGGGGCCCTGGGGCTCCCGATCACCGTCGCCGCCACGGTGGTTGCGGTGCTCGTGATCTCCTTCGCCGCCACGAGCCTCGACACCGCCCTGCGCATCCAGCGCCTGATCCTGGCCGAGCTCGGCGCGACCTACCGCATCAGCGGACTCAGCAACCGCTGGATCGGGGGGGCCCTGGCCTGCGGTTCGGTGCTGCTGCTGATCTGGGCCGACTTCGAACAGGGCGCCAAGAGCCTCTGGCCGGTCTTCGGCGCCACCAATCAGGTGCTGGCGGCCTTCACGCTCCTGCTCTGCGCGCTCTACCTGCGCACCCTCGGCCGGCGCGCGACGGCCTACGCGGCTCCAGCGGTGATCGTGATGGTCATCACCATCAGCGCCATGGGCGTGCAGGTCTGGCGCGACTTCTCCCAGCAGAAGTGGGGCGTGGCCGGCGTGGGCGCCATGATCGGCCTGCTGACCGTGTGGGTCGCCCTGGAGGGCGCCCTGGCCTGGCGCCGCGGCCCGAGCGCACCCGCGGGCTAGTCGGCCTTGCTGAAGGTACCGCCCGAGTCTGCCGAGAGGTGCTTCAAGAGCGGCTGCTCCCCTCCGAGCGAGACGCAGTGGATGCGGATGTGGCGCGCGCTGTTCCAGCGCTTGACCTCGGCGCGGATCTCGGCTGGGTCGTCGATGGTCCCCTGGTCGGGGTTGCCGTCGGTGAGCAGCACGATGGTGTCCACGCGCTCGTCCTCGAAGGCCAGCTTGAGGGCATCGTAGACCGCTGTGTAGCCGTCGGCCTTCTGGCGCTCGACGTACTTGCCGGCCTCCTTGCGCATCTTCTCGGACATGACGACCAGCCCGTCCTGCCAGGGATAGACGTCGGTCGAGAAAAACAGGATGTTGAACAGGTCCTCGGCCGGATAGGTGGCGACGAAGCGCGCCAACTCGCCCTTGGCGCGCTCCATGCGATCGCCCTTCATGGAGCCCGAAACGTCGAGCACGAAGCAGACGCGATCGCTCACCACCTGCAAGCCGAAGAAGGCCGTGCGCGTGATCGACTCGCCCTCTTTCTTGATGCGCCCCTTCTCCTTCGCCAGGGCGGACGCGTAAGGCGGCACCTCGAAGGCCGCCCCCTCGTTCTCCCACCAGCGCTTCCAGCGCTCGGGAGAGGTACCGAGGTCCTCGCCGGTGATCAGGCGCAGGGCGCACAAGACGTCCACGCGCAGCCGTCCGCTCTCGGCGTTGATGCGAGCGATGAGGGGTGCGATGGAGTCCTTGCGGCGCAGGTTCGCGATCTCCTGCAAGGCCTCCGTGCGCACCGCACGGTCGGGATCGACGAGCAGATTCTCGTAGAGCAGCCCGATGGCGTCCGGTGTTCGCAGCTGGGCCAGGGCGATGGCCGCCCCCTGGCGCGTGGCGGAGTCCTTGTTCTTGGCCATCGACGACAGCTTCTTCACCCAGGCCTGATCCGCGCCCATCAACCCCGACAGGGACACCACCGCCAGGCGTCGCAGGGCGTGGTCCTTGGACTTGACCAGCTTCTCTAGCTGCTTGACGTGGCGGGTGGACCCACGGGCGTTGAGGGCCTCGATGCAGGCGTACTGCACGGTCGGGCCGCTGTTCTTCAGGCCGGCCGTCAGCGCCCCTGCGACGCCGGCGGACTCGCGGCCAGCGATGGCGCCCACGATCGCGATCTTCATCATGTCGTCGAACTTGCGGTCGGCGAGGCGATCCAAGAACAGTGCCTCGTTCTCCTCGCCGACAAAGCGCGAGAGGTGACCCGCGATCTCCTCGCGCGAACCCGAGGTCCCAAAGCGCGCGTTGTCGACGATCAACTCCAGGGCGGACGGCGATCCCTCGCCGGCGAGGGCCGCCATCAGGGGCCCGAGGGCCCAGGCGCGCACGACCTCATCCTTGCTCTTGTCCACCAGCCGTCGCAGCGGTCCTGCCGCCGCATCACCGAAGCGCACCAGGCCCGCGGCGGCCCCGCGCCGGCGCTCTGCGCGTCCGCCGCCCGCTTCCTCGTTCAGGAAGGCGATCGCCTCGCCCTCCAGCGGCCCGGCGCGGTAGTTCTCGAAGGCCACGTACACGTGGCGCAGGGTGCCCCCGGCCTGGTAGAGGTTCAGGGTGCGCTGGATCAGCTTGAGGGACTCAGTATCCCCGTAGGAGGTCAACTCCTTGAACAGCCGCGGATCGACCGAGGGCTTGCTCTGTTCGATCCGTCGATAGACGTCCTTGGCGGACTGAGCGGCGGCGGAGGGCGCCATCAGGCAGAGGGCGCCGAGCGCCAGTTGAAGGGCGCGCATTCTCATGTTCGACACGGGGCGTTGCGGGGCCAGCGCCGGAAACGGCGCGTCACGAGTGATTCTACCCCCGAATCGGCCGCGGCAACGGGATCAGGTCCCTCCCGCCTCTCACGGCTGCCCGGCGCCGCTCAGAAGAGCTTGTCCTGGCCCTCGACGCGCACGAAGTCCGCGAGGCGTGGGAAGCGCTCGACCAGCCCGGGCGGCGCGCCTTCTCGGCCAGCTGCGAGAGCTCGGGCTTCGAGTAGAGGTAGTCGTAGCGTCCCGCTACCGGAGCGGATCACCAGTCCGGCTCCAGGCCCATGTGCTCGAAACCGCGCCGCTCGGCGTCCAGGATGCGCTCGCGGATCACGATCGTCGCTTCCTCGCATTCCTGCGGGGTCGCGTCCCGTTGCACCCGCACGGGCTCGCCGTAGACCACCATCACCCGCGCGCGTGGCTTGGGAACGGTGAAGCGGTCCCAGCTGTTCGCGTGCCAGGCGCGATCGCAGATGAAGCCGCAGGGAATAACGGGGAAGCCTGTCGCGCGCGCCATCCAGACCAGGCCCGGGTTCATCGAGTGTCGCGGCCCCTGAGGGCCGTCGGGGGTGATGGCGAGCATCTTGCCCGCGCGCAGGTCGGTCAACATTTCGCGCAGGGCGCGCGGGCCGCCGCGACTGGTCGAGCCCCGGATCACTCCGTAGCCAAACGCCGCGAGCAGGCGCTCGGAGACATCGCCGTCGGAGCTGGGGGAGACGAGCACGCTGTAGTCGCGCCCGGCGTGGAAGGGCAGAGCCACCACCATGCGGCCGTGCCAGAGGGCCATGAAGCGGCCCGTACCCTCCGGCCCGGCGGCCGCGAAGTGCTCGGCCCCGAGCACCTCCTCGCGCCAGGTGCGCCGCAGGCTGGCGAGCACGGCCGGGCCAAGGCGCCGCGCCAGACCCTGACCGAGCCTCTTGCGGGCGCGCTTGAGCCTCCGACGGAGGCCGGGGGAAGCGGGCGACTTGCTGATTTCGGTCGGCACGAACCTGGGTTGGGCGATCAGGGCAGGGGAACGTCGTCGCCCGCACCGCCCTGGTCAATCCCATCGGGACCGGCGGAGTGCAGGGTGAAACTCGCGCCGTCGGTGCCCGCGCCGTAGAGAAACTCAGCGCCCCAGCCATCGAGGAACTCGGCCGGGTCGATGAAGCCCTGCGGGAAGCTCTCCGTGGGGTCGAGCAGGGAGCGCAGGCCATCGGGGTAGCGGCCGCGGTCGCTCTTGTAGACCACCAGGGCAACCTTGACCGAGCGCAGGTGGTCGATGGTGACCTCGGCGGGGGTGGGGCCGGCGGGGGCCACGGGCCTGGCGACCTCGATGCCCCGCGGTCCGCCGCTCGGTCCTCCACCGTTCCCCAACAGGGCTCCCGCCGACGTCATGAGGGTGCTGACGCCGGCCAGCAGGCCCAGGCGCGTCTCGGGTCCGAAGGAGGACTCCCGGCGACGCAAGACGCCGCCTTCCACAGGCAGGTCCCAGGAGACCGTGGGCCGCAGGCCGCGGGTGAAGAGCTCCCCATCGGGCAGGGCGTTCAGGTCGATCGGCAGGGCGTCGCCGACGAACTGTCCGGCCATCGGCGCGAGGGCGCGCGCCGCCTTGTAGAGGCCGCCGACCACCGCGCCCCAGTCGGTGTGGCCCGCGTCCACAGCCCCCGCGGGGAAGAAGTCCGCAGCGGCGGCGGGGTGGCGCTCATCGGTCTCCCGCAGGAGGCGCTTGATCTCGCGCTTGACGTGAATGGAATTGAGGGTGAAGAGCGCGCGGTCAGGAAGGACTCCGACCGAGAGCTGGGGGTTGAACATGCCCGAGATCATCGCGGCCGGCCCACCGCCGGCGGGGGCGCCGCCGCCCACCGGCGCGAGGGTCACGAGCGGGGTCTTGCGGTAGGGCTTGGTGGCGAGGCTCAGCTCGCCGCCGGCCGCCTGTTCGAGGAACGCGGCCAGGCCGCTCACGCCACGCTCGAAGGCCGGCGCGTCGGCCAGTTCGACACACAGGACCAGCTTCGGCAGGGCGATGCCGCTGATCGGCATGCAGTAGAAAACCATCCGGTGGCCCAGGGAACCGAAGAGGTCCTCCTCGAACTGGAAGCCGAACCCGGATTCGAGGGAGGACAGCGCGAACTCGGGGTCCATCCCGCTCAAGTCGGCGATCAGCGTCCCGACCAGCTCCGAGAGCGCATCGGGGTCGAGGTCGGCGACCCAGGCGCCGATGGCCTCGGCCGGCAGCATCGCGAAGGACTCCTGCTGGAGTGGGCGCGAAGCCAAGACTCCCGAGCCGTGCGGGGCGAAGGTCTCGCTGACGAACCGGTCGCCGACGAGCTGCACGCGCCGCTGCATGAGGTAGCGGTCGCCGTGGAAGAAGGAGCGCACCAGGGTCCGGGCGGCGTGCTCCGCCTGAGGGAAGCGCGTGCCGACGAGGACGGCAGCGAGGTTCGAGAGGCCCTCCACGTGCAGGACCGCCTCGTAGAGGAGCGCGCCCTGCGGCTCGCCGAAGGCCGCCTGGGCCGCCCGCCGATCGGGAGTCGTGGCGATCGAGGAAGGCGCAGCGGCGTCGGCGGCGCGCGCTGCGACGGATTCGGGCGTGGTGGTTCCACCCCCCATCAAGAGGCGCGCGCCGGCGCGCGTGAACCATAGCTCCGTCTCCCCCGCGGTGCCGGGGATCGAGTAGCGGCGCACCTTTGCGGGTTCCCCCAGCAGGATCATCTCGTCCACCTCGGGCAGGACCCCTGCTGCCCCCAGGCCGCCCTCCACCAGGTAGACCGCCTCTCCGGAGGCGTCCTCCGTGGGAAGCTCAAGCACGAGCAGGAATCCGCCGCCTTCCATGGCCTGGAGGGCGTTGTAGGGGATGCCGCCAACGAAGAGCTCGCCGTCCACGACGGCCGCGAGCAGGGCGCCCTCGTTGCCGGCTCGCAGGGAGAGGGAGGCGCTCTGAGCCGAGGCCACCAGCTCCAGCCCGCGTCGGGCCTCCCAGGGTAGATCGTCGATGCGCTCATCGATCGCCGCGCCGACGGCATGGAGCAGGTCGAAGCCCTCGGGCTCCTCCACGAGGCCCAGGCCCGCCACGGCGGCGCTGACCTCCGCGTCGGCCAGGAGACTCAGCAGCGGCGCATTCGGGTAGGCCGCGATGGCCGCGGGGATGTCGGGCAGCTCGAGGTAGACGGTCGCGTCGGCGGGGTGCAGGACGGCGTGGTCACCGGCCAGAACGCACGGCGGCAGACAGAGGAGAAGGGAGGCGATCATGAGGGGGAGGTTCGTGGGAATCGTCGAGAAGGGCCCGCGGAGGGCGACCCGTGGGGGGCGGGGAAGGCACCATCTAGGCAGAGCATTCCCGAGCGGATTGCTAGAGCCCCGCGAACTTGCGCAGGTCGCTGGAGTGCTTGTTGATCTCGGTTTCTAGCGCCCCGAAGAGCTTTGAGAGGTCCTGATCGCCAGCCTCCAGGGCGTCGCGGATGGCCTTGTGGCGCTCGAGCACCTCCGCGCAGGCCCCGTCGAGGATGAAGGCCATCACGAGTCCGCGCTCGTTGATGAGCTTGGACGAACCGCTCGGATCCGACACCGACAGTTCTCCGCTGAACACCTGGCGCACGGGCCGCAGGCCGCCCTTGGCGGCGATGTTCTGGATCGACCACTCACGCGCCCAGTGCGGGTTCCCGCCTGCAGCCACGAGGCTGTCGATGAAGTAACGCTCCGCGTAGGCAGCCGCTCCGTAGCGGAACCACTCGGGCAGCTTCTTTTCCTTGTAGAACGCCCTGCGGATGGTCTCGGGGTTCGAGGCCGTCAGCGCCTTGGCGAGGGCGACGGGGCTGGGGTCGAGGGCCTCGACGAACGAGTGCGCCGCCGCGTGGCGCGCCGCGTGCGGGCCAAAGGAATTCCCGGCGTCGGTGGACGCGTCCCAGTAAGCGACGCCGCCGCCCTTGTACTCGTTCGTCTTCAGGTCGAACCAGGCGTCGGCGAAGAAGGCGTAGTGCACCGAGGAGAGCGCCGCGAACTCCACCGCCGGCCGTCCGGTGGCCTGGTCGCCCGCCGCGAAGCGCCCGTACTGCCCGGAGTCGCGCAGGAGCGCCACCGCCACCGGGCGCGCAGGCACGATCCCGAACACCCTCCGCAGGTCGCGCCAGGCGCGCTCCATTACCTCGAGGGCTTTCTCCGCGACCTCTCGGTCACAGGTGCTGTGGAGCAGGAAGTGGTCGCCGGGGATGATCCACCAGCGCTCGAGACTGGAGTGGTACTTGTCCGCTTCGACCTGGTCGAGCCAGCGCTCGCCGCACTTCCACAGGCCCTTGTCGACGTTCTCGGCCTCCTCAGGCTTGATCCAGACCAGATCCTGGCGGATCCAGCCGGCCTCCTGGGGCTCCAGGTCCTCCTTGGAAACCCACTCGCCAGCTCCATCGCGCACCAGGCCGCGGCGCAGGAAGGGCAGGTCGGCCTCGGGCACCCACTCGTCCTCGAAGCGCACCAGGCCCTTCTCCTTGGCGATGCGCTCCCCCTCCGCCTTCTTGTACTTGTCGAGCTTCTTCTGGGTCGTGAACCACTTCCCGTCGAAGAAGAGATGTCCGCTGGCCTCGTGCGCCGGCCTGTGGTCCGAGTCGCTCTTGAGGATCGCACGCAGACAGGAGCGGCTCTGCTTGCTCATGCCGAAGGACGAACACCAGATATGCAGGTCCCACAGGGCCTCCACGTCCTTGCCGGCGGCCTCGCGCCGGCGCTCGTATTCCTTGTCGCGGTCGGGATCCTGGGGCGGCGCCTCGTGCCGGACGAGGATCAGCGGCGCGAGGGCGTCCGTGACCACAGCCTGCGGGTCGCTCGCGCCGGTGCTCAGCAGGAGAACGAGAAGTACGGAGTGCATGGCGTCGGTTTCTGGTCGAGGAGGCAGGCGGATCGGGCCGAGCCTGGGGACTACGCTCACGCCCCGCCCTTCGTGACGATCTGTCCAGACCCGCATGGTAGCCCCTGTCCCCACGAACTTGTGGCCCGCGATACTCAACCGATATAATGTCGCGTCACGCGGTTGCCACCGCTGCCCCCAAGGCAGCGACATGACCGCCCGCGTCCCCCAGCCCGCTCTACCCCTGCGCCATCGATGAACGGACCGGATAGGACGCCAGCGAGCCAGCCAAGATTGCTCTACTCGGGACCCCCCGCGAGCGCCGCCCAGAACCACGCTAGCCGTTAACTTCACCCTAACCTACCGGCAACTTCCCTGTAGTTAGCCGCACTTTACGCCCCATTTAGCCTTCGCCATGGTTGACCAGCACAAACAAGCCACCGACGTCACCTTCGCTCCGACCGAGGAGAAGGAGGGGGTCAGCCTCTGGATCGAGCGCCACTGGCCCAAGTTCGCGGTGCTCGCCGGCCTGGTCTGCGCCGCGGTCCTGGGCTGGAGCTTCGTCCAGCTCCAGGCCGAAGGGAACAAGGACGCGAGCTGGGACGCCCTGGGCCTGGCCCTGGACGAGAGCGGGATCGGCATCCTCGGCGATCCGGGCGAGATCGAGCCCGTCCTGGCGGAGATCGCCGGGACGCCGGCGGCCGCCTGGGCTTCCTACAGCCTGGCCCTGAGCCATGCGGAAGACGGAGAGTTCGATCAGGCCCAGGCCGCCCTGGCGCAGCTGGCCCAGGACCACCCCGAACACCTCCTGGCGGCTGAACGATTCTCCTTCGAGGCCGATGCGACACCGCGCACGGTGGTCGAGCGCCTAAGCAGGGTGTTCGCCGACAGCGCCGCGTTCCGCGTCCAGCACTCCGCGGTCTTCGCCAACCCCGAGCCGCCCGCGGACGCCCCCCGCGTCCGCCTCTCGACCACCGAGGGCGAGATCGTCATCGTCCTCTATCCTGACCGTGCTCCGCGCCATGTGGAGAACTTCCTGAAGCTGTGCGCAGAGGGGTACTACAGCGGCACGCGCTTCCACCGCGTGCGCGACAGCTACCTGATCGCCGGCGGCGACCCGAACACCCGCAGCGGCGCGCCGGAGACCTGGGGCTTGGGAGGGCCGGAATACACCCTGGAGCCCGAGGAAACCGGCCTGCGGCACTTCGCTGGTGCCCTGGGGGCGGAGAAGCAGAGCGCCCTCGCGGAAGAGGCCTCGGGGAGCCAGTTCTACATCCTCGTCAACCCTTCGCACGTGATGGACGAGGGCTACACGGTCTTTGGCCAGGTGGTCGAAGGCCTCGAGGTGGTGCGGGCGATCAGCCGCTCTCCCCTCACCGAGGGCTCGATCGATCGGCCCCAGAACGCGGTCGCGATCGACGCCGCCGTGGCGCTCTGAGGCGCTGCGCCGCCTTTGGTCCCGCCCCCAGACCTCTCGCGCGCGGAGGCCGGACCATGTTTCCCGGGGAACATCCGCTCGAGGCGGCCTGAATGGTGTGCCCCTACAGCTCCGAGCGCGGAGCCAGGGCATCACAGAGGCTATCCAGGCCCTCGCGATCGTAGTACTCGATCACGATCTGGCCCCGTACGCCCTTGCTCGCGTTGCGCACCTCGACCCGCGTCCCGAGGTGCTCGCGCATGCGGTCGGCCAGCTCCCGAGCCCACGGGGCTGGCTCGGGCCGCGCCGCCTGAGCGGCCCGCGGCTTCTTGTCCGAAGCGCGCGCCACCAGCCCCTCCACCTGGCGTGCCGACAGGCCGTCCCGCACGACCCGGCCAAGCAAGCGGCGCTGCTCCATCTCGTCCCCAGCCCCCAGCAGGGCCCGGGCATGGGTCATGCCGATCAGGCCAGAGGAGATCGCCTCCTGCACCTCATCGGTCAGCTCCAGCAGGCGCAGGTGGTTGGTGATCGAGCTGCGCTGCAACCCCACCTTGTCGGCCACCTGCTCGTGGGTCATCCCCAGGGACTGCATCATGCCCTGGTATCCGCGTGCCTTCTCTAGCGCGTCGAGGTCGCGCCGTTGCAGGTTCTCGACCAGGGCCAGTTCCAGCATCTCGTCATCCGACACGCCCTCACGGACCAGGGCCGGAATCGACTCGAGCCCCGCCAGGACCGCTGCCCGCAAGCGCCGTTCGCCGGCGATCAGCTCCCACGCACCTCCATGGCGCCGAACCACCACCGGCTGCAGGATTCCGTGGCTCTCGATGCTCGCCCGCAGCTCCTCGAGGCCTTCGGCCTCGAACGCTCGGCGCGGCTGGTGAGGGTTGGGCCGGATCTCCGCCACGGAGATCTCGGACGGCCTCTCACCCGACACTCCGGCGGCGGGCGACCCGAGAAGCGAGCTCAATCCACGGCCCAGTCTGCGTTCCATGCTCATGGAGCGCAGGCTAAGCCTTCCCCGGCGACAGTCAAGGCGGGCGCCCCCGACGAGCCGGCCGGGCATTCCTGGATCCGTCCATCGCCAGGGGCCAGAATGCACCCATGAGCCTTCTGGCCGTAGCCCGCTGGATGGCGCTGTACACCCTTCGGCGCCCGGCTGCCTGGGTCGGCCTGGCCCTCTGCCTCGCGGCTTGGCAACTGGCACTGGTCCTGAGCCCCCTCAGCGCAGGGGGCGAAGGGTCCGGACCTGACGGGCTTATTTACGAAGTTTCATTTATGGCAGGGCTCTTCGGGAGCTCCCTTTCCCTCGGCGCCCTGGGGCAGTGTGAGTGGTTTTTTCTGCGCCTCGCCGCCCCGCAACGCCTCGCGGCGCGCGCGGTGGGCCTGCTCGCCGGCGGCGGCCTGGCCGTCGCCCTGACCCTGGCCGTCCCGCTTTCGACGTCCCTTCTGGGGCACGGGCCGCCGCTTGCCTGGAATGCCCTGGCTCTCGGTCTCGGGCTGGTCGGCGTTCTGGCTCACCTGGCCGCGGCCGGGCTGTTGCTGCTGCACCTGCCCCTTCCCGTCCCGCTTCGCATGCTCGTGCTCCCGCTGGCGACCTGGGCCCTTCCGGCCCTGATTGGAAGCGATGGATTCTGGCCCGCGCGAGCGGCGCGGCTGCTGGACGCCTCCCGACATCTGGACCTCGCCGCGGCGGGGGGTTCGGGTTGGTCCGATACCTGGCTCGGAGTCCTGGCCCTCGCCACCTGCGCCGGCCTGCTCGCCGCGCGACCACACGCCGCCACGAGCAGCCCCGCCGCCACCACCGACCACCCATGAAGTACGGCATCCTGGGAGACATCCACGCCAACCTGTCCGCCTTGCAGACCGTTCTGGAGTGCTTCGACCGCGAGGGCGTGCAGCAGATCATCAGCGTCGGCGACGTCGTGGGCTACGGCGCGGCGCCCAGGGAGTGCATCCAGCTCCTGCGCGAGCGGAATGTGCAAGTGGTGAGGGGCAACCACGACGCGGCCTGCGCCGGGGAGATGGAGATCCTCTACTTCAATCAATACGCCCGAGCCGCCGTGCTCTGGACCCAGGGCGTGCTGGCCGAGGAGGAGCTCGCCTGGTTGAGGGCCTTGCCCCTCGTCGCCGAGCTCGAGCACTGCTGCGTGGGCCACGGCACCTTCCACCGTCCCGAGCTCTTCGACTACATCCTGAGTTCCACCGACGGCGACCCCTCCCTGGACATCATGGAGCGGCCGGTGTGCTTCGTGGGCCACAGCCACGTGCCCCTGGCCCTGCTGCGCCTGCACGAGGACCCCCTGCGCACCTCCACCTGCTTCGATCACGCGGAGATCGATGTGGGCCAGGCCCGGCGCGCGCTGATCAACGTCGGCAGCGTCGGCCAGCCGCGGGACGACGACGAGCGCGCGGCCTACGCCCTGTTCGACAGCGACCTCGGCCTGGTCTGGATACGCCGCGCCACTTACGACATTGAGCGCGAAGCGGCCCGCATCCGCGCCGCCGGCCTGCCCGGTGTCCTGGCTGATCGTCTCTCCCTGGGGGTCTGAGGCAGGGCGCGCGCCCTTCGGGACCTCAATCGTCCCGCAGGTAGGAGAGGGTCTCGGGAAGGGTCGAGAGCCCGCCCTCCCCCAGGGAACTCTCGAACAGGGCCTCGATGTCCCGCAAGGGGTGCTCATCCCCGCGGAACAGAAAGCGCGTCGCGCTGGAGTTCGAGCCCACCGCAACCATCAGGTCCATGATCGAACCGGCGTTGCAGGTCGAGCCGGCGACCTCCATCTCCACCGGCGTCCCGTGGTGACTCACGATGCGCACGATCAGCGACATGGGGCGCGCGTGAAGGACCATGCCGAACTCGACCTCGACCTCGAGTTCCTGGACGTTGGTGTAGGAGGGGAGCAGGTCCTCCGCCAAGGGCCGCCCCATCTCGATGAACTGTTGGGCCCCACATAACAGGATGTTAAGGGTCAGTTGGCGCACTTCCCGCCGGCTCACAACCTCGTCGATGCGGCGCACGGCGCTCTCCTGGCGGTCGCTGGCCTCGTGCCGCTCCACGAAGTGCGCCAGGAGGGTGACCGCTTCGAGCAGGTGCAGGGCCGCGGAAGCGTGCCCCCGCAGGCGCGGCAGGCGCTCATCGCCCGCCTCGAGCACCGTGTTCTTGACATAGGTGTCGTAAGCCGACTGGAGGTTGTGGACCGTCGCCTCGTAGACGCGCGCCTGTTCCTCGGTGCAGCGCTCGCTCAGGTAGCGCTCGCAAGCCTCGGCCTCCTGCAGAGGACGCACGCCGATCGCGTCGAACATGTCGCACACCTGCAAGTACTTCGAGGCCACCTCCGCGATGTGTTGGGCCTCCTCCTCGATGACCTCCTCGCCCACGTTCCGGGGAAGCCTCTTCCTCCGACTGTCGGGAAGATAACGGTCAGATGGGAATCCTTCAGAGGAAAGTTCAATGCCAATCGCTCCCGCCTCAGCCACGCAAGCCCCGAGCAGGGCGCCGACGCTGCGCTCGACGAAGTCGCGCGCGCCGGCAATGGACCTCTCGATGCCTCCCGCGGCCTCACCGCTCAGGGCCAACATGGTCCCGTAGCTCTCCAGCCGTCCGCTCAGGTGCCGCAAGCTGAAACCTGCCTGGGCCAGGCCACGGATGGACGCGACGAGCTCTCGCAGTTGGTGGAAGGTGCGGTTGTCCCGCGCCCCGTGGTCGTCGAGAAAGGACTCGAGGGCGTCGGCCTCGCTGACGACCTGGTAGAGGTGGCGGCGGGTCCAGCCCGGGCGCCCGGGGCCCAGCAGGCTGTTCGCGAGGCGGAAGAACATCTCGCCCTGGGCGGCGAGGGAGCGCTTGAAGGCCCTCTCGGTGATGATCTCGTCGATCGAGGTTTCGCTCATTGCGGTGGGGCGCGGCGCGCGCGAGCACAAGCCTGGAGGGCAACCCGGACGAGCCTTGACGTAAACCTACCAGACCCTCGCGAGGACGGCGAAGAAAGGGGGCGGGCAGCCCCTTGCCAGGAGGGCTCAAGGCCGGACGCCCGCAGGTCCGATGGGAAGGTCTCGGAGCCCGCAGGCCACACCGGCCCTTCCCCGAGGCCCCGGAAGGAGCACCAGCCATTTCTGCCGAACGCTGTCTAGAGACGTACCTTCAAGAGATCAACGAGGTTTCCCTCCTCACGGCCGACGAAGAGAAGGAGCTCGGCGCCCGGGTCCAGGCCGGCGACCTCGTCGCCCGCGAGCACCTGATCCGCGCCAACCTGCGCCTGGTGGTGTCGGTCGCCAAGCTCTACTCCGACCGCGGCCTGTCCCTGCCGGACCTGATCGCGGAGGGCAACGTGGGGCTCATGAAGGCCGCCGAGAAGTTCGATCCGGCGGCCGGATGCCGCTTCTCGACCTACGGCACCTGGTGGATCAAGCAATCCATCCGGCGCGCCCTGACCAACACGGTCAAGTCCGTACGCGTGCCGAGCTACATGACGGAGCTGATCAGCCGCTGGCGAGTGGTCACCCAGGAGCTGACCTTCCTCATGGGCCGCGTGCCGACCGTCGAGGAGGTGGCGGAGGAGCTCGACATCCCGCAGAACAACTGGCCCCTTTTGAAGCGCACGATCCAGGTCTCCGGCATGGGGCCCCAGGTCTCGCTGGATGTCCTCTCCGCCAACCAGGACACGGTCAGCGACAGCAACGCGCGACCGCCGGACGAGCAGATGGCGGCGGCCGACATGCTGGATAGACTGCGGGAGCTGCTCGGCGCCATCGACGAGCGCGAGGCCACCATCCTGCGCCTGCGTTACGGCCTCGGCGAGGGCAGCGATCCCATGACCCTCAAGGAGATCGGGAAGGTCATCGGGCTGACCCGCGAGCGTGTGCGGCAGATCGAGCGCGAGGCGCTGCGCAAGCTCTACGGGGTGATGAGCGAGGACCATGGCCCCCGAGACCAACCCATCAAGCCCAGCGCGGAGTCCGCGGGCGAGCACTGAGATTCCCCAGGGCGCCCCGGCCCCGGCCGGGACGCCGCTCTACGTCCACCTGCCCTTCTGCGTGGCCCTCTGCCACTACTGCGACTTCTTCTCGGTCGTGGCCGAGGGACAGGACATCGACGGCGCGCTCGAGGCCATCCTCGATGAGGCCCGACAGCGCGCTCCCGCCTCGCCGCGCACCGTCTACCTGGGCGGCGGCACTCCCTCCCTGCTCTCCCTGGCCCAGCTCGAACGCCTGCTCGACGGCCTGGAGGAGTGCACCGGCTTCCGCACCTCGGCGCGCGAGGTGACCGCGGAGTGCAATCCCGAGAGCCTCGACGCCGCCAAGGCCGAGGGCCTGCTCGCCGGCGGGGTGACGCGCCTCTCGATCGGCATCCAGAGCCTGCAGCCCGAGGTCCTGGCCAGCTTCGGGCGAGTCCACACGGCCCGCCAGGGCCTCGATGCCCTGGAAGCGGCGCGCAGCGCCGGCTGCACGAACGTCAGCGCCGACCTGATCTACGCCGCCCCCGGCCACGACCCCCAGACCTGGCGCCGCGACCTCCAGCGCGTGCTCGAACGGGAGCCCAACCACCTCTCGGCCTACAACCTCGCCTTCGAGGAGCACACGCCCTTCCAGCGCTGGCTCGAGCGGGGCCTGATCGTCGCCCAGCCCGAGGAAGTCGAACTGGAACTATTCTGGATCACGCGCGAGCTCTGCCGGGACACGGGGCTCGAGCCCTACGAGATCTCCAGCTACGCCCCCCTCGGGCAGCGCTGCGACCACAACCTGAACTACTGGGCCAACGGCCCCTACGTGGGGCTCGGGCCCTCCGCCGTCAGCCACGTCGCCGGCACGCGCAGCGCCAGCCCGCGCGCCATCGGCCCCTGGCGCGCGGCCGTGGCCGCGGGGAACGCGGCGGCGGACTGGAGCGAGACCCTGGCCCCCGCCGAGCGGTTGGGCGAGACCTGGTGGCTGGGCCTGCGCACGGCCGAGGGGGTCGATCCCGCCCAGGCCCGGCGCACCGCAGGCTTCGAGGGAACGGACGACCCGGCCCTGGCCGTCGCCCGCCCCCTGCTCGAAGAGGGCCTGCTAGAAGAGCGCGGCCAGCTCCTGTGCCTGAGCGAGCGCGGCCTACCCCTTGCGGACGCGGTGGCCGCGCGTTTCCTGGGCGGGTTCTAGCGCGGATTGCGGAGCGCCCAGGGGGTACCATGAGCCGCGGTAACGCCCATGGACCAGCCCGAGTCTCGCAAGGTCAGCAAGAAAAGGTCCGCCACGCGGGGCGGAAAGCGCAAGAAGAGCTTCTTCCTGCGCGGCGTGGTGACGGTGCTGCCCGCCGTCCTGACCCTCTTCATCCTGGTGACGGTCGTGCAGTTCGCGAAGAACTACGTCACGACTCCCATCAACACAGCCATCTACTGGTGTCTGGAGGGGAACGGCGTGGGCTGGGAGGTCCTGAGAACGGTCGGGATCGACCCGTTGAGCGACGAGTTCCTCAACCCCGAGACCCTGCCGGTAGACCTCCGCAGTCAGCTCGACCGCACGGGCCTCGAGAACCCCGCCTTCCGCAACGGACTCGCCGCCCTGCACGAGGCGAAGAGCACGTTGCTGCGCGACCTCGACGCCCTCGCCATCCACCCCGAGAAGCTGCGCGACGCGGTCAAGGGCGTCGTGCACCCCATGATCGGGGTCTTCTTCTCGCTGATGCTGGTCCTGACCGCCGGCTACCTGGCCAGCGGTTTCCTCGGGCGGCGCATGATCCTGGGCGTGGACCGCGCCATGCAGCAGGTGCCGGTCATCCGCTCGGTCTATCCCTACGCCAAGCAGCTGGTGGAGTTCTTCCTCTCCGACACCGAGATGGAGTTCGACACGGTCGTGGCCGCGCCCTACCCCAGCGAGGGCGTCTGGGCCATCGCCTTCGTCACCAGCGAGGGACTCAAGACCGTCCACGAACACCTCGGCGGACGCTACGTGAGCTGCTTCGTCCCGACCTCGCCCATGCCCATGACCGGCTTCACGGTCTTCATCGAGGCCCACCGGCTGATCCCTCTGCCGATCAGCGTCGAGGAAGCCCTGCGCACCACGGTCTCGGCCGGCGTGCTCGTCCCCACCGGAGAGATGATCGAGAGGCTGGAAGACGACCTCGCCCCCCTGGGCCGCGAGGGGTCCACCAAGACAGTCCCCGACCCTCGGGAGGCGCCGTGAACTTCGCCGACCGCCTCGCCACGGCCATCGCCCAGAAGGACAGCCCCTGCGTCCTGGGCCTCGACCCCCACCTCGCCCTCCTGCCCGAGGAGTTCGCCGCCGCACGGGACCCGCATGCCGCCCGCTCCGAGCGTGCAGGGGCCGTGGGCGATTTCCTCTGCCAGCTGATCGACCTCGCCTCTGACCGCATCGCCGTGGTGAAGCCCCAGTCCGCCTTCTTCGAGCTCTTCGGAGCCGACGGCGCGTCGGCCTGGGAGCGCGTCGTGGCCCACGCCCATGATGCGGGCCTGCTCGTGATCGGAGACGTGAAGCGCGGCGACATCGCCTCGACCGCCGCCGCCTACGCCAGCGCCTTCCTCGAAGGCCCCGGCGGCGCTCCCGACCACCGCCTGTGCGACGCCGTCACGGTCAACGCCTTCCTCGGCCACGACTCCGTGGAGCCCTTCCTGGACGTCTGCCAGCGCGCGGGCCGGGGGATCTTCGTGCTCGTTCGCACTTCCAATCCCGGCAGCGAGGACTTTCAGCTGCACGGCGAGCCGCCCCTCTGCCACCAGATGGCCCTGGCCACCCACCGCTGGGGCGGGGACCTGCGCGGCGAGTGCGGCCTGTCGGCCGTGGGCGCCGTGGTCGGCGCGACCCACCCGGGGATCCTGCGCGAGATGCGCGGGCTGATGCCCCACACCCCGTTCCTCTTGCCGGGGTTCGGCGCCCAGGGCGCGGGGCCGGCCGATGTGATGGACGCCTTCACCTCCCGCCCGGGCGGGGCGCTCGTCTCCTCCTCGCGCGGGGTCGCCTTCGCCTACCGCCAGGAGGCGAACGTCGGACGGCACTGGAAGGACTCAGCCTCCGACGCCCTCGACGCCATGGTCGGCGGCGTGCGCGACGGCCTGGCGTCACGCTGACTCCGATGGCGGGCCGCTTCGCCTTCCTGCCCGCGGACCTCTTTCCGCCCCTCACGCCCCTGGCCCGCGCCGCCCTGGCCGGCGAGTGCGCCCTGCCCGAGATGCGCCTGCTGCGCTCAACCGCCGACCTCGGCGGCATGGCCGACGTCTGGGGCGAGGGCCTGCGCGCCGAGCTGTCGAGCGCCCTGCTCGGCCCCCTGGCGGCGCTCGAACCGCACGTGGCGGTACTCGAAGGCGCCCGCGCCCTGGCCCGGCCGGGGACCTTCTGCGTTGTCACCAGCGCCCGGCCGGGATTGTTTGCAGGCCCTCTGGCCTCTCTCTGGAAGGCCCTCGCAACGGTGCGCCTGGCCCGGCGCTTCTCCGAGCACCTGGGCGCGCCGGTGCTCCCGATCCTGTTCAACCGCGCCGACGAGTGCACCCTCGCCCCGGCACTCCTCCTGAATCGCCAGCTCGCCCTGCAGCAGGTCGGCCTGACCTCGATGGGCGAGGAGCGCATCGCCCTGGGCGCGCAGCGCATCGACGAAGAGCTTCACCGCACCGGCGCCCTGCGCAGCGCCCTGCTCCAGCTCCACGGCGACGAGCCGCACCTCAAGCAGGCCCTCGAGCTGCTGATGCCGCGTCCCGGCGAGAGCCCGGCGCGCGCCTTCACGCGCTCGCTACTCGCCCTCGCCGGACCCCTAGGGCTGGTCGTGGTGGAGCCGGATTGGATCCGCTCGCAGCTGGCCGCCGCCCTGGTCCGGATCGTCGGCGGCGTCTCGCCCGACGCCCTGGCCGAGGGCGCGCGGGCGGTCGCCGACCTCGACCCCACGGCGGGCGTCGAGGCCCAGAGCGCCCTCGTCCACTTCGGAGTCGGCGGCCCACGCGAACTGCGAGCTGGCGGCGAGGGCTATCGCTTCGAAGGCGAGCCCGGCTCGCGCAGCGGGGCGGAGCTGGCGGCCCTGATCGTCGGTGAACCGGCGGCCTGGGTGGGGGGGCCGCGGCTCGAGCACCTGCTGCTCGACCTCGTCCTGCCGAGCGTCTGCGAGCTGGGCGGGGCACGCTCCCTGGCCCTGCGAGCCGCCGCCGGGCCCCTGCGCCGCGCCCTCGCCCTGGAACCCGGCGCCTTCGTCCTGCGCGGCCCGGTGAGCGTCGTCGACGATGCCTGCGCTCGCTCGCTCGAAGCCAGTTCCCTGGAAGTGGCCGACGTGCTGGGCGGCGCCGCGGAGCTGACGGCGACGTCCGAGCCCGAGCCGCCGGTGTTCGGCCGCCTGCGCGCGATCGCTGCAGACGCGGGCGCTTCCCTGCGAGGACTGCGGCCCGAACTGGCCGAAATCGACCGCGGCCTCGGGGCCCGACTGCGCCGCACCGCCGGGCAGGTCGAAGAGCTGGTGGAGGGGTTCGCCGAACGCGCTGCGCGCGCGCATCGCCAGCGCGCCGGCACACGGGGCCGCCACTTGCGGCGACTGAGGGGGACCCTGACCCCCGAAGGACAGCCCCAGGAGGCGCTGCTCGGCCCGTTCTCTCTCGTCGCTCGCCACGGCCTGGACTGGTTGGAGCCGCTCGCCCTCGCCCTTGATTCCCTCAGCGCAGAACACCTCGTCGTGCAGCTCGACCCTCCCGGCCCTCACGAACTCCCAGGCTAGGTGATTGCTCAGTCTGGGGTGAGCACTCGCGCGGGAGTTGGGCTAGCCTAGGACGCCCGACGCGCAGAGGGCTTCGGGACAACATGCGGCGCATCGCGGTCATGAATCAGAAGGGGGGCGTGGGTAAGACCACGACCTCCGTCAACCTGGGCGCGGCCCTGGCCGAGCGAGGCCGACGCGTGTGCCTGGTGGACATGGATCCGCAGGCCAACCTGAGCCTGCACCTCGGCCAGGAGATCTCCGGCAGCGACCCCTCGATCTACAGCGTGTTGCTGGGCCAGACGAGCATCGCGCAGGCGGTGCGCGCCACGTCCACGCCGGGCCTCTCGGTGATCGCGAGCAACATCGACCTCTCGGGCGCCGAGATGGAACTCGCCAGCGCCATCGGTCGCGAGACCCTGGTGCGCGACGCCGTCTCCGCCTGGGAGGACGAGCACCGCGAACGCACGGGCGCTGCACCGGCTGATTACCTGCTCTTCGACTGTCCGCCGAGCCTGGGCCTGCTCTCGATCAACGCCCTGGCCGCGGCTCGCGAGGTCCTGATCACGGTCCAGACCGAGTACCTGGCCCTGATGGGAATGGGCAAGCTGCAGGAGGTTGTCCAGCTCATCCGCCGTCGCCTCAATCCCGATCTCGAGGTGACCGGCATCGTTCCCTGCCTTTACGACAACCGTCTGCGCCTCGCGCGCGAGGTGCTTGGCGAGGTCCGGCGCTACTTCCCCGGGCAGGTCTTCGCCCAGAGCGTGCGCAGCAACGTCAAGCTCGCCGAGGCGCCGAGCCATGGCCTGACGATCTTCGAGTACGCGCCGGGATCGAACGGAGCCAGCGACTACCGCGCCCTGGCGGGAGAGCTGATCGGGCAGGAAGACGCGCGTCGCGAGCTCGGATCGCTTCCCGCGCGGGAGGAGGGCGCTGCACCCGCGGAGGGCGCCCCCGCCGAGTCGCTGCCCGCGAAGGTCCTGCACCCAGCCCCCCCGCCCCTGGCAGACGCTTCCGTGGAAGAGTCGCAACAAGCGCGAGAGAACGCCCTCGATCTCGAGCTGCGCACCCTCGGGGGCGCCTCTCCGGCGCCGAGCGCGAGCGACGGGCGCGCCGACGGCAGCTAGGCCGCCGCGCGCCATGCGCTCCGTCTACCTCGACCACAACGCGACCACTCCCCTGCGGAGCGAGGTGCGCGAACACCTGCTGGCGGAGCTGGACGAGCTCCGCGGGAACCCCTCGAGCGTGCACGCCGCCGGACGCCGGGCGCGAGCGGTGGTGGACCGCGCCCGCGAGCGCGCCGCGGCGGCGCTCGGCGTGGCCGAGGAGGAGTGCGTGTTCACCTCCGGCGGCACCGAGGCCAACAACATGGTCCTGTTCGGATCTCTGCGGCCCCACGGGCCTCCCGCAGGGCTGGTCACGAGCGCCATCGAGCACCCCTCGATCCTCGAGCCCGCCGCCCTGCTCGAGAGCGCGGGCCACACCGTGCGCCGTATCGCCCCCGACGGCGAGGGGCGCGTGGACATGCAGGCCGTGCTCGAGGCCGCGACGGACCCCGCCTGCAGGCTGGTGTCGATCATGGCCGCCAACAACGAGGTGGGCAGCTGCGCGCGCCTGGGCGAGCTGAGCGAGGGCCTGCGCTCGGCCGCCGACCCCGCGCGAGTGCGCCTGCACACCGACGCCACCCAGGCCCTCGGCCGCCTGCCGATCGATCTGGCCGGCTGGGGCGTGGACCTGGCCACCTTCTCGGCCCATAAGGTCGGCGGCCCCCTCGGCGTGGGCCTGCTCGTCCGCCGCCGCGGCGTCCCGCTCGCGCCCGTCCTGGCCGGCGGCGGCCAGGAAGGCGGCCTGCGCGCGGGAACGGAGAACGCGCCCGCCCTCTCCGCCGCGGCCCTGGCCGTGGAGCTCGCCGTCACCGAACAGGCGTCCTACCGCGAGCGCGTGGGCAAGCTGGCCGCTTCCCTCTGGGAGAATCTCTCCCGCGCCCTCCCGGGCGCACGCCTCATCGGACCCCCGATCGACGCCAGCGAGCGCCTCCCCAACACCCTCGCCGTGCTCCTGCCCGGCGCCGGCCAGCAACTGCTCGTCGCGCGCCTGGACCTGGAAGGGATCGCGGTCAGCGCCGGCTCGGCCTGTGCGAGCGGCTCGATCGAGCCCTCCCATGTACTGACCGCCATGGGACTCGAGGAAGAGGACGCGCGCGCGACCCTGCGCCTGTCCCTCGGGCGCGAGACTTCTCCACAAGAGGCACGACGCGCTGTGGAGATCCTGCGGAGAACTGCCGCAACTCTCCCCCTCGCGGAGGGGCGGCGAGAGAAGTGAACGCTCGCCCAAGACTTTGGCGTCCCCGGCGTTGACCTATCGCATCGTCGGGCCTCTAATGCCCGAGCGATTTCCGCGCCGCCGCCGCCCCCCCCCGGCGCCGCGCCCCCTTCCCCGCTCGCGCTTCCTTTTTTCTCCAAGTGACGCTCGCGCGGCCCTGCCGGTCGCCCGCCGTCGATACCGCGCCCCGAAACCGCCCGGCGAGGCCGCCGAGCCTGCATCTGCGAGATGCGCGCTCCCCGGCGACTCGCCCCCGAACAGCCCGCCCGAGAGCAGAAGGAACCCGCGAGGTGCCGAACATGGGGGAGACCGCCCAACGCAGTGATGCGGGGAAGCCGGGGACCGTGGAGTCGGTCGCGCCGTCACAGGTCGCCGAGGGCGCCGCTCTCGAGAGCGAGGACGACAAGGCCTGGCAGAAGATCCTCGCGGCGCTTCGGGAGACCGTCCAGGCCGAGCAGTACGAGACCTGGTTCCGGCGCTCGGCCGTGGTGCGCTGCGACGACAAGGACCTCGTGCTTGCCGTCCAGAACAGCTTCTCACGCGACTGGATGCGCAACTACTACCTGTCGGCACTCGAGAGCGCGGCACGATCGGCCCTGGGAAGCCCGCGCCGGGTGCTGATCGAGGTCGATCCCGAACGCGTCCTCGCGGCCGCGCCCCCGCCCGCCGCCGAGGTCGCCGCGACCGCGCCCCCCTCCCCAAACGGCGGGCCTGGCCGCGCGGCGCCCGCCGCTCCCGGCCCGCGGCGCATCGGCGCCCTCGGCACAGACCGTCTCGTGCAGGGCAGCGACATCGGCCTGAATCCCAAATACACCTTCGACAACTTCGTCGTCGGCCCCTGCAACCGCTTCGCGCACGCCGCGGCGATGGGCACGGCGGAGTCGCCGGGCAAGGCCTACAACCCGCTTTTCCTGCACGGCAACGTGGGGCTGGGGAAGACGCACCTGTTGCAGTCGACCTGCCACGCAATGCTCGAGACCTGGGAGGACCTTCGGATCCTCTTCCTTAGCTGCGAGACCTTCGTCAACCACTTCATCGGGGCCCTGGAGAACGGCGACATCCAGAAGTTCCGCAACAAGTACCGCAACGTGGACGTCCTGGTCGTGGACGACATCCACCTGCTCGCGAACAAAGAGCGCACCCAGGAGGAGTTCTTCCACACCTTCAACACGCTCTACAACGCCGGGAAGCAGATCATCCTCTCGTCGGACAGCCCGCCCAAGGAGATCCCGACCCTCCAGGAGCGGCTGGTCTCGCGCTTCAAGTGGGGCCTGGTGACCGAGATGGTCACACCCTGCTACGAGACGCGCATGGCGATCCTCAAGCGCAAGAGCCGTGCGCGAGGCCAGGAGCTGCCCGATGACGTGGCGCGCCTGCTCGCCGAGCGCATCGACACGAACATCCGTGAACTTGAGGGGGCCACGACCAAGCTGCTCGGCTACGCCAGCCTGAGCGGCGAGCCCATCACTCCCGAGCTGGCCCGCGAGGCCCTCGATGACGTGTTCACCGTCCGGCGCGGCGAACCCACGATGGAGGAGATCCTCTCGGTCATCACAGCGCACTACAACGTCAAGGTCACCGACCTGCAGTCCCGAAAGCGGACCAACGCAGTGGCCTACCCGCGCCAGATCGCCATGTACCTCGCGCGCAGCATCACGCGCCACTCCCTCGAGGAGATCGGCGGCTACTTCGGAGGCCGCGACCACTCGACAGTCCTCTACGCCGTGGACAAGATCAAGCGCCTGTGCGCCGAGGACGAGCGCTGCCGGGAAGTGGTCGGCGGACTGCTCGACGACCTGCGGGCACCATCCCGTTGACGCCCCCGGCCCTCTCGCAGAGCCTTCCCGCGGATCCCGGTCGCCCCCGGCTCGAGCCCCGCCGCCCGGGGCCCCAAGGACAGGCCACAGCGCTTGAATTGGCGGGCTTTTCAGGCCACGGCTGGGAGCTCGCGAGCGTGTACAACCGGGCCTGGATTGCCTACCCTCTGGGGGGTCTGGAGGGCCGCGTTTTGCCCTCTCAGGAGGGAGGCTGGATGTGCTCCTGCCCCATACCGCAAAGGCAACTGGACGTGGACAATTTCCGGACGAGCCCGGCGCAGCCGGTGAACGAGCTGTGGAGATCTCGTGCTCTCTCAACAACCCTTGCCCGCTCCTCATCGCCCGCCTCTCCGGCCCTGTGGACGCGCGTGGAGTCGCCCGCGATCGCTGACGGTCTCTCCACCGCCGACGGTGGTTTCCCAAGAGACCGCCGGGCGCCGCAAGTGCAACATTCGCAGCACCTTGCCCGCCTCGCCGCAGCCCCTCTCCACGATTTGGGGCTGCCCTTATTACTACGATGAACTTCTTTATACGAATGAGCGGACAGACCCCTGAACCCGCTCCAGTGGTGGAGATCCTCACATGAAGGTCCTCTGTGATCGCGAGAAGTTGCGTGAAGGCCTGGCGATCGTCAACAACGTCGTTCCTCCGCGCAGCCCCAAGCCCATCCTCGAGAACATCTGCATGGTCGCTACCGACGACGCTCTCGAACTCGTCGGCACCGACCTTGAGGTGGCCGTTCGGTACCGGATCGAGGACGTCAAGGTCGCCGAACCCGGCCCGGTGGTCATCCCAGCTCGGGTCGCCCTCGACTTCATTCGGGACCTGACCGGCGAGACGGTCGAGCTGTCCACCAAGGGCAACACATGCCACATCACCGCCGGCGCTGACACCTGTGAACTCGTCACCGCCGAGGCGGATGAATTCCCGGTCATCTCGCACTTTGACGGAGACGGGGCCTTCACGATTCAGGCCGGGACCTTCAGCCGCCTCGTGAACCAGACAGCCTTCGCTGCGGCCCGCGAGGGCGGTCGCTACGCGATGCATGGGGTTCTGGTCGAGTTCAAGGACGGCATGATGAACCTGATCGCCACCGATGGTAGGCGCCTGGCCCTTTCGGGCTCGCCGGTCGACACCGGCAGCGCGGAGCGGCCCTCGGCGATCGTGCCGACCAAGGGCATGAACCTGTTTTGCCGCGTTATCAACGACCCTCTGGAGCAGGTTCGCTTCCAGTTCAGCGAGAACCAGATCGGCATGAAGACCGCCAACGCGGAGATCTTTGCGCGCCTGATCGACGGCGAGTTTCCCGCTTACAGCGCGGTGATTCCCAAGAAGGCAAAAAACGCGATGGAGGCCGACGCCGAGGTACTGGGTCGCAAGCTACGCCTGGTGGCCAACGTGACGGGCGCCGAGGCGCGTGCGGCCCGCCTGCAATTGAAGAAGAACGAGTTGGAGATCTCCGGGCAGTTCGCCGGGCGCGGGGAAGCCCACGCTCACATGGAGGTCGACTACAAGGGGAATGAGGCCGAGATCGCATTCAACCCTGACTTTGTGGTCGAGGGGATCAAGAACTGCGAGAAGGACACCGTCCGCCTGGAGTTTGAAGACAAGACGAGTCCGGGCAAGTTCACTCTCGGCGAGAACTACATCTACATCGTGATGCCGATCACGGTGGATGCGTGATCGGTGGCCGCGACGAGGAATCCACGGCGCGGACCGACCGCGCTCAGCGAAGCCCTGAACTCGTACTTGCGAGAGAGCGGGCTGCACCGGAGGCTAAAGGACGCCGCTGTCTACCAGGCGTGGCGCGACGTGCTGGGAGACGACCTTGCCGATCACGCGCAAGCCGTCGGCTTCAAACGCGGCGAGTTGTGTGTGGAGGTGGAATCGGCCGCGCACTTGCACGAACTGCGTAACTACACCGGAGAGCAGTACAGAGAGGCGGCCAACCGGCGCCTGGGCGAGGCGCGAATCCTGAGCCTTGCGTTGAGATTGAAGCGATGAGCATGACGGAAGAACAGCGAGAAACGGGTGGCTACGACGCCCAGTCGATCACGGTCCTTGAGGGCCTGGATCCGGTGCGCGTACGGCCGGCGATGTACATCGGAGACACGGCGACGCGCGGCCTGCACCACCTGATCTGGGAGGTTGTCGACAACGCGATCGACGAGGCCCTCGCCGGTCACGCCACGCGCTGTTCGGTCGAGTTGAACGCCGATGGTTCGGTGACCGTCAGTGACGACGGGCGCGGTATTCCGGTCGAGATCAAGGAGGAATACGGCAAGCCAGCCCTCGAGATCGTCCTCACGACGCTGCACGCCGGCGGGAAGTTCGACGATGGCGCCTACAAGGTCTCGGGCGGCCTGCACGGGGTTGGAGTCTCCTGCGTCAACGCTCTCGCTGAGTGGCTGGAAGTGGATGTCATGCGCCACGGCAAGGTGCACCAGATGCGTTTCGAGCGTGGCGAGAGTGTCGGAGGGCTCAAGATCACCGGGGACGCCGACCGCTCGGGCACGACCGTGCGCTTCAAGCCTGATGCGAAGATCTTCTCGACCGTGGAGTTCGAGTACGACCTCGTGTCCAAGCGCCTGCGGGAGCTCGCCTACCTGATGGGCACGCGCGGAGCGATCATCGACCTGGAGGACCACCGCACGGGAACCAAGGAGCACCTGGAGTTTCCCGATGGCCTGTTGACCTTTGTCGAGGACGTCAACCGGGCCAAGGCCGTGCTGCATGACGACATCGTGCATTTCGTCAAGTCCGTCCCCTCGCCCGAGAGCGGCGGGGAGATGCTGGAGGTGGAGCTCGCGCTGCAATACACCGACGCCTACCAGGAGACGATCTTCACCTTCGCCAACAACATCAACACCCACGGCGGAGGCACGCACCTCGCCGGGTTGAAGGCCGGGCTGACCCGAACGCTCAACAGCTACGCCAAGCGGCAAAAGCTCGCCAAGGGCGGGGACAAGCTGCCCTCGGGGGACGACTTCCGCGAGGGCCTGACGGCGATCCTCTCGATCAAGGTTCCCGAGCCCCAGTTCGAGGGACAGACGAAGGACAAGCTGGGCAACCGCGAGGTCCAGGGGCTGGTGGAGTCGGTCGTCGGCGAGCTCTTCGGCTCCTACCTCGAAGAGCACCCGGCCGAGGCCAAGACGATCGTCGGAAAGGCCCTGCGCGCCATGCAGGCACGCGAGGCGGCGCGCAAGGCGCGCGAGCTGGTTCGGCGCAAGTCTGCCCTCGCCAGCGGTAACCTGCCCGGCAAGCTTTCGGACTGTCAGAGTTCCGATCTGGCGGAGTCCGAGATCTTCCTGGTCGAGGGTGACTCGGCCGGGGGCTCGGCCAAGATGGGCCGCGACCGGAAGTACCAGGCCATCCTGCCCCTCAAGGGCAAGATCCTGAACGTCGAGCGTGCCCGCCTCGACAAGATGCTCGGGCACTCCGAGATCCAGCTCATCATCGCGGCCCTGGGCTGCGGGATCGCCGAGGAGTTCGATCTGGAGAAGATCCGCTACGGCAAGACGATCATCATGACCGACGCCGATGTGGACGGCTCCCACATCCGAACCTTGCTGTTGACCTTCTTCTTCCGCCACATGCCCGCCCTGATCGAGGCCGGCCGACTCTTCATCGCCCAGCCGCCGCTGTTCAAGGTCAAGACCAAGCGCTCCGAGGTCTACCTGACCTCCGAGGTAGACCTGGCTCGACACCTGATCGAGATCGGAGCTGCGAGCCTGTCGATCTACGAGGCGACCGCCGATCGAACGTGGGAAGGCGCGGAGTTGCGCGAGCTGTGCGAGGACCTACGCCAGTTGGAGAGCCTCGTCGGCCGGGCCGTCCCGGCCTGGGCGCAGATGCCGACCGCCGAGCTGCTCGCGGCCTGGGACGGCGAGACCTTGTCGACCCACTGGGCGCGCTTCGACGGCCGCGACCACTTCTTCAGCGACCTGAGCGAGCTGCGAGCTTTCATTGACCTCCAGGGCGAGGTCGCTGGAGGCGAACTCGCCGTCTACGACGGACCCGGGTCGGGCGTCTCGCGCGAGAGCGCCGACCTGGTCACCTGCCACATCGCCCATCACGAGGAGATCGTGATCATCCTGGCCGCGATCGAGGCGCGCGGCCTCACGATCCGAGGCGGAGGCAGCTGGGAGGTCCGCACGGAGAAGGGCGCGGAGGTTGTTGCCGGCCTGTCCGGGCTGGCCGCCGCCATCCGCCAGGCGTCCCAGGTGGGCAGCGAACTCCAGCGTTACAAGGGCCTGGGCGAGATGGACGCGGAGCAGCTGTGGGAGTCGACCATGGACCCCTCCCGGCGCACGCTTTTCCGGGTCGAGCTCGAGGACGCCGTGGCTGCCGACCACATCTTCACCGTACTCATGAGCGATGGGGTCGAGCAGCGGCGTGAGTACATCGAGCGGCACGCGCTCGAGGCCACCAACCTCGACGTCTAGCCCGGGCTCGTCCCCGATCTTCACGCGAGAGCGGGCACGTGGCGGGCACGCTCTATGGCAATGCCTGCTGCCCTATCCGGGCTGGCGTGGGCGCGGGGGGCGGCCCTGACGCAGGGCGGGTGGAAATCTCTTCCAGGGCCTCCAGAAGCAGGGCTCTGCGGCCCGATAGAAAGGGCTGGCGGTGCCCCCCTTCTCCCCGCGACCCACCAGCGTGAATCACAACCAACGACTCGGCTACCAGCGACTCGCCGAGGCCCTCGTCGAGCGGGGTCTGGTGGAGTCCTCGGTGGCGCGCGAGGCCCTGCAGGCCGGCGCCAACGACGGCGTGCCCTTTCCTGAGGTGCTGGTGGGCGCCAGCCAGCTGGCGGACTGGGAGCTCTCGCGCGCGGTGTGCGAGCTCTTTCACCTGCCCTTCTTGCCCATCGAGCAGCTCGATCCCGACCCCGAGGCTGCCGAGGGCGTCGACGCCGAGTTCCTCGCCGAGCACGGGCTGATCGTCGTGGGCCGCCACGGCCGGGTCCTGACCGTCAGCATGCCCGCCCTGGTCCCCGCCGAGGTCCTGGCCGCCCTCGCCGATCGTAGCGGCTGCACGGTGCTGCCGGTGGTGGGGACCGTGCGCAGCAACCGGCGCTGGATCGAGGCGCACACGACTCGTCCTGAGCCGGACGAAGTGCCCTCCCTGACCCTGGATCCGGACCAGGAGGCGGAGACTAACTGGTCGGAGCTCTTCGACGCTGCCGACGCCGCCGTCCTCAACGACATCGAGGCTCCCGACCTGACCGAGGACTCGCTCTTCCTAGCGGGAGGGGGCGCGCCAGGAACCACCGAGCCGGCGGACGAGGATCCGATCCGCTAGGCGCGGGGCGAGAAGCGACAGCAGGCCCAGGGCGTGCCACTTGTACCGCAGGCTGCGCTCCGGCGCCGGCCGCCGATCGAGCGCGAGCACGCCACGGGCCACCCGCGCGGGCTCGTCCGCTCCCGAGAGATCGGGCGCGGCCAGTTCGGAGGGGTTGGGCTGGGCCTGGAAGAAGCCCGTGGCAGTCAGGGCCGGAGCCAGGGTGCAGACCGCGATGCCCTCGGCCGCCCACTCGATACGCAAGCCTTCGCCGATCGAGTGCACGGCGGCCTTGCTCGCCGCGTAGGCCACCTGCCCGGGGATGCCGCGCCGGCCGACGACCGAGGAGACGTTCACCACCACCGCCCGTTCGCCGCGCCGCAACAAGGGCAGGGCCTGGCGGCACAGGAGCAGCAGGCCCTCGACGTTGGTCTCGAACAGGCCGCGCAGGGGCTCGGGCTCGAGCTCCGCGACACGCGCCCGGTACCCGACGCCGGCACAGTTCACGAGCAGGTCCAGGGCGCCGTAAGCCGCGGCGACGGCGTCCACGGCCTCCCGCACCTCGGCGGGGCAGCGCACGTCGGCGACCAGGGCCAGGTGTTGGGGGCCGGAGACCTGCGCCAGGTCAGCGCGGACCGCTTCGAGCTCGGGCGCCCGACGAGCGAGGAGGGCGACGGAGTATCCCTCTGCAGCCAGCAGGCGGGCAGTGGCCTCGCCGATGCCCGAAGAAGCGCCGGAAACCAGGGCGCGACGGCCGGCGCGCGTCACCGCCCGGTGGTCTTGTGAAGGACCCGAACGCGGTCGATCCAGCGGTTGCGCTCGCGCACGATCACGCGCACTTGCCGGTCGCGGTCGCCGTAGGACTCGAGCAGTTGTTCCTCCCACAAGGCCGTCATCGTGAAGGCCTTGTCGTAGGCCTCCTTGGCAGCCCTGCCCTTGGCCTGGAAGCCGGCGTGGTCTGTCGTGCGCTTGGCCTCCTGAGCTTCGCTGAAGATCCCGTCCGCCTTGCGCGCCAGTTCCAGCGCTTCCATCCAGGGAGGGTAGGAGGCCGCGAGATCGGAGGGGGCCCGATTGTAGAGTCGCCCGGCGCCACCTCCGGCGCTGGGCGGGGCCTCCTCCGCGACGGACGAGAAGGGCTGGTGGGCGGGCTCGTTCGGCGCGGCGGTGGTGCTCTCGCCGTCATCGGGGAGCATGCGCGCGAAAAGGATGGCGGCCGCAATCAGTGCCCCCAGGCCGGCGATAGGCAGCAGCGAGGGCCCCGAAGCGCGAGTGCGCCGGAGGCCCCCGGGAGACTCCTCCTCGGCCGGACGTTCCCTGCCAGCGTTGCGTCTGCGATGTGCCACGCCGCACAGGATACGAACGCCCCGGGCCCCTGTGGAGAACGCGGGGGAGGATTGGGCGCGCCCGAGCCCGATGGGGGCCGGAAATGTCCTGGAGCGACGATCGATGAAAATGGTGAGCATGTGGCGCACGCGTTGAGAAACTGTTGAAAGGCCTCTATCGTTGGTGGCGTGCATGGTCGGAGTGCGGCTGTTTCAACATGAAAGGTCGCTTTGGTGGATGGCCAATGGTGGGCTGCTGGTAATCTCCTCCGGCGCTGCGAGCCCGCTCTCACGGCCTTGATCGTCCATGAGCCCCCACTTCACCGGTGAGTACCCCGCCAGCCTCGATCCAGAGAGCCGGATCCTGCTCCCCGCTCCCCTGCGCAGGGCCCAGGAAGAGAGCGAGGGCTGGCAGCCCTTGATGGCCAACCTGGAGCCGGAGGGCTGTGTGTGCGTGCGGACCGTCGATCAGTGGAAGCGGCATCTGGCGCGTGTCCGGGAGGCGGGGCTGGCGGACGCACCCAGCCGGCGGCTCTCGATGCTACTGGCCGCCACTGCGGTGGAGGTCCACTTCGATCGCCAGCACCGCCTGCGTTTTCCCGAGCGGCTTCTGCGTCGGGCGGGCATCACTCGCGGCGAGGAGGACGAGCGGGGGGTGATGGTGGTCGGCCACTTCGAGGACCTGCGCTTCTGGGACCGCGAGCGATGGGCTGGATTCTCGGCCGAGGCGCAACGCTGCTACACCGAGGACCTCGAGCACATCCAGTGCCCGGTCCAGGCGTCTTCGGGAGACTGACGGCGACGCTCTGGCGGGTCTCGCCCAGCCCCGCCGGGTCAGCCCATGCGCAGCAGGCGTGCGGCGAAACCTCCATCGCCCGGCCCGCGGGGCTCCAAGGGTCGGGGGTGGGTCGCGATCTCCTCGTCCAGTTCCCACTGCGGGCGGTCCGCGAGGAAGGCTCGCACCCGCTGCTCGTTCTCCTCGGGCTCGATGCTGCAGGTCGAGTAGACCAGGCGTCCGCCGATCGCAGTTCGCTCGGCTCCGGCCGCGAGCAGGGCTGTCTGCAGGAGAGTCAGCCCGGCCCGTGCCGCGGGCCCGTGGCGCCAGCGAGCGTCGGGCCTCCCACCCAGCACGGCGCTGTTGCTGCACGGGGCGTCCACCAGGACCCCGTGCATCTCACCGACCTCGGGCGGCTGGCCGTCGACGAGGACGATCCACTCCACCCGCTCGCCGAGACCGAGGCGCGCGAGGGTGTCGCGCGCCTGATCGATGCGTTCGGCTGACAGGTCGCAGGCGGTGACGCGCGCGCCGGCGGCTGCCAGCACGGCGGTTTTGCCTCCCGGCGCGGCGCACAGGTCGAGCCAGGCCTCGCCCTCGCGGGCCCCGCACAGCTCCGCGGCCCGCAAGGCGGCCTCGCCCTGGATCGAGAGGCGCCCGGCGCGGAATGCCTCCGAGGAGATAACGCGCGCCGTAGCACTCGCGGGGACCAGCAGGATGGCGGGATGTGCCGCGGGGACGGCACCCTCCAGCTCGGCGGCCAGCTCTTCGCGGGCGCCGTCCACGGAGCGCACCGAGAGCGGCGGCTCCTGGAGGAACGAGCGCGCGAGTTCCCGAGCGCCGTCCAGTCCGAAGCGGCGGGTCCAGGGCTTCATGAAGGCCGCGGGCATCGAGAGCGCGTCCTCGGCCCACAGCAGGGGGTGAGCTTCGGGGTCGCGAAACACGGGTACGGCCAGGTGCAGGTCGCGGCCGACCAGGTCGCGCTGCGCGTCCTGGCAGTGGCCTTCCCGGCGTAGCTCCAGGGCCGCGCGCAGGATCGCGTTGACCGTGCGGCCCTTGGATTGGCCGAGCGTCTCGAAAGTGGCCTGGACGGTTTCTGCCAGGGCGGCGTGGTCGGGGATCTGGTCGGAGAAGAAGAGTTGGACCAGCCCCAGGCGCAGGTGTGTCGCCAGGGCGGAGTGGATCCGGCCGTGGGCCAGGTGGCGCACGATAGCTGCCAGGGTGCCGCGCCGGCGCACTTCCGTGCCCACCAGATGGCGCAGCAGGGCGCGGTCGCGGTCCTCTAGCCCGTGCTGGGCAGCGAGGGCGGCGACCCGCCGGGTCGGGATCGGATCGCCCGAGCGCAGGATCTCCCAGGCCAGGCGGCGGGTCACGGCGCCCCTCCCAGCACGGCTCCCTCGGCCAGGCGCGCGCCCCGCAACCAGGCCGCGGCGGGCATCGTGCGCTTGCCCGCGGGCGTCAACTCCAGCACCTCGAGCGCGCCCTCACCCGCTCGCACCACCAGACTGCCTTCGGTGCGCAGGAGGGTACCCGGCTCGCCCCCCTCGGCCAGGGCGCGCTCGGCGTCGGTGAGCCGCTCGAGTTCGACAGGGAGCGCGCGCGCGATCCCGAGCGGCCGGCCATCGTCCAGGTGCGTGCGGGCGCCGGGCCAGGGGGTCACCGACCGCACGTGGCGGTCAATCTCGTCGGCCGGCCGGCTCCAGTCGAGGAGTCCGTCGGCCTTGGTGAGCTTGGGCGCGTAGGTTGCCTGCGCCTCATCCTGCGGCGTGAACTCGCCCCGGCCGGACTCGATGACATCGAGGGCCTCGACGGCGATCTCCGCCCCCATCTCGGCCAGCCGAACGAGCAGCTCGCCCGCCGTCTCCCGCTCCCCGATGGGCGTGGAGCGCGCGAGCAGCACATCGCCTCGGTCGAGAGCCCAGACCATGCGCTGGACGCAGACGCCGGTCCGCTCGTCACCGGCGCGGACGGCGGCCTGGACCGGGGAGGCGCCGCGATGGCGCGGCAAGAGCGACGCGTGGACGTTGAAGGCGCCCAAGGGTGCGAGCGAGAGCGTGTCCCGGCCCAGGATCTGCCCGTAGCTGGCCACCAGCAGGGCGTCGGGAGCGAGGGCCCGCAGGGACGCTTCGAACTCCTCGTCCCTGGCGTTGTGGGGCTGGGCGATCTCGAGGCCGCGCTCGCGTGCGCGTGCGACGAGGGGCGACACCTCGAGGGCGCGCCCGCGTCCCTTGGGTCGATCCGGCCCGGTCACCAGAGCGCAGACCTCATGCGAACTCGCCAGGCAACGCTCGAGGATCGGCGAGGCGAAAGGGGGCGACCCGAAGAAGGCCAGCCGCATGGCGCCCCCCTAGAGGTGCTCTTCGACCTGCGCCTTGAACCGCTCGTAGGGCAGGGAGCCCACGATCTGATGGGTCACCTCGCCGCCCTTCACCAGCAGGAAGGTCGGGATCGAGACGATGCCGTAGCGGGCGGGGACCTCGGCGTTGTCCTGGGTGTTCAGCTTGACGACCTTCAGGCGATCACCAAACTCCTCGGCGAGCTTGTCGACGTAGGGGCCCATGGCCTTGCAGGGACCGCACCACTCCGCCCAGAAGTCGATCAGGACGGGGGTTTCGCTCTGCAGCACCGCGGTCTCCCACATGCTATCGGTCACATCCAGCGCGTTGCTCATCAGCGATGCTCCAGCGGAAAGGGGTCGATCAAGAGCCGGAGAGTATGGGCCTCGACACGCGCCCTTCCAATGCGCGGCGGGTAGATTCCGGCCGAAGGCAGGCGACTTGTGGTCAGGGGCCCCGCTCGCCCTCGGTTTCCTCGCTCTGCGCCTCGCTGTCCTCGTCCTCGAAGCGCGCGGCGTCGAGCAGGTGATCGAGATCGGCGTCCACGTCCGCCATGAACTCGACCCGGATCTCTCCCTGATGGCCGTCCTGGGAGGCGGAGATCACCCCCAGCTTGATCAGCTCCAGGATGGCACAGAACGACCCCACGAGGGTCTCTCGCGAGGGCTCGGGGTTGATCTCGAGCAGGAGCTCCCTGAGCCCGATACGGGGGGTGGCCCGCACTGCCCTTGCGAGGCACTCGACGTAGAAGCGCAGGGGCCGCGCCTCGCCGGAGATGTGGTGGGGCCGATCAGCGAGGGTCTCGCGCATCAGGCGCGAGAAGGTGCCGAGCAGGTCCCAGCGACTGATCGAGCCCAGATCGAGCATCGGTTCTTCCGCGGCCTCCCGCAGCTCTGGGAAGGCGCCCCGGGAATGGAGCCGCGCGCGCTCGGCCTCGCGCGCCGCGAGGGTGTCGGAGGTCTCCTTGAAGCGCCGGTACTCGAGCAGGCGCTGGATCAGCTCGTCGCGTGGGTCGAGCTCCTCGGCCAGGTCGATCTCCTCGCGCGGCAGCAGGGAGCGCGACTTGATGGACATCAGGGTGGACGCCATGACCAGGAAGTCGCCCGCCAATTCGATATCGAGTTCGCGCAGGGCCTCGAGGTAGGCGAGGTAGGCGCTGATCACCTTCGAGAGCTCCACCTCGTGGATCTCCACCTCCTGCTCTCGCACCAGGTGCAGCAGGAGGTCCATCGGGCCCTGGAAGACCCGCTCGAGGGTGATCGTGAAGTCCGAGGCCATCACCAAGTGCCACCGGTCAAGACATCGACCAGCTGGGCCAGGGGGGAGTAGACGGTCAGGATGATCGGGTACAGGGCGCCGCTGAAGAGGATCAGGAAGACGAACAGCATCGCGAAGCGGTCGAGTCGCATGTAGGTCTCGCGCACCGGGCTGGGCAGAAGGAAGGCCAGGACGCGCGAGCCGTCCAGGGGTGGGATGGGGAGCATGTTGAAGATCGCCAGGACGATGTTGATGCGCGTCGCGTAGGTCAAGACCAGGGTCGCGATCTGGGTCGGCCGGTGGGCGTTGACGATGTAGCCCAGGGCCGTGTCCCCCGGTCGCCCCATCCCGCCCTCGGCGAGCAGGAGCTTGGTCACGGCCATCAGCATCACCGCGATCAGCACGTTCATCAGCGGGCCCGCCAGGGCGACCAGCATCATGTCGCGGGCCGGCCGCCGCAGGCGGTGGTAGTTGACCGGCACCGGCCGCGCGCCGCCGAAGATGATGCCGCCGGCCATGTACAGGACGCACGGCACCAGGATGGTCCAGATCGGATCGATGTGCGGCCGGGGATCGGGGGTCATGCGCCCCATGTCCTTGGCCGTCGAGTCGCCGCACAGGTTGGCGACGAATGCGTGGCCGAATTCGTGCAGGCCGAGGGAGAGGATGACCAGCGCGATCACCAGGCCTCCGACGAGCAGCTCGGTCTGGTTCGTGGCCAGCATGAGGATGGGTGTGAAGATGGCGTGCTCCGTGGAGAGGGGTGCGGGGGGCGGAAAAGGCCTTGTATCGGGCTTCCAGGGCGCGCTCTCTCGTCAGCTTGGGGCCCGCTTGCCCGCCCAGACGCTCGCGCCTAGAATCCCGCACTCCCGCCGGCAGGGAAAGGGGGAGGTGTGCAGAGTTTTGCAAGGTAGCTCCGAGAGTACGCGAGAACGCCTCGCCCGCGCTGCAGAGGTGATCCAGGCCGAGGCCCGAGCGATCGCAGAGCTGGAGGGCCTGCTCGACGAGAGTTTCGCTCGCGCCGTGGACATGACCCTCGCCTGCGAGGGCCTGCTGGTCGTCACGGGCATGGGCAAGGCCGGCCTCGTGGGCCAGAAGATCTCGGCCACCTTCGCCAGTACCGGAACGCCCTCGCTCTTCCTGCACCCCGCCGAGGCGCTGCACGGCGATCTCGGCCGCGTGCGGGAGGCGGATGTCCTGCTGGCCCTCTCCAACTCCGGCGAGACCGCCGAGGTCAACGCGACCCTGCCTTCGGCCACGCGCCTCGGCGCGGGCGTCATCGCCATGACCGGACGCACCGACTCGGCCATGGCGAAGCTAGCCGACTGTGTGCTCGACATCGGCCGCGTGCAGGAGGCGTGTCCTCTGCGCCTGGCGCCCACCGCATCGACTTCGGCCATGCTGGCCCTGGGCGACGCCCTGGCGATGGTCGTGCTCTCCGAGCGCGGGTTCGATCGCGAGGACTACGCGCGCTACCACCCCGCCGGCAACCTCGGAAGGCGTCTGATGCCCGTCAGCGAGATCATGCGCAAGGGCGCTGAGCTCCCTCTCGTGCCCTGTGGAACAGAGGTGCGCGAGGTCATCATCACCATGTCGAGTACTCCCGGCCGACCGGGCGCGGCCCTGGTGGTCGACGGCGACGGTTTACTGGTGGGGATCTTCACCGACGGCAACCTGCGCCGAATGCTCGAGAGCGGCCGGGTTGACCAGCTCGGCGCCCCGGTGGACGAGTTCATGGGGCACGATCCCAAGACCATCAGTCCCGACGAGCCGGTCGAGGGCGCCCAGCGCCTGTTGCAGGCCCACCGCGTCGATCAGATCCCCGTGCTGAACGACGAAGGCCGACCCGTCGGGTTGCTCGACGTGCAGGACCTTCTGGATATCCGCACTTGAACGCATTACCCACGGAGTTGAGTGAGGGGCAGCGGGATGCGCTGGCGCGCGCGCGCCTGCTCGTACTCGACGTCGACGGCACCCTGACCGACGGGCGCGTCGTCTACGTCGAAGAGGGTGAACTCCAGCGCTTTTGCATCCGCGACGGCCAGGGCCTGGCCTGGTTGCGCGAGGCCGGCGTGGTCCTGGCGTGGATCACCGGCCGTGGCTGCGAGGCCACCCGCCGCCGCGCGCAGGACTGCGGCGTCGAGCACCTGATCACCCACTCCGGCCCCAAGGGTCCGGTGCTGGAGCGCCTGCAGGCCCAGCTCGGCATCGCGCAGGAAGAGACGGTCGCCATGGGCGACTACCTGCCCGACCTGGCCCTGGCGGAGCGCGCGGCCTTCTTCGCCACGCCGGCCGACGGGCGGGGGAGTTGCAGCGGCGCGCCGACCTGGTGTGCGCCCAGCGCGGCGGTGACGGGGCGGTGCGAGAGCTGGCCGAGCACATCCTGCGCGCGCGGGGACGCTGGTCGGCGATCCTCGAGGCGTCGCGGTGAGGCGCTTCCTGCTCTTCGTGCTCGTCCTGGGCGGTGGGCTGCTGATCCTCTTCGAGGTCGCCCGGCAGCGCGACCGGCGGCGCGCGGAAGATGTCCAGGTCGATGAGACGACCCTCCCGCCCCCCGGTGACGAGCGGGCCGTGTTGCGGCTTGATCCCCCCGGCGACCAGCCCCAGGTGACCGCCGGCGCGCAGATCCACGGGTACCTCGAGTACACGGGCCACGACATCCACCTCCCCGGGCGTCCGCGGAGCTTCCAGCTCAAGATCGCAGAAGTCGTTCCCCTCGCCGAGCGCGGGCTGCACGCCCTGAGGGGGCTCGAGGCCGAGCTCTTCGAGGCGGAAACGGGCCTCCTGCGGGCCACGGTTCGGTCCCCCCGAGGTCGGGCGCGGGTGAGCCTGGAAGGGAACGAGCCGCGCGTCGGACGCGAGGAACCGATTTCCCTCGAAGACGTCGACCTGGCCTTGCTCGCGGGGACACCCCTCGCGCCCCTCACCCTGCGCTCGCCGAGTCTGGACATGGACCTGGGGCAGGGCCGCTTCACCTCCGACGCGGCGGTGGCGATCGAGGGCGAGGGCCTGTCCGCTTCGGGCACGGGCCTGGACGCTCGGCCCGCAGAGGGGCTGGTGCGCCTGGAACGCGCGGGGACGATCGAGGTGCAAACTGGAGCCGGGAGCGTCTGGCGCCTCTCCGCCACGGGTGACGGTCCGCTGGACCTTCACCGCATGCAGGCGGAAGAGGGGCGCGAGGCCATCGTCAGCGTGCGCGGCGGCGCGCTGCTCGAATTCGAGGGCGCCGAGGGCCTGCAACTCTCGGCCGACGAGATCACCATCGAGGGGATCGAGCGTGAAGGCCCCGCGGGTCGCCGCTTCTTCGCCCGCTCGGCCGACGCCCAGGGCGAGGTTCGCATCACGCGCGGCGTGGACGAGTTCCGTGGGGAGACGGGCCGCTTCTCCTTCGACCCCGAGGGCGAGTTCAGCGCGGCGACCCTGGAGGGCGCGCCCCAGGCGGCCTTCTGGCTCGAGGTCGACGCCGAGCAGCCCTCCCGGCGAGTGGACCTCGAGGGTCAGGGGCTCCTTACGGTCCGCTTCGAGCCGGAGGTCGCCTTTGCCCTGGGAGGGCCGGCGCGCGTACGCCTCGAGGCTCTGGGCGTGGACGTGCGCGCGTCGCGGGCAGTGGAAGGGAGCGCGGAAGGGGATGGGGGCGCGGGGATCATCGCGCTCTCGGGAGAGGTCGAAGGCCTGTTCGAGGGTGCTCGCTTCCGCGGCAGCGAGCTGCGCCTCGAAGCGCGCCGCGACCACGAGGGAGCCGTCGAACTGACGGCGACCAGCCCCGAGCCCTCGCGCCTGGAAGGGTCGGACGTGCGCGGCCGGCCGTTCACCGTCGAGAGCGGTGGAGCCCTCGACCTCGTCGTGCGCGAACAGGGCGTCTCCATCTCCCGCGCGCGCGATGTGCACCTCGACCTGGGGGGTGAGGGCGGGTTCGAGGCCCAGGCGGGGTTGCTTGTGGAGTTCGACGGAGAGACCCGGGCCTTCCAGGCGGATCAGGGCGTTACCTACATCTCCGGTTCCGTCCAGGCGCGAGGCGAGAGCGTCCGCTCCGACGGGGCGGGCCGGACCGAGGTCTTCGGCCTGGCGGGAGCTCCGGCCGAGTTGACCCTTGGGTCGGACGTGCTGGCGGGCGTGGAGAGCGGCGTGGCGCGCGGATTGCACATCTTGCTCGCGCCCGATGCGGTCCTCGCCGACGGTGCGGTACACCTGGAACTCGAGAGCCCCGAGGGCCCCAGCCTGCTCGACTGCGACCGGGTCGAGGTGCTGTCCTGGGCCGAGGAGCGGTCAGGGAACGGGGCCGCCGCTCCTCGCCCGCTCTCGATCGAGGCCGAAGGCGTGCGTCGCGCCCGCCTGGCGGGCCGCTTCGGAGTCGTCGAGCTCTCGACCGAGCACCTGTTCGCCACGGCGCAGGGCGCGCCGCAAGAGAGCGACGGCTCACAGACGACGCTGACCTCGATCCGAGCCAGGGGGGCAGTGGAGGTCGAGTTGATCGGCGAGGCCGAGTTCGCCGGCAGCGGGGCGCGCTTCTCCTGGAGTGCGGAGCGCGGCGGACGCCTCGAGGGTGAGCCCGCGGGCGCACCGCCGATCCCCGTGCACGCCCGCGGCAGGCTCTCGGCCACCGATCAGCCCTACCAGCTCACTGCGGACTGGGTGGCCTTCGGCACCGACCGCCTCGAAGCCCATCGCCCGCGACTGATCCTCGATCCGGAAGAGGGCGATCCGACCGTCGCGGCCCTCGGCGAGGCGAGCGCGGAGCACATGCTGGCGGAGCGCGACGGGGCGCGCTTCGAGGGCGACGCGCACCTGTCGGGCCGCCTGGCCTCCGGGCGCCCCTGGTCGATAGCTGCCGAGTCGATCGAGGTCGTGTTCGGCGATGAACAGCAGAACGAGCCGGCGGTGGGCCTAGCCAGCGGACGCGTGGAACGCCTTGAGGCCAGGGGCGGGTTCACCCTCGCGGCCGGCCCGGACTTCGCCGCCTCAGGCGAGCGGCTCGTGGCCGATCCCCGCTCCCTGCAGTTGACCGGCGATCCTGCTCGACTCGAAGTCCTGGGGTTCGTCTGGGAGTCCGCGCGGATCGACCACGACCTGATCGACACCCTGGTTCGCACCGAGCGGGGGTCGGTCAGTTCCACCGAGGGTCCGGGGCAGGAGGCCTGGACGGTGACCTACGATTACCTGCGCCCGTACCCCGGGCCTGACGCCACGATCCTGGTCATGCGCAATCCCCGCTTCCGCGGGGGAGAGTCGGGGGCGCGCGCCGCCTGGGCGCTGATCTGGATCGACCGGGCGGAGTGGCGCCGCAGCACCGCGGGCTGGCTCGGGCGCGAGGCCGACCCCGACACCGCCCTGCCCGGCGACGACGGCAACACGCCGGTCCCGGGCGACGGCGAGATCAGCCTCTTCGGCCGCTTCGACACGCGCAGCATCTCTCACCTCGTCACCGAGGCCTTCCTCCACGGAGACATCGAAGTGTCCTCGGCGGGTCAGCGCGTGGCGCGCATGGACTCCGCCTATATCGACCTCGTCGATGGCCACGGTTGGCTGGAGAAGGCCGAGGTCTTCATCGACACCAGCGTGCGTGGTGAGCCGCAGCGCCTCGCCGTGCGCGCCGACTGGCTGCGGCATTCAGCCGACGGTTCCTTGCAGGCCGACCAGGCGGTCATCACCTCCTGTCTGCACGAGAAGCCGCACTACTACGTGAGCACCGAGGACCTGCGCCTGGTGCCGAGCGACGAGGGTGAGGTGGGCTGGCGGGTCTCGACGCGCAAGAACTCCCTGCGCTTCGACAACGGTCTCTCCTTCCCCCTGCCCCCGATCCGCTACCGAGCCGACTCCAGCGGCCGGCCGCTGCTGACGCGCCTGGACCTGGGCGACTCGGCGCGCCTGGGGCAGTTCGTGCGTACTTCCCTGACCGCCGGCTTGGGGGTCATGGGAGCCGGCATCGCCCGCGCCGCCGATGTCGAGCGCGAGCAGGTCGAGGGCCGCACACACCTGCACGCCTCCTACTCTGGTTCTCGCGGGCTACTCCTGGGGGCCGGGATGGAGGCCTCGGTGGAGGGCCGTTTCTGGGCCAACCTCTACGTGGACGCCATCGACGACGGCGGGCGGGATCGGGGGATCGTCCGCTCCGACCCCGAGGGTCGGCGGGATTTCCGCCACTTCCTGCGCGGCCGCGCGCGTTACCTGTTCACCGAGCATGAATGGCTCGACCTGGTGGTCAGCAAGCAGAGTGACGAGGGTGTGCAGTCGGAGTTCCTCGAGCGCGAGTTCCTGCGCTACGAGGAGAAGGACACCTACCTGCACTGGCGCAAGGCCGACGACCAGCACTACATGAGCGCCACCGTCGGCGTGCGGCTGGATGACTTTCGCGATGCCGTGGAGGAGCAGCCGGCGCTCGGGTACTACCGCGGCCTCACACCCGTCGGCCAGTGGTGGGGCACGCCGTTGCTCTTTGCCGCCCACGCGGATCTGGCCTACCTGCGGCGCCGGGAGGGGAACTCCGAGGTCGTCTCGCCCTTCGATCCGAGCTTCGACGACGGTCTCGGGGAGCGAGAGGTCGCGCGCTTCGATACCGAACAGCGCCTGGAGCTGCCCTTCGAGCTAGGCGTGGGGGGCTGGAAGGCGACGCCTTTCGCGAGCGCGCGCGCGACCGCCTGGAGCGAGGACGCCGCCGAACAGGGGCCGGCCTCGCGCGGCGGGCTCTTCGCCGGCGTGCGCCTGGCGTCGGTCTACTTCACCCGCCAAGCGAGCGGCCTGACCCACAGCTTCACGCCGCGTATCGGCTTGCGCTCGGACCTCGCCAGCTTCGAGGACGGCGGCGCGCCGGTCTCCTTTGACGGCGTGGAGGAGCCGTTCGGAGGTCTGGTGGCCGACGCCGGACTGCGCAGCCGCTGGTGGACCCCCGGGGGCGAAGGGGAGCTGACTTTCGACCTGCGGGGCTCGTGGTTGCCCGAGGCGGAGGAAGGCGAGGTGGAGGTCCTGCCCGTGGCCTTCCTCTCGGAGTACACCTCGCGCATCGCAGGATTCCCCGTGGCCCTCGTGCACGACGGGCGCTACGACGTGGAGGCCGAGGGCACCGTCTACTCGCGGACCCTGTTCGGCATCCAGCCGCACGATCGCCTGCATCTGCGCCTGGGCCACCACCGCGGTGCGCGCACCGATTCAGGGGCAGCCTTCGAGGCCGCGTCCGTGCGTGCCCTGTGGCGGGCCGATGAGAAGTGGGAGATCGAAGGGCGCCAGACGGTCAGCCTGGCCGATGACGCGAACCTGAACTCACGGTTGGTCTTGCGCCGCATCGGTCATGACCTCATCTTTGAACTGCAGTACGGCCTACGGTCGGGCGAGGGCGGCAGCTCCTTCGGCATCTCCGTCAAGCCCCTGCTGGGCTGGAGGCCCACGCGCGGCGGCCTGCTGGAGCGCTGGAAGGACGAGAACGACTGAGGCTCGATAGATCATGGCGACCATCCCCACACCCCTGGCCTTCTTCGGCGACATCGCCGCGGTCGAGATCCTGCTGGTGGCCGCCGTGGCGGTGATCTTATTCGGCAAGGACCTGCCGCAGGTCGCGGCCAAGGCCTTCATCCAGGTGCAGAAATTGCGGCGCTCGGTGAGTCAGGTCTGGCGCGAGAGCGGGATGTCCGAGGAGATTCGCAAGCTGCAGCGTGAGCTCGACAAGGCCAGGCGCGACCTCCACCGCCAGCTTCCCCGGAGCGAGGAGCTCGTGGCGGACGCGCGCAAGTCGAGCGAAGAGGTCGAGCGAGCCTTCCACCTCGGTTCCCCTGAGGACGGGGAAGCGGCGACGGGCGCCGACGGAGAGCTCGGAAGCTCTTCGGATGAGGCCGCGGACGATCCCGTCGATGTGTCCACAACAGAGGAGGAGAGCGGCCTCCCCGACGAACCCACTGGCGAGGCCGGTCGCCAGGACCACTCCCAGGCGGCGCAAGGCGGGCCCGAGGAGCGGACCGAAGCCCCCACGGACTCCTGAGCCCGGACGCAACCGTGTACCGCCTCGGCTACAACACCAACGGCCTGGCCCATCATCGCCTGGGGGACGCCCTGAGCCTGCTCGCCGAGCTGGGGTACGAGGGTGTCGCGATCACACCCGACGTGGGGCAGATCGACCCGGCGCGCACCGAAAGGCGCGAGCTGAAGGAGATCGGCGAGCGCGCCCGCAACCTGGGCCTCACTCTCGCGATCGAGACCGGCGCCCGGTTCCTGCTCGATCCGCGGCGCAAGCACTTCCCTAGCCTCCTGGAGGAGGATTCCGCCGACCGTGCCCGGCGCCGGCAGTCCCTGGTCCAGGCGACGGAGATGGCCAGCACGCTCGGGGCAGAGGTGGTCTCGATCTTCGCTGGCGCCGCGCCGGGCGGGGAGTGCGCTGACGGGGCCGGGGACGAGGCCGCGCCGCAGGAGCTCTGGGATCGGCTGTGCGAGGGCGTCGTCGATCTGCTGGCCGCCGCTCGCGAGCGCGGCGTTCGGATCGGCTTCGAGCCCGAACCGGGGATGTTCATCGAACGACCCGCCGGCTATCTGGAACTGCGCCGGCGCCTTGGAACGGCCGGCGACGACCTCGGCCTGACCCTGGACGTGGGACACTTGCTGTGCACGGACGACTTGCCGGTGGGGCGCATGATCCGCGAGGTCGGTGCACACCTCGTCCACGTCCACCTGGCGGACATCCGCGATGGCGTCCACCGTCACCGGCCCTTCGGCGAGGGGGACCTTGATCTGGAAGAGGTTCTAAGTGCCTTGTCGGAAGTAGATTACGAAGGTATGGCGGCGGTGGAGTTGAGCCGCGACAGCCACCGCGGAGCGCAGGCTGCCCACGAGGCTCTGTCCCATATCAGGGCTATTCTGGCGCCGAGGGCTTGACCCTGCGTCGATGGCGGGCGCATCATCTTGCGCCTTGAGGGGGAGGGCGGGCCCCGGCGAGCGTTCTGGCAGGCGTTGCGCGGCGGTTCCCCGCTCCGAGGACCGTGTCTCGGACCCCGACCTGTTCACATGGCGAACCCGACCGACAAGCAGAGTGAGTCGCGCTCGTGCCCGACGCGCGTCGATGGAGCGGCGACCCTGTTCGCGCACCGTCTCTCGACGGCGCAGTGCACGGCCAGGCAGCGCAAGCTCTACCACAAGTGCTTCACCTGCGCCTTCAACCACGCGTACGTAGCGGCCCATGGGCTCCCTGAGCCCGTGCCCGAGAAGGCGGCGGTGGCCGGCGAGCAGGACGAGCCGAAGTTGCACCCGCTACAGCCGCTGCAGCGGATTGGCAAGCGGCCCGCCAAGGCGACGGTGGCCTGAGGCCGACCCGGCCTCGGGGACGCTGATGGTCTGGCCCGCCAGAGCGCCCGACGACCCCTTCCAGGGGCCTCAAAAGGCCCGGGGCTTCCGAAACGGCCCACTGCGGTGGATCGTATAGGGGCCCATCGGGTGGCAGCGGCTCGCCGGCCCACGCCCGAGTGGGTCTCCTGGCGAGCCATGACCACGCTCCTGCGCTTGCCGGCAGCCCCCGACGGAGCAGGCCCATCTCCCTGGAGATTCCATTGATCAAGACAGCACAATTCTCTCGTCGCGTCGCCGCCTGGGTGGCGACCCTTCCCCTCCTCGCGTCCGCGGCGATCGCCGGGGGACTCGGCGGTGAACCCGACCGCAGCCTGGTGCCCGCCGACGCCGAGTGGCTGGTGCACGTCGATGTGGAGGGCGCGCGCAACACGCAACTCGTCCGCGCCGCCCTGACCCTGGCCGAGCGACTGGACCTGCGCGCCGAGCTCGACCAGCTCGAGTTAGTCAAGGGCTTCCTGGGCGTCGATCCGTTCATCCTGTTGCGCTCCGTGACGGTATTCGGTGGGGAGCTGAACGGCGGCGTCGCGCGCGCCCACGAACAAGGCGTGGCCGTGCTGCGCGTCACCGCGGAGGCCTCGACGGTCATGGACCGCCTGGTGGCGCGGGCGGAGTACCGGTCGGTGCAACTCGAGGGCCGCGTCCTCCACTCATGGGACGCGGGAGGTGCGGACCAGGTGTTCTGCCAGACCGTTGCCGCGCGGGAATCCAGTGACTTGCTGCTCGTGCTCTCCGGCGACGCCACCGAGTTGCTGCGCGGGCTGAGGGTGATCGAGGGCGCCGCGCCCAGCCTGCGCGAGGCCTCCGGTCCCGTGCTCGATGCGCGGCCGGTGGCGGGGTCGTTCTTCTACGCGGAGGCCACCGGCGCCATCCCCGGCCTGGACGGTATCCAGCCCGCCTCCACCGTCGCGGACAAGGCCGTCGGCATGCGGTTGGACATCAGCGAACGCGACGGTCTCCTGGGCATCGCCCTGGCGGTAGAGACCGAGACCCCCGAGGACGCCCTCAGAATCCACGGGCTCGCGACGGGTGCCCTGGCCCTGGCCAACATGGCCCTCGAGAACGACGACCGCCTGTTCGAGATGCAGGAAGTGCTCGGCGGCCTGAAGCTCTTCGTGGCGGGAGGGCAAGTCGGCGCCGAGCTGCACTTCGAATCGCGCCTCCTGGTGGAGATCATGCACGAGACGGCCGAGGCCATCCGCGGTCCCGCCCCGACAGGCTTCTAGGAGACCGTTGACCCCCACGATCCCGTCCAAGTGGACCGCTGAAGAGCTCGCCCGTCGGGCGCAGGAGGGCTGCGTCGAGTCGTTCGGGGAACTCGTCGAGCGCTTCGAGGGCCCCCTGCACGCGTTCTTGCGACTGCGCAGCGCAGCGCCTGAGGATGCCGAAGAACTGGCTCAGGACACGTTCTTGCGGGCCTGGGAGAAGCTCGATCGCTTCGACCCTCGCTACCGTTTCTCGACCTGGCTCTTCACCCTCGCACGCCGTCTGGCGGTGACCCGCTACCGCCGCCGCCGCCCGGGGCTCGCGAGCGAGGAGACCCTCGCGAGCATGGGTCACGACCGGGACCCGGCCAGCATCCTGGGGGAGAGCGACGCACGCGAGAACCTGTGGCGCGTGGCCGCGCGCGTCTTGCCGGCCGAACAGGTGGACGCTCTGTGGATGCGCTATGCGGAAGACTTCTCCGCAGCGGAGATCGGCGCCGTCCTCGGCCGCCCCGAGGCCACGGTGCGCGTACACCTCTTCCGCGCTCGCCAGGCTCTCGCGCGCCACCTCGAACACCCCGCGGCGGATCCGCCGAACGCCGCGTCCCCCGATTCCGATTCCCCTCCCCACCCTCTACGCCATGTAGCCGGAGGCAAGCCGTGAGTTTTGACCAGCACGATCCCTCACCGGTCTCAAGTGACGCGCTCGAGACCGTCGAACGCACCCTGCGAGCGGACCTCGCCGCCGCCACGCCGCCGCCGCCGCCGGCCCTGCGCGGGCGTGTTCTGGCGACCCTCGCTCCCCGCCGCCGGCGTGGGCGGCGAACCGTCGCCGTGGCCGCCGGACTGCTCCTCGCGCTGTCGGCTTCCCTGCTCGTCGGGCGCCTGTTCAATGGGAGCGCCGAAACGGTCGAGGCTCCCCTCTCGGTTGCGCGCCTTCTGCCGGACATGGGCGAGCTGATGGAGCGCCACGCCGAGCGTGTCGGGGACGGCGCGGCGCGGCCCTTCCTGCGGGAAGTCGAGCTGTTGGTCGAGGACTCCGACCGGGTCACGGCGGCGTTTTTGCGCAGCCTGCCCGCCCCCTTGTTGAAGGGCCTGCCCGCCAGGGTGGCGGCGCGCGCGGGCAGCTAGCCCCCGATGGCGGCCAGGGCGCCTTCCACCCGCGAGCGGAGGTGGACCAGGCGCGGGTCGGCCCCGCCGCTGGGCAGGGTGGCGACCAGGAGCGCCGAGAGGCGTGTGAGGGCCGCGGGGCGCAACCGATCCACGGCTGCCTGCCCCTTGGAGATCACCACGGCGTGCGAGCGATCGGCGGGATCGGGACGCCAGCGGAAGCGCTCGATGTCGCAGCCGGGCTCCCCAAACAGGCGTCGGTTGCCGAGCTCGGCAAAGCTCGTCGCGGCTTCATCCAGCAGGCCGGCGACCGTTCCCTTGGGCAGGGCGACCGCGACGGCGTTGCCCGCGCCCACGTAGAGCTCGTCGGCCAGGGTCCAGCGCAGGAAGAACTCCCCACGGCGGCAGGAGCGCAGTTCGAGCCCGATCACCGCTCCCTCGATCGGTTCTCCGGCGCGCGCCATCTTCCCCACCTCCGGCAACGTGTCCCCACAGGCAGACCGACAGCGCGCTTCGAGCTCGCGTGCGGCGACAGCGTTGCGCTCGTCGGAGAAGGGATACTCGGCTGAGAACCCGAAGGTGTCGCCGATGGCCTCGCGGAGCAGGCGCAGAGCAGCGTAGCGGGCGAGCTTGCCGTCGGGCTGCTCGAAGAAGCGGTCGTCGCGCCGTAGCTCCTCGAGCAACCAGGCCAGGGCGCACCCGTCACCCCAGCGCTGGAGCAGGGCGGCGGCGGTGCGTCGGACGCGAGCGTCGGGGTCGGCCAGCAATGTGCGTACGGCGGCCTCGCTGCGCGCGGGCTCGAGCGCGCCCGCCGCCGTGATGGCCGCGGCCCGCACGGCGGCCAGGGGATCGGCGAAGAGGGCGACGATGGCCGGGGCTTCCTCCGCGCTCGGGCCCACGGCGAGGCCACGCGCAGCAGCGGGGCGCCAGGGGAAGTCGGGATCTGCCAGGGCCTCCCAGAGCCGCGTGCGCAGGCGTGGGTCCGAGAAACTGCCCAGGATCTCCACGATGTGCCTGCCCAGGGTGGCCAGCTCGCGCGGCGAGTCCCCGCACTCCGCCACGAGCCGCTCGACCGCGGTCGCGCCCAGGGCGAGCAGGCGCTGCGCCGCTTGCGGGCGCACCACGGGGGAGCCCTCGCGAGCCAGGCGCAGGAAGCGCTCGAGAGGCGCCTCGGGAGCTTCGGGTTCCTGGGCGGACCCGACCGTTACCAGCACCAGGCCCAGCAGGGCCGAAGACAGCGCGACGCGCGCCGCGCGCGGGCCCATCAGTTCACGGACTCCGCCGCGAGCCGGAAGAGGCTCGTGACGAAGCCGTCCTCCTTCTGCTCGCCCACCGACATCGTCCCGATGACGGTGATCTGGTCGGGGTTGTAGCCGGTCGTCTTCTCGCCCAGGCCCACCTCGATGAAGTGGCTCGCCTTGGCGCTCTCGCAGCCGCACTGGTCCCAGGTCTGGCGGAACGAGCGTGCGCCCTCGTGGGTGTCGAGGGCCATGTAGCCGACGACCTTCACGCGCTGGCCGTCGAGGGCCCGCACCCAGTCAGGGAGGCGAGCGCCGGGACGCCACTGGATGCTCGTCAGCCTCATGATGCTCACCTCAATCTCACTGTCGGAGCGGGGGGCCCTGGAGGGCGAGTCGACTCGCGGTGCGGGGGTGAGGGAGCACAGGCCGAGGACGAGCAGCGCTGCGAGGAGGGTCTTCATGGCGGTCCCAATGCTCGCGCGAGTGAGCCAACACCGTCAAGGAAGAATCCGCGACTCCCTTCGCGAGTCCCCCCGACGCACTTGAATGGCTGCCGTTGGCCCGCGACGATGGCCTCGCCGGGCCCATGACCAGACCTTCCCTGCACGAGAACAATGTCTACTCCATCGTCGAGGAGTGCGAGCGCCGGCGCATCGTGCTCTTTACCGAGCATGTGGAGGACGAGAGCGTCGAGTACACCGACGTCTCCTTCACCGAAGTCATCGCTCACTGGTTCGACCACATTCTGCCCGGGAACATCCTGGTGGGCGTCGAGGACTGGAACCTGGAGCAGTTCCTGCAGCACGAGTGGGAGCGTTTCGAGCAGGGCCGCAAGCACGGCTGGCCGCCCCTGGATTTCGAGACGCGCGCCGAGCTGTTGAGCGCACTCGAGGAAGATCGCTACAAGGCCTACAACGTGCACGCGAGCTACGGGCTCGGCGGCTGGGTCGTCGCGCGCAGCATGCACCTGGAGCGCCGCGCGCGGCGCTGGCCGGGTCTGGGCGGCTGAGCGCGCCCCTCAGCCCTTCGCCGCCAGGAGGACCTCCTCCTCGGTCAACAGGCGCGGAGTGCGCTTGGCCAGCTCGAGCACTCGCTCGACAGCGGCCTCGTCCGGCTCGTGGCCGCGGCGTTCGAGATACCAGGTCACGTTCGAGCGTCCGCTCATGGGTCCCACCAGGATCTTTTGCTCCAGCCCGAAGAGGTCCGCGGGGACGCCCGAATAGACCCGGTTCGCGAGCCAGGTGTCTCCCTTTCGCAGGGCCTTGATGACCGCCGAGGCGTGGACGCCGGTGCCGGTCTCGAAAGCGTCCGCCCCGAAGACGGGGTAGTTGTTCGGGAAGGGGGTGCCCACCGCATCCGAGGCGACGCGGCAGTACTCGCCCAGGCGCGAGAGGTCGTTGTCGATCACGCCCATCAGGCGCAGGTTGACCAGCAAGAGGTCCATCTCGGTGTTGCCCGTGCGCTCCCCGACTCCCAGGGCCGTGGCGTGCAGGCGGGTGGCGCCGGCTTCCATGGCGGCCAGGGTGTTGATCAGCCCCAGGCCCCGGTCGCGGTGGCCGTGCCAGTCGATGCCCACGTCGGCTCCCAGCTCATCCACGACGCTCTTCACGAAGGACACGACGGCGTGTGCGCCTTCGGGTGTCGAATGGCCGCAGGTGTCGCAGACACAGATGCGCGCGGCGCCGGCCTCGATGGCGGTCGTGTAGAGGGCACGCACCTGGTCGGGATGGGCGCGCGTGGTGTCCTCGGTCACGAACATCGATGGCAGCCCCTCGCGCGTGCAGAACTCGATCGCCTCCCGGGACAGCTTCAGCATGTGCTCGAAGTCCCAGCCCTCAGCGTATTGGCGGATCGGACTGGAGCCGATGAAGGCGCAGACCTCCACGGGCGATCCGGTCTCCGCGACGATGTCGACCACCGGCTCGATGTCGCTCACCAGGGTGCGACAGGCGACGTTGGGTGTGATCGAGAGGTCGGCCATCTCCAGCATGAGGGTCGAGATGTGCTCCCGGGCGCGGGCGCCCGCGCCCGGCAGCCCCACATCGGCGGTCTGGATGCCGAGCTCGTCCATCAGGTGCACCAAGCGCACCTTGGCGTCGAGGGGGGGGTCGGTCACCGAGGGACTCTGGAGGCCGTCTCGCAGGGTCTCGTCATCGAACTGCACTCCACTCGGCGCCGGGGCGCCCGCCCCGTTCCAGTCGTAGATCAGCTCGTCGCGCTCGTCGCTCATGGCGGCATTGTACCCGGCGTGGCGGGCCCTCGGCGGAGAGGGGTGTTCCATCGCTCCGTCCGGCTCTTATATTCGCCCAGGACGCGGATGCGCCCGGCCACTCGCTTTGGCGCGAGCCGTCGATCCACGGCTGTCCTCCCCCGATGGTCCATTTCCCCGTGATGAAGTTTGGCGGCGCCTCCCTGGCTGACGGGGCGGCGGTGCGGCGCGTCTGCGCCGTGGTCGCCCAGTGCGCGAACCAACGCCCGGCGGTGGTCGTCAGTGCCCACGCCGGCGTGACCGCCCTGCTCGAGCGCGAGGCGCGTGCGGCCGCCGCCGGGAAGGCGCGGGGTGACGAGGTGCGCGTGCGCCATCACACTCTCCTCTCCCAGCTCGGCCTGGATCCCGAGCTGCTCGATCGACACCTGTGGGAGCTCGCGAGCATCCTCGACGAGCTCCGCGGGCGCGGGCGGATGCGGGAGGGCGAGCTCGATTTCGTGCTCTCCTTCGGGGAGCGCATGAGCTCGCGCGTCGTGGCCGCCTGCCTGCGCGCGGGGGGCGTGGCGGCGACTCCGGTGGACGCCTTCGACCTCGGCCTGACTTCTGACGGCGCCCAGGGCGCCGTGCCCCACCAGGCGGCCTTCCACTCCGCGGCGCGCTCCGCCCTGCAATCCGTGCCGGGCATTCCGGTCGTGACGGGTTTTCTGGCTCAGGACGGGGCCGGGAACCTGACCACTCTCGGTCCCAACGGATCGGACCTGACCGCCGCGCTCCTGGCCGAAGCCCTGGGGGCCGGGGAGGTCCAGCTTTGGAAGACCGTGCCGGGGGTGATGAGCGCCGACCCCGGGCTCGTGCCCGAGGCACACCTCATCGAGGCGATGAGCTTCTCTGTGGCCGCGGAGCTCGCCGGCCAGGGAGCGGAGGTCCTCCACCCTCGCGCCCTCGAGCCCGCCCGCCGCGCCGGCCTGCCGGTGCGCGTGCTCGATGTGACCCAGCCGGCGGCGGGGGGGACCTTGATCGAGGGGCGGGACGAGCCCGAGCGCGGGGACGGCGCCGTGGCGGTGGCCAGCGAGCCGGCCCTGGCCGCCCTCTTTCGCCCGGGGGGCAGCCTGGCCCTCGCGGGACTCTTCTCTCGCATGGACAGCGAGAGCGTGGCGCCGCGCTTCACCGTCGCCGAGCGCGGGGGACTGACGGTCTTCGCGCCCGCTGGCGAGGGCATCAAGCGGGTCGCAAGCGGCGTGCGCGGCGCGAGCATCGAGCGCCAGGTCGCTTCGGTGTCGGTCGTGGGGCACGGGGGGGCCGTGCTCGGCGCGCGCGCCCTCGAACTCCTCTCGGGAGATGGAATCGAGGTCGAGCGGGCCTTCCTGGGCAGTGGCCTGGTGCAGGCATTCCTGATCGATCCGGCCCAGCGCGTGGCGGCGGTGCGCGCCTTGCACGCCGGGCTCCTCGAGGTGGCTCTGGCCTGAGGGCCACGGGGGAACGACAATCCCCGTCCCGCCGCGAGCGGCGGCAGGTCGAGCATGTCGGATCAGGAAAAGCTGCAGGGCCAGAAGGAGTCCTTGCTGGAGAGCCTCGCGGGGACTGGTGCGGCCCTGGCGGCTCTGGTGGCGGAGGTCCACAACGCCGACCTGGCGGAGTGGATGCAGGACCTCCCCGAGGGGGACGCCTGGCGGGTCTTCGAGAGCCTCGATATCGACTCGCGGGCGGAGGTCCTCGAGCACGCCGAGGATGCCCTGAGTGGACAGCTTGTCGAGCGCCTGACCCCGCATCAGCTCAAGGACGTGGTCGAGACCCTGCCGGCGGACGAGGTCGTGGACCTGCTGGCGTTGGCGGATGCCCAGACGGCGGAACAGGTCCTCGCCTTCGTCGATGACGAGCGCGCCCGGGGGCTGCGGGAGCTTGCCGCCCACGCGCCGGACACCGCCGGCGGCCTGATGACCACCGAGGTCATCGCAGTGCCCCAGGGCACGCGCATCGGCGACGCGATCAAGCTCATCCGCACCGAGGGCGAGGAGGCGGAGGAGGGGCAGGGTCTGTTCGTCCTGGACGGGGGCCGGCGCCCGATCGGCTACGTGTCCGACCGCATGCTGCTGACGCACTCGATCCACTCCACGGTGGACGAGATGATGGTGGAGCCGATCTCCGTCGGCCTGGAGGTGGACCAGGAGGAGGCGGCGACCCAGATCGAGCACTACGGCTTGACCGAACTGGGGGTCGTCGACGCCGCAGGCGCCCTGGTCGGCATCATCTCGGCCGACGACGCCCTCGAGGTGCTCGAAGAGGAGGCCAGCGAGGACATCCTCAAGATCGTCGGCGCCTCGCCCGTACACCAAACTCGCCTGCCGGTCCTCAAGCGCGTGATGGGGCGACTTCCCTTGCAGGGCGTGACCGTCGCGGGCGGCCTGGCCACGGCCGCCATCATCGACCTGGCCCTCCGGGACGTGGGTGAGTTCTCCCCCGACGTGGACCTGCTGCGCTTCGTGCCGATCGTCATCGGCCTCGCGGGCAATGTGGGGATTCAGTCCTCCACGATCCTGGTGCGAGCCTTTGCGACCGGGGAGGTTGAGCCCGACCGGGAGGCCTCCGTCCTCGCCACCGAGACCTTGGCGGGGCTCCTGATCGGCCTGATCTGCGGCAGCGCCTCCTGGGCCGTGATCTCGGTCACGGAACCGGCCACGGGAGCGACGGCTTTCCCCCTGGCCGTGGGGGCCGCAATCGCCGCCGCCGTGACCTTCGCCGCCCTCCTGGGCTGCCTGATCCCCATGGGCTGCCGCCGCGTGGGAATTGACCCCGCGGTCGTGGCCGGGCCCTTCCTGATCACCATCAGCGACATCTCGGGGACCGCGCTCTATCTCGTCGTGGCGCACCTGATGCTGGAGCGATGAGGGCCGCCGTCGTGGCCCGCGGCGCCGCGGCGGCCCTGGCCGTCCTCGTCGGCTTGCTCGCTCTGGGCTGGATGTTCTTCTTCAGGGTCCATCCGGTGACCGGGAGTTCGATGGAGCCGACCCTGGAGGAGGGCGAACAGGTGCTCGTGCTCTTCGGCCGACCGGAGTTCACCCGCTTCGATCTGGGGGTGTTTCTGCCCGAGGGTGCCGACGAGCTGCGCGTCAAGCGCGTCGTGGGACTGCCGGGCGAGTCCGTCGCCCTGCACCTGGGCGACCTGTGGATCGACGGCAGCCCCTTGCCCCCCGACGCCGCGCGCCCCCCATTGCTGGAGGTGTTCGACAGCACGCGCGACGACCTGCGCGAGTGGTTCCACTTCGAGCCCGAGTTCTGGTCTGCGGAGGAGGGGGCGTGGGAGCTCGACGCGACCACCATCTCCCCGGGCGCCCGGGCCGGAATGATGATGTTCGAGCTCTCCACAGAGCGACACCCCGAAGCCGCCGGCGGCGCCGAGGTCAACGACCTCGCCGTCGCGGCGCGCCTGCGCTTCGGCGACCCGCCGGCCCTGGTGCGCGTGCTCCTCGTCGAGCAGGGGGACACTTTCGACCTGGAGCTGAGTGCTGGCGCCGAGAGCCTGGCGGTGAAGCTCACGCGCCTGTCGGGGAACAACCGGCGAGAGGTCCTGGGGGAGGCCCGCATCCCGACCGACCCGACTTCCTGGCATCGGTTTCGCTTCGAGAACATCGACAATCACCTGTCCGTCGCGATCGACGGCGAGCGGGCCCTCACGGCCAGCTACGCCGAGAACCGCTTCCACCCCAGCGACCATCACCACCAGGGCCGCACCTTCGGCTACAACCTGATGCTGGGCGGGGAGGGCGGTCGGGTCTGGGTCACGGACCTGCGCGTCTGGCGCGACGTCTACTACACCCCCCAGGGGAGCTTCGCCAGCCGGGAGGCGCTCCAGCTCGGCCCCGCCGAGCTGTTCGTCCTGGGAGACCACTCGGCCGCCAGCAGCGACGGCCGCCACTGGGGGCCCACGCCCCAGGCGGAGGTCGTGGGCCGGCCCTGGGCGGTGGTCTGGCCTCCGGATCGAGCCCGACGCCTCCAAGGGGCACGATCCACGGCGGATTAGGCGCCATGGGGGCCCTTTCGCGAGCCGATGATGACTGGAGGCGAGCCCGCGAAACCCCCTCGAGGATCCCTGGTTCTATGTCCGCGAGAGAGTGCAATGACGACCGAACACCGACCTGAACATCCCCAGGGGATCGGTTCGGCCTACTCAAGCGATCCTGGCGTCCAGCTCATGCTGGCCTGGCAGGGAGGCGACGAGGAGGCCTTCGAACGCCTGGTTGAGGAGTATTCCCCGCGCGTCTACGCGCTCCTGACCCGTTTCCTTGGGCGCCGCTCCGTGCGCGAGGACATGGTCCAGGAGGTCTTCCTGCGCGTCATCCGCAGCCGGGAGCGCTACCAGCCCACGGCTCGCTTCTCGACCTGGCTCTATCGCATCGTGTTCAACCTCTCGGTCAACGAGACCCAGCGCGGCGCGGGCCACACCCCGCTCTCCCTGGACCGGCCCCTCGGGTCGGGCGATGACGAGTACGGGTCCCTGGGCGAGTTGCAGGAATCCACGGCGGAGGGGCCGTCCGCGGCCATGGAGCGCGATGACATCGTCGTCGCGGTGCGCGAGGCCATCGCTGCCCTGCCAGAGAACCAGCGCATGGCGCTGATCCTGGCCAAGTACCACGACTACTCCTACACGGAGATCGCCGATGTCCTGGACTCGAGCGAGAAGGCGATCAAGTCGCTGATCCACCGTGCCCGCGAGTCTCTGCGGGAGACACTGGATCCTTTCCTGCAGAAGGGGGGGGCGGTGTGAATCACAACGCCGATTGCCACGGGTTCCGGCGCGGCCTCGAGCGGGCCCTCTCGGGGCGACCCGCCCCCGCCGGGCTGCGAGAACTCTCCTGGCACGAACACCTCCTGGGCTGTGGCGAGTGCCGCGAGCTGCTGGAGCGTGAAGAGGCTCTCGAGGAACTCCTCGCCACCCTCCCCACTCCGCGCCTGTCACCGGAGCTGGCCCGGCGCGTCCTCGAGCGCTTGCGCGAGGTGCGGCGAGGACTCGGTGATCTGGATGAGCTGCTGGCCCTGGATGCTGGGGCCGAGGCCCCCGGGGGGCTCGCGCACCGGGTCTTGATCGCCCTCGAAGAGGAGCGCACCCCGACGGTGGACGAGCGGCTCGACGCCCTGCTGGCTCGCGACCCCGCGCCACAGATTCCCCACGGCCTGTCCGAACGCCTGCTCTCGGGCCTCGCGCCAGCGCTGATGGAGGCTCGGGCCGACGATCGGCTCGACGCCTTGCTGGCCCGCGATCCCGACCCGCTGGTCCCCGCCGACCTGGCGGAGGGCGTCCTGGACGCCCTTGAGGACCAGCGCTTCCCCCTGCGCACGCCGTTCGTGCTGCGCTTGGCGACCTCGCGCTGGGCCTACGCCGCGGCCGCGGGCCTCTTGATCGCGGCCTTTGCTCTCTGGCGCCCGGGCGCGGACGCGCCGACGGCCGACCATCTCGCCCTCTCCGAGCCCCCGCCGGGGATGCTCGATCTCTTCGATGTCCTGTCCGAGGACCTGCTCTTCGAGGACGATCTCCTCGAGGGCGAGGACGGCCTGGAAGTGGACCTCTCCCTCTCCCTGGGAGCGCGGGAGGAAGTACTCATGGACTACGAGTTCCCCGAGGGACCGTCAGAGGAAGAGGGCGGCTAGGCCCCGCCCCGGAACGATGAAGGCCCCGCTCGGAATCCTCGCGACCGCGCTCTCGCTCGCCATTCTGGCGTCGTCGTCGGTTTCGGCGTCGGCTGCCCCCTTGGCTCAGGACGACAGCGGCTCCTCGCCCAGCGCCCGCGAGCGCTGGGGGCGCCTGTCGCATGAGGAGAAGGCTCGCATGAAGGAGCGCTTCGAGCGCTTCCAGAAGATGGGCTCACAGGAGCGGCGCGAGTTGGAAGATCGCCACCGCAAGCTCGAGCGCACGCGCCGGCGCGTGGAGAGCGACCTCTCGCCCGAGATGCGCGAGCGTCTCTCGAAGCTCGCCGACCGCACGCATCGCGAGATCGTCGGCGAACTGGTCGAGGAGGAGTTGCGCGCCGAAGGACGGCGCCTGCGCACCAAGCTGCCCGACTCCCTACGGGAGCGCTTCGAGCGTGCGAGCCCGGAGCAACGCCAGCGCTTCTTCGTCGAGTTCAAGGAGAAGACCCTCCCGCGCATGAGCCTGCGGGCCATCACCGAGCTCGCCGGCGCCCTCGAGCTCGACCGCGAGGAGGTCCGGCGCATCGAGGCCCTTCCCCCGCGCGAGCGAGTGGAGATGGTCTTCGAGCTGCGCAAGCGCATCGAGGCCAAGGCGGTCGAGAGGGACGGGCTCCCCGAGGGCCTCTCCCGTGGGCGCTGGGAGGAACTCGTGTCGCTCTCGCCCCGAGAGTTCTACGAGGTGGCCATGCGCCTGGACCGCCGAGCCGACGACGCCCCGCCCATGGATCCCGAGCGCATACGAGCCCTGCCCAAGGCGGAGCGCCGCCGTCGCGCGGCCGATCGGATCCTGCATGCCATGCGTGCATCTCCCGAGGAGCACCTCGAGCTGGCTCATCTCAGTCCGCAGGAGCGGCGCGCGCAGGTCGAACACGGCCGTCGCCAGCGGGTGGTGGAGATCCTCCGCCTCCATGAGGCTTTCGCTCCCGAGAAGTTGGCCCGGATCGAGGCCATGAACGACGGTGAGTTCTTCTCCGCCGTGCGTCGCCTGTTGCACGAGGTGGGCCCTCCGCGCCACCGCCCTCCGCGCGACCGACCTTCCCACGATGTGCCCCCGGGTGGGCCCAGAGACGTGCCTCGCGAGGGACCCCGGCCAGGCCAGCGCCCAGGTTCCCCGAGGGACCAGCGGCCTCCGGCCCGCGGCGAGCCGCTCCGGGGTCGGGGGGCCACTCCCGCCCGCCCGCGCCCGGACCCTCGCGAACGCGAGCGGCCCGTGGACCGCCCGAGTGATCGTAGCGGCGAGGGTGGCGCGCGCCGTGGGCGCTACCAATCCGCCGGCCACGACAACTCCAGGCGATCCTAGCCATCTGCGCACGCACCCTGCGCCGGCGGGTATCCTGCGGCTTCCATGGACGCCGCCCGCGAGAGCCCCCCGAGCGCCTGGACCGTGCCGACAGTCGAGGCTGCAGCGGTCCTCGCCGCTCCCCAGGCCACCGTCATCGACCTCCGTAGCCCTGCGGAGTTCGCCGCCGATCATCTCCCCGGAGCCGGCAATGTTCCCCTGTTCGATGATGTCGAGCGCGCCCTGATCGGGACCCTCTACCAGCGCGAGTCCCCCCAGCGCGCCTTTGAGGAAGGCCTGCGCGTGACCGAGGGCCGCATCGCGGGCCTGGTGAAAGAGCTGGCGCGTGCCGCCCGACGCCCGCTCCCCGCGGGCGATCCCACGGCCTGGGCGCGCACCCTTTGCGAAGGTGGCCTGGAGGGCATGAGCCGCGCCCTCGCACCGCGCCCGACCGCTCTGGGCGCGGGCCCGACGCTGGTGCTGCACTGCTGGCGAGGAGGCCTGCGGTCTCGCAGCGTGATCGCCTTCTGCCGCGAGGCCCTGGGCTGGCGGGACGTCTGCGGGCTGGCGGGAGGCTACAAGGCCTACCGCACGCGGGTGCTGGAGGAGCTGGGGGCATGGGAGGCGCCGCCGACCGTCGTGCTGCGCGGATTGACCGGTGTGGGCAAGACCCTCGTGCTGCGCGAATTCGAGCGCTTGCGACCCCGGGCGACCCTGGACCTGGAGGCCTGCGCCGGCCACCGCAGTTCGGTCCTCGGCATGGTCGGCCTCGACCCCTGCAGTCAGCGGACCTTCGATTCACGCATCGCCGCCCGCCTGCGGGAGGGCTTTCGCGGCCCGATGGTGATCGAGGGCGAGAGCCGCAAGGTCGGCGACGCCATCGTCCCCGAGCGCGTGTGGGGGGCCCTGCAGGGAGGTGTGAACGTGCGCCTGGTGGCTGATCTCGAGCGCCGCAAGGACGTCCTGATCGAGGACTACCTCGCGAGTGCGGCGAACCGCGCCGAGTTGCACACCCGCCTGCCCTTCATTGAGGGCCGGCTGGGGGCGAAGAAGTGGTCCGGCGTGCTGGTCTCCCTGCTCGAAACCGGCCGCGAGCGTGAGCTGGTCGAGGTGCTGCTGGAGCGCTACTACGATCCTCTCTACCGGCACTCGGAGACGGGCCGCGAGGTCACCTTCGACCTCGACGCCACGAACCCCGCGCAGGCCGCCCGGCGCCTCGCGCGCTGGATCGACGAGCGCGAAGGGACCTGAGTCAGCGCAGCGGTCGCGGTCAGGGGCCGGAGGAGATCCGAACCGGCGGCGAGTTGGACGGGCACGCGGAGAGGCACGGAGGTCATTCTGACCTGCGGGGCGAGGCGCGGGAACCGGGCACTTTCCTTCGGTAACCTCTCACGCACCATGTTCGATGACATCCGCAACGCGGCCGGCGAGCACCTTGACACGGCCTACCATCCCGGTCAGGGCGACTCCGACCTGTTGGTCGTGCTGGGCCACGGCGTGACGGGCAACAAGGACCGGCCCTTCCTTCTGGCGCTGGCTTCTGGCCTGGAGGCGGCCGGGGTGGCGGTCCTGCGAGTGTCCTTCGCGGGCAATGGGGACTCACAGGGGCGCTTCGAGGAGGCGACGGTGACCAAGGAGGTGGCCGACCTCGGCGCGGTCCTCGATGCGCTGGGGGGCAGGCGCGTGGTTTTTTGCGGCCACAGCATGGCCGGAGCGGTGGGTGTGCTGGCGGCCGGCGCGGACGAGCGCATTCGCTACCTCGTCTCCCTGGCCGGCATGGTGGAGACGCACGCCTTCGCCAAGCGCAAGTTCGGCCACCTCACCGCGGGCAAGGACAACATGTGGGACCAACCCCAATGCCCGCTCTCGGCGCAGTTCATGGCCGACATGGAGGAGATCGGCTCGGTCTTGGGGCACGGCGAGCAGGTCCTCGCCCCCTGGCTGCTCGTCCACGGCACGGCCGACGAGGTCGTGCCTATCGACGACTCCCTCGCGATCCACGAGTGCGCCGGCGGTCCGGTGGAACTGGTGCGTCTCGAGGGCGCTGACCACGTCTTCGGCGGCCCGGCATGCGGGGAGATGGTGGCGGCCGTCGTCGAGTGGGTGGTGCGGATCGCGGCTCCGGCCTAGGCGGGGACGCCCCCTGCCGGGCCGAGGCCTTTCTGGCTCTGCGGGCTGCGGGAAAGACCGCCCATGGTCTAAGTTATGGGCCGGTTCCCGCCCCTCCCCCAGACTCCGAACTCACCGGCATGTGCGGATTCATCGGCATTCACGGCCCCGAAGGTGCCGACGTCGCGCCCGAGATCTACGAGGGCCTGCTCGCGGTCCAGCACCGTGGCCAGGACGCGGCCGGGATCATCACCTTCACCGACAGCTTCCACGTCAAGAAGGGGCTCGGGCTCGTTCTCGAGGTCTTCGACCAGAAGAACATGGACCGGTTGACGGGGAACCTCGGCGTCGGCCACGTGCGCTACCCGACCATCGGCGGCAACCAGAACGACGACGCTCAGCCGTTTCACCTGACCTTCCCCATGGGCATCGCCATGGCGCACAACGGGAATGTCAGCAACTACGCCGAACTCGTCGAGCGCCACTTCTCCAACAAGGGTGTCAGGGTCAACAGCTCCTGCGACATCGAGGTGATCCTGTTCGTGTTCGCCACGGCGCTGACCGAGCGCGTTCGTCCGGGGAAGGCCCTCGACGCCGAGGATGTCTTCGCCGCGGTGAAGGCCGTCTACGAGCAGGTCAAGGGCGCCTACTCGGTGGTCGCCTCCCTCGCGGATGTCGGCATGGTGTGTTTTCGCGATCCCTACGGGATCAAGCCGATCTGCTTTGGGGAGAAGGAGACCGACAAGGGGCGCTGGTTGGCCTGCGCCAGCGAGAGCGTCGTCTTGGATGTCAACGGCTACACCCGCACCCTCGACATCGGAGCGGGCGAGGCGGTCTTCGTCGACAGCGAGCAGCGCATCTTCCACCGCAAGCTGGCGGACAAGCCCCACCGCCCGTGCGTCTTCGAGCTGGTCTACTTCGCCCGGCCGGACTCGTTCCTCGACGACATCTCCGTCTACAAGACGCGCGCGCGCTTCGGCGAGGCCCTCGCCGAGCAGTGGCGGGAGACAGGCAGCCCGGAACCCGATGTCGTGATTCCCATCCCCGACAGCTCGCGCGACGCGGCGCTGGCCATGTCTCAGGCGCTGAACAAGCCTTACCGCGAGGGGTTGGTGAAGAACCGCTATATCGGCCGCACCTTCATCATGGCCAACCAGGCTCGGCGGCAGTCCTCGGTACGGCGCAAGCTCAACCCGATCAAGCTCGAGTTCGAGGGCAAGGACGTGCTGCTCGTGGACGATTCGATCGTGCGCGGCAACACCTCCCGGCGCATCGTCCAGATGGCCCGCGAGGCTGGAGCCCGGCGAGTCTACCTGGCCTCGTGCAGCCCGATGCTGGTGTCGCCCTGCCCCTACGGGATCGACATGGCGACGAAGACGGAGTTCATCGCGAGTGGTCGAGATCTCGAGGAGGTCGCCGAGAGCCTCGGGGTCGATCACCTGGTGTACCTCGACCGCGAGCGCATGAACGCCGCCGCGCGCCAGGGAAACCCGCGCATCGAGAAGTTCTGCAACGCTTGCTTCAACGGTGAGTACCCCACCGGGGACATCACCGTAGAGCGCTTGCGGGCCATCGAGGGCGACCGCACGAAGCACCGCGACGAGGTCCCCTGCGGGGGTTGAACGGCCCGGGACCGGGTTGAGATCGCGCTCCGGGGGGCCTACAGTCCCGCCCGCCCGGCCCACCATGCGCGTCCTGTTCACCTCGCCAGTCTTCCCGCCGGACCTGGGCGGGCCGGCGGTGTATGTGCCGAGCCTCGGCCGCTATCTCGTCGAGCGCGGCCACGAAGTGAAGGTGATCGCCTTCTGCTCCGAGGCGAACCCCACGGGGCATCCCTTCGAGGTCATCACGATCCCGCGCGGCCTCATGCCCCTGCGCTACCTGAAGGCCTTCATCGAGGTCTGGCGTCAGGCGCCGACCGCGGACGTGGTCTACGTTCAGGAGCACCTGGCCCTGCTGCACGTGCTCGCCGCACGCCTGCGCCGCGTCCCCGTCGTGATCCGCATCATGGTCGATGGCTCGTGGGAGATCGCCCACCGCAAGGGGTGGTGTGGGGATGACGACATCGTGACCTTCCAGGGGCGCTCCTATGGCTGGCGCGTCCGCCTGACCCGGGCTCTGCAGCGCGTTTGGTGGGGCTGGTGTACGCACATCATCTCCTGCTCGGAGTTCCTGCGGCAGATCCTGATCGAGAACCATGGCGTCGAGCCGGACAAGGTGCAGCGGATCTTCAACGCCTACCACGGCCCCGACCCCGACACGGTGACCGAGACTCTCGCCGAGGCACGTGCCGCGCTGGGCCTCGACCCCTCGCGGCGGATCGTGCTCACCATCTGCAGGTTGATGATCTGGAAGGGCGTCGACGGCATCCTGAAGGCTCTGGCCGAGTTGCCGGAAGACATCGAGCTCCTCGTGGCGGGAGACGGGGACATGGAGGAGGCCTGGAAGGCCCTGGCTGCAGACCTCGACCTGGGCGAGCGCGTGCACTTTCTTGGCAACGTGCCCCACCACCGGATCCCGCTCCTGATCCGAGCAGCGGACGTGTTCGTTCTGAACAGCCGCTACGAGGGCCTCTCGCACACCCTTCTGGAGGTCTTGCAGTTCGAAACGCCCATGGTGGTCAGCCGCGCGTGTGGCAATCCCGAGGTCGTGGAGGATGGGGTCAACGGCCTGCTGGTCGATCCGGCCGATCACCTGGAGTTGGCAGGCGCTGTTCGCAAACTGCTGGAAGATAAAGGCTTGGGGGACGCGCTTGCGGCGCGCGGTCAGGCTCGCAGGGCGCTTTTCAGCCGCGAGGGGACCTTCGCCCAGGTCCTTGAGGTTCTGGAGGAGGCCGCGGCGGGGTCTGGCACTGAACCTCCCGTCAGATAGAGCTTCTGATCTCAGGGCTGCACTTGCCGGGTTCGATGGCCGATATACTGATACTGCAAAGGAGTCGCCTGAGGCGTCCCGCGCAGCTCCGGTCCACCGGGGCGCTGCCAGCGCGGGTCCCGCGGTTGACTAACCCCCCCTTTTTCGCCCATCCGGATATCCATCCCTATCCGGAGTTAGGTAACTGCCGATGAGAGTTCTGTACGTCCAGGAGTACCTCCCCCAGGAGATGCTAGGGGCGATGTGGATTTCGCGCGCCGTCAAGGACGCGGGCCACGAGATGCAGGCCCTGTTTCTGCCGGACAAGAACTGGCTGGCGAAGGTTCGTGAGATCGATCCGCAGGTCGTGTGCTTCTCGACCACCACGGGCATGCACCTCTACTTCGCGGACATCATGCGCAAGGTCAAGCGGGAGATGCCCGAGGTCATGACGGTTGGCGGAGGGCCCCATCCGACCTTCACTCCCGAGTACGTGGAGACCGAGGGGGTTGACGCGATCTGCCGGGGCGAGGGCGAGTTTGCCATGGTGGAGCTGCTCGACAGGCTGGAGGCGGGTGAGGACTACCTCGACGTCCGCAACTTCTGGTTCAAGGACGCAGAGACCGGAGAGGTCGTTCGCAATCCGCAGCGACCGCTGGTGCAGGATCTGGACGCGCTCGGATTCCCCGACCGCACGCTGATCTACGACGCGGGCGCGCTCTACCGCAACTCGGAGCGCAAGGTCTTCGTCACCCAGCGAGGGTGCCCGATGAACTGCTCCTTTTGCTTCCACCACGCGTGGAAGAAGAAGGTCTACGGCGTGAAGAACAAGGAGTACACGCGCAAGCGCTCGGTTGACCACGTGATCGCGGAGATCAAGCAGGTGCGCGCGGAGTGTCCGCTGAAGTTCGTTCACTTCCTCGATGACATCTTCAATCTGCGCAATGACTGGCTGGAGGAGTTCTGCGAGAAGTACCCGCGCGAGATTGGCCTGCCCTTCGATGTGATCTTGATGGCCAACATGACCTCCGAGAAGCACATCCGCATGCTCAAGGAGGCCGGTTGCGTCTACGCACGGATCGCCTTCGAGGCTGCCAGCGACTACATTCGTAACGCGGTCTTCCGCAAGAACACCACCCGCAAGCAGCTCACGGACGCCGCCGGCTGGATCAAGGACCACGGCATTCGGCTCGGCTCCCTCAACATGCTCGGAGGCCCAGGCGGGACGATCGAGGACGAGTGGGAGACGGTCAAGCTCAACATGGAGTGCGAGGTCGACCACCCGCTCGTCTCCATCATGCAGCCCTACCCCGAGTTCGACATCAATGACATGACGAAGGACATGGGGTACGCGGTGTCGGGCTATGACGATTTCCCGGTCAAGTTCAACCGCACCAGCGCGATTGAGTTTGATGACAAGCATGTCATCGAAAACCTGCACAAGTGGTTCCCGCTGGTCGTGCGCTATCCCTGGCTCGAGGGCATTGGGCGCCGGGCGGTGCGTGTGCGCCGCCTCTCGTGGCTCTACCTGCTGATGTACATGCTCTACTCCGAGTACATGGTCGCCGAGCAGCAGGAGCTGTACTCGCGTGTGCAGGGCCTGCGCGGCCCAAGGCACTGGGCGATCGTCGATTTCACACGGCGCGTGGCGACCAAGGGCGCCCTGCGCGTCTACGAGACCCTGTTCGCGCGCTACATCGACCGCTTCTTCACGCCCCGCCATGTCGCCCTCAGCTTGCAGATGGGCGACGAGCGCGTCGTGGCTCACATGGACTGAGCCCCGCCACGCTGTCGGGAGGGTGGTACGCCCGACAGGATTCGAACCTGTGACCTTTCGCTCCGGAGGCGAACGCTCTATCCAGCTGAGCTACGGGCGCGTGAAGAGGACCCCCGAAGGGCCGCACATGGTAGGGCGACATCGCGCCGGATGGGAGGCCCCGCCGGCCCGCTCGGGGCCCGCTCTCCCCACCGCGGGAACAGAAAGGCGCGGCGGGCCGTTCGGTGCATCGCCCCGCGCGGCTTCCTGATAGGAGCCTGCAATGGTGAGAGAAAGGGTCCTCCTTGACGATTTGGAGGCCTTCGCCCTAGGATGCTTGGGCTCTCGATCTCATTTCCTCCCCCCCCTTGGCTCCGAGCGCTCTGTCATGACGAAGAGACTCTCTCCCCTGGGTCGACCGGGCCGCGAAGGCGCCGTCCGGTCTCGCTGGCCGATTCCTGTGGCGGGCCTCGCCGTTCTCGGCGCGGTCCTGGCGGGGGTCATGACTCCACGAGGGGAGTTGAACGCAGCTGACCTGGGTAGCCGCGACGCCGACGGGGACGGGCTGAGCGATGCACAAGAGCAAGTCATGCAGACCTCGGTCTTCAAGGCGGACACCGACGGGGACGGGTTCGTGGACACCGAGGAGGCCGCGCGCAATACATCGGCGTACTCGGCGCTCGAAACACCGCTGCCCGCGAGCATGGACATCGGCATGGTCGCGCGAGGTGAAGGCGGCTCGATCCACTCCGTCGTCGTGATCTATGTGGAGGGAGGCAATCTCCACGACAAGGAGTTGGGCTTCGGATTCGTGATCGACAACAACGTGATCGAGGTCCCGACCTGGTACCTGTTGAGTACCGCGACGATCACACTCGCTCCTGCCAGCGATCCCGCCGACGCACTGGTGTTGATCGACATTCCCTTCAGCGCACAGCTCGTGCACTCCTTCGGCAGCCTGTCCATCTATGCGACCCTCAGCTCCCAGGGTCAGGGGGCGGTCTCCGCTGCCGCCGCCATGCAGGTGGTCAGCGTCGACGGCGTCGTCCACTGGGTGATGCCCGCCCAGAACGGCATCCCAGGTATGGGGAACCGCGGCGGCCTCACGGGCCAGGGTTCGGTCTATGCTCCGATCCCTGCGGACGGGGGGTCGGGCGGCTTGCCCAGCGAGTGGATCCCCGGCGAGATCTGCTACCAGACGACCCAGGTCGTCGGGATGCAGGGCGGTATCGTGATCCAGGAGGTCATCACCGCCGAGTGCATTTCGGGCTGGGACTCCTACTGCAAGCCCAACTGCGCCGCCTCGGTCGGGTCTACCTACACGACCTTTGATCCCGGCTCGCTCGTGGGCGGCTGATCACCTGCGGCATCCCTATCCGCCACCCAGGGGGAGGCCGGTCGCCTGCCCCTTTCGGGCAATGGGCGGATGGTGTTCGGGCACAGCGTCCGGGGCCAGCGAGAAGGTGCATGATTGGCCACTCAGGGGGAACCGAGGGGCCCTCGCGGCCGTCTTAGCACTCTGAAGGGGCCCCTGCCGGCAACCTCACGAGCTTCACCATGTCTCTGGATCCTGATCGCGACCTCGTCATGGCCTGCCAGGCCGATCCGCCCGAAGGGCTGGAGGGTGGGTTTCGTGATCTCTACGAGCAGTACAAGGACCGGATCTACAACGTTTGCTATCGGATCACCGGCAATCCGGCCGACGCCCTCGATGCCGCCCAGGAGACCTTCGGCATCCTCTTCCGCAAGATCGACGGGTTTCGTTTCGAGTCGCGCTTCTCCAGCTGGGTCTATCGCATCGCTGTCAACGCCAGCATCGACCTCAAGCGCCGGGCGAGCAATCGCACCCTCGCGTCCCTGGATGTGGTTCACATCGACGAGGCGGGGCTCGATCGGCGACGGGCCCCGCTCGAGGACGAGGACGCCGAAGGCCCCATGGCGACCGCTTCGCGCCACGAGCTGGAGGAGGAGATCCAGCAGGCAATCCTGCGCCTCTCCCCGAAAATGCGCGCGATCACCGTGCTGCGCTACATCGAGGGGCTCTCCTACGATCAGATTTCCGAAGCGCTCCGAATCTCCCTGGGTACGGTGAAATCGCGCCTGGCCAGAGCGCATCAGGCCCTCGACCGCGAGCTCACACCGGTCCTGGACAAGCACTACCTCTCATGACCCCCCACGACACCTCGAACTCGATCGTGTACACCTGACGTCTGCCTCCTGATCCAGGCCGGACCATCCCCCGCGCCGGATCAGCCGATCCCCATCACCCATGCCCAAGACCTGTCGAGAGCACCGAGCGCGCATGACCTGTGAGGTCAGCGCGCCGCGTCCCTGGACGGAGGAGTCCGAGCTCCACCTCGCCGCTTGCGGCGAGTGTGAGGCCTGGGCCCGCCAGGTGCGACTGGTCGGAGCGCTGGGGTCGCTCGCGTCCGTGCCGGCCCCCGACGAGTTGCGGGCCCGGGCTCTCGGGGAGCGCCTGCCCGCAGCCCGTGGCGTCCGGGCCGCCGCGAACCTGGGCCTCCTGGAACAGCGCGAGGCGCCCGCGGAGCTGGAGGGGCTGGTGGTGGCGGCCATGCACGCGGGCTACCGGCAGGATCGAGCGGTGGCGAACCTGCGCCGACGGTTTTCAGGACGGCTTGCGGCGCCGGAGGACCTTGACCGGCGCATGGCCGCCGCGAGAGGCGAAGGGACCCTGTCGGAAACCCTGGATTCCATCCTGGAGCAAGGCGTGGCGGAGGACCTCGACGACCTTCCGCACGCCCTCAGCGGCCGGATGGCGGGCAAGTTGCCCCGGCACGAGGCCCCCGAAGAACTCGCCGGGGGGATCGCTGGCTCCTACCCTCGCAGCCGGGATCGGCGCTGGGTGCTGGGCCTGGCCGCCGCCCTCTCCGCGGCCACTTTGGTGGTGGCCTGGACTGGCGGTCGCTGGTTGCTGGATGGCGAGCCCTCCGAGGAGGGGCTGCCGATGGTCCTGCGCTTCGAGGTACGCCACCTCGAGTCGGTGGCGGATCTGGAGAGCGCGAGGCTCATGGGCCCGATGGGCAACGACCTGCTGGTGGCGGCCCGCTCCACGCCCGGCGCGGCCTTCGGCCCGCGGCCCTCTTCCAGGCACCGCGCCGTGACCGGCCCTGCCCTGGGGGGCGGCGTGCCCGGCGGATCCCTGCCTTCGGCCCCGGGCTCGTCCGATCTCTCGCCCTCGGACTTGCCCTTGCTGGCCGCCATGCAGGGCGCTCCCGAGCGAGTGGGCCACCGCGGCATGCGTCGCGTACACGTGTTCAACCCCGCTCTCTCCGTTGGCTCCTCGATCGAGTATCGCGAGGAGGTCGGGAGCGACGGACAGGGCGCCTTCTTCGTGCGGCCCATCGAGGTCATCTCACCGCCCCTTGATCAGACCGCCTTGGAACTGTTCCTGATGCTGCAGGAGGAGCGCCAGGGGTTCATGTTCCGCTATCGCGACTTCCAGGTTCGCGACCTGGAGCTGTTCATGGAGCGCTATCAGGTCGCCGTCAGGCCGCAAGAGGAGGAGATCGCCGGCCGCGCCTGCCAGGTGCTCGAGGTGAGCCTGCGCGAGGGCGCCGAGCGGGAGTACGTCCTTGCCGTCGATCCCAAGACCGGGCTCATCCTGCGCTACGAGGAGACCTTCATCAGCGGTGAGCCGATCGCGAGGGTGGAGTTCGAATCGATCGATCTCGACCCGGACTTCTCCGATGGCGCCTTGACCGGTGGACCTTCCCAGTGGGTGCCCTTCGATCCCGACCAGGGCCCGCCTCCTCAGGTTTCCTTCAGTCTCCTGCGACCCAAGTTGCCGCCGGAGGGATTCCAGCTCGACCACGCCGCGTCCCTCGTGGTCGGCGGCAAGCCCTGGTTGCAGCTCGTCCACCACGACGGCGTGGAGCAAATCTTCTTGCTCCACAACAGCCCTGAGTCGAGTGGCGGCCCCCTGCCGGGCACGGACTCGGTGAGCGTGTTCTCTCTTGGTGCGTGGACGGTCATCGAGGGAGAGATCGAGGGCCACACGGTCTTCGTGATGGGCAAGGTCGACGAGCAGGACCTACTGGGGATGCTCCAGTCGGCCTTCGAGTAGGGCCGCGCCCGCGGACCTTGCGCGCCCCTGTCGGCCTGCGCGCTCGGGCCCACCCGTCGCTGAAGCGCTCTCCCCGGGCTTCTGCGTGGGGTAGTCTTGATCTGGAGTGGGGCGGAAACGCCAAAAACCCCCTCCAGGCACCCCCTACCCCACCATGAGCGACCACAGGAACGAGTCTTTCTCGGAATCGGATCTCGACTCTCCGGAGTACCGCGACCGCTTGATGCGCAAGTTGAACTGCCTGATCGCACTGCTGGAGGTGGCCATGGCGCGCGTGCGGCGCTCGATGGCCAGCACCGACGCCGACCTGGAACGACTCTCCCGCATCCGCACCAACCTGCAGAGCACGTTGGATGTGTGCACCCGGGCGCGTGTGGCCCTGGAGCGCCGCGAGGCCCTGCCCTCGGAGCTCGCCGAGAGCCTCGAGTGCGTCAACGACTTCGATCTCCCCGAAGGCGAGCCCTTCTGCTTCCAGGAGCTGTCCGAGGGGGCGCGCGTCGAGATGACCTCCCTTGAGGAGGAGCGCAAGTTCGAGTTGATGGGAGCCATCGCGCCCGAAGAGGTCGAGGTGTGCAACATCGATGAGCTGGCCCACCGACTGGGCGAGTTGGAGTAGGGCCGGAGTAGATCCGCGCGTCGATCGCTGGCACCCCTATCGATACAATTCCCGGGTGAGCGGCCAAGCAGAGCCCCTGGTCCGGGGCGCAGAGGTGCTGCTGCGGCGGCCAGGCGAGGAGGACCGGGACGAGTTCGTGGCCTTGCGGCATGCGAGCGCGGACTTCCTGCGCCCCTGGGAGCCGCGTCCCGCCCGTGGATTGGATCCCCACGGCGGCCCGGCCTTCGCGGCCTTCCTGGAGGGAAGCCACACCGAGCGCCGCGAGCGCCTGCTGCTGTGTCGGGAGAGAGACGGCGCCATCCTGGGCGGGGTCAACATCAATGAGATCGTGCGTGGGCCCTTCCAGAGCGCCTACCTCGGCTACTGGATCGGCGCCGACTTCGCGCGCCGCGGATACATGGGCGAAGGACTCTCCCTCGCCCTGCGCCACGCCTTCGAGGGCATGGAGTTGCACCGCGTCGAGGCCAACATCCGTCCCGAGAACGAGGCCTCGATCGCCCTCGTGCGGCGCGCCGGATTCCAGCGCGAGGGGTATTCGCCGCGCTACCTCGAGATCAACGGCGACTGGTGCGACCACGAGCGCTGGGCGCTCCTGGCGGACGACTGGCGCTCTCAGCGCCCCCAGCTGCGAAGGTAGCGAAAGTCCTGGTTGACCGTGCGGTCGCTGATCTTCGCCACCACCGGCGGGATACGCTTGTACTGGCTATTCACGATCCTGCGCACCACGCCCTCCACCAGCTTGGGGTCGAAGCCCCGCTCGGCGAGCTGAGCGGCATCGTGGCGCTCGTCCACCAGCAAGAACAGCAGGCGGTCGGCCTCGTCGTAGGTGAAACCGAGTTCCTCCTCGTCCGTCTGGCCCTCGAAGAGGTCGGCTGATGGAGCCTTGTCGATCACCTCGGCCGGCAGATCCAGGTGGCGGGCGAGCTGGTAGATCTGGTGCTTGTAGAGGTCCCCGAGAGGGTTGAGGGCGCTCGCGCTGTCGCCGAACTGCGTCGAGTAGCCGAGCAGCAGCTCTGTCTTGTTGCTGGTGCCGATCACCAGCCCGTTCCATTCGACAGAAAGGTCATAGAGCACGATCATCCGGCAGCGGGCCATGACATTGCCGCGTCGCCCGCGGTCCTCGATGTCGTGCTCCGTCAGGTATCCATCGGCCATGGCGCTGATGTCCACGCTGCGCGTCGCGACGCCCAGAGCTTGGGCGACCGCTTCGGCGTCGGCCGCGCTGGCGGGATCGGAAGTGCGATAGGGCATGTTGACCGCCAGCACGTCTCTCGGGCCAAAGGCGCGCGCCGCGAGGGCCGCGGTGACGGCCGAATCGACACCGCCAGAGACCCCGACGATCGCCCGCGAGAAGCCGAACTTCCCGGCTTCCCGGCGCAAGAAGCGCACCAGCAGGGCTTCGGTCAGCTCGACCTGGATGTCGAGGCCCGTGTCGTTCACTGCTGGGCTTCTTCCAGGCGCTCCAGCTCGCGCCGGACGATCCAGGCCTTCTCGTCGCGGCGCAGGGGCGTCTTCAGCCGCGCCCGCTCGGTGGCGTGCGGGTCGAGCGCCAGGGAGAGGGAGCCCGGGTCGAGCCCCTCGATGCGCGCGACCTCTTCCCCGAAGGGGTCGATCACGCGTGACTCGCCGGCGAAGGTGACCCCGTCCTCGCAACCCACGCGGTTGACGTAGAGGACCCAGGACTGGAACAGGATCGCCTGGGCGGCGAGCAGGGCCGACCACTTGCGCGAGGAGCCGAGGCCTTCGCCGTCTCGGGACACATTCCGTGCCGGACTGGAACTGGGCACGATGAGCGCGTCCACGCCGTCGAGGAAGTACAGCCAGCCCCCGGTGAGGTGCCAGGCGTCCTCGCAGATCAGCACGCCCAGGCGCCCGTGCCGGCTGTCGATCAGCTGGAAGCGCTCTCCGGGTCCCAGGTCACGGCTCTCCTCGAACATGCCGTAGGTCACCAGGTGCACCTTGCGGTGGACGTGGAGCGGCGCGCCTCCCTCGAGGAACGCATAGGCGTTGAAGCGCCGGCCGTCGCGCCCGCGCTCCACGAAACCCACGCCGATCGAGATCTCGCGCGAGCGCTCGCAGAGGAGCGCGAGGGGCTCGGCATCGAGCCCCAGGGCGACCTCGGCGGTCTGGTCCTTCAGGAAGTAGCCGCTGAGGGAGAGTTCGGGGAAGAGGACCACGTCCGCGCCCTCCGCGAGCGCCGCGTCCACGGCGGCGAGGTGGATCTCGAGGTTCAGGTCGAGATTGCCGAGCGTGGGCTCGACCTGTGCTAGGTGGATCTTGGCGTCCATGTCGGCCCCCGAGGGGTGGCGAGCGGCGCGGGGGAGATGATAGCCGCTGGGTGCTTGCGGCGGCTCGTGATCGTCACCTCTCGGCTACGGCTCAGCCGCGGTGGGCAGCGGCGAGCGCTTCCTCCACCAAGGTGTCGGGGCTCACACCGGACGCCTCGCCTTCGTAGCCGAGGATGATGCGGTGACGGAGGGCGGGCGGCGCGAGGACCTCGATGTCCTCGAAAGTCACGTGCAGGCGACCCTGGACCGCTGCCCGGGCCTTGCCCGCGACCAGGAGCGCCTGCCCTCCACGCGGGCTCACCCCGTGGCGCACCAGGCGGCGGACGCCGTCGGGCGCGAGCGAGTTCGAGGGATGGGTGGCCTGTACGAGGCGCGAGGTGAGTTCGATCACCTCCGAGCCGGCGGGGACATCGCGCACCAACCGCTGCATCTCGAGCAGCTCGCCGGCTGCCATGACCGCGCGTGCCGCTGCCGGCCGTTCTCCGGTCGTGGCGCCCAGGATCGCGATGAGGCCCTCCTGGGTCGGGTGGTCGATGTTGATCTTGAGGGTGAAACGATCGAGCTGCGCTTCCGGCAGTGGGTAGGTCCCCTCCATCTCGATCGGGTTCTGGGTCGCGATCACGAAGAAGGGTTCGTCGAGGGCCATGGTCTGGCCGAAGACGGTCACCTGCCCTTCCTGCATGGCTTCCAGCAGGGCTGACTGGGTCCTGGGAGTCGCGCGGTTGATCTCGTCGGCCAGCACGACGTTGGCGAAGATCGGCCCGCGTTCGAAGCTGAAGCGGCGACCGCCGCCGGGCTCTTCCTCGAGGATGCGCGTGCCGGTGATGTCCGGCGGCATCAGGTCGGGGGTGAACTGAATGCGCCGATAGCCCATGCCCAGAGCGTCGGCGAGGGTTTGGACCAGGGTCGTCTTGCCCAGACCGGGAGCACCCTCGAGCAGAGCATGGCCGCCGGCCAGAACACAGATGCTGAGCTGTTCGACCACCTCGGGCTGGCCGATGAAGCGTTCCTCGACCACGCTCGAGAGGGCCCGGAAGGAGCGGACGAGCCCGGCCAGGCGTTCCTCGACCTCTTCCGCGTCGCTCATCGCGGATCCTTTCGGGTGCTGACGCCCTCGCGCAGGGAGCGCTCGAAGAGGAGCGCGCGGCCGACGTCTCGAAAAACAGACTTGAGGGTCATGGTTTGGAGCCCAGAATGGGAGGGATGGGAGTTTCCCACAAAGCGGGCTCGCGCGGCAACGGCCCTGGGCGGATCGTGCTCCTCCTGTGCTGCGCGGCGGGGCTGGCCCTCGTGTCGGCGGCCTGCGTCGCCCCAGACGAGCGGCGGTCAGGGGAGGTCGCGGCAGCGGAGGAGGCCAGCCGCGGAGGAGAGTGGGTGCGAGCCGCTGCGCTCTGGCACGGCATCTACTTCGACGACGGCGGTCGCAACAAGGTCGCCTGCCGCGAGTGCGCGCGAGCGCTGTTCTTCGCGGGTGACGTCGACAGCGCCTGCGCGATGGTCGAACTGGGGCTGGAGGCCTATCCCCGCGACCCCGATCTGCTCGAGTTATACGGGCGCGTGCTGGAGGCCAGCGGGTACCGACGCGCCGCGGAGCTCAGCCACTCGCGGGCCGTCGCGGTGGATCCCGACCGCATATACAGCCTGATCGCCCTGGGCCGCTTGCGCCTTCAGCTCGGTTACGAGATCGCCGCACTCGAGCCCCTGCAGCGGGCGGTGGATTTCTCCGGAGGGAGCGTCGAAGCCTTCACCCTGCTGGGCCGCGCGCGCGCAGCGGGGGGCGAGGACGCCCTGGCATTCGAAGCTTACGAGCGGGCCGCCGCTCTCGCACGAGCGGGCGATGGAGGGACACTGCTGGCTGCGGCGACCCTTGGCCTGAAGGAGTCCGTGCGCGCCGTGCGCGAGGAATCCGTGGAGCTGGCGCGGGGCTGGGCGGCGCAGGTCGCCGAGCGCGAACCCCAGCGCACATGGGCGCACCACCTGCTCGGGCGCGCCAGCGAGCTTGCCGGGAACCTGGAGGACGCCGTGAAGCACTACCGGCGCGCGATCGAGACCGACCCGGCCGATGCCGCGGTCCTGGCCGATCTGGCGGCCTTGCATGTGCGCATGGGCGACAGCGAGGCTGCCTCTGAGATGGTTCGCCGTGCGCTGGAAGTCGAACTAGACCCCACGCGGCGCGTGCAGCTGATCGAGCTGCTGGATGCTCCCGTAGCCGGCGGCTCGTAGCGCTCTCGTCTCGGCAACGGCTACTGAGCGGAGAGGGAAGCGACCAGCTCGTCGAGCTTGGCCGTGAGTTCTTCGGCGAACTCTTCGCCGAAGTCCATGGCCAGCACGTCGATCTCCTCGAAGGTGTAGCGGCCGCTGGTGCGGCTGAAGGGAATGCCGTACTCCCATTTGTTGCCGTCCGACGCGAGGATCACGACCTCGACCTGGTCATCCCCCTCCACGGCCTTCACCTCGTAGCTCTCGACTTCATACTCGTTCATGGTGCGGTAAACTACCTCACCGCCCGCGGGGCGGCCAGGAATGCAGCCCGCCAGCCGACTCCAAACATGTCCCAGACCCTGATCGAGAAGATCGCGCAGGCCCACGCCCTCGACCTTGCCCCCGGCCATCTCGTGCGTTCGGGCGACTTCCTGAGGGTCCGTCCCGCGCATGTGATGACCCACGACAACACCGGCGCGGTGATCCCCAAGTTCGAGGGCATCGGTGCCGCGAAGGTGTTCGATCCCCGGCAGCCCGTCTTCACCCTCGACCACGATGTGCAGAACCGCTCGCAGGCCAACCTGGCGAAGTACGAGGGGATCGAGACCTTCGCCCGCGAGCAGGGGGTCGAGTTCTTCGGGGCCGGGCGCGGGATCGGGCACCAGGTGATGTGCGAGGAGGGTTTCGTGCTGCCGGGAACGATGGTCGTCGCCTCCGACAGTCACTCCAACCTGTACGGTGGCCTGGGCGCGTTGGGGACGCCCGTGGTCCGCACCGACGCCGCGGCGCTGTGGGCCGTCGGCGAGACCTGGTACCAGGTTCCGCGACTCACGCGCGTCGTGCTCGAGGGCTCTCTGCGGGACGGCGTCAGCGGCAAGGACGTGATCATCACCCTCTGCGGTCGGTTCAACGCCGACGAGGTGCTGAACCACGGCCTGGAGTTCTGCGGCACCGGCGCCGAGACCCTGTCGGTGGACGAGCGGCTCACGATCGCAAACATGACCACCGAGTGGGGCGCTCTCGCGGGCGTGTTCGAGACCGATGAAAGGACCCTCGAGTGGCTCGAGGCGCGGCTGGCCATGCTCGAGGCCGAGGGTCGCAATCGGGGCGACCTCGATGCCGAGCGCCTGGGCGCCCTGCGCACCGCGCCGCCCGCCGCCGATGCGGACGCCCATTACCACCAGACCATCACCCTCGATCTCTCGGCGGTCCAGCCGGCGGTCGCCGGCCCCGACCACGTCAAGCAGATGCGGCCGGTGAGCGAGATCGAGCGTGAGCGGATTCCTGTTCACAAGGCCTACATCCTCTCGTGCGTCAACGGGCGAGCCGATGATCTCTCGGCGGCGGCGCGTGTCCTGGACGGGAAGCACGTGGCCGCGGGCGTCGAGCTCTACGTGGCCGCGGCATCCTCGGAGGTCGAGCGGGAGGTGCGGGAGCGCGGGGACTGGGAGCGCCTCGAGCAAGCCGGCGCGCGCTTCCTACCGTCCGGTTGCGGTCCCTGCATTGGCCTGGGCGAGGGCTTGCTGGGCGATGACGAGGTTGGCATCAGCGCCACGAACCGCAACTTCAAGGGTCGCATGGGCGCGCGTTCGGCGCGCTGCTACCTCGCCAGCCCGGAAGTGGTGGCGAAGAGTGCCATCGCTGGCCACATCGCGGGCTCGAGCGGAGAGGGGTCGGCCGAGCCTCCGGGAACCCTCACGCTCCACGACGCCGCGCCGGCTGAGTCCGGCGCCGTGGAGCTGCGGGAGGGTTTTGCTGAATCGCTCACGGGCGAGGCGCTCTTTCTCGACGCCGACAACCTGAACACTGACGGCATCTACGGGAAGGACTGGACCTATCAAGACGGGCTCTCACCCCAGGAGATGGCGTCCCACTCGATGGAGAACTACGACCCCGATTTTCGATCGATCGCGCGCTCGGGGGATGTGCTTGTCGGCGGCTATAACTTCGGGTCCGGCTCCTCGCGCGAGCAGGCGGTGACCTGCCTCATGTTCTTCGGGATCCAGCTCGTGATCGCCGCTTCATTCAGCGAGACCTACAAGCGCAACGCTTTCAACAACGGCTTCCTCTGCATCGACTGCCCCGAGCTGGTCGAGGAGCTGCGCCGGCGCTTTCCCGAGGGGCCGCCGACGCGCCGCACGGGTCTCGACCTCTCGATCGACTTCGAGGGCTCGCGCGTTTCGCTCGACGGCGCACACTATCCGGTCAATCCCCTGGGCCCGGCCGCTCAGGACCTGATCCTGGCGGGCGGCCTCGAGCCCTTGGTCCGCTCGCGGCTGGCCTGATCAGCCCCCGAGCATCATCGTCCAGGTCGCCTCACACCTGCCCAGGCCGATGCGCCGATGCCCACCGCCCATCATGTTGCGGTGGTGGCCGGGGCTGTACCACCAGGCCCGGATCGCTCCCTTCCCGGTGTTCTGCCCGGCCGCGATGTTCTCGCCCGACGCGCTCGTGCCCGCCAGGCTCGCACGCCGACCGAACGACTCCTTGCCCTTGACGGGCGAGGTGTGGCTGAAGAAGCCGAGCCGCACCATGTCCTCGCTGTGACCTCGCGAGGCCTCGCCGAGGCGCACGTCCAGGCGCAGGGCGGCCAGGCCGGCGTGGATGCGCTTCGTATTGAGCTGGTCGATGCCACGCATCTCCTCTTCGTCGTGCTTCTCGCTCAGCTCGAGATTCGCCAGCAACGCCTGGCGATCGGCCTTCTCCATCGGAGTGGACAGGAGAGCTAGGAGTTCGATCTGCGAGTAGAGCGCGTTCTCCTCGGCGCGCGGGTCGGCAGGAGTCTCCAGGCGCGCGACGCGTGTCCGAAGCGCTGTGTCCTGCGCGAGGCGCTCGCGCGCGATCTTCCAGTGATCGGTGAGGACCTTGCGCTCGTCGAGGTTGTCGAGCAGGACCACGAGATCGGAGAACAGGTCCTCGTTGTGATCGTAGACGTCATTGGGGCGGACCGTCAGGATCACTCCCAGGCGAGCCATGGCCGGATCGGAGCGCGCCTCGATGGCGCTGCGTGCCAGGTCTCCGTTTCGGGCGTTGCCCGCCACCGTTGCCCGCAGGGTCTGTATCTCGGCCAGGGTCTCGCGATCCAGACGCCGGGATACCAGCGACCCGGCCTCGCGCTCGAAATCGTGCAGGAATGACTCACTGCCGGCGGTGAATCGCTTCTCGAAGCGCGCGCACTCCCGCCCGGCGTGGAAGGCCAGCTGGTAGCGCGCGTTCGAGCCCAACTCGAGCAGCGCCCGCATGGCTGGCACCTTCCGCTCGGCCGGGAGCCGTCTGTCGCGCAGGGTGTTCAGGTGCGTCCGGACGGCGACGGGGTCGGGAGTGGGGGGGTCTTCGCCTTGAGCGCGCGTGACCGTGTTGCCGACCACCGACAGCAGGCCCGCGACGGCGAGGACTCGGAGAGGCGGGAGCATGAAGTAATGCATCGGCGCAACCGCGACGGAGGCGCCGAAGGATCTCTACTGCTTGAGGAAGAGGTAGTAGAGCTGGCCTTCGACGCGGGTGGAGCCCGCGAGCTCCTCGGCTGCGGCACCGACCCCCAGGTAGATGTCCGCCCGGCCAGCGGTTCGGATGGCGCCGCCGGTGTCCTGGTCGAGCATGAACTGGTGGAACTCCTTGCCCTCGGTGTAGCGGGAGCCGGAGAGGTGCGTCTCGACGAAGACCAGCGATCCGCGCGGGAAGAGGCTCTTGTCGGTGGCGAGGGTGCGCTCGGGAGTGACCGGGACGTTCAGGCTCCCGCGCGGCGTGCCGTCGATCGGGGCGAAGAAGATGTAGCGATCGTTGCGGTGCAGGTAGCCCGCGACCTCGTCGGGAAACTCGCGCGCCCAGCGGCGGATCGCCGCCAGGTTAGAGTCATCGCCGTCGAGCCTCCCCGCGTCCACCAGGGCGCGCGCGAGGGAGGTGTAGTCGCCGCCGTTGTTCCCCGCGTATCCAAAGCGAGCTATCGAGCGGTCAGGGAGTCGCACGAAGGCGGAACCGTTGACATGGGCGATGAAGGCGTCGAGGGGGTCGGCCAACCAGGCGAGCTCGAGACCTCGATCGGCCAGCAGAAAGCTGGCTTCGATAGCACGGCGCGTCGGGTACGGCGCGACACTGCCGTCGCCTGAGCGTCGGCCCAGGGTCGCTCCGCCCTCTCCCTTCACCAGATCGTCGGGCAGCCCGTAGAGCGGATAGGTGTAGCGCTCGCTGCGCTCCAGGCTTCCGTCCAGGATGGGAGTGCAGTAGGCGGTGAAGAGCACGCCGCCACCTCTCCCGTCCCAGCCGGCGCTCTCATAGAGGGTGAAGCGTTCGTGAACGGACCGCACGAACTCCTCGGGGCTCAAGGCCGTGCCGAGCAGTTCGCGGAAGACCACGAGGCTCGCCAGGGCGCGCGCGTGGGAGACCCCCTCCATGGGGAAGAACTGCCGGGCGTGATCGGAGTCCATCCAGGCGATGGACCCGTCAAGGGCCCGCGCGAACTCGTCGGGTCGGTACCAGGCTTCCGAAACGTCCGGCCACCCCTCGGGGTCGGTGACCTCGAGCAGCGCGGGGGACCCGGCCGGTAAGGGCTGGCTGTAGTCCTTCACGACCGTGGAGGTGCAGGCGATCGCCAGGGTGGCGGACAGCAGGGTGACGCCAGGGAATTTCATGCTCCAGAGAATAACCGGTGGCGGGATCGGACCACGAACCGCCCGGGTTTAGGTCTGTGGCTCGGCTTGAGATGAGTGGCGGCGGAGCCTCGGGCGTGCCCCGGCGGGTCCTTCCAGCACGGAGGCCTTCGGTGGCTATTCCGTTCAGGAACCGGCGTCGAGGAGCCGGATCAGGACGCGGCCCGATTCCAGCAGGCCGGAGCGGGAGAAGGTCGGGTCCCCGATCAGGAGCGGCTCGGCGCTGGCGGCGCGGCGGCCGTGATCTAGGCCCTGGGCGAAGTGGTGGCCCGCATCGGAGGGTGGTGTCCAGACGCGCGGAGGAGCGCCCAGATCGGCCCCGCTCCAGGCGACGATGGCCATGTCCTGGTGCCGCGCGAGGGAGCAGAAGAGCACATCGATCCGGGGATCGCCCACGACATCGGCGGCCAGGGCGCGAAATCCGAGCACGTCGTGGGGCTTGGCCGCGGGGCGCAGGAAGGTTCGGTGGTCCTCTGCGGCGAACGCGGGCCCGAAGAAGAGAAAGCCCTGCCCTGCGTCCTCGACGCCGCCGCCGTTCTTGCGTGGCGCTCCGACCAAAAGGTCCGCCTTACCGTCGCCGTTCACGTCGCGGGCGAAGATCGACATTCCGAAGCGAGCGCCGTCATCGCTGGTGGCCCCGGGGTCCTCGACGGCGATCACCTCGCCGTCGCCCACCGGGTTGCGCAGGACGAAGACCTGTCCGGCGCCCTTCACGCCGTCGGTCGAGGGGTTGCCGAGGGCCGAGATGAAGAGATCGGGCTTGCCGTCGCCGTCGGCGTCCGCGACCACGAGGTCATGGCCGAAGTTGCCGTGCTTCCAGGGGCCGACGGGGTTGGGGACGATCCACTCGCTTTCCCGGGAGGGACAGAAGAGGAACACCGCGCCACTCTGCAGTCCCTCGATTCTGTGCTTGGGAGCACCGCAGGCCACATCGGTCGCGCCGTCACCGTTGAAATCGGCCAGGGCGACGGAGGTGCCGAGGAGCGCTCCCGGCCCGGCCCGTACGGCAAGCGCTGTGGCTAGCTCGCGGCCGTGGGCGAGCACGTACACCGCGCCGGCTGCCGTGTCGCCAGCGCGGTCGGTCTTCGGCGCTCCCACCACGAGCTCGTCACCCACCCGGCCGTCGAGGTCGCCCTCGGCGAGGTCGTGACCGAAATCCCCCGCACGCCCTTCGGGCGGGGCGAAGCGTCGCGAGCGCTCGAAGCCGGGGCCGAAGAACAGGTAGACCGCCGGCTCTCCAGGCGCTCCCACGGCGATGTCCTGGTTACCGTCGCCGTCGAAATCGAGAGCGGCGGTCGCATGGCCGAAGCGCGCGTTCGCGCGCGGGGCGGGGCTCTGAAGTTCGCGGAGGGCTCGCGCGGCGGCGGTCGGAGTGTCCTGGCTCGCCGCGCGGACAGTCCCGAGCGAATCGTCGGCTGGAGCACCCTCGGCGCCGCAGGCGACGAGCAGCAAGAAGGGCAAGCCGCGTGCGATCATGCGCTTCGCGGTCCGCGTTGCAGGACGGAGCTCGCGTCCTCGGCATGGAACGGGCAGGCCACCATGTGTCCCTCTCCGCTGTCGATCAGAACCGGAATATCCCGCGCGCACTCGTCGCGAGCGATGGGGCAACGGGTTCGAAAGCCGCACCCCGAAGGCTTGGCCATGGGCGTGGGGATGTCTCCCTCTAGCTGGATGCGGCCCAGCGCCTCGTGGCGCGGGTCGGGGACCGGCACGGCGGAGAGCAGGGCTCGCGAATAGGGATGGCGGGCATCCTTGTAGATCTGGTCGGCGGTTCCCAGTTCGACGATGTTGCCCAGGTACATCACCGCGATGCGGTCGGAGATGTGGTAGACGACCGAGAGATCGTGGGCCACGAAAAGGTAGGACAGGGCGAACTCGTCTTTGAGCTCTTGCATCAAGTTGATGACCTGCGCCTGGACGGAGACGTCGAGGGCGCTGACGGGTTCGTCGGCGATGATCAGGGAGGGGCGCGTGGCCAGGGCGCGCGCGATGCCGATGCGCTGGCGTTGTCCGCCGGAAAACTCATGCGGGTAGCGGTTGGCGTACTCCGGCTGCAGGCCGACGCGGTCGAGGAGGTACCGGACGTGCTCGAGCTTTTCCGCGTCGGAGAGCGCGGTGTGCAGGTCCAGCGGTCGCTGGATCAGGCCCTGCACGGTCATGCGCGGATTCAGGGACGAGTAGGGGTCCTGGAAAATCATCTGCACGATGCTGCGATGAGGCTTCATTGCCTTGCGCGCGAGCCCGTTCACGTTGATCGCGCCTGCGGGCGTGTCGAGATCAATCGAACCCTCGAGGTGCACATCGGGCGAGATGGCCCGCAGGAGGTTCGCGATGGCTCGCCCGACCGTGGTCTTCCCCGAACCGGATTCCCCCACCAGCCCCAGCACTTCTCTGCGGGCGAGATCGAAGCTGACCCCATCGACGGCCTTCACGGCTCCCACCTGGTGGCGTAAAACCCCGCCGTAGACGGGGAAGTGCACCTTGAGATCGCGCACCGAGACGAGCGAGCGTTCCTCCGAGCTCACTGCGCCCCCTCCCCGGTGTCGCCGTCAACCAGGTGGCAGCGCACGTGGTGGCCGGGAGCGACCTCGACCAGGGGCGGTTCTTCGGTCTTGCAGCGGTCGACCACTTCCGGGCAGCGCGTGCAGTACTTGCAGCCCGCCGGGAAGCTCAGGATTCCGGGCACGTTGCCGGGAATGGCGCGCAGGGGCTGGCCCTTGTTCTGTTCGTTGGGGATCGAGTCCAGCAGGCCGCGCGTGTACGGATGCCGCGGGTCGTGGAAGAGCGAATCGATGTCGGCGATCTCCTGGATCTTTCCCCCGTACATCACGATCGCCCGCTGACAGGTCTCCGCGACGACCGCCAGGTCATGGGTGATGAGGATCACCGAAGAACCCCGGCGCGATGAGAGGAGCTCCTTCATCAAGTCCAGGATCTGAGCCTGGATCGTGACGTCGAGCGCCGTGGTCGGCTCGTCGGCGATCAACACCTTGGGGCGGCAGATGAGCGCCATGGCGATCATCACCCGTTGCCGCATGCCGCCCGAGAACTGGTGCGGGTAGTCCCCGAGGCGCTGGGCCGCGTCGGGG